>Ga0114931_10011905_pt1 | contig 10224 bp, 8 predicted proteins | sample 2SBtaG_FD_89579 | JGI IMG/M metagenome (GOLD analysis project Ga0114931, IMG submission 89579) | Deep subsurface microbial communities from Kolumbo volcano to uncover new lineages of life (NeLLi) - 2SBTROV14_V59a metaG | ecosystem: Environmental > Aquatic > Marine > Volcanic | place: Kolumbo... | reverse complement strand
GCGCGAACAAGGCCATTTGCAATGGTTTTCGCAAGTATGAGATCCGCTGAGCCTCCAGCTGAAAAGACGAGTCCTCTTTTACAGTCGGTGCCAATAAGTTCGATTACTCGCGGTATGATTATCGAGGTCATCTTGTCACTCCTGCAGTTACCTTGGTTCCCAGTTGATCAAGAATAAAGTCGATGTTGACGGTCGCCAATGCGAACTCGTCTGCGTCAGGTCGCAGCGACCCGAGAAAGCTCTCAATATCGTTGATCTCGTGGGCTCGTGCCCCGGAGCGAATCCGATCGAGATTCTCATTTGTGATCCACTGATCCAGATGCCAGACCAGTTCCTTCAATTCCTCCTCATGTGCCAGTCGGCGAATCACCTCGCGCAGACCGGCCATACGAAAGAAGCTTTGGGTCAGCATTCGCAACCGTTGGTGGAGGAATTGGTTTGCCAACCGACACACCACTTCTATTTCCGTCGGCGAGAAATCCAGCCGGTGGTACGGGTGCATGCGAAGGAAATCGGTTATGCCCGCATAGAGAGTTGATCCGATGATTTCGTACTGCGTCTTCTCAACATCGAGGATCGAACTTGCGGATGCCCTTCCGACATGACGAATCGGGAATCCGACCGTTTTGATAGTCATGTTTCGGTAGTAACGATTCACAATCGCCCAGATCATGTCAGATCGTCGGGCTTCACGGCCATGGACTCGGAGCATCATGTTGGGTGTCTGGGTCAGGGCACGATGATTCAGAATGAAGCAGCAGCCGCCCCGATTGACCGACTCCTTAGCAGACGCGAGTGGGTCAGAGGAGATGTTTGCGATGAGCGGGCGGGTGATTGGATGGCCACTCAGGATGCTCAGCGAGTTAGTCAGGAGGCGCGAATAGGCCTCTTCGACTAGTTCGCCAGGGCACGCAGGCTCAAGCCAAAAGGGCATTTCCAAGTGACCCGTATGTTTTCGGGATAAGTCATAGTAGTAGTCCGGGTACCGTGAGCGCAAAATATCGTTTTCTGTTGTCCGATCGGGAAGAATGGCATCTGGGCGAAGATTTCGCAGCCAATGAATATTGTGAAACAGATCCAAGAGGTGGACCCGAAGACCATTCAGTGGCGGATTTGGTGAGGCCCCCCCATATGTGCAGAGAAGCACATCGGTTCCATGATTTCTGAACATGGGGAGCCAAGATAGGTATCCAGCCGTTTGGGCGTCAAGCCGCATATCATCGTCAAGAACCCACCCTATCGATCCGGGTTCGGTAGCCATAAGTGCTCCGAGGTATCGCTGTAACATCGTCCGTGCGTGTGCGATACCTACTTGGCCGGGGGGGCGGATCAGGAAATCCGATCCGAACGCCCCCTCATACGCATCCGCTCGTTGCCGATCCACATCAACGACAGCAACTCCTAATCCCACATTCCGGGCACCTCGAGTAACTTTGTCGATCTCTGTAGACGGGCAGCCGTTGACCAAGATAAGGGCAGACACCCGATCGACGGATTCATTTGCGCTGAGCGAAGCGAGTTCATACAAAAGCGGCTTGAGTGTCTCCGGTTCAGAGCTGATGATGCCAACAATCAAATGAATGGGCGAGCGATTCGGCACTTTGGTCATAACCACCGTAGATGGGCTATGCAACGACGAGTCTGATGTCGCCTTGGGCTCAGGTGGACTCCAGCCGAACAGTGTTTTGGCCCTCTCCAAAAAAGCACTCCGCTGATCAGGATTCATGCGACCGCGGTATTTGTTCCAGAATGCGGCAAGCCCTTCAGATTTGCAATGCGAGCGCGGCGTGCTCAGCCGCAAACGATCGGATTCTGCGAAATGGTAAACCAAAGCATCAGGAACTCGGCCGTACCGCACTGAACCAAGGTCATCGAGCCTGATACAGAGATCCCGATCTGTCGCACTTGGGAGCGCCTCATCGAATCCGCCGGCTGCAAGAAGGGCAGAAAATCGAATGAAGAGGTTCGACCCTTGGATGCCGGGATTGCCGATCAGGAAATCTTCGGCCTGCAGAACCTTCGGTGGCTCACAAATCTGCGGGTTTCCGTCTACTGACTCAAATCGGCGCATTCCAGTTGCAACCATATCGAGATTGCGTTCGCATGCCGCCTTGAAGCACACATCGAGGTATTCGGAACACCACGAATCGTCGTCATCAAGGAATGCGACAAACATGTTCTCTGCATCAATGCCGCTGTCAACCAAGACATCAATCGCACAGTTCAAGCTGCCACTGACTTCGTCGGACCGCATCGATTCAATGTAGATTGCTTTGCATCCCTTTGGCGACAGGACCGCGACATGCTCAGCGTTCGCTGAACGCGCGTCGACCTCCGAATCATCAACAACGACCAGCATGTCAGGAATGCGCGTTTGCGAGGCGACTGCTCTGAGTGCTCGCTCACATAACAGTCGAGGTCGGTCCTTTGTCGCGATGACGACCGCAACCTGTGCGTTTTGTTTTCTTTCGCTCATGAGTCCCCCTTGGACATGGGTTCAAACGCCGAGCAAGCGCCCCCATCATGTCGCCAGAGATCAAGCAGACTCAAAGTCCCACACCAGCGGCCATGTCCTCGGCCCCTGGATATGTACGAGCTCTTTCTCTGTCGCCTGACAAGGGTCAGTTCTGTTCGCAAAATACTCTACATGGAAATCCCTTCGACATCAAGTGCCGATGGATCTGCCACCCGCATGGCCACCGAGACGGCTCTCGACGACAAAGGTTTCGTCGAACAGTCAAATTTCTCGACTCTTGGGTCCATCGCTCAATCCATCCCTCGGATTGGCCCAGCTGCGTATCGCCCTTGAGGTGGGCCACCTCACCTACGGTGTCACTTCCAGACTGCAATGGGGTTGTATTTACGGCTCATTGTTGCGTCAATTGGCAAACGGTAAAAATCTTTCGGGAGCCGCCTCCAGGAAATTCCACAAATGTAGACACGCCGGTGCTAAATGGCTTCCACACGAGACATGCATCGGCTTGTGATACATCCGAGCGAGTGAGCATGCAATAATAATCGCGGTTGCTCTCACGGATAGCCGTCATGCCAACAAGCATGCCTTCATCACAAAGAGCAAGCCCCCTGGTCCACCCTGCACTACCTCTGGTACCATACACCTGCCAAGACTCCACTCTCTGATCGATTCGATGTACCGCACCATCAACCGTCGTGCACCATATTGCACCATGACAATCCAGCTGCACATCATGAATTGGAGCATGCATCCTTGGTCCAATCCACGACCATCTCGTGGCGTTGAGAATGCGTGCCTGACGACCGAGCCCCACAATGACATCGCCATCGGCGTTCCTCGCAACACTTGAGATATGATGAACATGCGGCTCCGTTATCTCAACTTGTGAATGTGATTTCCGGAGTGCTCGTAGATCATCGCCAAGGAAGTCTAACCGATCTACTGTTCGACTCTGCAGTGACACAGTGTCGACCGACTCATTTCCGGTGTTCGCGACCAGCAGATCACTTCCACACAACGCCATCTGATGCATATCATTATAACATATATTTTCGATGATGTCGATAATTACTCCATCGGAGAGACGAACGCGTGCGATAAGATTCGAGAAACACACCCATGCTGTGTCCTTGTCAAGACATAGTCCAGTGATCCCCTTTCCCTGTACAGCCAATTCTGGCCGCGGATGCTCGATCCATATTTCGCGTTTGAGCGTGAGTAGACCCGATTCCACATCGAGATCTACAAATGACAAACACCCATCAGTGCGATGAAAATCACCGCCGGAGACAAGGAATCTGAGTACTTTGGTCATTTCCAAATATCCCTGTGAATCAAATCATCACATTCAATTGACCCGGATTCAACCCGGAGGCTGAACTGCAAAGTGAACCCCGCCCGACGAGCAATGTCGCAGGTGTCCACTGTACATCGACCCTCTGGCCATGCGAGCCAGGCTTGTCCGCCAAACGCCTTCATATCAACTGCGGCGCATGTCAGTCCGTCCAGAAGGACCTCTGGATCGTCAAACCGCAAGTCATGATGGTCGTGTGCATGTGAAGCAATAATCCATCCATCGGTTGCAAGAGAACGCACCTGCGACGGCGTCAACACATCGGATGGCTTGGTAGCCCGAGGCACACCGATACCATCCAGCAAGGCATGTTGCTCAGCCTCTGACATTTGCTTTATTCGTTTGCGCGTAATACCGATTTGCGCCAACTCATCCAAACTTCTACCAGATTCAGCACACCACCTGTACAGTCGCGGGAGCGGGAGATCCATTTGGTTGCCCGCCAACTGTGATGCGGTCAAAAACACAACGGGTTGCAAATGCTCGCAACGCTTGCATACCGGTACCAGTTCCAGAGAATCAACCCAGCCATCATCGAATGTCACGAGCATGGATCGCTTTGCAGCACCGGCCAACTGCGTTTGATACTCCAGTTGCTCAAGACGAGCAACAAGGTCGCTCAGTTCGATTGCCATACCGAGCTGACGATAGATGGACCAGACCGCCTCGCTGGACTCTGGCAGTTGAATTCGATGGATACACGGAACGGTCGCAGCAGTGTTCACTCCAACACTCCATCACGGTTGGTACTCAGACGATGATCGAGTCCATAATAGCGGCTCAGAACCTCTTGGCAACGCGTTCAACTGAAGGAACCTCAGAACAAAGCCGAGCGACTCGGTTTTTCCTGCTTGGGGCTACAGCAACGCGGGCTGGAAAGCCCACCTCCTGATTGCCCAGAGGCTCCTAGAGCTTTCCGCAGGATGAATGTCAATTGGATCTCACAACAACCTTGTCTTATATCGCTCGTTGCCCATGATCGTAACGATGATGAACAGAGTATGACGGGCCGTCCTTCGGCAACACCCTGTATGCGCCACATGGTGGCATGATCACACTCCTTGCGAGATTTCATCATGTCTGCTTCATGGACACGCAGCGTATCCATCCTGTATGCGATCATGTTCGGGGCGATTTCATACTTGCCGCAACAACTGCCGCTTTACCGTGCTCTCCATTACCCCATCAGCCGCATTTCATGCGAACGAAATCTCCACCAGATCTCATACCGACGCGACCATCCGGTTCAATCGCCTGCGCATAGCTGACAGATCCGCCTGCTTCCTCGCCGTTTGAACGCGATCGGAGGCACAAGCACTCCAAGGTATTGCCGCGACGAGCGTGTCGAACAGCACCGTCGCCCGTGCCCTCCAGCATCTGCTATCTGCCCATCGATCAAACCCCCACCATCGGCCATTACTCTGCTATCACATCCCCGAACAGAATTGGACTTCGTACCACAGTGACATATGTGTGATGGATTCGATGGTTGCGCTATTTGTTCAAAGGCTCAAATTGGTGTATCGGTTTTGCAAGCAGATTGTCGCATGTATTGGCGTGACGATATAATTCACTGGGATGTGTCTACGCTGGGAGACCCTCAACATGAACGGTCAAAAGCGACGGAGCGGATGGTCAGCCAAAAAGAAACTCGGAATGGTAGCTTGATAAAGACACATCCGGCCATGGGAGGCGAAAATGAATTATGATCCGGACCCTAAAAGCAAGAGTGAACGGTGTTCTTACTCAGAACATTGTCGACGGTTGGAACTCGCTGCTGACATCTGTGAGCTCTACGCCGAGAAAGAGTATTTAGATGCATACACCGAGCATACGGATTTGCGTGTGGCCGACGACCCGCACGCTGCCGTTGGAGGTATGTGGAACCATATTGGCGCTCTCCAGTTTGAGTTCCTCAAAGAAGCAGGACTGGAACCACATCACTCGCTCCTTGACATCGGATGCGGCACCTTGAGAGGAGGACGCCACTTCATCCAATATCTCCACGCCAATCGGTACACGAGGATAGACATCTCAGCGAAGGCAATCGACTATGCATGTGCCTTGGTTCATGAGGAGGGACTCGTGGAGAAACATCCCCTGCTCGTCTTGTGTAAAGACAAGGGTCTGAAGTTCAGTGAGATCAAACAACACACCTTCGATTTTATCCTGGCACACTCTGTCTTTACCCACCTCATGCCTCACCATATTGAAGAGTGTTTCCGCCATATCGGTATGTTTATGACGGACCGAACACAGTTTTTCTTCACTTTCAGCCCGGCTGCAGAGATCGTGAGCGATGACTTTAAGAACTTCAGCTATCCACAACGATTCTTCCACGAACTTGCGCAGCGCTATTCTTTTGTCATCAATGAGCCACGGTACGCATTTGATCATCCACGGCAACAGCGCATGCTGGTGCTCACGCGCCCTCATCATAGTGGCAGGCAATAGTGCAAACGGGGGAATCACAGCAAGACATGTTCTCGGTACCCTTCAGACGGAGGGGTACTTACATACCTGCAACTTGTTGTAAGAGGCTAATCAAGAGTGCAGCCTCGGGCGGTACAATACCAGCAATACTATACCGACCACAAATATATGAAAATCATGATATGCGTGTGTGATAGTGCGAAATCGGACACGATCTGCTGCTCTGTAAATCTTGACTTCTTCATGAACTGATCCTCCAACAAAGACCAGGTTGTCGCACAAAATCTCACACTATGCATGGATCAGGATTTGGGTTTGAGCGCACCCTGATCTGCAAGTCCAGAGGCGTGCGGAGCGTAGCGGAGCAGGTGACCTGCTGACCTGCTGACCTGCCCCCCAAAACCGAGTCCGGTCTTCCGCATTCAACTCATCAGAACATAACCTGCTCGCTTGCGGCGGCTAGCTGGGATTCTCCTCGTTGCGTATAGCGACTAGTAGTCTGAATATTTTCATGCCCAAGTATCTGCGCTAGCCCAACAAGGTCATTGTTGTTGGCCTCCAAATACTGAGTCGCAAATGTGTGACGGAGAGCGTGCGGATAAATATCTAAACCAATGGCGATTCCATACTTCCGAACCGTGTACCGGACTCCGTCAATACCCAATGGCTTAAGACCTCGTCCTACGAAAATACAGTCAGTCTCTGATGGTGGCCTGCTCACCAGATAGCTCATAAGCAATCGCCTGGCCTCTATAGGGACAGGAACCATTCGTTCCTTGTTGTTCTTTCCATGACGCACCAGAAGCGATCCACGCCGTTCTGTGAGATCGATGTCTCCGAGTTTCAACGCTGAAACCTCGCTGATCCTCAATCCTCCATACACGAATAATGCAAGGATGGCTGCCGCTCGATGATCCTCTCTGACCGTTGCTTCTCGTAGGAGTCTTCGGACTGCTGGCCGTCCGATGGCCTTGGGTGCCGTTGGTGTCCGGCGAAGTTCTTTGACACCCTTTGCAGGATTTGATTCGATCACTTCTGTTTCCACGAGAAACTGAAAGTAACGACGAAGCGTGACCAGACAGCGATTGACCGTGGCCACCGCCTGCCCTCGATCCTCTCGGAGATGCTTCCTGAAATCAGTCACATCACGAATGGTGACCCGGTGACTCTCGTACACCTCTTCATTGATCCGTTCAAACCATCCAACCCATTTCTGATAATCATGGGTGACTGCTTTGATGGTGAGATCAGGGAAGTCGTTCACGCTCAAAAATTTCTCGAACAAGCTACTTTCGGAACTCGACATGGCATCACTCCCAGCATTATGTGGTGATAAAGGACAGACTTGTGGACAGAAAGAGAACGAAAACAACGCAAAAATTGAACAGATTTACCCCAGATAATCTAAGTTATCTGGCATGCATATCTAGGCATGGCCGCGCTTCAAGTGCCTGAAAACAGGACCAACGAGTTCATGGTCCGCCTTATCATCGGCCCCATTCGGAAAGCAATCAGAAAGAGCAGCGGTCACAGACTGCTGAGATGGACTCTCAACTCCCAATCCCTTGAGTAGCTCGATGAGCCGCAGCACTCTCGGGTTGATTGCGGTGGATTTCTTTTTCCCACGAAAAGATGATTTACTCGAACGAGTTGTTGGAAGACCGGCTCTCCGAGGGTAAAACAGGATGGGTTGATTGTTGATCCCAAGACTTGTTCGACGCACCTCAAGGCATTGATCTCTCAACCGTTCGTCAAAGAATGGTCTTCGAGTTGAAATCAGATAGAGAGGCATTGGAAACACCCCTTGCTGCATCAGCGCATAGAACCTCGATCTACTGAGCCCCACAAGACGGGCGGTGTCTGATATGGTCAATACGACTCTTCGACTTGGATCAAACAGCCCTGATTGATTTGAAATCGAACTTTTCATTGGTTTCCCTCTTGAATAATTTGAGCGCAAAAATTCTCCTGTGAGCCTCGAACATGCTCGACACCCTTTGGCGTTAAGCTGCGGCCCCGGTCACTCCTGTCGATGAAACCAAGCCACAGCAGGTTACTCTCAACAACTTTCGACACAGCCTCAGGCGGCTGACCCAATCTTGAAGCAATCACACCAAGCCTCATAGGCCTTACAGATTCAGACAGAATGGAAAGATACTGCCGCTCGTCAGAGTTCAGGCCCACTGAACCAATTTCCTCCAACTCGAACGTGGAATCAGCATGATTTGTATTCAGATTGGTATCTCCACGGGAACGGGCTGTACGGCGAATGGATTCCATCAATCTCAGTGCATGGCGTGGCGTACCAAAGGAACGGACAGCGATCTGATGAAGAACTCCCTCATCAATTTTCCATCCGAGTTGATTTATTTTTTGCGCCAGAATTAACTCGATATCCGCCTTCGAATATCGCCGTAGCTGACAATGCAGCTTCATTCGGTCACGAAGTGGCTGCAGCAACCCTTGCGGATCAGTCGTGGCCAAAATCAAAGTGAACGGCTGTAAGTTCAACCTCTGAACAGTCTGCCTTTGCTCATTAGCTACAAATACGCATCGCTCCTCAAGAGCCTTGTATAGAGCAACCTGAATTGATGGGCTCAACTCATGCGCTTCGTCAATAAAGAGAATTGAGTTGGAAAGGACTGGAGACATCAAGAGCCCATTGAGTGTCTGTATCTGTGCCACAGACTGACCCAGAGCTTCGAAGAACTCTCCTGCCATTTCTTTGGCGAGTACCTTGGAGAGCATCGTCTTACCTGTGCCAGGCGGACCTGTCAGAATTGTGTGCGGCAATGGGTTTCCATCTGCAAATGAGGCCTCCACGCCCACCTTAAGTTTTTGGATGACCCGCTCTTGTCCGATCACATGATTGAGCGTGGGAGGAATCGCTTCGTTGTACTGATTCGTGTTTGGCATTTGGGACTCCTTGCTCTAGTCAGATCGAGCGCTGGTCAGTGGCAATCTGGTTGCTCACACACTGAGCCAGTCACCTTGCAGGAGTCAAGTGTGGGCCGTAAAATCATGAACAAACCTGGATAATCGGCCTAAAGGCAGGAATCCAGAGATGCTGTAGTTGTGATCTGTGTGCGGAGGTGTGTCTACACAGTGGCCGATTCACGCTACATAAAACAAACCTGAATGAGTTTTGAGCTTCACATGTTGGGCAAGACAATTAATCGGAAGCATTGAGGTGCTTCCATCTCTTGAGCAAAAATCGACCAGTCATGCGCAATTCAGGATCGACCTTGCTGTAGACCCGAGAGTTCACCTTGAGGCCCAACGTGATCATCATCATCTTGTTGAAGCTCGCACGCTCGTTGGGGAGTTGCATTTTGGCGGCCTTGCAGGTCCGAGTGCATGCGTGGTCTGTTATCCTGAGCATTAGCCTTGCCCAGTGGCGTGCCTTTTCAATGTTCAGTGTCGAGGAAGCGTACCGGTATTCAATCCGAGGATACACGCCCCACATGTGAGTCCAGTTGGTCCCAGAGGAACGGGGAAGCCTCTGAAGCTCGGACTTGAAGCAGGAGAGGGTGCGGCAACATGCAAGGCGACTAGGCATATCTGGGAGCTTCTTACAGTAATGGTTCTGTAGCCGACTCGATGGCACAAGCCCGTAGATCACATTCTCATTTCTATGGATGGTGTTGTACAACGATCGAATGACGACAGGATTCGTCCGAGCTTCTGGTAGATCGACATGGACATGCATGCCAGTGCTTGAGTTCACGCGCCCCCCAAGGTAACGGCAAATGGCTAGCGCCTTGGGGACAACCGATTCAAAATCACCGAGCCCGTGAAGGATGCGGGTCTTCATCTCGATCTGTTGCCAGCGGATGCCACGGTATTGGCTCTCGCCTCGTACCGAGGCGTCGTACTCGATAGCTACATCTCTGCCAGAGGGAACAGGCTGATGGCTGTATCCACGAGCAACCGCCGTGATGCCGTTCTGGGTGAGAATATC
>Ga0114931_10011904_pt1 | contig 10225 bp, 8 predicted proteins | sample 2SBtaG_FD_89579 | JGI IMG/M metagenome (GOLD analysis project Ga0114931, IMG submission 89579) | Deep subsurface microbial communities from Kolumbo volcano to uncover new lineages of life (NeLLi) - 2SBTROV14_V59a metaG | ecosystem: Environmental > Aquatic > Marine > Volcanic | place: Kolumbo... | reverse complement strand
GGCGGGACCGGGGGCTACCGGACGTTCGCCGGTTTCCTCGCCGACGGCTCGCTCGGAGCGGTCGTCCTGTCGAACTCGAATCGCAGTGTTGACGATCTTGGGATCAAGCTCCTGGATCCGACGTGATAAGAAAGCGGGACAGGTACGGTTTTGGGGATAAGAAAGCGGGACAGGTACGGTTTTGGATAAGAAAGCGGGACAGGTACGGTTTTGAGATAAGAAAGCGGGACAAGGATAAGAAAGCGGGAGATAAGAAAGCGGGACAAGATAAGAAAGCGGGACAGGTACGGTTTTGGATAAGAAAGCGGGACAGGTACGGTTTTGGTTTGTCGATGCGCCGTCCGTTGCATCACACGCAAAGCCGGCGCCTTGCGCTTTCCGGCGGCCGCCGTAGTAAAATGTGCATTACTCCGTCGCCGCGACCGAGTGGTATACCGCTCCGGTCGGCGTGTAGTACGACGCGCCGACGGCTTGCCAATCGATGCATCCGGCGCACAGCTCGGGCAGGTCGTCCCAAGTGTGGTTGCGATGGACCGCGCGGAACTTGCGCAGCCGACCGCGCCAGATATCGGCGATCGACTCTCCGTTGACATTTCCCGCGACGAAGCGGCCTTCGTTGTCGACGGCGCAGGCGACGACGTCGCCGTTCCAGTGAATCGCGCAGGTGTTGTTTGACCACGGGCAGGCGATGCGGTTCTTGTACTCGCGTGTCAGGTTGGCGGCGGGCACGAATCCGGTCCAGGTCAGTTTCTCGCGAATCTTCACATCCGCGCCGAGCGAGAGCCAGTAGTCAATGAACGCTTCGGCCTCGTGCTCGTTCTCTTCCATCTTCGAGAACTGGCAGATGATCAGCGGCGTCGCGACGCCTTGTGCGTCGAGCTCGGCCTTGCGGCGCAGCAGCTCGCGGACGCCGGCGTAGACAGGTTCGAACTTGCCGTGCGGATCGAGCGTGTAGCGGATGCTCTCAAAGGTGGATTTCGTGAAGCCATCGAGGCTGAGGATGAACTTCTTGAGACCACATGTAAGGATCAAGTCGTTATTGCCGTCGCGGCAATAAGAGCCGTTGCTGTTGAGCACGAGGTTGGTCAGGCCGAGGTCGGCCGCTTGTCGGACGCGACGGTAGATTCTCTTCCCCGCGGCGAGCGCCTCGCCGTAGAACGTCGGCCACAGCTCGACGTCGGGGTTGGTTTGTGCGACCTCCGCGATGATTTTGGTCCAGAGTTCTTCGGACATTACGCCCTGTTCACGCTGCAATTCATGGTGGTGGCAGTGCGAGCAGCGGAAGTTGCAGCGGGCGGTCGTCTCGACCACAAGCTGCGGCGGAAAGTCGTGCTCGACGAGCTTGCGCTCGATGTCGAGCAGCACCTGGAGCTTTTCAGGGGTCACGCGATTCTCCGGGAGGATGCGGAGGCACGAAGCCACGAAGCCACGGAGGCGCGGAGGGAAGACGGGTTGATGCGGCGGCGTGAATCCAAGTCCGTTTCCTTATCGTGTTCTCGTGTCTTTGTGGTTCTTCTCATTTCTCACGCACACAACACGGGCGCGGGGCGACTGACGACTTGCGTGACAGCGGCGATGACGCGCTCGACCTGGGCATCGGTAAGTTGCGGGTAGAGCGGCAGGCTGAGTGTGCGCTCCCCGATGCTCTCGGCCGCGGGAAAATCGCCGGGTGCGTAGCCGAACCGCTCGCGGAAGTACGTGAGCAGGTGGACGGCGCGGTAATTGACGGTCACGCCGATGCCGAGCCGCTGCATTCGAGCGAGAACTTCGTCGCGGTGCTCGACCCAGATCGGGAACAGATGCCTGGCCGAGGCGCGCGGGTCGTCGACGCGCGGAAAGTTGACGCCCGGCAGCGCGTCGAACGCGGCTTCATAGCGCGCGGCGATTTCGCGGCGACGACGCCAATTTTCATCGAGACGAGCTACCTGGGGCGCCAGCAGCGACGCGCGGATGTTGTCGAGATTGTATTTCCAGCCGAACTCGAGCATGTCCCAGTGTTTGTAGCGCTGTCCGTAGCGCTGCGCCGCGGTCGAGGTCAGCCCGTGCTGCGAAAGGCGTCGCACGCGCTCGGCCAGCGCCGCGTCGTTGGTCACGAGCGCGCCGCCTTCGCCGCAGGTGATGTTTTTTGTCGCGTAGAACGACAGGCAGGCGGCGTCGGCGTGCGCTCCCGGACGGACGTCTCGGCGGCGGGCCTCGATGCAGTGGGCGGCGTCCTCGATCAGGACCAGGCCGTGCTCGCTCACCAGTGATCGAAGCGCGGGCATCTCGCACAGCAGACCGTACAGATGCACGGGAATGATCGCACGCGTCCGCGGCGAGAGTCGCTCGGCGGCGGACTCGGCGGTGATGTTGCCGGTGGTCGGATCCATATCGGCGAACACGGGCGTCGCGCCGGCCATCAGAACCGCATTCGCCGTCGCGACGAACGTCATCGCAGGGACGATCACTTCATCGCCGGGGCCGATGTCGCGGGCGAGCAGCGCCAGGTGCAACGCGGCGGTGCATGAGTCGAGACAGACGACGTGCTCGATGTCGAGGTAGGCGGACAACGCGGCTTCCGCCTCGGCGGTGAAGCGGCCCGTGGTCAGAATGGTCTGATCGAGCGCTTCGAGAATACGGGCCTTCTCCTCGTCGCCGAGGCTGTGCCGGTAGAACTCAAGCGGGTCGTCTTTCGACACGGGCACTCTCCGGGGAGGCGTTCGCTCGCGATACTCCTGTGCTACTATCGGCGGGCAGATATATTGGGCCGAAGCGTGGATTGATCAGAGCCGCGCCCGTCAGGAAGCGCTGGGTCAGAGCCGCGCCCATAAGGAAGCGGTTTTTCGGAGGACGCCGCCAACTCGCGAAGCCGCTCCTTCACGGTTGCGGCCCTGACCGGAATCCGCTTTCTGACGTGTGCGGCTGTCGGCTGAAGCGATCGCTGCGGGTGCGCCGATAGAGAATGTCGGACGCAAACTTTGCGCCCGCGATTTGCGAGTTGAGAATCGCCGATGCGAACGTGTGTGGTGCTGCAACCGGGATATCTGCCCTGGCTCGGATTCTTCGAGCAGATGCGGCGCGCCGACGAATTCGTGTTGCTCGATGATGTGCAGTTCGATCGGCACGGCTGGCGCAATCGCAACCGCATCAAAGGCCCCGAGGGGCCGCTGTGGCTGACCGTGCCGGTGCGCGTGGTGGGTCCGGCGCCGCCGCTGATCCGTGATGCTATGATCGACGCGACGCAGGGACGCTGGATGCAGAAGCACCTGCGATCGCTGCGGATGCACTACGGGCGCTGCCCGCATTTTGACTGGCTGTATCCCAAGCTCGAAGCCTTGCTGACGCGCGCGTGGACGCGCATCGCGGATCTCGACGTCGCGCTGATTCGTGTACTGTGCGAAAAGCTGGGGATCAGGACGTCGATTCGCTCCAGTTCGGGTCTCGACGTGTGTGCCGAGCGCAGCGGGCGACTGGTGTCGATTTGCCGCGCTCTTGGATGCGATCATTACTACTCGGGCGCGGCGGCTCGGGGTTATCTCGATGTGAATTGTTTCCGCGAGGCGGGCATTGCGGTCGAGTTCCAGGACTACACGCATCCGTCGTACGCGCAGCGCTACGGCGCGTTCGTTTCGCATCTCTCAGTCGTTGATCTGATGTTCAACTGCGGACCCGACAGCCTCGGCGTGATACTTGAAGGCGCAGGCTCGGGATGCGCCGTCGCCGGGAGATCGTGAGGCAGGCGTGGTGACCGACGGCACAGTCACGCTCGCGCCGTTTGAGCGCGATGATCTCGCGCGCGTGCTCGAATGGGTCAACGACGCGGAGCTTTGCCGGGCGGTGGACCGCGTGCTGCCGGTGACGCGTCTGGAGCACGAGCGCTGGTACGAAGCATTGGTCACCCAGCGCGACTCGGTGACGTTCGCGATTCAGGTTGAGGGGGAGACGATCGGGTTGTGCGGGCTTGCCCACCAGCGGCCTCGGCAGCGGCGGGCGACGTTGTGGATTTACATCGGACCCGCGGCGCAGCGCGGCCGCGGCTACGGCGAGCGAAGCGTGCGGCTGCTGCTGCGGTTCGGGTTCGAGCAATTGAATCTGCACCGCATTCACCTGTTCACGCCGGCATACAACATCGCGGCTCAGAAGACATACCTCAAATGCGGGTTCCGCGAGGAGGGTCGCGACCGCGATCACATCTTCATCGACGGCCGATATCACGACGACGTACGGATGGGGATTCTCGACAGCGAGTACGCGCCGTCTGAAGAATGAGGTTAATCCAGAAGTTCCGGAGAATGCGCGCCCGCGAACCAGCCGCGGGCGGCGAAAGCGCATAGCCCACGGCGCGAGCTGTGGAGTATCGTGGGCGAGCGTTCTTCTCAGCCCCGACGGGCCGAGCAGCCTCGAGATGCCCGCCGCCGAGTCAACGCCAAGCCCACAGCCACGCCCCGAAACCCACGCACATGCAATTCCCGCCCCGGCCGGTATTGGTTACAAACCCGTGCCACAGTTGAACACGGCGGGCGTCGTCCGGGTCGGTCGGCGACGCGATACAATCCGACAAGGAATCCGGAGTCTGCGCATGGCGGGCGAATCATCCAACGACGCGATTGCCGAAGACCTGCCGTGCATGAAGTGCGGCTACAACCTGCGCACCCGGCGGGCGCAGGATATCTGTCCGGAGTGCGGCGAGGCCGTCTGGAAGTCGATGTCGGCGTATACGGCGCTGCCGGATATCCGTACGGCGCGGCGGCTTGCAGGGCGCGCGTTCGTTCTCGCACTCATACCGGTCGGAGTCTGCATCTTCATGGCCACGACGTGGTTGCTGCCGCGCGTCAGCGACGTAGCGATTCTGGTCACGATCATCGGCGCTATCACCTACCTTGTCTTCTCGTTTGGATTCATCGCAGATGCGTCGTCCACGATCGGCGAACGGTTTCGCATGGAGTTGATTGCCGTAGGGATACTCGCTCTGATGTTCACGGCCGGACTCGGGTTGGGGTCGACCTTGATGGCATTCACCGCGCACTATGTAGGCGTGATCTGCGAAAAGTGCGGAAAGCGCGCTCTTTTGAAGTTAGCGAGGTTTACCTTCATCGTCGGAGTGGTCGCGACGATTGGCTGCGGTGGAGTCGCGTTCGGCGTCACTGCCGAGGCAGGCGGCACGCTTGGCTTGTGGCTTGCCGTGAGCATTGTGGGTCTTGTGTCGTTGACGGGCGTGTGCAGCGTGATTGTGCTGTCGTGGTTCGGCGCGTGGCAGTACAAGACGGCCGCGCTCAAGCGGCGGGCGGAGCGATCCTGACGGCTTCGCGCGGCCCGCCCGTCTTTCAAGTCACGCGCGGGCGAGCTCCTCGAGCATCTTCAGATAGCTGTCATACCGCCGCCCGCTGATCGTGCCCGCTTCGACCGCCGCCCGGACGGCGCAGCCGGCTTCACTGGTGTGGTGGCAGTCGCGGAACTTGCAGTGCGGCACGCGCTCGACGAACTCGGTAAAGCACGCCTCGAGCGCGCCCGGCTCGAAGTTCCACAACTCGAACGCGCGAATGCCCGGCGTGTCGACCACGTGCCCGCCGAACTCCAGCCGCAGCAGCCGCGAAAGCGTAGTCGTGTGGCGGCCCTTTTCGGTTTCTTCGCTGACCTGCGCCACGGCCAGACCGAGGCCCGGCTGAAGCGCATTGAGCAGCGAACTCTTGCCGACGCCGCTCTGACCGCTGAGCACCGTCATCCGCCCGCGCAGCTCGTCGCGCAGCGCCTCGAGCCCCAGCCCGCTGATTGCGCAAGTCTGAAGACACGTGTACCCCAGCGCGCGAAACTCCTCGACAATCTGCTCAACCGTCAGCCGCGGCCCGCGATACGCCGCACCCTCAAAATCCACCGCAATGTCATCGGGCGCCAACGCACCACAAGCCTCGCGGTCCGAGGTCTTCCCCGCTCCCCGCTCCCTGATGCCTGATCCCTCTCCCCCCTCTCCGCGCCTGCGTGCCTGCGTACCTGCGTGCCTCTCCCCAAGCAAGTCCCACTTATTGAACACAATCACCGGCCGCAAATCACCCTGAATCGCCGCCACCAGATAACGATCGATCAAGTGCGGCTTGAGTCGCGGCTGCGCGATGCTGGCAACGATGAGCAGTTGATCGGCGTTGGCGACCAGTGTGTGCTCGCGGCCGCGGCGTTCGCGGCGGCTGAGGGCGCTGCGGCGCACGTCGACGCGCTCGACCACGCCGACGGATTCGCCGTCGTGGTAGTCCGATTGGTCGCTGAACCAGACGTTATCGCCGACGGTCACGCTCGAGCGCTGCTCGATGAGCATCGTTCGCAAAACGCCGCGGACGGTGCATTCCCAGATCGCCCCGTCGTCGCGTTCGACGCGGCAAACGAGCCCGTGAACACCGACGACCAGCCCGCGTTTCCAGAGTGTCTCATCGACGAGTGGGACGTCGGCGTCATCGACGATAATCGTTCGCTTGCGCGACAGGTCGCCTTTGGCGCGGACCGACTCGCTGAGCCGCTCGTCGTCGAGCCGCTCCTCGCCGGCGTGGTAGCGGCGCGTCCAGTCGTCGTTGCGCTGCCGCTGCTCGCGGTTCTGCCGAAACGAGACGCGGACCTTGCGTCCTTTGCCGTCTTTCTTCCTGGCCATGCCGTCATTGTATCCAATGGGGTTGGGTGCGTGACAAAATCCGCGGACTGCAAGGCCGCTGCGTAGCGTCGTCCCCCCGTGGGCGACGTAGAATGGCGACGGCGCTCGCCGCGAATACGTCCGCCACGGGGGGCGAACGCTACTTCTTCCGCGGCAAACCCAATCCGCGGGCGGCAAGGCCGCTGCGTAGCGTCGTCCCCCCGTGGGCGACGTAGAATGGCGATGGCGCTCGCCGCGAATACGTCCGCCACGGGGGGCGGACGCTACCTTTTTCCGCAGAATACGTCCGCCACGGGGGCCGGACGCTACCTTTTTCCGCAGAATACGTCCGCCACGGGGGGCGGACGCTACTTCTTCCGCGGCAAATCCAATCCGCGGATTGTGTCACGCACCTCCGGCAAAGTGACCCGCGAAAAAAACATTGCAACCCAAACGGATGCTGCTAAACTAGCACGGTGTCGACCATGGATTCACAACGCTCGTGCGACAAGGAGCGAGAGCAATGCTCACGATTCGATCAACCGCCTTTACCCTGCTGCTGATCGTCGCCGTCTCGTCCGCGACGGCGCAGATCCAACTCAACACCCGCGCCGTGGGCGAGCAGGTTCCTTCGTTTGAGTACAAAGAGGACGCGAACGCCCAAGACAGCAAGACATTTTCCGTCGTCGACGACATGCCCGGCCGCGTCGTCGTTTTCTTCTTCTGGCGCTCCAAGGACGCGCGCTCGCTCGACTGGATGAAAAAAATCCAGGCGATGAGCGAGCGCTATCGCCAGCGCGGCGTGTCGTTCGTCAGTATGACGACGGACAAGAACGAGCAGATTGACAAAGCGTTTGAGGACGAAGATACGGACGTTTTTCGGGGAGACAGATTCGTTTGGGGTCCCGGCGCGCGTCCGGTCGACGAACTCCTGGGTGCGATGTCTCAGCCGTCCGTCATGCTCGTCGATCCGTGGGGCTACATTAGCTGGCGCGGCACTCGCTTCGACACGTTCGAGCAACGTCTCGAAGCGCTCGTTCAAAAGACCAAGCCACACGCCGGCGACAACGCCTGGTTGCAACGCAAGCTTTCGGAGGCCGAGCGGCTGAAAGGAAAGGGCGAATACGCGCGGGCATTCACGATCGCCAAACGCGTTCTGAAGATCGCGGGAGAATCGAGCACCGTCGGCGGCGCCGCCACCACCCACATGGACGAATACGTCGCCGCCACCTCCGCCTGGATCAAAAAGGCGGTCAAACTGGCCGAAGACAAGAAGTACGACGAGGCCGCCCGCATCATGGCCGACATCAGCGTGCGCATGGAAGACACCGACGTAATCGAGGAAGCCGAGCTCGAACTCGGCCGCATGCGCGGCGATCGGCGAATGAAGGATCCGATCCGCAAAGCGCTCGAAGACGCCCGCGGGCAGGTGCGCAACGAGATCGCCGACGAATTGCGCGACGATGATCGCTATGTCGCGGCAACCAAGATCTACCGCGAAGTCGTCAAGGACCGCGAGGACACGCCCGCCGCCGAATACGCTCAGAAGCAGATCGACACGTTCAAGAAGAACGCCGCCGTGCGCAAACAGGTCCAGGAAAACCGGGCCTGGGCCCAGGCGACGCGCTGGCTCGACATGGGCGATCACTATGCCGAGCTCGAAATGAACGAACAGGCCCGCGACAGCTACCAGCGCATCATCGACGAACATCCCGGCAGCGACGCCGCCGGCATGGCTCGTGAGCGTCTCAAAGCGCTGCGGAACTGACACGCTCCGCGATCAGAGCCGCGACCGTGAGGGAGCGGTAGCCGATCGGCGTCGAATCGCAAGAAACCGCTTCCTGACGGGCGCAGCTCTGATCGAATCCTCCGCGCGGGTGTGAACTACGACTGTGCGATTGCCCCGTGGCCGGCGCGCGGCAAAAGCGCGAGCGCCTTGCGATCGAGCGCCGCCAGCGCGACACGCTCGAACTCCGCCGGCCTGAGCCAGCGCGCCGCGCTGTGCGTGCGCAGGTTGACGTTGTTGTCATCGCATGAGCACGAATACACGCGCAGCCGAATCCGCTTGTGTGTGAACGCGTGCCGCACGACGCCCAGCGCGTGCTCGACCCGTATCGCCAGCCCAACATTCCGCGCCACCCACGCCTCAACCCGGCGCGAATCCAATCGCCGCGCCCCCGGCGACGCTTCCACCGTCGGCATCTCCCACAGTCCGCCGAGCGAACCCCGCCGCGGCCTTTGGAGCAGCAGAAACCGCCCCCGTAGACGGATCGCCGCAGCGGCCGCCGAAACCTCGCGCGGCGGCCGCTTCGCCGATCGCACCGGCAGGGTTTCCGCGAGGCCGCGCTCCGCAGCCGCGCAATGAGGCCGCAGAGGACACACCCCACACCGCGGCGAGCGCGCGGTACACAGCCGTGCGCCCAACTCCATCAACGCCTGATTGAAATCGCCGGGTGATCGGCTCGGCAGAAGCTCCTCGGACAGATTCCACAATGCCGCCAGCGTCGCGGCTTCGTCGATGCTGCGCTCGATGGAATACAGCCGCGCCAACACGCGCTTGACGTTCCCGTCGAGCACCGCGGCGCGCCGCCCAAACGCGATGCTCGCGATCGCACCCGCCGTGTAACGCCCGATGCCGGGTAAAGCCCGCAGGCGATCGACAGAGTCCGGCACCTGTCCGTTGCAGTCGTTCATCACCCGTCGCGCCGCCGCGTGCAGATTGCGCGCCCGCGAGTAGTAGCCCAGCCCGGCCCAGGCGTGCAGCACGTCGTCGAGCTCGGCCTCGGCGAGCGATGCCAGCGTCGGAAAACGCTCGGTGAAGCGCTCGTAGTACGGCGCGACCGTGTCGACCCGCGTCTGTTGCAGCATGATTTCTGAAAGCCACACGCGATAGGGGTCGCGCGTGCGTCGCCAAGCCAAATCGCGAGCCGACTTGCGATACCAAGCCAGCAGCGCCCGACGCAGCGATCGCCGACCGGCCGGCATCATCGAAACAGTCATGGCCCGGGAGCGTCGCGTCGTGCGAGGCGGACAAACTCGTCGCCTCGCGCGCGGTAGTCCACGAACTGATCCCACGACGCGCACGCGGGCGAGAGCACCACCGCGTCTCCTGCGCACGCACGGCTGCGGCACGCCCGGACCGCCTCAGGCAGCGTACCGCAATACTCCGCGTCCCCGCCGGCCGAGCGAATCATCTCGGCGAGCGCTCGCCCGGTCTGCCCGATACACGCCGAGTAGCGCGCTCGCTTTGCCGCATGAAGCGCCGCCGGGGTCATGTCCAGCCCCTTGTCGTACCCGCCCAGAATCATCAGCAGCGGCGAACTCACGGCCCGCATCGCCGTGATCGCCGCATCGGGCGCGGTCGATTTTGAATCGTTGTAATACGTCAGGCCGTCGTACTCCCCCACCGCTTGCAGGCGGTGCGGCAGGCCCGCGAACGACGCGAGCGACGCCGTCGCCGACTCCGCGTCAATCCCGATCGCACCGGCAACCGCGAAGGCGGCGGCCGCGTTTTCGACATTGTGCGCGCCGGGCACGCTCAGTTTGGGCCGCCACTCGACCGTGTTTCCGTCGGCGAGCCGCGCGAGCGGGCGACCTTCGTTTTCCGAATAAGTCCAGCGGCGGGCGTATTTC
>Ga0114931_10011903_pt1 | contig 10225 bp, 10 predicted proteins | sample 2SBtaG_FD_89579 | JGI IMG/M metagenome (GOLD analysis project Ga0114931, IMG submission 89579) | Deep subsurface microbial communities from Kolumbo volcano to uncover new lineages of life (NeLLi) - 2SBTROV14_V59a metaG | ecosystem: Environmental > Aquatic > Marine > Volcanic | place: Kolumbo... | reverse complement strand
TAGGGCGCCTCGAAATTATCCAGCATGCGCGAGCCGCAGGTGGTGCGTACGCCCTCGGTGCAAAAAATGTCCTTGTGCAGGTAGGGGATGCCGGTCAGCGGGGTGGCGTCGCCGGCTTGCAAGCGCTGATCCGCGGCCTTGGCACTGGCCAGCGCGGCATCGGCCGTCAGCGTCACCAGGCTATTGAGCTGCGGATCATATTTAGCGATGCGCTCGAGAAAGTGCTGTGTCAGCGCCTGGCTGGAATAGTCGCCGCAGCGCAAACCCGCGGCCAGTTCGGAAATCGTTTTTTGAAACATAACCCGTCCGTCTCACTCAATCACTTTGGGGACCAGGTACAAGCCGGCCTCCACTTTGGGGGCAATGCGCTGAAACTGCGCCCGCCGGTCACTTTCCGACACTTCATCCGGCCGCAGCCGCTGGTTGGCATCCAGAGGATGCGCCATCGGTTCGACGCCGGCGGTATCGACGCCGTTGAGCTGCTCCACGAACGACAAGATATCGGACAGGTTGCGCGCGTAGGTGTCGTATTCGGCGTCATTCACGCCAAGGCGGGCCAGGTGCGCGATCTTGCCGACGGCCTCTTTATCCAAAGACATAGTGATAATCTCGATCGACGGTTCCGGGAAAACGCGAAAGGTAGCATATTTGGGTGATTAACGGCCAATCCGCTTGCCCGTTCCGCCCCCGATTGTGTTAGATTACAGCCCTTTAATTAAGCTAGGGATTCAGCCTTCCATGTTCAGAAGTCTGATGGGGATGTTCTCCAACGATTTGTCCATTGACCTGGGTACCGCCAATACCCTGATTTATGTACGCGACCAGGGTGTGGTGCTTGACGAACCCTCGGTGGTCGCCATCCGCCAGGACCGTGGTCCGGGCGGGCCAAAAAGTATTGCCGCCGTAGGCGCCGAGGCCAAGGCTATGCTGGGGCGCACCCCCGGCAATATCACCGCCATACGGCCGCTGAAAGAAGGTGTGATCGCCGATTTCACGGTGACTGAAAAAATGCTGCAGCACTTTATCCACAAGGTGCACGAGGCGCGTTTTTTCCGGCCCAGCCCGCGGGTATTGATCTGCGTACCCTGCGGCTCCACCCAGGTCGAACGCCGCGCCATCAAAGAATCCGCGGCCGGCGCCGGTACGCGTGAGGTGTATTTGATCGAAGAACCGATGGCGGCCGCCATCGGCGCCGGCATGCCGGTGGACGAAGCCCGCGGCTCCATGGTACTGGACATCGGCGGTGGCACCTCCGAGGTGGCTGTGATCTCGCTGAACGGCATAGTCTATTCTTCATCCGTGCGCATTGGGGGCGACCGTTTCGACGACGCCATTGTCAACTATGTGCGGCGCAATTACGGCACCCTGATCGGCGAATCGACCGCTGAACACATCAAACAGGAGATCGGTTCCGCCTATCCCGGCGCCGAAATGAAGGAGCTGGAAGTCAAAGGCCGCAATCTGGCCCAAGGCATTCCGCGCAGTTTTACACTCAACAGCAACGAGATTCTGGAAGCCCTGCAGGAACCGCTGGCCGGCATCGTCGGCGCCGTCAAGACGGCGTTGGAACAGACACCGCCGGAACTGGGCGCCGACGTGGCAGAACGCGGCATCGTACTCACCGGCGGCGGCGCGCTGCTGCGCGACCTCGACCGCCTGCTGATGGAGGAAACCGGACTGCCGGTCGTGGTTTCCGACGACCCACTGACCTGCGTGGCACGTGGCGGCGGCCGTGCTCTGGAACTGCTGGATGAACGCGGCGGTGATGTTTTCGCGGTCGAGTAGGAATAGCCGCCCGGCGCTCGGCCGACCGGGGAACGAGCCCAGATAGCCGTGTCAGAGGACCACCATTAAACAGATCTTTACAGCCGGCCCACCCCTGTTTGCCCGCCTGCTGGTACTGGCTGCGCTTTCCATCGCGCTGATGACCATCGACCACCGCCAGCACCACCTCGACAGCGTGCGTGCCGCCCTGTCGGTAGTGGTCTACCCGCTGCAATGGCTGGTTGACTTGCCGGGCTCAACCAGTCAGTGGTTCCGCGAATCCCTGTCCACGCGCCGCGAGCTGCAGGAAGAAAACGCCAGCCTGCGCACCCAACAGCTGGTACTCAACACCCAGCTGCAAAAACTCGAATCACTGGAGGCAGAAAACAGGCGCTTGCGCGCGCTGCTGGACTCGTCCTTTCAAGTCGGCGAACGACCCATGCTTATTGCAGAACTGTTGTCGGTGGACATGGATCCTTATCGCCATCAGGTCGTCATCAACAAGGGTAGCCTCGACCACCTGTTTGAAGGACAACCGCTGCTCGACAGTCAGGGCGTCATGGGGCAACTGATCCACGTCGCACCGCTTACCGCCACGGCCATGCTGATCACCGACCCCAGCCATGCCATCCCGGTGCAGATCAATCGTACCGGACTGCGTACCATCGCCCTCGGCACCGGCAGCATCGATCGCCTGGAATTACCGCACATTCCTACCAACGCCGATGTTCGTGTCGGAGACCTGCTGGTCAGTTCCGGTCTCGGCGGCCGTTTTCCGCCCGGCTACCCGGTCGCCGAAATCATTTCCGTGGAGCAGGACCCGGGCAATACGTTCTCCACCGTCATAGCCCGGCCGCGTGCCCGGCTTGACCGCAGCCGTGAAGTACTATTGGTGTGGCCACCGGAAGCGCCAAAACCCGCAGCGACTGCAGCGGCCGATAAGACCACCGGTGACAAAACGCCATGAACCTCGGCCGGCATCACGGTGGCTTTATCATTGTGCTGAGTTTTGCCCTCGCCCTGCTGTTGACCATCGTGCCGCTGCCGGACAGTGTACGCACTCTGCGTCCCGATTGGCTGGGTCTGACGCTGATTTTCTGGTGCCTGGTATTACCTTACCGGGTCAGTGTCGGTTCCGGCTTTGTGGCCGGTCTGCTGCTCGACGTACTCAGCGGCACGTTGCTTGGCGAACACGCTCTGTCACTCAGCCTGATCGCCTATCTGTGCGTCCGCCTGCACCAGCGTATCCGCGCTTACCCCATGTGGCAGCAGGCGCTCACTGTGATGATTTTTCTCATCACTCATCAGCTGCTGACACTGTGGCTGGACAGCGTTATCGGCCGACCCACCCCCTCACTCGGCTACTGGTTACCCTCATTAGTCGGCGCCGCACTGTGGCCGTTCGTTTTCCACCTGCTCACTTCACTGCGCATCAACTTTTCGGTTCAGTAGGACATGCCGACGCGGGTTACGATCAAGGACTACCTGTTCGAAAGCCATCTGTTCATGCAGCGCTCCGTCCAGGCGCTGGTCTTCGCACTCGTGCTGATCACTGTCCTTCTCGGCCGATTGGTGTACCTGCAGGTATTGGCGCATGAACACTACACCACCCTTTCGGACGACAACCGCATCAAGATTCTGCCGCTTCCGCCCAACCGCGGCCTGATTTTTGATCGCAATGGTATTATTCTGGCCGACAATCTGCCGTCGTATCGGCTGGAAGTCACCCCCGAGCAGGTCCACGATATGCCGGCCACGCTGGACAGCCTGGCAACCATTATTAATATTCGGGATGTCGACCGCGAGCGCTTCGAGAAACTGCGCGCCCGCACCCCCGCCTTCAAACCGGTACCGTTGCGCTTTCGCCTCAGTGATGAAGAAGTTGCCCATTTCGCCATCGACCGGCATCGCTATCCCGGCGTTGATGTTGTGGCGGGTCTGTCGCGCCACTATCCGCACGGACCACTGGCCTCTCACGCGCTCGGCTATGTGGGTCGGATCGACGAACGCGACTTGCAGCGCATCGATGTGTCCAATTACAGCGGCACGACCCATATTGGCAAGGTCGGCATTGAAAAAACCTATGAGAACACCTTGCACGGTACGGTGGGATACCGCCAAGTGGAAACCAATGCCGAAGGACGGGTGTTGCGCACCCTGGTTCGTACTCCGCCGGTTCCCGGCGAAAACCTGTACCTTACGCTGGATGCCGAGCTGCAGAATATTACCGAACAGACCTTTGGCGAACGCACCGGCGCCGCCATTGCTATCGACCCGGACAACGGTGAAATACTCGCTTTCGTCAGCAAACCAACTTACGACCCGAACCTGTTTGTGAACGGCATCGACAGCGAAACCTACCAGGCGCTGCGCGATGATGACCAGCAGCCTTTGTTCAACCGTGCCTTGCGCGGGCAATACCCACCGGGTTCGACGTTGAAACCGTTTGTCGGCCTGGGCGGGCTGGAACAAGGCATTACCAGCGAACACGCCCATACTTTTTGCCCGGGTTATTACCAACTGCCTGGCAAGGAACGTAAATACCGCGACTGGAAACGCGGTGGCCACGGCAGCGTCAACCTGACCAGCGCCATTGCTCAGTCCTGCGACGTGTACTTCTACGACCTGGCGCTATCGATGGGTATAGACCGGCTGCATGAATTCCTGGCCAAGTTCGGCTTTGGCACACGCACCGGTATCGACATCAGCGGTGAACTGCCCGGCCTGCTACCATCGCGGCAATGGAAGCGTGCGGTGCGCGGCCAGCCCTGGTTCCCCGGCGAGACCCTGATCACCGGCATCGGACAGGGTTTTATGCTGACCACACCGATCCAGCTGGCCAGCGCCACCGCCACCCTGTCAACCTACGGCCGGCGCATGCGACCGCACATCGTCGCCTCAACCCAGAAATATGACGACCCCGAATTATCGCCGATCGTTAATGAACCGGTACTGAGTGTCCCCATCGAGGATCGACACCACTGGGACGTCGTGATCAACGCCATGCATGAAGTGGTACACGGTAAACGCGGCACAGCGCGTAAAATCGGCCGTCATGCCGGCTACGAAATTGCCGGAAAAACCGGTACCGCTCAGGTGTTCGGGCTGAAGGAAGAGGAAAAATATGAAGCCGAAAAGCTGGCGGAAAAACTCCGCGATCATTCCCTGTTTATTGCCTTTGCGCCCGTTGATACGCCGAAAATTGCCGTGGCCATTATCGTCGAAAACGGCGGCAGCGGTAGCGCCGTTGCCGCGCCGATTGCACGCACCATTCTGGACGCTTACCTGAAAAAGGGCGACACACCGTGAGTCTATTGCTGGACAGTCATCGCGAGGATGCCAGCCGACGCGACTGGCAGTCTATCCTGCACCTCGACGCCCTGCTGCTATTCAGCTTGATAGCACTGTCGACACTGGGGCTGTTTGTCCTCTACAGCTCGGCGGGGGGCGATAATCAGCTGGTATTGCGCCAGTGTATCCGCCTGAGTATCGCTTTCGGGGCCATGGCTCTGATCGCCCAGCTGCGCCCGCAATGGCTGCAGCGCTGGACACCCTGGCTTTACAGTATCGGCCTGCTGTTATTGATCGCCGTGTTAATGGTGGGTGATGTCAGCAAAGATGCGCAGCGCTGGCTGGATCTGGGCTTTGTACGTTTTCAGCCGTCGGAAATGATGAAGCTGGCCGTCCCCATGATGGTGGCCTGGTATCTGTCCGACAAGCGTCTGCCGCCCTCACCGTCGCGGTTGATGATTGCGGGTGCGTTGATTGTAGCGCCGGTGGTGCTGATTGCCATACAGCCGGATCTCGGCACTTCCCTGCTGATCGGCAGCGCGGGCTTCTTCGTACTGTTCCTCGCTGGACTGTCCTGGCGCCTGCTGGGCGGTCTTATCGTGCTGGCCGCCGCCGGCGCGCCGATTCTGTGGCACTTTATGCACGACTACCAGCGCCAGCGTGTCATCACCTTCCTCAATCCGGAACAGGATCCACTCGGCGCCGGTTACCACATCATCCAGTCGAAAATCGCCATCGGTTCCGGCGGTCTGTTCGGCAAAGGTTGGTTGAACGGCACCCAGGCACACCTGGAATTTCTACCGGAGCGGTCCACCGACTTTATTTTCGCGGTGCTGGGGGAAGAATTCGGCCTGTTCGGTATTGGTGTGTTACTACTGATATATAGCTTTATTATAATTCGCTGTGTGTATATCGCCACCCAGGCACAGGATACCTACAGCCGCCTGCTCGGCGGCAGTCTGGCGATGACCTTTTTTATTTATATTATTGTCAATACCGGCATGGTGACCGGCCTGTTGCCGGTCGTTGGCCTGCCGCTGCCGATGATAAGTTACGGCGGCACGTCCATGGTGACGCTGATGGCCGGTTTCGGTATCCTGATGTCTATTCACACTCACAGAAAGCTACTACCGACTTAGGGGTGTCCGGTGTCAGAAAAACGACTCATCAGTGCCTGGTTTGGCCTACTTGCTGGTATATTGATCGCCACCCCGGGTTGTGCGGGTGATTTCCAGGACAACGCAGAAGTCAGCGTCTTTATCGATGACATGGTCAAACGCCATGGCTTCGAGCGCCAGGCACTGGTGATGTTGTTCGATCACGCCAAAAAACGCGAAGACATCCTCGAAGCGATTGCCCGCCACGCCGAGAAAACCAAGCCCTGGTACGAATACCGTAAAATTTTCCTCACACCCAAGCGCATCGAGGGCGGCGTCGAGTTCTGGAAGGATAACGCCGCCATCCTGGCGCGAGCAGCCGAGCACTATGGCGTCGACCCGGCCATTGTCGTCGCAATTATCGGCGTGGAGACCCGTTATGTCCGGCATACCGGCTCCTACCGCGTCGTTGATGCTCTGTCGACATTGGCCTTCGCCTATCCGCCACGCAGCAAATTCTTTCGCAGCGAGCTGGAGCAATTTCTAATCCTGGGCCGCGAAGAACAAGTCGATATCAGCGAAGTGAAAGGCTCCTATGCGGGCGCCATGGGCTATGGCCAGTTCATTCCCTCCAGCTATCGCAATTATGCCGTGGACTTCAGCGGCGATGGTCAACGAAATCTGTGGAATGACTTAGAAGACATCATTGGCAGCGTCGCCAATTACTTCCATCGCCATGGCTGGAAAGCCGGCGAACCGGTAACCGCCCGCGCCATAACGGGGCTGCCCTCCGCCAACTTCAAGGTTTCCGAGAGCCTGAAACCAGCCACCGAGACCGCCGGCGACTTTACCGCCAAGGGTGTCGTCACCGAACCGGCGTTGCCTGCCGAACTACCCGTCGCGCTACTGGAACTCAAGCAGGAAAGCGGCCCGGAATACTGGCTGACCGGCAACAATTTTTATGTTATTACTCGCTATAATAGAAGTCCGCTATATGCCATGGCTGTCTACCAGTTAAGCGAAGCGATACGAGATGCATACCATAAAAACCGGCACTAAGTCTCGGTTGCGTACAGCGCTGGGCCTACTGTGCCTGTCGCTGCTGCTCAACGCCTGCACCGGTGGGCACCGGGTCAGCCGTTATTCCCAGGCTCATGACAGCGCGCCGCCGCAGCACATCGACGTATCGCAGGCTAAAGACGCCATTCCCAAGGTCGAACCCTTCAGCCGCTACGGCAATCCGTCAACTTATGTGGTCAATGGCCGGCGCTACAGCACCCTGCCCAGCAATAAAGGTTACAAAGAGCGCGGCATCGCCTCGTGGTACGGCACAAAGTTCCATGGCCACCGCACGTCCAGCGGCGATGACTATGACATGTACCAGATGTCAGCGGCGCATAAAACCCTACCGCTACCGACCTATGCCCGCGTCACCAACCTGAGAAACGGCAAATCGGTCATCGTCAAGATCAACGACCGGGGGCCATTCCATGACAACCGCTTGATCGACCTGTCTTACGCTGCCGCCGCTCGGCTGGGTATTTTAGGCAAGGGCACTGGCTTGGTGGAAGTGACCGCCATTGACCCGGCCGGTTATCAGCGAAACCATGCGAAGCCCCGCATTGCGCCAAGCCGGCCGAAAGTTGCTGGTAAAACAGCTCAGCAGCCGCCCCACGAACCGTCCCTGTATCTGCAACTGGGCGCCTTTCTCAGCCGCAGCAATGCCGAACGCCTTGAATCACGCCTGAACGGTATTGAATTACCCGGCGAGCTGCGCATCAGCGAAAGCACCGACGACAACCACCAGCACCTGTACAGGGTACGCATCGGGCCGCTGGCCAATGTCGAGAGCGCCGACCGCTTGACACAGCTACTGGCTGATCATGGCATCCAGTCACCACATGTGGTCATAGACTAGCGCACGCTCAGATTGAAAAACCATCGATAAGCGCCGACAATGACGTGCTCATCCAGCCTATAGCCAGACAAATGCCGATCTTAAAAATTTTCACCTTCTTGATAAGCCTTTTCAGTTTCGTTGTCAGCGCCACCGGCCAGGCTGCTACACCTATACCCAAACCGCCAGCGGTGGGCGCCAAGGGCTACCTGGTTGAAGATTTTCACAGTGGCCAAGCCATTGCCGAAAAAAATGCCGACCAGCGACTGGAGCCTGCCAGTATTACCAAACTGATGTCAGCCTACGTGGTTTTCAGCGAAATCCGCAACGGATCATTGTCACTGGCGGATAAAGTCCGCATCAGCGAAAAGGCCTGGCGCACGCCGGGATCACGCATGTTTGTCGAGGTCAATACCCAGGTCAACGTCGCCGACCTCCTCAAAGGCATGATTATCCAGTCGGGTAACGACGCCACGGTGGCGCTGGCCGAACACGTCGCCGGCAGTGAAGACAGCTTCGCCGCGCTGATGAACCAGCACGCCCAGCGGCTCGGTATGACGCACACCCATTTTGTCAACAGCACCGGTCTGCCACACAAAGAGCACTACACCACGGCGCGCGACATCGTCAAAGTCGCCCGTGCTCTGATCAGGGACTTTCCTGAATACTACCAGTGGTATTCGGAAAAGAAGTTCACTTATAACGAGATCACTCAATACAACCGCAACAAACTGTTGTGGCGCGACAAATCAGTCGACGGCATGAAAACCGGTCACACCGACTCAGCCGGCTACTGCCTGGTTACCTCAGCGAAGCGCGACGGCATGCGCCTGATCAGCGTCGTGCTGGGCACCAAGAGCGAAGAGGCACGCGCCGATGCCAGCCAGGCCTTGATGAATTATGGCTTCCGTTTCTTCGAAACCCACAAACTTTATGATGCCGACACCAAACTGACCAGCGCCCGCGTCTGGAAGGGCGCGACGGAAAATGTCGATCTGGGATTGGCCGACACCCTATACGTCACGATACCGCGTGGTGAATACAAGCAGCTGGATGCCCGTATGCAGCTACGTGAACAAATCACGGCACCTGTCGCCGACAAACAGGCGTTGGGCCAGGTTGTCATTCGTTTGGGCGACCACCTGGTCGCCGATAAAGACCTAGTGGCGCTGCAAGCGGTCGCCGAGGGCAGTTTCTGGCAGCGTATTGTCGACGAAGCACTGCTGTACTTCGAATAACATGTCCACCGTCTATTTGAATGGCACATTCATGCCGATGGAGGACGCCTGCATTCCCGTCACCGACCGTGGCTTTCTATTCGGTGACGGCGTCTACGAAGTGATCCCTGCCTACGGCAGTCGTCTGTTCCGACTGCCCCACCACCTGCAGCGCCTGCAAAACAGCCTGGCCGGTATCCGTCTGGCGAACCCCTTGAGCGACGCTGAATGGGAAAATGTGCTGAACGCACTACTGGCTGAAAATGCCACAGAGACCGGCCCAAACGAGGGCCCCCTGGGGCACAACGACCAGAGCGTCTACCTGCAAGTCACCCGGGGCAGTGCGGCCAAACGCGATCACAGCTTTCCGGCTGACATCAAGCCCACGGTGTACGCAACCAGCAACCCCATTGCCGAACCCGATCCACAGATTGCACGCCAGGGCCTCGCCGCCATTACTCTGGACGATATTCGTTGGAAACGCTGCGATATCAAGGCCACCACCCTGCTGGCTAATGTACTACTGCGCCAACAGGCGGTCGACCAGCAGGCCGCGGAAGCCATCCTGGTACACGAGGGACTGGCGACCGAAGGCTCGGCCAGCAACCTATTTGTGATAAGCGACGGCATCATCATGACGCCCCCAAAGAGCGAATGCCTACTGCCGGGCATCACCCGCGACCTGGTGCTGGAACTGGCCGACAGGCACGGGCTACCGCACAAGGAAACCGACATTCCCGTCGCTCAGCTGTCGCACGCGGACGAAATCTGGATAACCAGTTCAACCCGGGAAATCGTGCCCATCACGCGGCTCAACGACCATGCGATTGGAAACGGTAAGCCCGGCGAAACTTGGCGGACCATCAGCCGGCACTACCGTGACTACAAAGAAGCGGTGCGCAATGGTCTGGCCGATTGATGGGCGGGAAATAACCACCCTTTTTAAGCCCTGCGCTGGC
>Ga0114931_10011902_pt1 | contig 10226 bp, 2 predicted proteins | sample 2SBtaG_FD_89579 | JGI IMG/M metagenome (GOLD analysis project Ga0114931, IMG submission 89579) | Deep subsurface microbial communities from Kolumbo volcano to uncover new lineages of life (NeLLi) - 2SBTROV14_V59a metaG | ecosystem: Environmental > Aquatic > Marine > Volcanic | place: Kolumbo... | reverse complement strand
GACTGCACCCCCGCGATAACCGGATGCTGCTGGAGTCGCTTGAAGAACTCCGCGACCAGGGCAACACGGTCATCGTTGTCGAACACGATGAAGAGACGATGGAGGCGGCCGACCACATCATCGACTTCGGCCCCGGACCCGGAGTACTGGGCGGCGAAGTGGTCGTCGCCGGATCGTTTGGCGATGTGGTGCGCAAGCAACGAAGCATCACGGGGCAATATCTTTCAGGGAAACGCCGCATCGAGATCCCACAACACCGCCGCGAACCTGACGATCGTTGGTTGACGGTCGTGGGCGCGCGACACAACAACCTTAAGAACGTCGATGTCGCATTGCCAATCGGAACGTTTGTCTGCGTTACCGGTGTCAGCGGATCGGGGAAGAGTTCGTTGGTTTCCGACATTCTCGTCGAGGCATTGCGGAGAGACCTCAACCACGGTGAAGGCGATCCCGGCGATCACGACCGGATCGAGGGCTTGGACCATCTCGATAAGCTGATCGCGATCGATCAATCGCCCATCGGGCGCACGCCACGCTCGAATCCGGCCACCTATATCAAGATGTTCGACGATATCCGCAAGCTTTTCGCCCAATTGACCGACTCCAAGACGCGCGGCTATCAGGTGGGTCGCTTCAGTTTCAACGTCGCCGGGGGACGCTGTGAAGCCTGTGAGGGAAACGGGTCGCAACGCTTGGAGATGGACTTTCTGGCCGATGTGTGGGTTACGTGTCCCGTCTGCGAGGGACAACGCTTCAATCGCGAAACGCTCCAGGTGCTTTTCAAGGGTAAGTCCATTGCCGACGTACTCGAAATGGACGTGCAACAGGCACTCCAACATTTTGAAAACATTCCGGCCATCCAACGCAAGCTGCAAACCTTGCACGATGTCGGGCTCGACTACCTCAAACTTGGACAGCCATCGCCGACACTCTCCGGCGGCGAAGCACAACGCATTAAGTTGGCACGCGAACTGGTGAAAAAAAGCACCGGGCAAACGCTCTATCTGCTCGATGAACCCACCACGGGGCTGCACTTCGCCGATATTGAACTCCTGTTACGGGTCTTGCAAAGCTTTGTCGAAGCCGGCAACACCGTGTTGGTGGTCGAGCATAATCTGGACGTTGTGAAAACGGCCGATTGGGTTGTCGACTTGGGACCTGAAGGAGGTGAAAACGGTGGGCGCATTGTCGCCACGGGAACTCCCGAGCAGATTGCCGCCAACGCCAAGTCGTACACGGGGCAAGCACTGAAGGGAATTCTCAAACGCGACGCGGCCTCTTCCGCGGGAAAGCGAAACGGACGAACGCGGTCGACGGCGAAAAAAGACAAGTCCACCACGGGAAGCAACGGCGCGGGGCTCATCAAGTCGATCATCGTTCAAGGCGCGAGGCAGCATAACCTCAAAGGAATCGACGTCGAAATCCCCCGCGACAAGATGACGGTCTGCTGTGGGTTGAGCGGATCGGGGAAAAGTTCTCTGGCCATTGATACCGTTTATGCCGAGGGACAGCGGCGATATGTCGAAAGCCTCAGCGCGTATGCACGGCAGTTTGTCGGACAGATGCAGAAGCCGCGTCTCGACCATATCAGCGGCTTGTCACCGGCGGTCGCCATCGAGCAAAAGAACCTTGGAAACACGCCGCGTTCGACGGTGGGCACCGTGACGGAAATCTATGATTATTTCCGTATCCTCTTCGCTCGCCTTGGTGTACCACACTGCCCCACGTGCAACATCGCGATTGGTACGCAAACCGGGGACGAAATCGTCGACAAGCTACTCGCCGATCCCGAGGGTACGAAGCTCTATCTGTTGGCTCCGCTGGAGATCCAAGTTGGCGAGCAATATGAAACGCTGTGGGACGATTTGCGTGGCCGAGGCTTCCAGCGAATCCGCGTCGACGGCCACACGTTTCCGCTTAGCAATCCACCGTCGATCGATCGTCGACGTCGCCACATTGTCGAAGTGGTGATCGATCGGATTACGATTCGAGGCAAAGCGCGAAGTCGCATCGCCGACAGCGTGGAAAGCGCTCTGGCATTGGGGCGAGGTGTCCTCCGCGTGGCCTATGCTGACAAAGATGTTCCCGAGACCCGCTGGCGAACGAAAACCCACAGTCAACACTTCGCCTGTGACCGCTGCGGACGCAGTTTCGATCCGCTCACGCCGCATAGCTTCTCTTTCAATAGCCACCTGGGATGGTGCGAATCGTGCGAAGGGCTTGGTACGCAGACGGGGGCGAATCCGGCCGCGCTGTTGCACGACCCCAAACTCACACTCGCCGCCGGGGCCGTAGCCCTGTGGCCAAGCGTGACGGAACCGCTCTTCCAGGCAATGCTCGCCGCGCTGGCCAAACACGCCGACTTGTCGATCGATGTGCCGTTTGACGAACTCGACTCCCGGCAACGACGCATCGTACTTTATGGTTGTGGCGAGGACTGGGTCGTGGTTCCCGACAAGCGTCGACGGGCGAAGGCGGCGCGACCGCTGTTCCGCTTTCAATACAAGGGATTGTACCCTGCGCTGGACGAAGCGGCCCGATTGTCGGTTTCGTTGCGAGCAAAACTCGATCATCTAGTGGACGAGGTCGAGTGTTCGGCTTGTGGTGGCAGCCGACTTCGCGACGATGCGGCGGCCGTGCGGTTCAAGGACCACTCGCTCGATCAACTGTGCCGGTTATCGCTGGGACAACTGAATCAACTCAGCCGCAAGTGGAAGCTGCGCGGTGCCCAGCGTAAAGTGGCGGGCGAGTTGCTCCGCGAGATTCAGAACCGGCTCGAATTCCTTGTCGACGTGGGGCTCGATTACCTGACGTTGTCCCGTCCAGCGGCGACCCTCTCTGGCGGCGAGGCACAGCGAATCCGTCTGGCGTCACAGGTTGGTAGCGGACTGACCGGGGTGTTGTATGTGTTGGATGAGCCGACCATTGGCCTACACCCCCGCGACAACGATCGTCTACTGGCGGCGCTGGCCAAGTTGCGTGACTTGGGCAACACGTTACTGCTGGTCGAACACGATCGGGAAGTCATCGGCGCGGCCGACCAATTGCTCGACTTCGGTCCTGGTGCCGGTCGCCACGGGGGGCAGATTGTTGCCTCTGGAACGCCGGCGCAAGTGGCTCGCCGCCGCGCGTCGGTCACGGGGCCCTACCTCAGCCAGCGGCGTTCGATTCCCGTTCCGTCGAATCGGCGAATGACGCTGCTGGACGAGAAGGCCAACGGCAAGCCGACAAAACAACGTAGGACGAAGACGGCCGTCGCGCGAAGACCGAAAGCGAAAAAGACACCGCCGCTGGATCTGTTGGACATGCCTTTGAGCGAACCACCGGGCGAGGGTTGGCTGGAAGTGATTGGCGCGCGTCATAACAACTTGCGCAACGTCGATGTTCGCATCCCCTTGGGTACGTTTACCGTGGTCACTGGCGTAAGCGGATCGGGAAAAAGCTCGCTGATCGACGACGTACTGGCCGCATCGTTGGCTCGCACCTTGCATCGTGCCCGAACGGTGCCAGGGGCACACGACGATCTGCGGGGAGTCGAACGGATCAACAAAGTCATTCGTGTCGATCAGCAACCACTTGGCAACACGCCCAGTTCGAATCCGGCAACCTACACCGGCGTGTTCGACCTGATTCGCACACTCTTCTCGCAGATGCCAGAGGCAAAACTACGCGGCTACACCGCGCGACGCTTCAGCTTCAACGTACCCGGCGGACGGTGTGAAAGCTGCGACGGTCATGGACAGCAGTGTATCGAGATGCACTTTCTCCCCGACGTTTGGGTCGAATGCGAGACCTGCAAGGGTCAACGATACAATCCCGAGACGCTTTCGGTGAGCTATCATGGGCACAGTATTGCCGAGGTACTGAACCTCTCTTGTGGCGAGGCGGCGAAGCTGTTTGAGAACATCCCGAAGATTCGCCGCATCTTGGAAATGTTATGTGACGTGGGGCTCGACTATCTCACGCTCGGCCAATCGGCCCCGACGCTCTCCGGCGGCGAAGCGCAACGGGTGAAGTTGGCCGCCGAGCTTGCTCGACCCGACACCGGTCGCACGTTGTATCTGCTCGACGAACCGACCACGGGTTTGCACTTCGACGACTTAGTGAAGCTGCTTGATGTGATGAACCGGTTGGTCGACCTTGGCAACACGGTCGTGGTGATTGAACACAATCTCGATGTCATCAAGACTGCCGATTACTTAATCGACATGGGGCCTGAAGCGGGCGATGGGGGCGGATATCTTGTCGCCGCCGGCACACCAGAGCAACTCGTGGCCCATGCCGCGCGCTACCGTGCGGCTGCCTCCTCGAACAGAAACGGCCGCGCCAACGAAGGTCCTTTGCGTTGCTATACGGGTGAGTTGCTCGAAGACGTGTTGGCATCGGCCAAGTATGTCAAGCGAAAGATTTACGATTTCGCCACCATGGAAGCTGAACGGGATAGCGATCTCGACGTGGCGGACGTCGGACGCGATGCCAAAATGCCCTGGGAAGCGAACGGGCGAAAGTGGCATACCGAAGATCGTGTCGGTCGCAACGGCGAATCGTGTCGCTGGGATGGACGGATTCTCTCGCAAGTCATCGATCGTGTTCAAGAGTCGGGCGACTTTGGTGAGACCAATTACAACCATCGTACAACGGTGGAAGTTGCGGCGGAGAAGCGAAGCGACGGGTGGTTCCTGCATGCGCTCACGGGACATCCCTGGCTGCTAACGCTCAAATTCCGCGTGGCGAAGCGGACCTTTGAACGTGGTAAGCTGATCCGTCAGCTCGACTTGAAGCCGCTCAACGAAATGCATGACTTGCCCGTGTATGGCAGCCAACCGCGGATCAAGTGCCGCCAACTACGCGGTCCCTGGCAAGAGGTGCAGTTGCAGGTCCATGGGTATGAGGAAATCGACCGCCCTGAGTTCTGGCACTTCATCGAGAAAGCGGTCGACGGTTTTCAAAAGTTCACCACACGAAAGAAACAATCCCCGGAAGACGTGATGCCCTGGAAGGTATTGGGGCGAAAGTGGCACTTCGCACGGAAAGGCTTCTCGCCCGGCAAAACGATACGCTGGGAAACCGAAACTCTGGAAGAACTGTGCGAGATGCTCACCGAAGCCGCGCCCGATGGCCAGTTCTTGTGGAACTCGCAACAGGTGGTTCATTTGTGTGTCAACGGGCAACGCGAACCTTGGGCGACGCTGCATACCAAACGGTGGTCATCGCTCGAACTTCAGTTGACCGGACCCAAGGGATATTTCGCGCTGGGACGGATTGCCGACTTGGGGAGTGGCCGTGAATTCGTGGCCAGCCATCCGGAAAAAGATGTGATCAAAATCAGCTTCCTCAACTGCGAAGATCTGCATCGGGGGAGTCTGAACGAGTTTCTTCACGAGCACATTACCACAATACGCAAGACGGCGCAGCAGGTATGACCGACTCCAGCACAGATGCCTTGATCCCGCGACGATTGCTGTTCCGCTTTGAATTGCCATGCCTTTGGCGGAGTGAGATATGGAGCCCGACGGGTTGCCAGCTCGAATCCAAATACCGCATGCTCACCCTAGGCACCCTCGAAGGAGCGCCTGAGTTCGCCGATGTTCGCATGGCTTGGAATGAAAAGGGGCTGGTGTTCAATGTTCGCGTCACCGGAAAACGACGCCAACCGTGGTGCCGCGATTCGCGTCCATCGGACAGCGACGGGCTGCACCTGTGGATTGATACCCGGGATACGCAAAGCATCCACCGGGCATCGCGATTTTGCCATCGCTTCGTAATATTACCAGCCGGCAGTGGTCCGAAGTATGCCCACCCGTACGTGACGCTCCTGTCGATCAATCGCGCCCGGGAGAACCCCCGAATGATTCCAGGGGGGATGTTGCAAGTTCGCGGCGAACGCCGCGTAGACGGATATCTACTAGAAGCATGCGTGCCAAGCGAAGCGTTAACGGGATTCGACCCAAGCGAACACCCTCGGCTCGGCTTTACGTACCACGTTCTAGATAGCGAACTTGGCGAGCAGACACTAAGCTGCCCCACGACGCTCCCCATGTCGGAAGACCCCAGCCTGTGGGGATCGTTGGAGTTGATCAAGTAGTTTCGCTACGTCGCGTGTGGATGATGGAAGGCCCGCGAGTCTATTCATGGCTACATGATTTTGTCGATGCTCCCGAAACCTGTCACGCACGGAGTGCATGACTTACGTCGCGTGTGGATGTGTGCCATCATGGCTTCCGGTCGGCACGGCCTGCCCTACGTTTTTCTCCACGGACTGTTGCCCGGCGATTGGCAAGGGCTGCATCTTTTTCTATTCGCCAGGCGAGACGGCCTAGCAAGCGGGCGGCGATTAGGCAGGTGGCCGAGATCGTGGGTGCCGCGGCGATTGCGGTGAGAAAAAGAGAAGCGATGGCAATCAGGGAGATCACCGCCGCCGCGGTGGCTGCCAACAAGGTGGTGTTCAGTAGATAGTAGAGGAACCACCAACGCCACGAACGCAGCAGACTGAATAGCACCGGTATCGAGACTACCGTCAACAGGTGACCGGTTTCCAGCGTGGAGAGAAGCAACACGGGCGTAAGCAGCATCGCGGCGATGGCCTGAAGGAGACCCGGCGGGGTATGTGCGACCCACTGCACGGCATTGCCACCCACCGCTGCCAAGCTGGCGAGATACACGAGATAGAGCAAGGGGTATATCCACACTCGCCAGTCGGCCGAAGGCCACTCTTCAATCACATCGGCGCCGGCGGCCGTATCCCGAAGAATCGACCACATGCACGCCCCGCCAAACGACACGGTGAGAATCGTTGCCCAGGTCAAGGCGATGGCTGGAAAGGCCATCGCGATGCCGCCGAATTGGCTCCCACTCGCGGCCTGTTGGTAAAGCCCCGTGATGAATGCCAGCAGCAGCCCCATGATCAAGATGCCCCCCGTCAGGTAGGTCCAATACAGGATCACATCACCACGCCAGGGAAACAAAACAACGCCGGAGAAGAACGTCCAGCGGGGTCGCTGAGCCAACGCTTTTGATGACTCGAGCGGCGGCGGTTCCGTCCACGCCTTGGGCGTCGGTAGTGCCACGTCCCGACGATCGACGGTGATCTCGCCGACGTCGTACTGCCCCTGCTCCAAATTCACGGACGCCCCGCGTCGCTTGTCTTGTCGAGGTTGGGGTATGACAAAGATCGTTTCGCAGTCGGGACATTGGGCTTGCAGCCCGGCATGCTTTTTCGCAAAGTGCATCCGCGTCCCACATTGCGGACAGGCGATGAAAATGCAATCGAACGATTGTTTCTTGGAACGCTCGCCTTGCCGAGCGGATTGTTTCGCGGCGGGCGCCGGTTGCCGCACCGGGGTTACCGGCGGGTTGTCGTCGACGACTCCGTACGACTTGTGGACGCTTCGCTTTGCCCGGGGGGCCGCTTCAAGGGCAGGTTGCACTAGATTTTCGACGTAACAATCCGGGCAGCGGATGGTCTTGCCAACTTGGTGGTGATCGGCGTACATCCGCGTTGAGCAGACACGACAAATGACCGGAATCAACTCCGGCGTCTTGGGCTCTGGAGACAATTTGGTCTCGGGAACCACCGGGGACCGCGGCGGTGCTTGTTGTTCGGCGGCCAACTTTGGCACGACAAGCGGCTCACGGCAATGGGGACAGGTGATCCGCCGTCCACAAAGATCGGCTCGCGGCGTTAAACGCGCCGTGCAATGGGGGCAGAGCACGACTCCCGTTCCAACGAAGAGCCCTTGGGGTTCGGTCGGTTTCATGCCTCGCACTCCCGAAGACCGATGCGAGCGAGCCAAGATCGACCGTGGGGCCGCGTTCGCATCGTCTTAAGCCACGCCGGGGGCAAATTCGCTGTTCCAGCCCGTGGTTAGCGTGGCAAGAGTTATTCTAGCCGAAACCGATGAGAAATAGCTAAACAAGTCGTCCGAAATCGATTCGCGGTTTGGCCTCTCGGCGCTTGCAGGTGCAATCCGGCGGAGCGTACCATGGTGCGGCACCGGGACATTCTCGTCGAGGCTTGTCCCCGGCGTGATTGCTACTTTTCGTACGAATCGATTTTCTTGGAAGGCGAGTCTCCTATGTTGCGTTGTTCGCTATTTTGCCGTCGCCTGCTGGCGTTCTACCTGTTGTTTTTCGTCGCTCCGCTTGTCTCGAATGTCGTGGCGGAAGAACAAGGAGCGTCGAACGACGCCATCGATGTCGAGGCGATGGCCTCCAGCGTGACGATCTACCGGGACGCATACGGATCGCCTCACATCGACGGGCCGACCGACGAAAGCGTTGTCTTCGGGTTTGCCTACTGCCAAGCAGAGGATTACTTCTGGCAGCTCGAGGACTCCTACATCATGGGCATGGGACGGTATGCCGAGATCCACGGCGAAGCAGGACTACGCAACGACCTGATCAACCGCGCGTTCGAGATCCCACGGCGTTCAAGAGAAGACGTGGCGAAGCTTGACCCCGAGTCGCGTGGGATTGTCGAGGCATTTACCGCCGGAGTGAACCACTATCTCGATACACACCCCGAGGTCAAACCGCGGTTGATCAAACGATTCGAACCGTGGCACTTGCTGGCGTTCGGTCGGCAAGTCGTGCTAGAGATGGGCTGGGGCAAGACAGGCGTTTCGCGGAGCGAGGTGCCGACTGTCTACGAGCAGATTGCCGCCTCCAAAGGATCCAACGCTTGGGCCATCGCGCCGGAGAAAACGGCCTCGGGCAACGCCATGTTATTCTGTAATCCGCATCAGCCCTACTATGGCTTCGGGCAGTTTTACGAGGCCCATCTGCGCAGCGGCGAGGGTTGGAACTTCTCGGGCGCAACCTTCTTCGGCAGCCCTATTCCGACCATCGGTCACAACGAACACCTTGGTTGGTCGTTCACCGTGAACGAACCAAAGATTGGCAACGCCTGGCGCGTCACCTTCGACGACCCCGAGAATCCCTTGAACTATCGTTACGACGGAGGCTATCGCGAGGCGGTCGAGTGGACCGACACGATCAAGGTCAAGAAGCGTCGGAAGTTCGAGACCAAGAAAGTAACCTTTCGCAAGACGCACCATGGTCCCATTGTCAAGAAATTGAACGACACCGAATACCTGGCCGCCAACATCGGCAAATTCTACGATGTGTTTCTCAGCCGTCAAAGTTTGAAGATGATTCGCGCGCGGAATCTCGACGAGTTTCTCGACGCCATGTCGATGCTCGAGTTGCACATCTTCAACACGGTGTATGCCGATTGTGACGGCAACATCATGTACCTCTACAACGGCATCGTTCCGAAACGCGATCCCAGCTTCGACTGGAACCGGCCGGTCGACGGCAGCAACCCGAAGGCCGATTGGCAAGGGATTCACCCGATCGCCGATTTGCCGAAGACGATCAACCCGTTGTCGCACTTCGTGCAGAACTGCAATCAATCGCCGTTCACCACGACCGACGACGGCAACCCCTCGTTGAAGGACTTTCCGAACTACATGGTGGGCGAAAAGTACGACGACAAACGACGGGCGAAGGTTTCGCGCATGTTGTTGCGCGAGATGGACAAGGTGACTTTCGCCGACTGGCAGCGGGCGGCATTCGACACAACGATGTACTGGCCGCTCATCGAGTTGCCCAAATATGGACGGGAATATGAACAACTGAAACAGTCCGATCCCGAAGCCGCCCAACGCGTGGCGCCTTATATCGAACACCTACTGAACTGGAACTGCAAGTGCTCGATCGATTCGACCGAGGCAACACTCTGCTTGGCGTGGTATGAGGAGTTGTACGGAGATATTTACCGCTCCGAGCAGATGACACGCCAGTATGTCGGGAACCCTGGCAAACAGTTCGACGCATTGGTCGCCGGGGCAAAGAAGCTGGAGAAGACCTTTGGCGATTGGAAGATTCCCTACAGCGACATCAATCGTATCCAACGTCACGCCAATGTGGCCGATTTATTCAAGGTTCCTTTTACCGACAAACAGTCAAGCATCCCCGCCGCCGGAGTATCGGGCCCTTTGGGGACTGTATTCACCATGTACTTTACACCGACGATCGACCTCCCTTTCCGCAGATTGAAGAAGCACTACGCCGTGGTGGGCTGTAGCTATGTGTCGACCATCGAGTTTGGCGATCACATTCAGGCAGATAGCCAAGTTCAATACGGTTCCAGCGGCAATCCGAAGTCACCACATTTTGCCGATCAGGCCGAGTTCCTTTCCAGCAGAACGTTCCGCAAGCAACTG
>Ga0114931_10011901_pt1 | contig 10227 bp, 7 predicted proteins | sample 2SBtaG_FD_89579 | JGI IMG/M metagenome (GOLD analysis project Ga0114931, IMG submission 89579) | Deep subsurface microbial communities from Kolumbo volcano to uncover new lineages of life (NeLLi) - 2SBTROV14_V59a metaG | ecosystem: Environmental > Aquatic > Marine > Volcanic | place: Kolumbo... | reverse complement strand
GAGGACGCGGGCGGCGCGCGGAGACAGTGCGGGGAGGATGATCGCGGTGCGCGGACCGTGGGCGGTCCGATCGCCGAGGGGCGGCGGACGGCGGGAATCGGCGAACGAGACAACCGGAGAATCGGTGATGAGGCGTGCAATCTCGGGGCTCGTGCTGCTGGCGGCCACCGCATGCAGCCGCCCCGCACCCGTGGCCGACGTGCTGGTGCTGGGTGGTGAGGTTTACGACGGCACCGGTGGCGACCCGGTCGTGGAAGACGTGGCCGTAAGCGGCGATCGGATCACCTTCGTGGGCTCGGCCGACATGGCGGGGGTCAGGGCGCTCGACACCGTGGACGCCTCAGGGCTGATGGTCACACCCGGGTTCGTCGACATGCACAGCCACGCGGAGCTGGACCGCGAGTACGGCCGTGACGGGCTGCCATTCCTCTATCAGGGCATCACCACGGTGCTGTTGGGTGTCGACGGCGGGGGAACGCCGGAAGCCGAGGCGCGCTTCAGGAGATGGCTCGAGGGGGGCATCGGCGTCAACGGCCTGCACTACGTCGGCCACAACGCGGTACGCCGGGCCGTGATGGGGATGGCGGCCCGGGCGCCGACGGCCGCCGAGCTGGATTCGATGAAGGCGCTGGTGCGGCGAGGGATGGAGGAGGGTGCGCTGGGGCTGTCGTCCGGCCTGTTCTATCTACCGGGCAACTACGCCACGACCGAAGAGGTCATCGCCCTGAACCGGGTCGCCGCGGAGTACCCCGGGGCCATCTACGACACGCACGACCGCGATCTCGGGGCGGCGTATCCCCCGTTCGGCTACCTGAAGTCGATCCGCGAGGCCATCCGCATCGGCGAGGAGGCCGGCACCAAGGTCATCTTCAGCCACTTCAATGCGCAGGGCGCCGCGAACTACGGCCGCGCTCCGGAAGGGGCGGCGCTGATCGAGGAGGCGAGGGCGCGCGGCGTGGATGTCGCGGGAGCGCAGCACGTCTACACCGCCACGCAGTCGAACCTGCGCTCGTACACGATCCCGGGATGGGCCGTGGCGGGGGGAGATTCCGCGATGATCCGCCGCTTCGACGATCCCGATACGGTGCGGATCATCGACCGGCAGACGCGTGAGATGCTGGAGATTCGCGGGGGAGCCGGGAAGCTGCTCTTCGGCGATCCCCGGCCGGAGCTGAATGGCAGGACGCTGGCGGACGTGGCCGGGGATTGGGGTGTGTCGGCGCCGGAAGCGGCCCGCCGCATCCTGCGCGACGGCAACGCGGTGGTCATGAACCTGGACCTCTACGACGCGTGGAACACGCGGTATCTTGCAGGCAAGCCGTGGATGATGACGTGCACGGACGGGCGCACGCCACGCCCGGGTCAGGCCGTGGTGCATCCGCGCGTCTACGGGGCCTTCACGAAGAAGCTGAGGGACTTCGTGCTCGACGAGGGGGTGATCTCGATGCCCTTCGCGATCCGGAGCATGAGCGGTCTCGCGGCCGACTTTCTGGGCTGGACGGACCGGGGGTACATCCGCGAAGGCATGGCCGCGGACATTTCCGTCTTCGACCGGGCCCGGATCCGCGATCGCGCCACCTTCGAGAACCCGCACCGGTTCTCGGAGGGCACGGTGTACGTGTTGGTCAACGGGGTGTTCGCTCTGCGCGACGGCAACGCTACGGGTGCGCTGGCCGGCAGGCCTCTGCTCCGCGGGGGACGGCCATTCGGACAGGTGGGGAGTTCCCCACAGTAGTTTCAGCGAATTCCCTATATCAGTCGCGCGTGCGGCCGCGCATGCTACAGAGTACAGCGCTGCACGTTCATGCACCCGCCCGCCGGGTCGCGGCGAATCCGGGCGCTGGGAGTCCTGCCGATCGGCCGCGCCCCGGTTCGGAGTGCGCATGGGAGGTGAGCCATGCCGGTGGAGAAGCTCCGCAGATTCCTCGAGGACAACTACGTCAAGTTCGTCACGATCTCACACTCGCCGGCCTTCACGGCACAGGAGATCGCCTCCACGGTCCACCTTCCCGGCAAGGAGCTGGCGAAAACCGTGATGGTCAAGCTCGACGGGAAGCTGGCCATGGCGGTGCTCCCGGCTCCGGACAAGCTGAGCGCCAAGCGCCTCCGGGAGGTCACCGGGGCCGAGGAGGTCGAGCTGGCCTCCGAGGAGGATTTCGCCCGGGTCTTCCCGAACTGCGAGGTGGGCGCCATGCCCCCCTTCGGCAACCTCTGGGACATGCCCGTGCTGGTGGACCGGAAGCTCCGCGAGGATGAGGAGATCGCGTTCAACGCCGGGAGTCACACGGAGCTGGTCAAGCTCGACTACGCCGACTTCGAGCGCCTGGTCGAGCCGGTCATCGCGGATCTCTCGACCCCCGGTTGAGCCGGGCGCGCGCTTCTGAGGCCTCGGCGGCCTCGGCCAGACCACGCAGCGCGTTGGCCCTGAGCGGCGTGCGTTCGAGCGCGGTGCGGAACGCCGCCACCGCGTCGTGCGGATGGCCCGCCTGGAGCTGGAGCTCGCCCAGGAGCTCATGCGGGGGCTTGAGCGTGGCGGGCGGTCCGAACGCGAAGGGCAGCGACTCCTCGAGCGCGACCGCGCGCCGAAGCGTCTCGATCGCCTCCTCCGCTCGCCCGTCGGCCATGGCCAGGAGGCCCTCGATCTCCATCGCCTGGATGCGCTCGCGGGGGCGCACGGCGTCATCGGGGCGGGCGCCACCACGGGAGCCCGCGCCGTCGGCCGGGGCGTGCGATGACGTGAGCCGCGCCAGGATGCGCCTGCCTTCTGGCGCATCCCCCTGCATGATGGCGGCGTAGGCCGACGTGAAGAGGTAGTCCGCGCGCGCCCGGGGGTCCGCCGAGAGATCCGCACTCCAGCGGTCCGCGGCCGCCCAGTCTCCGGTGTCGAGAACGTAGCGGGCGCGCATGTCGGCGAAGTATCCGCGCTCCGACGCGTTGTCGCCCGAGCCGATGCGCGCGTGGCAGGCGTCCATGGTGGCGGCGGCGTCGGCGAGGCGGCCCTGCATCAGGAAGCCGTACTCGAGCCACGACGTGTAGTGCCCGCATACGTTGGGGCCGAGCCCGCGCCGGGCGCGGGCGGCGTTCTGGACATCACGTGCCCGGATGTTGGCCGCCACCACGTCGCTCCACATGCCCATGGCCAGGAAGATGTGCGATGTCATATGCTGGGCGTGCGCCGCATCCGGGGCGATCCGGCTGTAGGCACGCGCGGCCGGCAGGCCCAGCGGCGCGTGGATCGGGTCATCGAAGGAGTGGATGAGGTAGTGCGCCGCGCCGGGATGCTCAGGGTCGGCCTGGAAGACCGACTGCGCCACGGCCGCCGCGCGCATGTACGTGGCGAAGTCGCGTTCGCCGTCGCGGCTGCCGAGGATCGACAGCGCGTAGAACGCGCGTGCCTCGAGATCGTCGGGATGGGCTTCGGAGAGCCGGCGCATCGCGTCCATGTACCCATGGTCGCGTTCAGCCTTCGTGCCCCTGCCGTACAGTGTTTCGACCGCGCTCAGGTAGCCCCGCTCGCGGGGCGTTGGCGCCTTCGCCCGGCGGGCCTCGGCCGTGGGAGCCAGGCGACCCAGCGCAGCCCGGGCGGCTGCCGCGTCCTGCTGCTTCCAGAGCGGGTGGTTGTACGTCATGGCTTCGCCCCAGTATGCCAGCGCGAAGTCCGGATCCGCCCGCTCGGCCCGGCGGAAGGCCTCGGCCGCGTCCTCGAACTCGAAGGAGTGGAGGAGCAGGACCCCGGTGATGAAGGGCTTCTGGGCCTCGGAGGCGCCCGAGTTGGGAAAGTCGATATGGCCCAGCCGCCGGGTCTGCGAGGCGGCCGGCTCCACGAGGAAGCCCGTGAGGAGCGTGGCGCAGGCGAGGAGTGGCCAGAGGTGCCCGCCCCGGGCGGAGACCGTGTGCCGCGGTGCGTGCGCGGGGCGAGGCGATGCGGTGCGAGCGGCGCGCGCGCCGGGGACGGGGAGGGTCTGCGACATGGGGGTGTTCCGGAGTGAGAGGGCCTCGCAACCCGCGGGGGCGTGCCCGCGGACCACTGCTTGACGGTCGTTCCGGAGGCGAGGATGCGCAAGTCCCGCGGGCGGGACTCGCGAGCCCGTCGAACGGGATCCGCGCGGGTGTGGACAACCCCGGAGCGCCTTCATAGAATCGACATGACTTTCCGGGCCTGGAAAGTTTCTGCCGACAACACCACATGACCGAACGCCGGACACGCGCAGCCGAGGAGGCTCCGCGTGTCCGGTCGCGCGCGTGGGGTTTGTGGAGCGCGTGATCCGTGCGTGGCGTGAGGTCAGGAGGAGGAGGGGATGATCTCCGTCGAGGGGGTAACGAAGCGATACGGAAGCCTGGTCGCGGTCGACGAGCTGAGCTTCGAGGTGGGCCGGGGGGAGGTCGTGGGGTTCCTCGGCCCCAACGGGGCCGGCAAGACGACGACCATGCGCATGCTGACGGGCACGCTCCAGCCCGACGAGGGCACGGTGCGCTTCGACGGGGTGCCGATCGCCGAGCACCTGACCGAGGCAAAGCGCCGGGTCGGGTACCTGCCCGAGGCCAATCCGTTGTACGACGAGATGCTGGTGGCCGAGTACCTGGAGTACGTGGCCGATCTCCGCGAGCTGGACGGCGCTGAAACCCGGACGTCCGTGGCCGACGCCGTGGACGAGACGGGGATCCGCTCGGTGTTCTATCGGCCGATCGGCGAGCTGTCCAAGGGATACCGGCAGCGCATCGGGCTGGCCGCGGCGATCCTGCACCGGCCTGAGATTCTCATCCTGGACGAGCCGACCGAGGGGCTCGACCCGAACCAGCGGGTGGAGATCCGGCGGCTTATCGCCAACCTTGGCCGGGAACGCACGGTGCTGCTGAGCACGCACGTGATGCAGGAGGTCGAAGCCACCTGCTCCAGGCTTCTGATCCTGAGCCGGGGGCGGATGGCGGCGGAGGGCAGCGTGGCCGGGCTGTTGGCCAGCCGGTCGGGCGCGGCCCGGTACGTGGTGGAGGTCGAGGGGCAGGGCGCGGCCGAGGCGCTCGGCGCGCTCGCGGGTGTCGCCGGCCACCGCGCGGAGCCGGTCGACGGGCGGCTGCGCGTGCACCTCGAGGCGCGCGGCGACGAGGAGCTGAGGCCGGCGATCTTCTCGCTGGCGCGCGACCGGGGCTGGACGCTCTGGGAGCTGCACCGCGAGCAGGCGAGCCTCGAGCAGGTCTTTCGGGACCTTACGTCGGAGCAGGACGCCGAGGCCGGCGAGGAGGCGACGTCATGATGCGGCGCATCTGGACGGTGACCCGCCACGAGGCGCGGGGCTACTTCGATCATCCCACCGCCTACGTGCTGGCGGTGGCGTTCCTCGGAATCTCGCTGTTCCTGACCTTCCGCAGCCTGTACGCGTCGGGCGTGGCAACGCTCCGCCCGTTCTTCGACCTGCTGCCGATGCTGTACGCCGTCTTCATCCCGGCGGCGACGATGCGTGCGCTGGCGGAGGAGCGGCGGGGGCGGACGCTGGAGTGGGTGCTGGCGCATCCGCTCTCGGAGACCGAGGTCGTCGCGGGCAAGTTCCTCGGCGACTGGTTCTTCGTGCTCGTCGCGCTCGCCGGCACGCTGCCCACGGCGCTGGGCGTGCTGCTGGTTTCGCACGCGGATCCGGGCATCATGGTGGCGCAGTACGTGGGCGCCGCGCTCATGGCGGCGCAGCTTGTGGCTGTGGGACTATGGGCGTCGTCGCTGACCCGCAACCAGATCACGGCGTTCATCGTCGGCGCGGTGATCTGCTTCCTGCTCTTCCTCATCGGGCTGCCGGTCGTGCAGATCGGGCTGCCGCCCGTGCTGAGCGGCGCGCTGGCCCGGCTCTCGCTCGTCAGCCATTTTCAGAACGTGGCCCGGGGCGTGATCGACCTGCGCGACGTGCTCTACTTCGTGTCGACCGGAGCGCTCTTCCTCGTCCTGGCCGGCGCCGTGGTGGCGCGTGAGCGGCTGAGCCCGGAGCGGGCGGAGTTCAGGCGGCTGCGGGTGGGCGCGGCGGCGGTGGCACTGCTCGTGCTGGTCCTCAACCTCCTCGGCAGCCACATCCGGGGCCGGCTCGACCTGACGCGCGGCGACCTGTACACGCTGTCCGACGGAACGCGGCAGATCGTCGGTGGGTTGGACGACCTCGTTCAGGTCAAGCTCTTCGCGTCGAGCGAGCTGCCTCCGGAGGTCCAGCTCCAGCTCCGCGACGTGCGCGATCTGCTCTCCGACATGCGCAGGGCGTCGAACGGCAAGCTCGCCGTCACCGAGCTGAATCCCGACCGGAGCGATGCCGCGAAGGACGAGGCGTCGTCGTTCGGGATCACGCCGATCGAGTTCAACGTGCTGCGTAACGACGAATTCCAGGTCAAGCGGGGCTACTACGGGCTGGCGATCACCTACGCTGATCAGCGCGAGGTCATGCCGATGATCCAGAGGACCGACGACCTGGAGTTCCGCCTGGCGTCGGCGATCGCGCGGATGACGACGACGGAACGCCCGGGTGTGGCCTTCGTATCGGGATACGGCGCCAAGGGGCCGTACGATTTTTCCTCTCTGCGTGACGACCTGAGCAAGCGCTATACGTTGCGCTCGCTCGACATCGCAGGCGACTCGGCGCGGCCGATTCCGGTGGACTCCACGAAGGTCCTCGTGTTCGCCGGCCCGACGCAGCCGGTCGACAGCTTCGCCATCGGGCGCATCCGAGATTTCGTCGAGGCCGGCGGCTCGGCGCTCCTGCTGCTGGAGCCCGTCCAGGTCAGCCCGAAGTCGCCCACGCCCATGCCGGTCCACACCGGGATCGAGCCGCTCCTCGAGGAGTGGGGAGTGCGGATGGATCCGGGGATGATCATGGATCTGGCCTCGAGCGAGCGCGTCTCTCTGGGCAGGAGAGGACTATTCAACGTGGTGGCGCCCTACCCGCTGTGGCCGATCCTCTTCCCGGCCGGTGATCACCTTACGACCCGTGGGCTCAACTCGCTGACGATGGGATGGGGCGGGGCGCTCGAGGTGGTCGACACGGCACACGTGACGCCGTTGTGGCGCACGAGCAAAGCAGGCGCGATGCGGGGTCCGGGCGCGCCGATCTTTCCCGATCAGGACTTCAACGTACCCGACGACCAGCTTGCGGTGCGCACTGCGGCGGTTGCCGTCGATCCCGGTGAAGGCGCACGGAGGGGCCGGCTGATCGTGGTGGCCGACGAGACCTTCCTCGAACGCCAGTTCGCCCAGGCCAACCCGCAGAATGTCACGTTCGCGGCCAACGCCGTGGACTGGCTGGCGCAGGACGAGGCGCTGATCCGGATTCGCTCGAAGGATCGGACGCCGCCCGCGCTGGCGTTCGGCTCGGACTTCGCGAAGAACTTTCTCAAGTGGGGCAACCTGCTGGGGATCCCGGTGCTCTTCGCGCTGGTGGGCATCGTGCGCGTCAGTGGCCGACGCCGCAGGGCGGAGGCCCGCTGGAAGGAGGTGGTGTCGTGAGCGAGAAGGCGTTGAAGGCTCTGTTGGTCACGCTGGGCGTGGTCGTCGTCCTGTGGCTGGCGGTTACACTGCTGCCCGGGCGGGGTGGCTCGGCTGGCGCGCCCGGCAAGATGGCGGCGTTCTTCGAGGGGATCTCGCCGGACGCCGTGACCGCGGTGACGATCGAGGGCCCCGGCACGCACATCGAGCTGCGGCGCGAAGCGACCGGCTGGAGCGTCAACGGATACGCGGCCGACTCCTCGGCCGTCGCGCGGTTCTGGACGAGCGTGGACTCGGCAGACCTGGGCGATCTGGTGGCGAGAAATCCCGCGAACCACGCGCGCATGGGGGTCGCCGCGGACAGCACGCACAAGGTCACCTTCACGCTGGCCGGCGGCGACACTCGTGTGCTGCTGGTGGGCAAGAGCGGTCCGCGCTACCCCACGGTGTACGTCCGGCTCCCCGACGACGACAACGTCTACCTTCTCGACAGCGACCTGCGCGCGTCGGTGGCCAAGGTGCTGCCGGACTGGCGCGACAAGCGGATCGTCGCGGTGGATACCGCGCGCGTGCGGCGCCTCTCGATCTGGCTGCCGGGCGGCGGCTACGAGGTCGTCCGGAGTGACAGCGTGTGGAACGTGGCCGGCGGAGGGGAGGCCGACGCGTCCACGGTGCGGAGCATGTTGGGTGAGCTGCGTGACCTGCGCGGCACCGGCTTCGTCGAGGTCACCGACACGCTGGGCCCGGCGGGAAGGAGGATCGTAGCGCTGAACGAGGCCGGTGACACGCTCGCCCGCCTGGAGCTCGGCAAGGGTAAGGGCGATGTCTGGGTCAGGACCCGGGGCAAGGACACCGTGTTCCGGCTGCCGGGATGGCGCGTGGAGCGCCTCGTGCCGGAGAAGAAGAAGGTCGCGGGAGGGAGTTGAGCCCGGCGCGGGCACCGTCTACCCGTGCCGGGCCCCCTGCGCTTCGGCCTCACTCCACGTGGAACTCGATGCCCTGGGCCAGCGGCAGGTCGGTGCTCCAGTTGACGGTGTTGGTCTGGCGGCGCATGTAGGATTTCCACGCGTCGGAGCCCGACTCGCGCCCGCCGCCGGTGTCCTTCTCTCCTCCGAAGGCGCCTCCGATCTCGGCTCCGCTGGTGCCGATGTTCACGTTGGCGATGCCACAGTCGCTTCCCCGGTCGGAGAGGAAGTACTCGGCCTCGCGGAGGTGGTCCGTGAAGATCGCGGAGGAGAGCCCCTGCGGCACGTCGTTGTGCAGCGCCATGGCCTCTTCCATTTCGGCCACCGCCTCGGGGGGCGTAGCGTCCGGGCTGCCGTACTCGATGATGTAGAGGATCGGCGCGAACGTTTCCTCCTGCACGATGGCGAAGCCGTTGCGCGCCGAGGCGATGCACGGCGTCACGTAGAGACCACCGGGGTAGTCCTCGCCCTCCAGCGCCTGTCCACCGTAGAGGATCTCGCCTCCTTCCTCCACGACCTTGCGCCGGGCGTTCATCAGATCCTCGACGGCTTGCCGGTTGACCACCGGGCCCATATGGACGTCCGGATCCAGCGGGTTGCCGATCCGCACGTGGCGGTACGCGTGGATCAGGCGCTCGACCAGCTCGTCGCGGACGGACGCGTGCACGATGATCCGGCGCGTGCTCGTACACCGCTGACCCGCCGTGCCCACGGAGCCGAAGAGGATCGCGGAAAGCACCAGGTCGAGGTTGGCGTGCGGCGTGACGATGATCGCGTTGTTTCCGCCCAGCTCGAGGATCGTGCGGCCGAGCCGCTCGCCGACGACGGTGGCCACGCGGCGTCCGACGGCGCAGCTTCCGGTCGCCGAGACCAACGGCACGCGCCGGTCGTGCAGCAACCGGTCACCCACGACCGAGCCCTTGCCGACCACGAGCGAGAACACCGCCGGGTCCACGCCCTGCTCCCGGCAGACGTCCTCGACGATCCGGGTCACGGCGATGGCCGTGAGAGGCGTCTTGGATGCCGGCTTCCAGAGCGTGGCGTCTCCCGAGACCGCCGCGATCGCGGCGTTCCAGCTCCAGACCGCGACCGGAAAGTTGAAGGAGCTGATGACGCCGACTACGCCGAGCGGATGCCAGGTCTCACGCATGTGGTGATCCGGGCGTTCGCTCTGCATCGTCAGCCCGTAGAGCTGGCGCGACATGCCGGTGGCGAAGTCGCAGATGTCGATCATCTCCTGGACCTCGCCACGCCCCTCCTGGAGGATCTTGCCCATCTCCAGGGTCACGAGCGCGCCGAGGTCGTCCTTGCGTTCGCGGAGCCGGTTGCCAAGCTGTCGGACGATCTCTCCGCGCCTCGGCGCGGGCACCCGGCGCCACTCGAGAAAGGCGGCGTGCGCCCGCGCGACGATGCGGTCGTATTCTTCCTCCGTTACCTGGCGCACGGTGGCCAGGAGCGAGCCGTCGATCGGGGTGTGCACGGCCAGCTCGGGGCCGGAGCCGATCCACTCGCCATCGAACCCTCCGGGGTTGAGGTCTTCGATGCCGAGGGCCTGCAGGATCTTCTTGCTCATGGGTTCCGTCCGTGTCTGCGCGGGCACCGCACCGCTGCGCGGAGCCCGGTGAAGGAGTGTCGTGAGAAGGGTCGGGGCCGACGTCGCGGATCGTGTTCGCGGCAGCGCGCGGCCCGGTGTTTCTAGAAGGCTGTTGAAGAAGTACGGTGGGCCTCACGCAGGGGTCTCGCGAGACTCAGAGTAGGAACGACGACGAGTCGTGGTTGTTCCACGGCGAGGAGGAGAGACGACCTATCAGG
>Ga0114931_10011900_pt1 | contig 10227 bp, 6 predicted proteins | sample 2SBtaG_FD_89579 | JGI IMG/M metagenome (GOLD analysis project Ga0114931, IMG submission 89579) | Deep subsurface microbial communities from Kolumbo volcano to uncover new lineages of life (NeLLi) - 2SBTROV14_V59a metaG | ecosystem: Environmental > Aquatic > Marine > Volcanic | place: Kolumbo... | reverse complement strand
TGGTTTCATCCGCTGGCTGAAGATATCCTGGTTAACCTCTACCGGGTTAGAAATTACAGTGACTATGTTTTGCAGCATGTTGTAACAGGTATCTATGCTGATGCTGATATTGTGCAATCCAGCTATAATCAAGTTGATTATATTGTTGCGACTTATGACTATACCGGAGAAGGTGGCAGAACAGATTTTGATATTATGTACCAGTGGCACAAATTTCCCGAACAGCTTGGTACCAAGAAAAAGGTCGGTGTCTTTGGATTTGCCTTTCTTGAAAGTCCTGGTATCGATTATAATGGCCTGGATGATGACTTTGATCATTTGACCGATGAGTCCATGCATAACAACATAGACGATGACGGAGATTGGAAGCCGTTTGATGATTTCGGCCTTGATCGGATTGGCCCGGACGATCCGGATTATAAAAAAGCGGATATTGGTGAAGGGAACGGGGTATGGGATACGGAAGACACCAATCATAATGGCGCTCTTGACAAGGGAGAAGATATCAATCACAACGATCATCTTGATTTTGAGCCGGTTAACGATGACGTGGGTACGGACGGCGTGGGACCCCAGGACAATGAATATCGCGGCCCCGATCCGGACGGAAGTGAAGCTGATGGTTTGATGGAGCATGGTGAACCAAATTTTGACGAAACCGATATTGATGAAGCGGATCAGGCCGGTCTTAAACATGTTTACGCTTATGAAGTCAATAATGATCTTTTAAACGACAAGAGGTACTGGGAAAAATATTTGCGTCGGGAGGATGAGCGAATAGAAGAAACGGATGACGATCTTTGTTTTACATTTGGCGCTCGAGAAGTCAAACTGGAGAAAATGAACTACAAACGATTTGCCATTGCCGCTATTATGGGCCAGGATAATGAGGATGTTGTGCGTAACAAGTCTATTATGCAGCGAATTTATAACGCGAATTACCACTTTCTCACCCCCCCGGTACAGCCTACGCTCATCACCGTCGCTTCGGATAAAAAAGTCCAGCTCTACTGGGATACGGATGCGGAAAATTCTAAAGATCCGTTTTTTGGCAACGATTTTGAAGGCTATCGGGTGTACAAAAGTACTGATCCTGATTTTTATGATCAAAAAACAATCACTGATGCTTTTGGCAATGTTTTGCTTTTCAAACCCATTGCAATTTATGATAAAATCGACGGTTTGAAAGGCCCCCATCCGGTTCCCTTCCCCAGTCTGGGGGTGCACTATAATATGGGCACGGATAGCGGATTAAGACATTCCTACAAAGATACACTGGTAGATAACGGAAGAAAATACTTTTATGCTGTATCTTCCATCGATACCGGCAATGATTTCGATTTTTATGAGCGCGGGCTTGTTACATTAAAACATCCCTTGCAGGCAATGCCCAGTGAGTCTCCGTTTAATATTACCGTCAATCGTCTTAGCGAGGTCGTTTTTAGAGATCGAAACACCGGCGTTGCCATCCCAACCCAAATGGCAGCAGGCTATGTGAATCCCCATGTTGATACGCTGCAACTCAAGCATATCAGCGGATTTGCCCGTGGCGGCCGGCATAATATTGAGGTCTTTAACAGAGATCATGTCAATGTGGGAAGCGAATATGAAATGACCTTTACTGACGATCACTGGCTGGACGATCTGGATTCGACCATGCATCATGGATTGATTACCGGTATTAAACTGAAAAATCTAACAACGGACAGTGTGCTGTTTGATTTACATGATAGCACCCACCAGGCGTTTATGAACAACATACCTCCTGTTTTGGAGCGAACGCTTTACGAAGGCCTGCATTTTGATTTGACCTGGCCTGTTCCAGGCGTAGTGACTGGTGGAATAGTGATCACGACTGGGAACATCGAGGAACAGAGCTCATCAAATGGGATGAGCGAGGACGTAAGACCAGGGAATGGCAAAAATGGGCCAAGGGCGACGCCAATCTTTTTGCCTATACGCTCCAAATCCGTCAGGATGGGTATGCGCTTCCTTATGACTTTGAAATTCGCGTCGGTGAAATGGGAGACGATACATCCCGTACGGTGAAATATACTCCACAGGGTAGGATTGATGAGGTTATTCCACTTAATTTTTCAACCTGGAATGTTTCAGATCCGTATAACGAAAAGAAAATGAGAGTCAAGGTTTACTATGATTTGTCCAAAGAGTCAGCGGACAAAGTGCCTGATATGAAGGGGCAAATTTGGGACAGTACGCGAATTGTTATTCTTTTCGGTCCTCATCAAAAAGATGGTAAAACAGCATATTATTCATCCTGGGAAATCAGGTTTAATAAAGACATTCACGATTCTTTGAATCCCGTTATCCCACCCAAAAAGGGAGATGTCTATCGTTTTCGTACGATTCGCAATCCCGATAGAACGGATGTCTATCGCTTTAAAATAGACGGCGGCGTTTTTACAAAGGAAAGAGCTAAAAAAAGGATGAAAGAAATTTATGTCGTACCCGATCCCTACGTCGCGTTCAGTGGACTTGAGTCAATGTACTATCTTGGCGGCAGGGCATCCAGGAAAATAGAGTTTGTAAATTTGCCGCCGCAATGTTCGATCAAAATATTTACCACAAGCGGAAAACTTGTAAGAGAACTCCACCATAATTCCCTGGTTGATTATGGCCGTCAGTCGTGGGATATGACCACGGAAGACGGGCCGGAAATTGCCTTTGGTGTCTATTTTTATGTTGTCGAAGCAAAAGACATCGGCACATTTAAAGGCAAGTTTGCCGTTATAAAATAAAAAGGATCAAAATTAGTCACACAATGCTTCATCTCAAATACCGTTATATTTTATTAGTTTTTGCAAGCTTGTTTGTATTTTGCGGAAAAGTACATAAAAATGACATCATTGCAAAGGTCGGCAATGATGTCATCACTGTTGATGAATTCAAATATAGCTACGAGTTCAGTTTTTCTCCAACACGCACTGGGCCGAATCCCAGAAAAACATATCTGGATTATATGATCAAGGAAAAACTGCTTGCGCTTGAAGGCTATAAAAAAGGATATCAGAAAAGTTCCTACGTCAAGCGTCGTATGTATCAACGGCGCTACCTTGATGTGCTTGAATCATACTATCAGGAACATGTTCACGGTAAAGTGAAAATTCCCGAGGATGAAATACAGGATGCTGTTAAAAAAGGCAGCGTCAAATTCAGGATGAGGATATGGCCGACCGAGGACTATGACAAAGCAAAGAAGGCCCTTGCAGAGGCTCGAAAAATTGGCCTGCCGCAATACATGAAAAAGCAACTGGCAAAAAATGAGATACCGCTCAATCGTGAAAAAAAATTTGAAACGGACTGGATCGATTTTTTAGATATCAGACCGGAAATATTAGATGGAATAAAAGACCTTCAGGTCGGAGAGATTTCGGCACCTCTTCCTTTTGATACCGGCTATGCACTCTTTCAGGTTCTTGATATTCAGCGCTAGGGAATTAAAGTTGACGAGCTCAGCACGGCGTGAAAAGGAAAAGAATGATGGAACGCCTGCATGATATAAAGGCCGATAAAATTGTGCACACTTTAATGGACTCTATTTTAACCCCTATGGATATCAGAGTCAACGGCAAACTTGTAGACAAACTGGCGCCGTTATTATTTAACTGGGTGAATGATGGCTTGCCAACGGGTATTTACCTCCCGGATATTTTTAAAAAACCGTTGCCCGATTCAGCCAAACAATATCTCAAAGATTTGCAAGGCCTTCTGGATGAGACACTCGTTACATATCATGGTGGAAAAAAAAGTGTCCGCGATTATATTCGTTATATGGATTACTATAGAAGGAATTTAAAAAGAAAATCATCCCTGGAAGAGTTTGAGCCTGTTCTTTTAACGGAAATAGGCCGCATGATGAAAAACGATGTTTTTGTTGAGCTGGGAGAAAAGGAAGGCTTTGCAAAAGTTGACAGTGTTGCTGAGGATTTGCATCTCTGGGAAGACAAGTGGGTTTACGAAGCATACCGTATTGATCAGGTAAAAGGTCTGACCGTAACGGAAGATGAAGAGAGAGCGTATTTTAAAAAGAACTGGAAAAAGCTTCCTGTAGCGGATGTGGATTCAACAAAATTTGAAAAATTCCGTCCTTATGTCAGACTGGAAGTGTTGCACGAAAAACATCTTGCTGTCCTTAACAAGGAATTGGAAAAGCTTTATAAAAAATATCCGGTTTGGATAAATGAAGAGAAACTTAAATCACTTGATTTGGATGACAAAGATAATTCACGAAATATTTCCCTTTTTGTGCGAAAACGTTTCTCAAATCAGGCCGCGGTGCCCACAGTTGATATGAAATGGATCTTTTTTTGAAATCACCGTGACCCTAAAAAAATAGCTGAAAGGAGGTGAATATGGCAAGAATTGATCTAAGTGGCCCGTAAATTATTAACCAACAACAGAAAGGAAAAAAGTAAAAGCCATTTGCATTCGCAAAAAAATTAGTTGCAGAAAAATAACTCAAAGGAGTTTATTATGAAAAAAGTCATGATATTGTTTGTAGTTACTCTTTTTTTTGCTGCCCTCGGAACCTCTTTTGCACAAGTTACCATTGCAATAGATGGAGACAGCACAGATTGGGCACAGATACCTGTCGCCGCAACGGCACTTAATAACCTGCCGGATTATTTCCCAGATGAGGTTGGCGCCATTACTTCTGATCGCGTTGACATCAAAACTGTTAAAGCCGTTATTCAGGGTAACATGTTTTTCTTTTTTATTCGCTTCCAGGGCGGTCCTGTCTGGCCGAATAAAGCCTATGAAGAAGATTTCAATGGCACTCCTGTCGTTCGTTCTCGTGGTTATTATCATTTAAATATCGATCTGGACAACAACCCGGATACCGGTGCAAATACGCATTGGTACGAAGCTCATTACACACCGGTCGGTTATTACAACAGTCAGGGCTTACCGAATACGGATGCCATCGGCTCTGATGGCTACCTCGAATTCGGTATCCAAAATCGCTGGAGCCCTCCGAAAGAAGACGGGACCTACAAACAGGTATCCTATGCTTCTTATGATATTTCAGATGTTGATTATCATACAGGACTTGGCGATGAACAGGATATTTCTAACGTTGCAGTTCAAAATCCGGACAGTTCCGATGCCATGATGTGGCAAGGTTGCGGCATTAATGAAATTACCGGTGACTCGACACGCTACTTCTGGGCCGGTCATGCTTGGGGTTACGATTTTCTCGAGTATGGTACAGAATTGACGCAGCAAATCGAATACTGGCATGCAAAAGGTATGGATTATTTTGCCCCAGGCGATACGATTGGTATCGCAGGATTTATTGAAACGCCTATTGATGGTTGGGGCGTTGATGTTTCTCCCAGAGGCGTTGTCGTTGTGCCGGAAATTCCGATGCGACCTTCTACTATCACATTTGACGGCCAGGACGATGACTGGGCTGACCAACCCGTGCTTGCAACAGCGCTGGATAATCTGCCAGACTATTTCCCGGATGAAGTTGGCGCGATTACTTCTGACCGCGTTGACATCAAGACGGTGAAAGCATTCATCGAAAATGACATGTTTTATTGGAAAATACAATTTCAGGGCGGTCCTGTGTGGCCGAATCATGCTTATGAGGAAGTTTTCAATGATACTGTTGTCGTTCGATCTCGCGGTTATTATCATTTGAATATCGATCTGGACAACAACCCGGATACGGGTGCGAATACACACTGGTATGAAGCACATTATACGCCGGTTGGCTATTATAACAGCCAGGGACTACCGAATATGGATGCCATCGGCTCTGATGGTTATCTCGAGTTCGGTATCCAAAATCGCTGGAGCCCTCCGAAAGAAGACGGAACCTACAAACAGGTTTCCTATGCTTACTATGATATTTCAGATGTTGATTATCATACGGGCCTTGGAGATGAAGCGGACATTGCACATTTTGAGGTGGTTGACCCGGATAGTATGAGCGCCACACATTTTTCCGGTTACATGCGGAATGATATAGTACCGGAAGATCTTAATTTTTACTATGCTGGTCATGCTTGGGGTCCGGATTTTCTCGAATACGGTGTGAATATTAAACCGATGCGCGAATACTGGGCCGCAAAAGGTTTCAATTATCTGGCTCCCGGTGACACCATTGGCGTTGCCGGCTTTATCGAAACACCAATTGACGGCTGGGGCGTTGATGTCTCTCCGAGAGGCGAATTCGTGGTTGGCGCCGGAACAGGCGTTGCCTCGCGTGACGTTGAGGCTCCTCGTTCATTTGAGCTTGGCAATAATTATCCGAATCCATTCAACCCGGATACGCACATTCAATACTATGTACCACGCAATGCCAATGTTACTTTGGAAGTTTTCAATGCATTGGGACAAAAAGTGCGCACCCTGGTCGATGGCAACATTACCAGCGGAAATCACGCTGTAACATGGAACGGAAGAAATGAATCCGGTGAACTTGTATCCAGCGGTCTTTATTTCTACACTCTTAAATCTGCTGATCTTCAGATTACAAAGAGAATGGTATTCCTGCAATAATGTTATTCTTCTTTGATCAAGGGATTGTCCTAAGGGACAATCCCTTTTTTTAATGCAGAAATCATAAATAATTGAGGTTTTGATGAGAAATTTTAAAAATATAAAGCATTGGCAGCAGTACATGTTGACGGCTGTATTCATTTCAATGTTGTTCTATTCCTGTGGCCAACAAAAGGACAGTGCAAATCTTGCGGTTTTTGACGGAGGGGCCGTTACACAAAAAGAATACATCGAGCATTTTCTTTCAAGTACAATGTACAAACCTGGTGTAATGCCTTCGGAAAATAATCTTCGGGAGATCGTTTTCCAAAAAGCCATGGAAAAGATAGCTGTTTTGGAAGCACGGAGCCGGAAAATAGATGCCGACACAGCTTTAATTGCCAGCGCTAAAAAAATAATCAATACTAATTTGGCGCAAAAGTATATGAAAGAAAAAGTGATAAACAACGTGGTAACCGACAGCCTCATTAAAAAGTTTTATGATTCATTCACACCCCAATATCACATGCGCTATATTTTGCGGATTGTTTCCGACAGAACCCCTGCTACGACATTAAAAGCACAACAAGACACGATAAATATTGTCTACAAGCTGCTCAGAAAAGGACAAAAATTTGAAGATTTGGCAAAAGAATATTCTCAGGACATGGTTTCCAAAGATAAAGGGGGCGATATAGGTTATGTTATCAAAGAATCTTTAGGAGACCCCAAACTTCGAGAGGTGATGGAAACCTTGCCGGAAAAGGCCTATTCAAAGCCATTTCGTGGAATAGCTGGCTTTTATATACTTTACAAGGGAGAAAAGAGAGACGTTTCTGTTCCCCCACTTGACAAGGTGAGGACAAGGATTTGGCAGACCCTTTATCGTACGCGTCGTTATGAAATTGAGCAAAAGACAAAAAAGCTTTTCAATAAACTGGCTCCATTGTATCATTTCAAATTAAATCAATCGGCGATTGATCAAATTATAAAGAAAGCAAAGATAGGTAAGGCTAAAATTGGAAATGAATTTCTTTTAGAACCTGGTTTGCTAACAGCCAAAGAATTATCACTCATCCTTGCCTCTTGCGACGGAGGAAAAGTAACCGGCCGGGATATGTTTGCTGATCCTAAAAAAGCGCCGGGCGATAAATGGGAATTTGACAAAAGACTGGAATTGCTAACGCAACAAATGATCTTTGCTCAGGATGCAAGGAAAAAAGGATACGATAATACTCCGGAATTTAAAACGAGTGAAAAAGATATTCTTGATGCCTTTTTGCGGCAAGAGCTTTATCAAAAAGAAGTTAAAGATATTGTGAACGTCAAAGTTGATTCTTTGCGCGAGAAAGAAAAAGACATTTTATCCCCTCACGATCTAAGATTGAAACTTGTAGAGCAAAGGACAAAACTGGAAAATAAGTATCGGACTGATTTTGAAAATCGCATGAAAGAAAAATACCATTTTAAATTTATTGAAAAGAATTTTGCCGGCGCTATTAAAGCCGCTGCGAAAAGGAAAAAGGAAGGGAATGCAAAGAGAAAGAAAATCAGTAAATAAAGTTCTTCCGGTGCTGATTTTAACTGTTTTATTTGTTACTTATCAGGCAATTGCTGTTACCCCTCCGGCATTGGAGAAATATCCCTATCCCGGTTATTCTGATTTAGCCCAAAAAGCGCAATGGCTGCAACAGGATTTGCGCCGTGACAATTTGCAGTATGGTCTGGTGATGCCGCGCGTCCTTTTGCCGCCTGCAGGCAACGCCGATCATTCTTCGGCGCACCAGGAAGACGGCGGCAACCGCTCAGGGCCTTATCTGGCGGCGCTCAGTTTTCAATATGCTGTTACGCAGGATGATAAAGTGCAGAAATGGGCGGATGAGACTTTTGCTGCGATCGAGATTCTGGAAAAAGTTACCGGCGTTCCCGGCTGCCTGGCGCGAAGTTTTAATCTTTCCGATAAACCGCAACGCCATGAACAGTGGTTCTTTTTTCCCGGCGAATGGCATCAATCCACGAGCATGCCCGGCTATCGCTGGCTTGGCGATCCCAGTTCCGATACCATGACTAATTTGTTGTACGGTCTGTCCGTTTACTATGATCTTGCTGCTGACCAGGAACACAAGCAAAGAGTGAGAACACTGGTGGATCGCGTTGTTACTCGTGAAATGAATGAAGGCATGCGCATCGTCGATGTGGACGGCAAGATGACGTTGTGGGGGAATTATAACCCGCATCTGGCCCATGAAACGCTCAACTCGCTTTTGCCACTGGGGCATCTCAAAATTGCTTATCACATTACCGGCGCTGAGCGCTTTCAATTCAAATATATGCAGTTGATTGAAAAATATGGCTATGCTGATCAGGCTATTCTCGCAAATTCCTTTAAACCGCCATCGGTTCCCTGGGATACCAAGCTCGGCATGGAGGCACTCTATCATCTTTTGTCTTATGAAGACAATCTGTCGTTGCGCGACAAATACCTGGCCTCCCTGGAAAGGTATTGGATGACACAAAAGAAAAGAAATTTTGTCGCCTTTCAGGTGACGTACAATCATTTTGTACCAGATAACCACGGCTTTAGTAAAAAATCCATTGAAGCGCTGGTGAATTGGAATGGCGCCTGGCGGCAACATAGGGATGAATGGCTGCGCCAGGAAGGCGGTCCAATGCATGTCGTGGGAACGTGGCAGGAACCGGCCCAGGAATTTTTACGCGCTTATTGGAGCGCCCGTTATTACAAACTGTTAACTGCGGATAATAAGCCAGGCCCCGGCAATCCTCCGGATTGGGCCAGACCAACAAAAGATAAATATGCGGGGATGGTTTTTGTCCCCGGCGGAAAATTTATCATGGGCAGCAACATTGGTGATGCCGATGAATACCCGCAGAGATTTGTGGATGTTAAACCTTTTTATATCGACCGTTTTGAGGTGAGCAATAAAGAGTATGCAAGTTTCAAAGCAAATCATAAATATTGGCCGGAAAAAGCGAATGAACCGGTGCTGAACGTAAATTGGTACGATGCCGTAGCTTATGCAAAATGGGCAGGGAAACGACTCCCCACCGAGGCAGAGTGGGAAAAAGCTGCGCGCGGCACCGACGGCAGGAAATACCCCTGGGGAAATATTCATGACATGAGTTTTGCTGAGCCGGACGGCGTTGTGCAGGAGGCGGCATGGCGCGCCGGCAAAAGTCCGTATGGCGCATACTGGATGGCCGGAGGAGCATGGGAATGGACCGCCGATTGGTACAGGCCTTACCCGGGCAACACAACTTTCAGTCCGGCTTACGGGGAAAAGTATAAAGTCATTCGCGGCGCCTCGCGTTTTGCCGACCCGAGCATGCAGCGCTGCGCCCATCGCTATTATCTCGATCCGACGACGCATGTCAGCGGTTATCCGGTGGGGTTCCGCTGTGTGAAGGATGCGGAATAGAAAAGGCGATTTGATTCAGAACACGCTCCCGGACTAGCTATCTCGCACCCACGCTCCACGTGGGTGTGTATTGTTGACGCTCTGGGTCAAGCACTGTGGGCAGATTATATTGTTGCAATTGATAAAATCCGGCAGGTCTCGTGACGCAGAGCGTCCACGCGTCATTCCTCCGCAGAGCGGAGGAATGAGGTTAACGAGATTATCATTGCCTCGATTTCTAAAAGTCCTCACAGCTCGCACCCACGCTCCGCGTGGGCGTGTATTGTTGACGCTCTGCGTC
>Ga0114931_10011899_pt1 | contig 10228 bp, 8 predicted proteins | sample 2SBtaG_FD_89579 | JGI IMG/M metagenome (GOLD analysis project Ga0114931, IMG submission 89579) | Deep subsurface microbial communities from Kolumbo volcano to uncover new lineages of life (NeLLi) - 2SBTROV14_V59a metaG | ecosystem: Environmental > Aquatic > Marine > Volcanic | place: Kolumbo... | reverse complement strand
TGCCGGGTGTACTTACGCAACCGTCCATTCGCCGCAACGGTCAAAGGTTCGGGTACCGTGATGTGCAATGCCATGGAATCAGGTTTATCCGAAGGATGGTCCTTACATGGCCACCATATATCGGCACCATCGAGAAAAGAGACGATTCCCAGCCAGGGTTCACCCGATTTCGATTGTGTCCACAGAAAGCCATCGGTCCACTTCGTCTGGTCGGTTGAGGCGACGATTGGCCGGCCGCCGTATGAAACTTCGACCGCCACGTGCTGGCCGGTGGTTTCCAGCTCTGGCATTCGAATCCAGATTTTCCCGCCTTCTCGCTTGTATTGCAACCGAACACGACTACCATCGGCCGTTACCTGCGTCACGTTATCTATTTTGAGAACGGTGTCGAGGTCAAGCACAAACCAATTCAGAGGTTGGACAACCTTCGCCTCGGCTCGCAGCTTTCCCTGAATGGTGCTGTCCTTTGGGTTTACAAACAGAGTTAAGTCGTAGAAACTGACATCATAAGCAGCCTGTTCGGCCATGAGTGGGCCGCCCGAATCATAAATCTCAGTTTGAGCACTGGGCTTTGCCAGATGATGTGTCCCAAGAAGCGATGCGGAAAGAACTAATAAACGAAACATGGCAATCCTCTGAATTAAGATAACAAGACACCAATCCCTAGTGTTAATAAAGAAGTTGCCGATTCCCCGAAATCGATCTACAACTTAAGTTGATAGAATGGTTAGGAATCTGGTGAGAGGGCCTGTGTCAAAATGTCTAGCCGTATACTGAATTCCTAATATAGTGCAGCCTTTCCCGTTTGGCGCGTTCTCCATGGAAACAAATTGAAGAAGCGTTAGAATGATGAAATATAATACAAAAAACGTAAGAAACAACTAATTTTTTATGTTCTATTGCGGTATGTACCTTTTTTATCTTTTGTTGCAGGAGATTAACAAAAGGGCCTGTTTACTACTGTGACAATTGGCGAGGTGCTCAACACGTCAACCAAAAAGGCGGCCAGCCGGCAGCGGAGATATCGCTTGAATATGTCCCAATAATTGGCAATCTTCAAAAAGCCAGGATAAGCATTTTTATCTGGAACCAATGTGCCGGAGGTGGGGGAAGGTAAAAATATGATGCAAATCACCCGGAATGATAACCCGCAATGAACCCACACACCTGCAAAACGGAAGGATGCGTCTTTGAGGCTGTAACTGAGTCTCAGCACTGCTGGCAGCACACGGAGACAAAGCCCGCCTATCGCGACAAAATTGCCCAAATGGCAAGAGAGGGGCACCGCTTCGAAGGGGGCACCTTTGCCCGGGTCCGATTCGGTCCGGCTACTCTCGCCGGGGGTCAGTTCGAAAAGTGTAATTTTACCTCGGCTTTTCTCGCGGGAGCCAACCTTGAGGGATGCACACTGACGGGGAGTACGTTCAGGAGAGCCAATCTTACCGACGCCAATCTGAGCCGTTGCAATGCGGCTCACGTCAGTTTCGAAGGCGCGCTTTGCGAAAAAATAAATCTCGAACAAGCAAATCTCACCGAATCATTTTTAGAACATGCAAACCTGACCGACTCAAACCTGCGGGACGCCTTGCTGGACCGTGTCCAAGCAGCACATGCAACGCTGGACGGTGCCAATTTGTCGGGAGCAAATCTCACCCGTTGCAATTTTGCCTTTGCCAGTCTGCGCCAGGCGGTCGCGCAGCGAGTGACCGCCAGCCTGTCCATTTTGGGAGGGGCCTGCCTGCAAGAGGCGGACTTTCGGGACGCTGATTTGAACCGGGCTAATCTGGTGGGAACCGATGCCCGCAAGGCGACCTTTGAGCGGGCCAATTTGCACTTCACTCGTCCGGGTAGTGCCAACTTCTCACATGCCTCTTTCCAGACCGCCGACTTGTCACGCGCGATTATGAGAGAAGCAGACCTCAGTCACGCGGACTTGACTGACGCCAACATTCAAAGCACCGTTTTTGAGCGGGCCCGTCTCGTGGACCTCAAACCGGCCGGACTGGATCTATCGAAGAACAACACAAAAGGTGCCGAGTTTGAATAAAACCATCCCTGACGGTGTTTTGCAAAAGGCTTCCCAATGAAAATCATTCAATTCCCTCTCGATGTCAATTACGTCAACACTTTCCTGGCCATCGACGAAAAGACGCGGCATGCCTTCCTGGTGGACTGCGGAAAATGGGATAAGGCAGTGCAAGCCTATTTGCGGAAAGAAAATCTCGAACTGGATTTATTACTCATCACGCACTCTCATTATGACCATGTTGACGGTGTGACGAATTTCCGCGATGACTATCCGGTTCCTATTTATTCCAACACGAACCGCTGGGACCACCGGGTGCGGGAGGGAGACCGGATCCATTTTGGCGACCATCAAATCAGCGTTCTGTCAACACCAGGACATACGCAGGATGGCATTTCATTTTTCATGGGAAATTCAGTTTTTGTTGGAGATGCGATCTTTGCGGGAGCTGTTGGCGGCACGACCACACACGAAAACTTCTGGCGGCAAAATAGCGCGGTCTGGACCAACATTCTTTCCCTGCCCGATGAAACGGTCATTTATCCTGGCCATGGCGCCCCCAGCACAATCGGGATTGAAAAATTATTCAACCCCTTTTTCACTCAGAAATCTTAAGAGCATTCGCCAAGTATTGAAGGCCATGAAGAAATTTTTACTGTGTGCCACTCTGCTGCTTTCTACCTGCCTCAATGTCTCCTGTAAAGCCCCACCACCGAGATTCTCCGCGAACAGCCAACCTACCATCCGAATTGGTATCGTCGAGGAAAAAGCGCAGGTAAACTTCAGATTGGATGGTCCGGTGGAGATCAGGAAGAAAAATGGGAGTATCGCGGCCAGGGCGATTCGGACGGGAGAATGGCGGGTATCAATCGTCAACGGTTCGCCAGCGCGGCTTGAGTACCGTCTTTCAGTCGGAGTCAGGAAAGACCGGCGGTCAGCGGAAAAAATCGTGAAATTCATGAACAACCGGCACCTGCTGGCTTCGATTAGGAAATATGACCTGACCAGCAGGAATTCTCTTCGCTATTTACATCGTTCTGTTTTCCAGGTCCTTCTGGACAAGAAATTCCAAACGGAAGATGAGGCAAAAGCCTACGCCGGTACCCTCGGGAAACAGACTCACCCGGATGTAGTCAGAGTCCCCATCAGCAAACCCAGGGGAACGCTGCGTTTCACCCATCTCGACGACCACACGACCTTGGAATTCGCCCCCCCCGTCAGGCTTACGAGCCACAAAATTGAACTAGCTGGCGTCGAAGTCGGGAGAGGCTTTCACTGGGAAAGCAGTGAACACCGTAGCTACAGTGGAACGCTCGAGTTTCTCATAGATGAGACAGGACAAATCGCTGTTGTCAACGAACTGCCGGTGGAAGATTATTTGAAGGGCGTCATCCCATCTGAAATGCCAGCCAGCTTTCCTTTTGAAGCGCTGAAAGCGCAAGCGGTTGCTGCTCGTGACGAAGCATTCACCCGCATGGGGATGCAGCATCCAGGGGCCCCCTTCGACCTGTGCGACGATGTCCACTGTCAGGTTTACAGCGGGCTCTCAAGACAGGCCCAGGCGACAAACAAAGCGGTGGATGAGACGCGCGGCATTTTTGCACTCTACGACAATGAAATCATCGAAGCCTTCTATTCCGCCATGAGCGGAGGCCACACGGAGAACAATGAAAATGTCTGGAATATGGAGCCTAAACCTTATCTGCGTGGTATCCTTGACAATAAAGGTCGCAAACTCAGAACGCCTTTAACCAAGGAACGAAACGTCAAAAAATGGATTGATGGCAGCCCGGATGTTTATAGCAATGTCACACGGGGTAAGGTGCCAAAGGCCCTCAAATATGGCAAGAAGTACTTCCGCTGGCAGGTTCAGTACAGCCGGCAGGAATTGGAGCAAATTATTCGCAAGAAGACGGGAGAGCAGTTCGGCCACCTGAAGGATTTACGGCCGGTACGCAGAGGCGTTTCCGGCAGACTCATCGAACTAGAAATAGTCGGTACAAGAAAAAAAATTGTAATTGGAAAAGAGCTCGCTATCAGGCAAGCGTTGTCAAAAAGCACATTATATAGTTCCTGTTTCTATACAAAGAAAAAAGGCAAATCCGGCGGCCTGCCCAAAACATTTATCTTGAAAGGCGCCGGGTGGGGACATGGCGTTGGCATGTGTCAGATTGGCGCAGCCATGAGGGCGCATTCCGGGCAAAAATTTGACGCTATCTTAAAACATTACTATAGAGGAATTTATCTCAAGAAACTTTATGATTAACCTTTTAGTATTGTCTGCACCTGAGCGATATATTAGGTAGTAATCTACTCATCGAGTCAGGTAATCCGTCGTGCGTTACGGGGAGGTTTGCTCGTTCTCAGACGGATATGAGAGCCTTGTTGCAGCCGTAATCCGTCCACATTTCGCTTGACTGTCTTGCCTATTTTGTCTATTTTCGTGAGACTCATTGATTCGATATCGAGCATATGCGGATGTCTATATTGCTTGGAGAAAAAAAATGTTAGTAGCTGTAAGGGTCGACAGAGTGACGTTAGATGCCCATACCAACAGGTTCGTTGTCATTCTGCGCGACGATGTCAATAATAGATGGCTCCCCATCGTTGTGGGCAATACTGAGGCACAAGCTATCGCGTTACAACTCGAGAACGTGTCTCCGCCCAGACCCTTAACCCACGACCTCATCAAGAATCTTCTGGAATCCATCGAAGCCAAGATTTCCCGCGTCGTGGTGAGCGATTTACGCGAGAATACTTATTTTGCTCTGATCGGCCTGAAGCTAAACGGCAGCGATGCCGATATCGACGCCCGGCCGAGCGATGCAATTGCACTTGCATTAAGAATGAATGCCCCTATTTTCGTGGCGGAGGACGTCATGGAAAAAGCGTCGGTGGAAGACAAAGACACCGATTCGGAGAGCACTGAAGTCGGTGCCCCGATGAATGCCCTGGAACGTTTGGAAGTCGACATGCAAAAGGCGATCAATGATGAACGCTATGAAGATGCCGCCCGATTGCGCGACGAAATCAAAACGCTAAGAAAAGATACCGAACGCAGCTAACCGCAACAAATTGTCGGAATCATAAATTCAGGCGTAACCACCGTGTGGTTGCGCTTTTTTTGTTGTGGATATTTTTAGTTTACAATTTGAAGCGGTATCTCTATATTTTTGAAATTTATGGAAGTTAGGTAAGAATAGAAATGCACCTTCAAACCCTTGATTGGCTTATCATCGCCGTCTATATCGCCTTTGCTCTGGGCGTTGGAATCTACTTTTCCCGCCAGGCGGGTGAAAGCCTGAGTGAATTCTTTGTATCAGGTCGAAAACTGCCGTGGTGGATCGCCGGCACCTCCATGGTTGCCACCACTTTCGCGGCCGACACACCACTCTTTGTATCCGGCGTGATCGCACGCGAGGGCATTGCCGGCAACTGGCTCTGGTGGAACCTGGCCGCTACCCATGTGATGGCAACACTGTTTTTCGCGCGCTTATGGCACCGTTCCGGAATCATGACGGACCTTGAGCTGCTCGACCTGCGCTACTCGGGCAGACCTGCCAGAATCCTTCGTGGCTTTCGCTCTCTGTGGGAGGGAATTGTTCTCAACTGCATCGTTATGGGGTGGGTGATGTTGGCCATGATCAAGATCGTCGGCGTGTTTGTAGATTGGCCGACGTGGAACGTGGTGCTGCTATTGCTTGCGATTGCTCTGACATATTCCGTGCTTTCCGGTTTTTGGGGCGTTGTCATGACGGATCTGGTGCAGTTCGTTATCGCCATGTTCGCCGCCGTCATGCTCGCCGTGATCGTCGTCTCCGACAATGGCGGCATGGAAAACATCAAAATCAAACTATTCGAAATGTATGCCGACAAAACTGATCACATTCTCAGCTTTGTCCCGGAAGTTGGATCCGGGTTCCTGCCGGTGACCACCTTCATTGCCTTTATCAGCGTTAATTGGTGGGCGACCAAATCAGCGGACGGCGGTAGTTATATTGCGCAACGAATGTTCGCGGCCAAAGATGAGCGCCATGCTTTTCTTGCCACACTCTGGTTCACCGTGGCGCATTACTGTCTTCGCCCCTGGCCCTGGATCGTCGTCGGCCTCGCGGCCCTCGTCGTCTATCCCAATTTGCCGGACCCCGAACTTGCCTACCCCATGATGGTTGTCAAGTACCTGCCGAGTGGCTTGCTCGGTTTGATGCTGGTCTCTTTCCTGGCGGCGTTCATGTCGACGATCGATACGCAAGTGAATTGGGGCACATCCATTCTGGTTAACGATTTCTATAAAGCCTTCGCCAATCCTGGCAAGACCGATCGGCATTACGTTATGACATCGAGACTCGTCACCATCATTCTCCTGTTGCTGGCAACCGCAACGGCGATGCTAATGCAGTCCATCAAAAGTGGGTGGGAGTTATTTTACGGCATGTCAGCCGGCATTGGCGGCGTCTATATCGCCAGATGGTTTTGGTGGCGCGTCAACGCGTGGTCCGAAATCGTTGCCTGGCTTTCCGCTGCCTGCACCTATTCGGTGCTCTACTTCATGAACAAGCACCAGCCAACCGACCTTTATACGGTGTATGGTCTCAGGCTCATGGTTGTCACCGGAATTTCGACGTTTTGCTGGCTGACCGCAACACTTCTCACGGAGCCGGTTGCTGAATCCCTCCTGATCGATTTTTACAGAAAAGTACAGCCGGGTTCCCCATTTTGGAAACCCATCGCTCAGAAAGCAGGGTCCGCGCAGCAGCTCCTCGGTTGGCACGACCTCATTGCCTGGCTGGCGGGCATCGTCTTTATCTACGCCGCGCTTTTCGGCATTGGCAAGTTAGTATTGGGTTACACTCCCGAAGGCTATGTCTACAGCGCCGTCGCGTTTGCGGCCGCATTTGTTGGCTATAAAGCAATCGCAAGATCACATGCCTAAAAAAACGGTCAATCACTCAGCCCGGTGGCCATCAACATGAGCAAGATCCTGTTACGAAAAGTAGAAGCCCTTTTGGCGACCTATCCAAACCGCACTTTTAAACCGAAGGAAATGGCCAGGACGTTGGGCGTCGTGAAAGCAGACTACACGCGCTTCCGGGACCTGGTCAAGCAGGCAGCCCACGACGGCCGCATTGCCAAGTACAAAGGTAACAATTTTGGTTCTATTCAGAAGGCGTCTCTGGTCGAAGGAGAATTGCAGGTAAAGGCCCAGGGGTACGGCTTTCTCCTCACTGGTGAGGGTCAGCAAGACGTTTTTATCAGCCAAAAAAATATGGGGACCGCGCTGAATAAGGACATGGTGCGAGTACAACTCTACGCTGAATCAAAGGGTCAGAGACGCGAAGGGCGTGTCACCAAAGTCATAAAGCGCTCGCACGGCAGCATTGTCGGCACCTATCGCAGGACGCGCAAATACGGCTTTGTCATTCCGGATGACAACAAATTGACGACGGACCTCTTTATTCCAGACGGAGAAGATGGTGGTGCCAAATCCGGGCAAAAGGTGGTTGCGAAAATCGCGCAATGGCACGATCGCCGTAGCAGTCCCGAGGGTAAGATCGTCGAAATCCTCGGCTTTCCGGACGCTCCCGGCGTCGATGTGCTCTCAGTCATTAAGTCGTTCGATTTGCCAACCACTTTTCCGCGGCCAGTCCAAGAGGAAGCCCGGGCCATTCCCAACACCATTCCGGCGACTGAAGCGCGGAGACGAACGGACCTTCGCCAGGATGTCTGTTTTACGATTGACCCGGACGATGCGAAAGACTTCGATGATGCCGTCTCCCTGCGAATTTTGGAAAACAACAACATCGAACTCGGCGTGCATATCGCGGATGTGAGTTACTATGTCACCCCGGGCAGCCCAATCGATCGGGAAGCCTTTAGCAGGGGAACATCGGTTTATTTGGTCGACCGGGTGGTTCCAATGCTGCCTGAAAGACTCAGCAATGAAATCTGCAGTCTGCGTCCGAACGAAGACCGGCTAACCTTCAGTTGCATGATGGAAGTGGACCCGCACGGTAAGGTGGTAAAACACCGGATCGTCGAATCGATCATCCACAGTAAACGCAGATTTACCTATCAGGAAGTTCAGTCCATCATCGAACGGAAGACCGAATCAAAACATGCCGAAACGATTTGGGTAATGCACACGCTGAGCGAGACACTTATGAAACGGAGGCATGAGCTAGGCAGTCTGAATTTCGACTTGCCAGAGGTTAAAGTTGAACTCAACAAGGACGGCGAACCGATCGCCATCAGACAGCGTGAACGGCAGGCTAGCCACCGCCTGGTAGAAGAATTTATGCTGCTGGCAAATCAAACCGTTACGGAACATGTGGTCAGGATACTCGCCTCAAAAGAGCGCACGCCTCCTTTCATCTACCGGATCCACGAGGAACCTAACGAACAAAAAATGGAGGACTTCCGCAAGTTCGTGAAGGCCCTGGGCCATCCGCTTAATCCTCATAAAAAAGTAACCGGAAAACTGCTGGGCGACTATCTCTTGAGTCTGAAAGGAAAACCGGAGGAAATTCTCGTGGAAGATTTGATGCTACGTTCCATGATGAAGGCGCGCTATGCCACGAAAAATGCCGGCCATTTCGGTCTGGCCTTCCAAAATTACACGCATTTCACATCACCTATTCGCCGCTATGCCGACCTTGAAGTACACCGCCTCTTGAAGGAATATGCGGAGTGGATTGACTTCCAGCAAGCACGTGGGAAAAATCGCCATTTGGAGAAAATTTCCCAACACGTCTCGTCGAGAGAGGTTGTCGCTTTGGAGGCGGAACGGGAGTCGATCAAGCTCAAGAAAGTAGAATACATGCAACGCCATCTGGGAGACGAGTTCGAGGGTGTCATCTCCGGCGTGGTCGCTTTCGGGATATTCGTGGAAATCACCGACCTCCTGGTTGAGGGGCTGGTCCACATCTCCGACCTGGAAGACGATTACTACTTTCACGACGAAAAAAATTATCAACTGGTGGGCCAACGGTCGGAGAAAACATACCGCCTTGGCGATAGCATCAGGGTGCGGGTGGTGCGGGTCGACGCGGATCGACGGGTGATTGATTTTGTTCTGGCCTAGTACACGATTTTATAACGACAGGGACCTATTTAGGCAGGATGAACCAGACAGACAGGATAAAATAAGGCTCGAACCAATAGGAAAGAGCGGCCCTACTTAACCAACAAACTAACCCGACGATTGACGGACAGACCCCGTTTCCCGGGTGTTTCATCTTCCTTCAGGTGCGTGTCCGCGTACCCTACCGCCACGAACCGTTTTGAATCGACATTGTTACTGAGCAGATGGCGGATCACACTGGATGCGCGGGCGGTGGAGAGTTCCCAATTTGAAGGGTAGTCGGAATTTTTTGTCAAGGGCACGGAATCCGTGTGTCCTTCCACCTGGATCCTTCTTTCCTGGACGTCACTTGAGTTGAGAATCTTCGACAGCTCACCCAGGATGGGAAAAGCACGTGACTTGAGTTCAGCCCGACCCGAATCAAACAAAATGTTGTCATGAAAATTGACCAGCAGACCCTCCGGGGTTAAATCCACATCAACACTCTGCTCCAGTGAATGGGCCTTTACCAACTCCTTGAACTTTTGTTCCAGCACGTGCAGCGGCATGGTTTCGTTCCGGCTGAAATACTGCATGATCATCTCATATTTGACTGGATCAACTTGCGAGATGGCAAAAAACAGAACGAAAAAAGCCAGCAAAAGTGTCACCATGTCGCTGTATGACAGAAGCCACGATTGCTCGTCCGTCTTGTTTGACTCAAGAAGCTGAGGAATTTTGATCTGCATGCTCAGGCCACCACTTCAGCGACTTTTTTCTGGCGTTTGCGCACGCTCCGTGCGGCAGGTTTGCTAATCTTACGGCGGCTGCCGGCATTGAGGTAGGCTGCTAGTTTGTCTCTGGCGTAAACATAGTTGCGGTTGTCGTAAATCATATCAAGCGCTTCTAGTTGCATGGTTTCGGACAGCAAGTTGTTCTCGGCGCGCTCTTTGATTTTTGCTGAAATCGGCGCGAATATGATATTCGCCAGCACCAGGCCATAAAAGGTCGTCGTCAATGCGATCGCCAGCCCCAGACCAACCTGCCCGGGATTGCTCTTTAGAGTGATGAGCATATTGATGAGCCCGATGAGGGTTCCGATCATGCCGAAGGCCGGCGCAAACCTGGCCATCGTGCCAAAC
>Ga0114931_10011898_pt1 | contig 10228 bp, 12 predicted proteins | sample 2SBtaG_FD_89579 | JGI IMG/M metagenome (GOLD analysis project Ga0114931, IMG submission 89579) | Deep subsurface microbial communities from Kolumbo volcano to uncover new lineages of life (NeLLi) - 2SBTROV14_V59a metaG | ecosystem: Environmental > Aquatic > Marine > Volcanic | place: Kolumbo... | reverse complement strand
TCAGCATGTCGCTCTCGTTGATGACCTGCCAACCGCGGATCGACGAGCCGTCGAAACCCATGCCGTCTTCGAAGGTGCCTTCGTCGATTTCGCTGATCGGGTACGAGCAGTGCTGCCACGTGCCCGGCCAGTCCGTGAAGCGCAAGTCGACCATGACCGCGCCTTCCTTCTTCGCAAGTGCAAGTGCTTCCTTGGGGGTGCTCATCGCTTCTCCATTTCTGCCAGCGCCGTGGGGCTGGGTTGCGCGGACTTCAGACGGCCTCGGGGCCGCGTTCTCCGGTGCGAATGCGGATCGCCTCTTCGAGCGGCATCACGAAGATCTTGCCGTCACCGATGCGGCCGGTGTTGGCCGCGCCGACGATGGCGTCGACCACCTTGTCGACGGCCTCGTCGCCGACGGCGACCTCGAGCTTGATCTTGGGCAGGAAGTCCACCACGTACTCCGCACCGCGGTAGAGCTCCGTGTGGCCCTTCTGTCGGCCGAAGCCCTTGACCTCGGTCACGGTGAGGCCCTGGATGCCGAGTTCGTGGAGGGCTTCCTTCACTTCGTCGAGCTTGAAGGGCTTGATGATCGCTTCGACCTTCTTCATGGCTCTTCCTCCGGGCTCCCGTCGCATGGCCGGCAAGGCACGCGGTCGAGCCGTGGGTTTCGGTGCGCGTGGGCACGTGGGCAGCACGGCCTCGAGCGACCTGCGAGTTCGGCTGGCGATCCGGGCCGGGTGTCCGGCACCGCCCGACCGCCTGAACGGGCTCGCACGGTATCACTTTCGCACGCGCGCGGTTCTCGATTCGGCGGGCGACACTCGCCCCCGCCCGCGCTCGTTGCACACCGCTTGGGCAACCCTTGCCCGTGCGGCAGGCAGCCCAGCCGAGCCACCCGGCGCCGGACGCCGCCTGACCGACACGAATCCGGATGGGACGACCGAGCACCTTGCAGGTACGGACCTTGCACAGACCGTGCCGCATGAACAGCCAGGCATTCGTCTCCGACCGCCCGGCGCCGCGCGAAGGGTCGCCCGACCCGCCGCGGCCCGCCGGGTTCCTCGAACGACCCGACCGAGCCGACGAGTCGGGTGCGCTACGGGCGCTGGCCGCAGCCGCCGGCAGCGCCGAATCCCCCCTGCCGCTGCGCGACTGGATCGACCGCGCCGAGGCCTGGTACATCGTGCGCACCCTCGACGCGCTGCGCGGCAACCGGTCGGCCACCGCGCGCGCTCTCGGCATCGGCCGCCGAACGCTCTACGCCAAGATGCAGAAGCTGGGCATCGAAGCGCGCTGGCATCCGGAGGGACGTCCCGCCGCACCTGCGGAGTGAGCGCGGGCCGACGGGCACCGCCAGCCGGACCCCTGGCCCCGAGGCCGAGCCCGGATGTGGGACGCGACGTGAAAAGGGCGCGACACCCTGCGGTGCCGCGCCCTTCGCGAGGTCCTCGACCCCGGGTTCCAACCCGCCGGGCGGGCTAGAACTCGTAGATCATCTGGGCCGTGCCGATCACCTGGCTCTTGGCCGCCTTGTGCGATCCCGGGTTGTCGCGCGGGAGCTGGCGGTCGGACGAGCCGTCGGTGCGGATCGTCTCCCAGCTGAACTCCGTCCGGAACGACAGGTTGTCGACCAGGGCGACGTCGAGCGTACCCGTCACGCCGAAGACATCGAACTGGCTGGCGCCGGGGCTGCCCGAGCTCGAGCAGCCGAAAGCACCGTTCGTCGCCTGGCAGTCGGAGTTGAGCGACGGGAAGCGGGCGTCGAACACATCGTTCGTGCCGTCGTCGTCGCCACGCAGCCACTCGAAGCGGGTCGCCACCGCGACGCGATCGTTCAGCTGCGTGCGGCCGCCGACGTTGAGCCCGACCAGGAAGGGCTCCGGGTCCTGGTCGTGGTCGAAGTACTGGCGCGACGTCACGTTCAGCCACACCAGCGAGGCGTCCGAGAGCTGGTGCTCGATGATCAGGTCGAGCACGAGCTGCGTGTCGCCGTGCGGCGCCCGGGTGACCGGGTTCCAGTCCGCCAGCGTGCCGCCCTGCGAAGTACCGAGACCCAGGTTCCGGAAGCTCTCGGCATCCCAGCCGAAGCTGCCGTTGATGGCCACGTCGGTCTTCTCGCCGTCCTTGCCGAAGCCGAAGAGCAGGTCCTTGCGGGCGTCGTTGTCGGGCTGGCGCTCCTGGAAGCCATTCGCCACGCCGAGCAACCACCACATGCCGCAGTCGCCGCAGCCGCCCTCGAACTTGATGCCGGTGTGGCTGATGGGCTGGAGCAGGCCCCAGGTAAAGCCGCGGTTGATGTTGGCGTTGAGCGGTGCACCGACGACTTCATACCCGATGTGGGTGAAGAACTTGCCGGCCGTCACCTTGACGCCGCCGATCGGGCTCAGGTACTCGACGTAGGCCTGACCGACCCAGAGCGAACTGGCGCCCGTGCCGTTGAAGCCGAAGTCGTTGTTGCCCGTCGTCATCAGGTTCGCAGTCTCGCCGAACAGAATGTCGAACTGGAAGCCGCCGCGGCTCTCCTCGGTCGCCTCCTGGCCGATCGACAGGGCGAACTCGTCGAACTGGATGCTGTTGTGCTGCGCGTGGAAGGCGTGACTGAATGCGCCCGTGTTCGCGTTTCTGGCCTGGCCCGGATCGTTGAAGTTCCAGCTGTAGCTGGCTGCGGCCCAACCGCCGAAGTCGGTCTTCTCGAGGAAGCTGGCGAGTCGGCTCACCGCGCTTCGTTCTTCGCCGATTCCCGCAGCTTCGAGCGTCCCGTTCGCGTCTTCGAGCTGGTCCTGCGTGGCCTGGAGACGGTCCTCCATACTGGCCAGACGCTCCTGGAGCAGGCGCAGCTGCTCCGAGACGTCGTCCGCAGTCGCGAGCGAAGGCGCGAGCACGAGGCCCACCACCGCCGCGACCGTCGTCGTCCACATGGATCGCATTGCGACATCCTTCCGAATTGACCCGGTGTCGAGCTGCCCCGGAGCAACCTTGCCCGTGGCGCAATCACACCGCAGACCCGTAGGACGGGTCTTTCATGCGTACACTGGTGAACCAGCTGGTCCGCACTCTGCGGCCAAGGATCCCGGGCTCACCCCCCCAACCTGTCCGGCGCCGCACCCACCCGCGCACCCCTTGCGGGATGTCGGGCTCTCGGAATGTGTGGCCATCCCCCCAGCCAAGGAGAACGGTCACTCCGGTCGACTGCGGCGCATCCGCCGCCGCCGGCAGGCTCCCGAAGGCCGCGCACCGGACTGAGGGGCGATTTAGTGCAGTTTCCGGCGCATTGCAAACTTTTCTGCCGCTGCCTGAGAGCTCTTTTCGGCCCTCGGGAGCGCCCTCGAAGGCCGGCGAGCCGGGCCGGAATGCGTCAGCTGCCGGGCCACCAGGACTCGCGGTCGAGCAGGGCGCGGGTCCGTCGACACCGATCCGTGTCACCCCCGGCCGCCATCCAGTCGCGCAGTCGCAGCAGGTCGCCCGCAGTATCGAGATAGAAGCTCGACACGAGCCGTCGTGTGCGGAGGCCGAGCCGCGCAGCTGCCTCGAGCGTGTCATCCGCGACCGACGTCGTGCTCATCGGATGATCGATCAGCCCGCGCCAGGGGCGTGTGACCGCAATCAGGTTGTAGCCGCCGTCGACATCCGGACCCATGACCACATCGTGGTGATCGAGATCACGCGCCGCCTCGACGAGCTGCTCGGGGGGCAGCGCGGGACTGTCGCTCCCGCGCAGCACGATGCGCTCGAACCCTGCCGCCGCCGCCTGTGCAATCGCCGTCGACATCCGCGAGGCGAGGTCCGGCCCGCACTGCGCGACGAGCACGGCACCGCACGGCGCCCGCGCTCCCATCTCTGCCAGCGCCTCCGGGGCCGGGGGCTGGACGGCGACGCGCAGCTCCCATCCTTCGTGCGCGCACACGCGCGAGGTCGCCTCGAGGACGTCGTCGAGCATGGCTGCGTAGAGTCGAGCGGCCTGCTCGGGAGACAGGGGCGGGGACATCCGAGTCTTGACCCGGCCCGGCCGCGGTTGCCTGGCGAAGACGACGACGGCGCAGCGCGCCGCGGCTGCCTTCATCCGGCCTCCCGGGGCGCGGTCCCCCTTCGCTCACTCGCGGGCGCACCTTGCGAGGCCGCAGCGGCTGCGTCGGCGCGCGGGAGCGACAACGGCGCGCGAACGAAGGGCAGGGCGACGACCTCGACCTCCGCATCGCCGGCCATGAGCACGGTCCCAGCCGCCGCGTCGTCGCGGTGCACGAAGCCGAGTGCGATCCAGGCGGTGCCCGTCTCGTGCGGCGAGCGCGTGCCGTGCTCCGATTCAGCGACGCTGGTGATCTCTCCCGTGCGGCTCCCGTCCCCGGCGCGCAGCAGTCGCGTCCCGGGCGCCGGCCCCTCGGCACCCCGGCGCAAGCGCAGGCCCACCATCCGGTGCTTCACGCCGCCGCGTGAACGCAGGCGCGCGACGACCTCCTGCCCCGTGTAGCAGCCCTTGGTCGTCGAGATCGCGTGGCCGATCCCGGCCTCGTCCGGCAGCGTGTCGAGCGCCAGCTCGCTCCCGAAGGCCGGGATGCCTGCCTCGATACGCAGGGTCTCGAGCACGCGCGCCTCCGGCTCGACCAGCCCGTGGGCCTCGCCGCAGCCTCGCAGCGCGAGGCGTACGACCGGGGCGTCCCCCGGCCGCACGAACAACTGCAGCGCGTCCTCGCCGCTCCAGCCGAAGGCCGCCACCACGACCGGCGCGCCCCCGACGGCGAGCTCCTCGACGGATTCGACCGCGACGCGCAGCGGACGACCTGCGGCGGCCTCGAGCAGCGGCCGCGCCCGCGGCCCCTCGAGCCCGTAGCGGACGAACTCGTCGCTGACGTCGCGCAGCACGACGTCGTCGGCGATCACGTATCTGCCGAGTCGCTCGATCACGTCGGGGACCGCGGCGCGCGCCAGCTCCAGCCAGAAGACCGCACCCCGGTGCAGCACGTGCAGGTCGCTGACGACGCGCCCCTGCGGTGTGAGCAGTGCGGCATAGCACCCGGACGCCTCCGGCCCGTCGCGCAGCCCCTCGACATCGTTGCTCAGCATCCCGCCCAGCCAGCGCGCGCGGTCCTCGCCGCCCACCTCGACGAGACCACGGGCACTGGTCATGTCGAACAGGCCCACGCCGCGCCGAACGGCCCGCACCGCGCCCACGACGTCGCTCACGACGACCCGCCGCCGCGCGCAGGGTCCGCCTTCGCGCCCGATGCCTCTTCCGGCAGTGGCAGCGGCCCGGCGAGCGCTTCGGCGCGCTCTCGCTGCAGCGGCCACAGCTGCGGGTACGCCTGCACGATCGCGTCGTACTCCTCATCGGTATCGATGTCGATGGCACAGCCTCCCACCTCGGGAATCACCAGCCGGATCCGAGCCTTCATCAGCCGCGAGATGGCGCGCTCGACCCGCGCCACCGACACGAAGCGCCGCATCCGGTCCGCGAGCCGCCGCCAGCCGTGGCGATCGAAGACGCCTGCGACATGGATCACGGCATAGAAGAACGCGATCGACGCACTGCCCTCCTCCATCCAGAGCAGGCGCCAGCCGAGCGACAGCATGCTGCGCAGCTCGCGCTGTTTGCGGTGCTCGTACATGTCCTGGACGTAGTGGCGGTTGCCGATGCGCGCCGGGCGCGCGAGGTGCAGGTTGTTCTGCTTGAGTCGCCCCTCGCGCAGGTTGAAGTACGTGATCTCGACGCCGGGCAGGTCGTCGTGCGGACCGAACAGCTCGAGCGACTGCTCGGCGCTCAGCCCGATGGCGTAGTCGCAAGGTTCTGCCAGTGCCGCACGAATGAACTGTGAGATCTACTGCGCGGTTGCGAAGGGAAGGTCTCCCGACACGTAGAGGACGGGCCAGTTGCGGTCGGCTTCGCTCTGCGGGTCACGCCCCTGCTCCGGGGCGCCCGGCAGCGTGCGGCGGTAGCCCTCCCAGGCGTTCTCGTACAGGTTGTCGAACTGATCGACGATGCGAAGCGGCTTGCGCAGCTCGGCCTGCAGGTCGTCGCTGCCGAGCACGGCCTCGAGTCGCTTTGCATCGCCGACCACGAGCACTTCGGAGACTTCCGGGACGCGCTGCAACTGCGCGACCACGTGCGCCACGAGCGGCCGCCCAGCGATCTCCAGAAAGACCTTGCTCTGTCCGTGGACCTGCCGCGCCGCACCGCGGTCGCCAGCCGTCACGATCGCCGGAAGCGCTGCGCTCACGCCGCTACTCGTCGCTGTCCTCGAGCACGAAGATGACCTGAAGCGTCACCAGGTACTCGGTGATGCGCCCGTCTTCCACGCGCGCCTTCTCCTCGACGACCTTCAACCCGGTGATGTTGCGCAGGGTTTCCTTCGCGCGCTCGAGGCCGCGCAAAGCCGCGTCCTGCCAGCTTGTCGGTGAGGACGCGGTGATGGTCGAGATGGATGCAACCGACATGTGCCTTCCCCGTCGAGCCGGGCGTCGACGCTACCAGTGGAGATCCGCGCGCGGTGCCAGATCGAAGAGCAGACGCACACGCACGCGATACTCGTCGACCGCGCCGCCTTCGATACGCGCGCGCTTTTCGACGACCTCGATTCCCCGGATGCCGCTGAGCGTGCGGTGTGCCCGCTCGACGATGCGCGCGGTCGCATCCTCGAAGCTCGTCGGCGACGAGCCGATCAGCTCGCTGACCTTGCTGACCGACACTGCTGCTCCTCCGCGCGGCGCCAGCGCGCCGCCGCCGCCCCGGGGCAGCTTAGTGCCGGCTCAGGACGCGGGCTACCTTCGGGCGTTGGCACACAGGTCCGCGCCCACAGGAGTCGAGTCCGCCCTTGTCCGGGTTCTTGCGCATCCTCGACCCCCTCGTCTTCTCGAGCGTGTGGGCCGCATTCGTCGCCGCCACGCTGATGCTCGCCGCGGCGAGCATCCTCGGCGCGACGCTACCCGCCGCAGCACCGCTGCTCGGCTTTGCGGGAACACTCGTCGTCTACAACGTCGACCGGCTGCGCGACCTCGAGCGCGACCGCGAGCCCAGCCCGGCGCGTTCGGCCTTCGTGGGACGTCATCGCGCGGCGCTCATCGCGCTGTGCACAGGCGCCGCGCTCGCTGCGGCCGCCTGCGCACTCGTGCTTCCGCCCGCGGTGCTCGCGCCCTGCGCTGCAGCGCTCGGCCTCGGACTCGCGCATCGCCGCCTCAAGCGCAGCCTCCCGCTCAAGACCCTCTACGTCGGCGCGAGCTGGCTGGCGGTCGTGGTCGGCATCCCGCTCGTGCTGGGCCCGGAGCGACCGCAGGCCGCGTGCGGCGTGGCGCTCGTCCTCGGCGCTGCGATCGCAGCCAACCTGGTCGGGTCGGCCGCGCGCGAGACGCCGCGCGTCGACCCCCGGCGGCGCAGGCTGCGCGCCGGGCTCGCCGTGGGGCTTTGCCTGGCGGGCGCCGTCGTTGCACTGCTCGAGCCGCACGCTGCGCTGCGCCCCCTGGCAGCGGTGCCGGCACTCGAGGCGCTGGCGCTCGTGCCACTCGCTGCGAGACGCGCGCCAGCCGACTCCGAACGCCACGGCCTCGTGTTCCTCGACGGCGCGCTCTCGCTGGGCGCGCTCATCGCGCTCGCGAGCGCAGCCGCGCCGATCGCGGGGGCGAGGTGAGCGGCGCGGCGCCGCGCCCGAACGAGCGCTGCTAGGCGCAACCGCCGAAGCGACTGGCATCGGCGGCGTCCCAGGCGCCGCGCAGCAGCCCGTTGCCACCGCCGTCGAGCAGCGCTCCAGGCTCCAGTCGCGGGTACAGCTCCTCGAGCGTGCGGATCTCCCAGGGGTTGACCCGCCGGTACAAGTGTTGCGGCTCGAGCTCGCGCGGGTGGCAGAGTCCCGCTGCACCGATCATCTCGGCAAAGGCCTCGACCGTCTTGCTGTGGAAGTGGTGGACGCGCTCCGCCTTGCGCTCGACGATCAACGCGCGCCGAAGCCAAGCGTCCTGCGTCGTCACGCCGACCGGACAGCGGTTCGAGTGGCACTGCTGCGCCTGGATGCAGCCGAGCGCGAACATGAAGCCACGCGCGGAGTTGACCGCATCGGCACCGAGCGCGAAGGCCGCCGCCATCTCGAAGCTCGTGACGAGCTTGCCCGCCGCCAGTACGCGCACGCGGTCTCGCACGCCGATGCCCACCAGGCTCTGGTGCACGATCAACAGCGCCTCCTTCAGCGGCATGCCGACGTGGTCGGAGAACTCGATCGGCGCCGCGCCGGTTCCGCCCTCGCCACCGTCGACCGTCACGAAGTCGGGCGGCGGCGCGCCGGCGACGATCGCGCGGCACACGCTCATCCACTGCACGGGATCGCCGAGCGCGAGCTTCATGCCGACGGGCTTGCCTCCCGACAGCTCGCGCAGCCGCGCCAGGAACTCGAGCAGGCCCGTCGGCGTGTCGAAGACACGGTGCGCGGGCGGCGACAGACAGTCGCGCCCCACCGGGACACCGCGCGCCTCCGCGATCTCGGGCGTGACCTTGACCCCGGGCAGGATGCCGCCGTGTCCTGGTTTGGCCCCCTGCGAGATCTTCAATTCGATGGCCTTGACCGCGTCGAGCGCCGCCTGCTCGCGGAAGCGCTCGGCGTCGAAGTCGCCGTCCGGCGTGCGACAGCCGAAGTAGCCCGTACCCACCTGCCAGATCAGGTCACCCCCCGGCGCGCGGTGATAGCGGCTGATGCCCCCCTCGCCGGTGTTCTGCGCGAAACCGCCGAGACGGGCGCCGCTGTTGAGCGCCAGCACCGCGTTCGACGAGAGCGCGCCAAAGCTCATTGCCGAAACATTGAGGACGGACGCCGAGTAGGGGTGCGTGCACTCCGGCCCGCCGAGCGTGATACGCATCTCGCGGGCCGCGTCGTCGCTCGGCGGCAGCGGCCGCATCGAGTGCGCCACCCAGCCGTAGCCCTCGGCGTAGACGTCCTGCTCGGTGCCGAAGGGCTTCTTGTCGAGCACGCCCTTCGAGCGCTGGTAGACGAGCGAGCGTGTGTCGCGGTCGAAGGGCCGGCCTTCGATGTTGTCCTCGACGATGTACTGGCGCAGCTCGGGGCCGGCGTCCTCGAGCAGGAAGCGGATGTGCCCGAGCACGGGGTAGGTGCGCAGGATGCCGTGCCGCGTCTGCAGCAGATCGTGGAGGCCGACCGCGAACAGGACGAGCGCAACGAGCGCCAGCCACCCTGCGGGCTGCCAGAGGGCGGACGCAAGGGCCAGGCCGAGCGCGAGTGCGGCGAGCACCGGCATCACCCAGCCACGAACGCGATGGATCATGCGCGCAGTCTACCCGCCGCGGGTGCGCCGGGAACGGCGCACCCGCCGTCGTCGCAACCAGGTGCCGGCAACCGCAGGACGGGCATGGTGGAGCCGAGCGGGATCGAACCGCCGACCTCCGCGTTGCGAACGCGGCGCTCTCCCAGCTGAGCTACGGCCCCATGAGCCCCGATTGCACGCCCGCCGGCGCGAAGCACCGGACCGACCCGGGGTCGGGCGGGCCCGATTGGACCCGCAAGGGCCGCGAACGTAGATCGACGCCCTGCGGCCGTCAAGAAAACACGCGTGGCGCCCGACCGCCGGCGCGAAGGACGCCACCCGCTGGCAGCTAGACCGTTTCGAAGAAGTAGGTCATGCGAACCTGCAGCGCCGCCGAGAGCTTGTGGAGCGTCGACACGGAGGCCGCGCTCTTGCCGAGTTCGATCTGCGAGATCAGGCTCACCGACAGACCGGTGCGGTTGGCGAGCTGCTTGAGCGTCAGCGCCTGTTGCTTGCGCCGCGCGCGGATCCGGACGCCGACCTCGGCGTTGAGCCGCGTCTCGAGGTCGATCCGAAGCCCTTTCTCGCGGATCGCGCCCTCGAGCACGGCCCGCAGCTCGTCGGCGTCGAGCGGCTTCTGCAGATAGTGGAACGCCTGGTGCTTCATCGTCGCCACCGCCATCTCGACGGTCGGCAGGGCGGTCATCGCGATCACGCACAGGTCGCTGTCCGCCTCGCGGATTGCCTCGAGCGCCTCGATCCCGGCGCGGTTGCCGGGCGACACGTCGAGGAAGACGAGCTGGTAGCGGTGGCGGCGGGTCTCCTGCGCCGCCTGCGCGGGGTCGGAGAGCAGGTGAACCCCGCAATCCTGCTCCGAGAGGAACTCCTTGAGATCGATCGCGGTTGCGTCGTCGGTGTCGACGACCAGGACATCGATGCGCTGCGTGCTCGCCATTGGACTGGGCCCCCTACCTGTGTCCGGCGGCTTCGGGTCGACGACCCGCCGTCGGCAATG
>Ga0114931_10011897_pt1 | contig 10229 bp, 5 predicted proteins | sample 2SBtaG_FD_89579 | JGI IMG/M metagenome (GOLD analysis project Ga0114931, IMG submission 89579) | Deep subsurface microbial communities from Kolumbo volcano to uncover new lineages of life (NeLLi) - 2SBTROV14_V59a metaG | ecosystem: Environmental > Aquatic > Marine > Volcanic | place: Kolumbo... | reverse complement strand
AGCATCTTCTCCGCCGGCGTCAGCGAGACGCCGGTGTTGATCTATCACCTCGAAGGCACGGCCGAACTGACCGACATGGCGCTGGGCGACGACGGTGTGCTCTATCTGGCGGTGGGCGGCGCGGTGATCATGCACGACCGGCGCGAACGCTGGCGTGATGCGCTGGTCAGCGCGGTGGATTTCACGGCCTGGCGGCTGAGTCCGGCACCGGGCGGCGGCGCCTGGGTACTGGATCGCGACAACCGGCAACTGGCGCGGCTGAGCGGTTATCCCGTCTCCGACCGCGCCTACAAACCCTACACGCCGGAGACGGTGCGGCCCTGCACGGAAAACGCCAATCCGCCGCGACTCGAGATATTGCAGGATGTGGTTTGGCCCGCCGCGGAGACGCCGCTGGCGCTGGCGTGCAGCCTGCGCGGCGAAGTGGCATTGCTGAGCTGGGTCAACGATGCCGAGGCGGTAGTGCGGCTGCTCAGTGGAACGCTGAGCCTGAGTCAGCCCATGACCCTGCTGGGATCCGCCTATCCCTACAGCCTGGCCTGGGTCGCCGGTGGCCGCGTCGGTGTGCTGGTCTGCGGCGAAACCACCGACGATGAGCCGGCGGAACCGAAGAGCGAGGCGCGGGTGTACAAGTTCGACGCCGGCGAGGTCGAGAACGGTGCCGCGCAGCAATATCCCTCCGGCGATCTCTATCCGCTCAAGTCCGATTATGCCCACGGCCCCTTTGTTCATGGCCTCGATTATCCACCGCACTATCCGGCCTTCAACGGCAGCCATGCACTGCATCGTCTCTCATTCCCGTTTTACACACGCATCGGCGAGGCCTTCAACGCCGCGTTGCTGGCACCGCTCGACAGCGGCGCGGTGGATACGGTCTGGCACCGGCTCTATCTGGAGGCGTCCATTCCGCAAGGCTGTGGTATTCGCATTTGGCTGGCGGCGAGCAACGAGATACTCGATCCCACCGCCATCGACGCGGAGGATTGGTACGAGCACCGCTTTGGCGAACGTTATCGCCAGGGCGGGCGCAGCGAGATCCCGCTCGGCAGCTGGGCCTCGCAGGCTTCCGAGTTACCGCATCATCCGGGGCTGTTGCCCTGCGCGCGCGAAGCCGAGCGCAAGGGGCTGTTCAACGTATTGATCCAGCGCAGCGGTCGCCGGGTGCGCGCATTGCGCGGCCGTTTTCTGTATCTCAAAGCCGAACTCTCCGGCCCCGGCAATGCGACGCCGGAGATCTTCGCCGCGCGCGCCTACGGCGGTCGGTTTTCCTATGTCGAACACTACCTGCCCAAGTTCTATTGGGAGAAGGTCTTCGCCCCCGAGGCGGATGAAACGGCCAATGCCAGCAGCACCGATTTCTTCGAACGCTTCGTCGATAACTTCGAAGGGGTGCTGACAACCATCGAAGACCGTGTCGCCTTCAGCGATCTGGTGACACGCCCGCAAACCGTGCCGGTGGAAGCGCTGGAGTGGCTGGCGAGCTGGCTCGGTTTTCCGTTCGAGGCGGCTTGGTCGGTGGAGAAGCGGCGCACCTTTCTCGCCCGCGCCATGGATCTCTACCAATGGCATGGCACGCTGCGCGGCCTGAACCTGGCCCTGGAGCTGGCCAGCGAAGGCGGCGTCAGCGGCGGTGAGATTGTGGTGCTGGAGGACTACCGTCTGCGCCGCACCTTCGCCACCATCATCGGTGCCGACCTCGACGACGATGCAGACCCGCTCACCCTGGGCGGTATCGAGACCGGCAACTCGTTCGTCGGCGACACCTTGTTCATCGGCGACGAACAGCGGCGCGAGTTCCTGGCGCTGTTTTCCGCCGACCTCGATGTCAGCGCCGCGGAAGAGGCGGCCATCGATGCCTTCTTCGACGAACTCGCCTTTCGCGTCACCATCCTCGTGCACCAGAACATCACCCCGCAGGACCTGGGCAGCATCCAGCGCATCGCCGAGCGCGAAGTGCCGGCCCATGTGGCGTTTCGCATCCTGCCCACCAGCGCGCCGCTGCTGGCCGGCATCACCGCGCTGGTGGGTGTCGACACCTATCTCTCGCCGCGGCCCCAGCCGCAGCCGGCACGCATCAATCGCAGTTATGTCGGTCGCGGCGATTACGTCATGGGCCCGGCCACCCTAGACCCGCGCCTGGAAGGTATCGGCAGCGGCAAGCCCGAACTGCCGGGACAAAAACCGATCGCCCGTGCCGACGATGTGACCGCCGAATACGGCGCCGATTTCACCCTGGACGGCAGCAAATCGGAGGCGGCGAGGGGCCGCATCCTGACCAGCTATCACTGGACATTCATCAGCGAAGGAGAGATCCAATGACCACCAAGACACTCGAAGACATTCGTGCCAATCCGATCAAGACCGACGATGCCACGCTCACTATCCAGATGCCCAACGACAAGCTCAAGGTCGGCGGCCACACCTTTCAGCTGGTGGTGGCGGACGACTCGGGCAACGTCTCCGTGCCGGCGACGGTGACGCTGGTGGTGGTCGACACCCAGGCGCCGACCGCGGTGCTGACGGTGACCGATGAACAGGGTCGGGCATTGGAGGGCAACCGCATTTCCTTCGGTGCCGGCTTCGTTCTCAACGGCAAGAAATCGGTCGATGTGGGCGGCGGCAAGATCGTTAGCTTCACCTGGGCCTTGGTGGATTAGTGCCCGATGGTCGACTTCACCCGTCAACGCGAGTTCAAGACCCGGGAGGCCGTGCTGCCGGTGGACAAAGGCTTGTCCCCCGGTATCCACACCTTTCAGTTGGTGGTGGAAGATCAGAGCGGAAACCGCAGCAAGGTAGCGCAGGTGCGGGTGGAGGTTGTCAGAAGCCGCATACCGATTACCCCCGTCACGCCGACGCCGCCCATCATCCGCGGCGGGCCAACGGGATAAGACGGGCGTTGCGCCGGGCGGGGACCAGCGGGACAACGCAATGCACGGTGCGCGATGCGCACCTTATCAGGAGAGTGCTCATGCTGAATGAAGAAGACTCACTGCCGCAGCTCGAAGGCCCGGACCGGGTCTATTACGCCACCGGCGTGTTGCTGTGGGCGGAGGACTTTCAGGCCGAACAGGATTATCACCGCGGTCGCCTGGCGCGGGCGCTGGCCTACGCCATGGGCTACGGCACCCTGGCCGGTCTCGAGGTGCTGTATCAAGCCGCGCAGGCGGCGGATGAAACCCATTCTGCCCGGGCCGAACGCGTGCTGGTGGATCCCGGCCTGGCCATCGATCGCATCGGCCGGCTGATCGAGGTGGCGCGACCCCGCTGCCTCAAACTGGACGACTGGTACGAGGCCCAGTCGCCACAACTGCTGCGTCAGGCATGGCACGACAGCGGTGCGCTGTGGACCGATTCCCCGGCGGGCGTGGCGGCGGATTTGTTCATTCGTTTCGTCGCCTGTGAGCGCGGCAAGACGCCAGCCTTCGCCAGTGATGCCTTCGACAGCTTCGACAGCGTCACCGCGGCACGCCTGCGCGATGGTTTCAAGATCGAATTGATCCTGCGCCAGGAAAGCAGTCCCGCGCTGCCGCAGCCACAGTGGCCGGACTTCGGCAACGACGCGGCGAACCTGCGCACGGCGATTCTCAACGCCTGGCACGAGGGCAACGCCTTCAGTACGCAACAGGGGCTCGATCCGCTGCCCGAGCATGTGGCGGGGCAGGACACCAGCTCGCTGTTCCTGGCGCGGGTGCTGCTGCCGGCCGACCAGGCACCGGTCGGTCAGCGCCCGGCGCGGCGCAGCACGGAGACGGTAGTGGTGAGAAATGACTGGCGACCCTTTGTGGTGACCGCCAATGCACTGGCGAGCTGGCTGGGTATCCAGGTGATGGCGGCCAGCTGAACGCCGCGGTGAAAGAGGTGCGTTGTTCACCCGGACGACAACGAATTGTTTCATGGCCGAGTTGATGACCCGGCAAGGAGAATCCAATGAAGATCAAAACAGGGCCGGCGCGTGAACTGATCGATCTCAGTGAATTGTTGAAATGGCGCGAGAAGGGCACCATCGTCACCGACGACCGCCGTCGTCGCCCGCTCTGGTTCGACGGTCGCTTTCTCGACGCCCAGGCGCTGAATGCGGAACAGGACTACTTCCTCGTGCGTCAGGCCGACTTCGGCCGCGTCGCCGGCTTCGGTGTCATCGCCGGCCTGAAGGTCATGGCCGATCAAACCAAGGCGCGCACCATTGTCATCGAGGCCGGCCATGGCCTGACACCGGCCGGCAGCCAGGTGGTATTGCCCGAGCCGCTGACGGTCGATCTGGCGGCGGTGGCGGAAGAGCAACGACTCGATGCCGGTTTTGGCATCTCGGCGATACCCAAGGCACCGCCCTTCAACCGCACCGGGCTGTATATCGTCGCCTTGCGCACGGTGGAATACACCGGCAATCCCATCGCCGCCTATCCCACCAGTGTCGATGCACCGCGCACGGTACATGACGGCGCGGTGATCGAGGCAACCGCGGTAACCCTGATTCCTTACCCTGATCCCGGCGCCGGCAACGAATTGGAACAACGGCGCAAATCGGTGGCACGGGAAATCTTTTTCGACGAGAGCCGCAAGGGGCAGCCCGAGAATGTACTGCCGCTGGCCATGCTGGCGCTGGATCACGGCGTCATCAAGTGGTTGGACGTGTTCATGGTGCGGCGCGAGATCGGCATGCGCGAACGCAACGTCTGGGGACTCGGCATTTCACCCCGTCCCTTGCGTGCGGCGCACCTGCGTCAGTACGACATGCATTTGCAGGAATTGCAGTCACAACTCGGCAGCAATGCCCGCATTATCGCCAGCGAGCACTTCAGCGTGCTGCCGCCGGCCGGGCCGATGCCGGTGAACGGGGTCAGCGGCGCCGATTTCACGCAGAGCTATTTCCCGGCGGAGATGGATGTGGAATTCTCCATCGTCCCCGAGGACGAGTTACCGGCCTTGCTCGAAGACTCGATGCTGCTGCCGCCGTTGGACCTGACCCTGGACGGCGAGGCGCAGGAGTCCACCGCGGTGATGGTGTTGATGCCGGTGGCGCGCCATCAGTTCCGGACGCTGAGTCAAACTCTGCCGACCCTGACCCGCGAGCTGACCCCGGCACAGCCGCACATGCTTGCCAAGCGCAAGCCCATCCTGGCCTTGAACGCGTTGCTCTTGCGCCGCACGGTGACGGCCGTCGCACCGGAAGTGGTGAGCGCCGACAGCCTCTGGCGGGCGGAGTTGAGCAAACAGAATCAGCTCTGGTATCTGCGCCGACGCAATCTGCACTACAAGGCCGAGGTGGTGTCTTGGACGGTCGACATGAAGAGCGACGAGACCGCCACCGACACCTTGGTCAACGAGCGGATTGCGGCCCTCAGTCTCAAGACCCGCTTCAATGCCCTGTTGTCGCACGCCACCAGCAGCGGTGCGGCGGAATTGACCGCCTTTATGGCTTCGCCGCTGATGCTGGCGGGTTCCGATGCGCTGGCGAAGGCGGCGGTGGCCGAACTGGAAAAGGCGGACAATCTCGACAGCCTGAGCGTGATGAAGGTGGCCGAGCGCTACACCGACCCCGCTTTCGGCGAAGGACTGTCGCGTATCGAAGGCAGTCCGACGCTCGCCGGCAACAGCCGCGTCATCGACAACATCACCAAGTCGGGTCTGTTGCCGGAATTGGATCGGCTCGGCCGCAGCCTGCCGGAGGCGGAGCTCAAGACGCTCACCAAGGAGCTGGCCGAGGCCGGCAGCGGTAACGATGCGGCGGCAATCGAGGGCGTCACCAAGGTGATCGAAGAAAAGGCGGCCGCCAGCAATGTTGCCAGCCAACCTAGGGGGCCGATCGTTTCCAGGCCGGCGAGCTCGGTGTTATCGATCGGGCGGGGCATCAGCAGTGGTTTAACCAGAGGATGAGGCTGCCATGAAACTCTTTCCCATCGAAGACCCGGTCGCCGGCGAACAGGTACTCGCGGTTCAACCGCCGATCAGCCGCTATCCCGACGCCGACTGGCGGCAGCGCCTCGAGTACTTCAGCGGGCGTGCCCTCACGCACACCGCACTGCGCCTGGAACAGACCGCCAGGGCCGGCCACCTGGCGACGCTGGGCCAGGCGTTGTCGCCGGGGGTGGTCAACGGCTTGGAGGCCACAGCGGCACACATGCCCAAGGGGCTGACCATCGAGATCGCCGCCGGAATGGGCCTGGCGGCCAGCGGCGAGATCATCAACCTCAATCGCAATCATCAGTTGTTGCTGGACGACATTCGCGTCTATGCCCCGGCCGCGGTACTGGAGCCCGCGTCCGACAGCACCGCCGACACGGGCGCCTACAAGTTGGGCGATACGCTGGCCGCGCTGCGTGCCGCCGGCCGGCCGTTGCCCCAGGCGATGATCCTGTTGTTACAGCCGGTCGCGGTGGAGAATTTCAGTCAGCCCGATTCCATCGACCCTTGCGATTACGATGCAACGGATGAGGCCTTCGAGAACTGGCAGTGGCTCGACGGGTTTCGCGTGGTGCTGTATGCCTGGCCGATCCAACTGATACCGGTACCATCAATCGGTTTATGGCAGCGCAATCGTTTGGCCAATGCGGTTTTTGAGCAGGAGCGCCATCTTGCCGAGGGCGAGTACCTGCCGTGGTGGGAGGTGGGGGTGCCCATTGCCATGATCGGTCTGACGGCGACGCTCGGTTTCGACTTTCTCGATCGCAATGCCGTGGTGCGCCGCGGGGCCGAACCCAAAGGCGGTGCGGTGCCGATCAGCCCGGCAGGCAATCGTTTCCTCTGGCAGGCGCGGTTCGAACAGTTCAACGAGCAGCTGGTCGACTGGCTGCTGGACAATCCCAACCTCGATCCCGCGCAGATGGTCGCCGCGGATGAATTTCGCCGCCTGCCGCCGATCGGCATATTGCCCCCGCAGAGCATGCAGCCGCGGCAACAGTTGCAGCATTTCTTTCCCATGAGTTATGCGGTGCGGGCACTGGCGATTCCCTACGAGCAACTCGATCTGGCCATCGAGGAAAGCGCCGCGTTGCTGCCCTACGATCTGAATACCCCCGATCGTGTCGAAGTGCTGGTGCCGGTGCCGCAGCAACACTACGAACCGCAGCTGTTGCTGGTGGAGACCCTCGATCCCGAGTTCGATTTGACCATCGCGCGTTTCACCACCGTGCGCGATCAATGGCTCGGACGCCGGCTGATCGTGCGCAACAAGGCTGCGGCGATCTACCAGGCGATCAAGGGTACGCCACTGCTGTATCCGGCCGACGACCTCGATGCCATCGATTCATTGGAACAGGCCATTGAGTTCGAACAACAATTGGTGAAACCGGGGGATAGCTGCGCCTATCGCAAGGGCACGTCGGCGCCACCGCTCAACTGGTTCCAGAACGGCTTCGATGACAGTAAATGGTCGGCCGGGCCGACCAGCATCGGTTACGGCAGCGGCGGTTTGGGCACCACGCTCGACGACATGCAAGGGCAATATGTCACCCTCTGCCTGCGTCACCACTTCAATCTCGATGCCGTGGCGGAGGCCCATCGCTACACCATTGTTGTCACCACCAACGGCGGTTTTTACGCCTGGCTCAACGGCCGTTATCTTACCGTGGCCAATGTCACGCGGCCGCTGTTCAATGCGCCGGCGCAACAGGCACAGGCGCTGGAGGCGCGCCGTTACGAACTGGGCGAACTGAGCGGCCGTTTGCTGGAAGGCGAGAACGTGCTGGCGATCCAGGCGCACAACGCCGCGCTCGATGCAGACGAATTCAGCATCAGCATCGAGCTGCTGGATACCGAAGACAGCTTCGGCACCGTCGAAACGGCCGCGCTGCGCGCCGACAAGATGTCGATCCCCTTAGGCCAGGAGCACTACAACGTCACCGTGTTGGACGAGTTACGCGAATACCTCGACAACACCACGCCGCTCTCCGATGACGAGGTGGCCAAGCTCGACGAGGTCGGCATCGAGGCGTACATCGATTTTCTGCAGGAAAAGATCAACAAGGCCGACGACCGTGTCGAATTCGGTTTCCTGCGTCTGCGTACCGATATCTACCGCGTCCGCCAGATGATGCTAGGCAACGAGACGGGCACCAAGCTGGCCACCTCGCCGGCGCTGGCCGAGATCGCCAAGGGCGATTCGGCGATAGCGACCAAAGAGGAATTGTCGACCTTTTATCAGCGCATCAAACAGGCAGCGCCTGCCGGCGGTGACGGCGATGGCAACGGCGGCAACAATGCCATCGTCGGCACTGTCAATCCCAGCGCTGGCAACGCCACGCCGGTCATGGGGATGCACGCCATGTCGATGACGGGCGCCAACGTGTTTCTCTCCGGCGAGTTGGCCGGCGGGGCGCTTGGCGGCACACGCGATAATGTGCTTGGCAGGCAAGGCACGCAGCGGATCGCGAGCAATATCGCGATCAATCCCGCCATGATGAGCATGGCACAGGCGGAAGTCAGTACCGCCGCACTGTTCAATAGCGGCGCCGCCACGTCGGAGGATGTGAGCCAGCAGAACCCGGTGGTCGGCATGGTGCAAAATTTCAATAACGTCACCGTCGGTGCGCGCCTGGAGGAGTCGAGCGCCAACGTTGCCCACATGGCCGGCGTGGCGGTGAAGGGCGAATTGATCGGCAACCTGCTCGACACCGATCTGCATATCGACGATCTCTCTGTGCCCGGTGTCACTGACGCCGAAGGCGGCAATATCTCGTTTGCCGATATTCGCGGCGACAGCACCATTCTCAACAACATTCTCGCCGGCCAGTACGACCCGGCAACGAGCGATGACGAATCCGGCTATTTCAATGCCGGGGTGAAGGCGATGGAAAACGTGGTCGGCATCCTGCGCCTCATCGAAGGACGGGTGCAGGCCTATCGGCGCGCGGTGGAGCACTGCAAGAGCAGTGTCAGTGAATTGCAGACCGAGCTGAAAAAAAGCGATCAACGTCTCAAGCGCATCGGTGATGAGCTTGCCGAGGCGCGGCATGACGTTTCCGTGGCGCGCGCCCTGAAGGCCGAAGAGGAGGCACGCATTGCCGCGTTGAACGCCAAGCGCGACAAGATTCTGGCGACGTTGGTGCCTTTTCTCTTGTTCCGCCGGCCGCGTACCCTCGACCCGCGCAAGGACGCGCCGATGCACTATCTCAATCCGGATCTTTCGCAGCAGCCGCTGCCGCTGTGCTATCTGAGCGAGGTGGAAACGCCGGAGGCCCTGGATGCCATGTTCGATGTGGTGCGCGATGCACCGATGAAGTGGTTCACGGCAGTCAATTTGATTCTTCCGCAGTTGAGCCGCTTGTCGGATCTGCAGGTCACGCTGTCCGGGGCGAAAAAACGCGCCAGCAGCAAAGTGACGGTACACCCGTTCATCAAGAGTAACTTTCAGGTGGCGGACAAATTGCTGCAGGGACTGGGTATGGCTTTGGCGCAGTCGCAGCAACGCATTCAGGTGGAGCGGCGCAAGACCATGGCGATAGATCTGGCCTTGTTTCAGCGCCTGGGTTGGCAGGAGTCGGTGCAACGCGTAGCGGAGGTGATTTCACTCGGCGACCTGATCAACGGCAATCACGGTCGCATGCTTGCCAGCCAGCGTGCCGCCAGCGAGATGGCGATGATTGCCAAGGTGGCGACCTGTCTTTTCGTCGATTTTTCACAAGTGTCCGCCGGCATTCGTCTCGATTGGGCCGAGCGACTGAGTCAATACGATGCGCCGGTCAATCTGCGCAATCTCTACAGCCTGCCGCGCTTCGCTGAGATCGACTATATCGAACGCCACAACATGCAGCGTCTGGTGTACTGGTTGTACGGCCGCATCAACAGCAAATACAGCGATGCAATGGACATGATCAGCGATCTGATCCGTGTCGCCCTGCTCACCGCCAGCCACGCGCCGGTAAATCAACTCATCGCCGGCTACCTGCCCGCACCGATTACCGTGCGGCCGGGCAGCTTCGTCAACGTGGTCGTCGACCTGAGCCGCGTGCGCATCGGCATGGCGGTGTCGATCGCCTCGGCCGGCGCCACCCTGGTGCGTGGCAAGGTGGCGGATATCTCGGGCGGGGAGGTCACGGCCGAAGTTCACACGGTGGTCGGCAACAGTGTGCAGCTGGATAGCGGCGCGCGGGTACAGATTGGAGAACGCCTGGGAATGATGCTTTGACGGCTTTGTTTGCTGCCTGCCCATGCGGGGTGGTCATCATTGCCGTGCCCAGTCTAGCCCGCATTTCTCACCACCGTTCGTAGCGAGGGCGTCGAGGCGCCGTTGT
>Ga0114931_10011896_pt1 | contig 10229 bp, 8 predicted proteins | sample 2SBtaG_FD_89579 | JGI IMG/M metagenome (GOLD analysis project Ga0114931, IMG submission 89579) | Deep subsurface microbial communities from Kolumbo volcano to uncover new lineages of life (NeLLi) - 2SBTROV14_V59a metaG | ecosystem: Environmental > Aquatic > Marine > Volcanic | place: Kolumbo... | reverse complement strand
TTTTTTGAACTCTTTGATACCTTTGCCAAATCCCTTTGCTATTTCAGGTATTTTTTTAGCCCCAAAGAGAACTAAAATTACTGATAGAATTAATAATATCTCTGTTGCTCCTATATTTCCCATAATTTTCCTCTTAATTTTCTTCTCTTATATACAATTTGTTTGCCAAAAATTTCACAAGATGAAAAGTTGATTTTTTTATTGTTTCTAATGATTTTCGATTTGAATATGAATGTTTCGAGCAAGGTAAACACGAAATTTCACTTTTTTAAAAACGAAATTTCGTTTAAAATAAAAGTATTACTAATAATTAAATAGAATATTTTTCTATTTTTGAACGTAGTGTTGAAACAGGAATTCCAAGAAGGTCAGCGGCTTTGTTTTTATTATTGGAAGCTTTGGCTAAAGCTTCTTTTATTGCTTTAATTTCAATATTGGAAAGTAAATCAGGTAGTGTCCTTTTACCTTCATTACTAGTGTTGGTAATTATTTTCGAATGGTATTCAACAGGTAATTTTTTCATATCTATTTTTTTATCGAAAGAAATAATCACCAACCTCTCTACTAAATTTTTCAATTCTCGTACATTGCCAGGCCAATTATAATTATACAGACTTGTATATACCTCATCTTCTACGTTGTATTTTACATTCTCGGCAAATTCATTTAAAAATCTATTAAACAATATCTTAATGTCATCTTTTCTTTTTCTAATTGGAAGTAAATTAATAGGATAAATATTAAGTCTATAATAAAGGTCCTCTCTAAACAAACCTTCTTTTACTAATTCTTTTAAATCTTTCTTTGTAGATGCAATTACACGAACATTTATTTTAATTGTTTTATTACTGCCTACTCTTTCTATTTCCCCCTCTTGCAAAACCCTTAGTAATTTAACCTGCAAATCTATAGGTATATCATCAATATCATCCAAAAAAATTGTACCTCCGTCGGCTTGTTCAAACCTGCCGATTCTTACTTTATCAGCCCCTGTAAAAGCACCTTTTTCGTGCCCAAACAGCTCGCTTTCAAAAACATCTTTTGAAAGTATTGCGCAGCTTACTTTTACTAGAGGACTATTACTTCTATTACTAGTGTAATGAATTATATTCGCGACTAACTCTTTACCCGTGCCTGTTTCACCAGTAATTAAAATTGCCGTACTTTTATCAGAAATTAAACTAATATTTTCTTTCAAGCTTTGAACATAAGCAGAAGTACCCGTATAAGATGATAGATTATATTTATTTGAAAAAAGTGTACTAAATTTTATATTAGATTTTTTCAAAGAAATTAGTTCAGCAATATTCTCTAGAATATGTTCTAGCTCACTGTGGTCGTAAGGTTTAGTAAGGTAATCAAATGCTCCAAGTTTGATAGCTTCAACAGCTGTTTTTACTGAGGCGTATGCAGTTAAAGTAATTACATATATTTCCGGATTAATATTTAATACCTTTTGTAACAATGTTAGCCCATCCATTTCGGGCATTTTTATATCAGTAATGAGTACTTGTATCTCGTTTTCTTGAATAAAGCTTAATGCTTCTAAAGGATTTGCAAAATCTTTCACTTCGTGTCCACTATCGCGTAGTTCATCACTTAAAGTAATTCTTAAAATCTCTTCGTCATCAACTATACATATTTTAAAATATTTTTTCATACAAAGAAAACTAAATATTAATTATGTCTCCAAAGATATATTGTAAATGTTGTCCCTTCCCCTACTTTGCTTTTAATTTCAATTTTACCATTATGAGAATTTATAATATTCGAGATAACAGCTAATCCCAAGCCGGTTCCATGCCCTAGTGGTTTTGTAGTATAGAAAGGATCAAAAATATTTTTTATTTTATCTTCGCTTATCCCCATGCCATTATCACTTATATTCATTTTAATAAACTGTTCTTTAGTCGAAATATTTATATTTATTCTCCTGTAATTACTCCCTTTTTCTTCGATAGAATCAATAGCATTAAGTAATAAATTTAATATAACTTGTTCTATATGGTTGGGACTTGCTTTTATTTGTGGTAAATCAGGTTGATAGTCCTGAGTTATTACTACTCTTGATTTCTCCAATCTATATGCTAACAATAATATAGCTCTTTCAATAATATCTGTAATATATACAGGTTCAATTTTTAAATTTTCTTTTCTCGAAAAATTCAATAAAGAACGAACAACTTTTTCAATTCTTTCAACTGCATCGTTCATCATTGATATGTATTTCATATTTTGTTCAATATTTTGGGGATCTTTTTCAATTCTTCTTAAGCAGTTTTTTACACCTGCAATAGGATTGTTAATTTCGTGAGCGATACCGGATGATATTGTACCTATAGTAGCAAGTTTTTCAGATTGTAACAATTTATCCTGTGTGTTCTGCAAATTTATATAAGCATCATTAAGTCTTGACATCATCTCATCAAAATGATCGGCAAGGTTATCAATTTCATCTTTTGCCCTAAATCTCAATTTCCAACGATTCAATAACTTTTGCCTAATTTTTATTTCAGATATTTTATGATCTTTGAAATGTTCCAAGTCTAAATTATCAGCAACCTTTTGAATTTGTTTAATTGGGCTTGTAATAAAATAAGAAAAAGCAAATGCTCCTATAATGCCCATCACCAGAAAGAAAAAGACCATCATCCAAAAGTGTTTTAAGGAAGTAACAACATCTGAATTTATTGATGTTTCAGACAGTCCAACTCTAAGGGTACCCAAAATTCCCTTTAAAACAGGTACGGCAATATCTCTTATAAGATTTCCATTATCAGTAATCGATTCTAGAAGCAATACGTTAATTGTCTTCTTGTTTTTAGAACTATTAGCCGTTAATAGTTCTCGTGAAATAGACTCGTTATCTGAAGAGATTAAAATCTTTCCGTCACTATCAATTAAGAAAATATATTTTAATGAAGAATCCAATTTCATAGTTTTATCTATCCTCTCTTGAATTCCAACATAATCTTCATAAAGAATTGGTTTAGTGATTTCTTCAGCAAGATTTTTAGCAATAAATACTACTCTTTTTTCGGATTCTTTCTCCAAACTTGTTTGTACGTCTTTTAAAATAAGATAAGCATTAATAGAACCGAATATTGTTACTATTATTATTATAGCAATTGAGAACTTCCAAAATAGAGGTAAATAAATTTTTTTTATTTTCATCAATTAAATTCTTTTACAGAGTTATATAGTTCTTCTTTGCCTTGTATAAATTTATCTATTAATAGTTCCTTTAATATTTTTTTCCCCATAGGTGTTTTATGCATTTTAAATAGCACTTCTCTTATTTTTTTTACCAACTTTTTATTTGATTTATCTGTGTATACTAAGGGAGGGATCCCAAATTTTTCTGATTTTTTAATTATTCTAATATTTTTAACTTTTGATGAATCTTTAATCTTTAAATAATTAAATATTAAACTTTCCACTGTGGCACCGTCGACAATACCTCTTTGAACGGCTTGGATTGAGTAATCATGTCCGTGAGTAAATATTGTATTTGAAAAAAAAGTTTTAGGATCAAAATGATTTTCACGTAAAAGTTTTAATGCATACTTATATCCAGTATTCGAAAGAAGGTCAGTATAAGCAAAAGATTTACCCTTTAATTGTTTGAATGAATAAATTTTACTTTTTTTATTAACGATAATATAAGCCTGATATTTGTGCTCTCCGCGGACAACCGGAACGGCTAATATGTAAATAGGAAATTCTCTTTTTGCTACAACGTAAGCACCCGAACAAACAAGCGCAAAATCAAGTCCGCCGCTTTTTAATAATTCATTCACTTCACCATAAGTTTTCCTTTGTTTTAATTTAATTGGTCTGTTTAATTTTTTAGAAAGGTAAGAAAATAACTCTTTATACTGAGTTAAAGTTTCTTTTGGTGATAACATTGCTGAAACAGCAACGTAGATTGTTTGCATGTTATTAGTAAAGAATTCTTTGCTAGTTCCATCTACATTATTAAAATTAACTTTTTTAGGCACTTTGTTCTGGTAATGATTTTCAATACAACCTCCAAAGAACAAAAAAGTTATTATAAAAAAATTTAAATATTTAGACATATTGATTCTCATAATGGAAAAAATTATAAGTATAAAAATAGTAAAACTTTGATATATTTTTTTCTAACTAATTCGTTGTTGTAACTTTATTTTTAACTTTAACACCCTGTAGAATAATCAAGCCGGCAATAAAAAATAGACTCAAACCCAATGTAGCTATTCTTTCACTTGAAATATCGGACACTATTCCATAAAATAAAGGGCCAATTACCGCAGAAGACTTTCCAAAAAGTCCGTCATAAAAACCAAAATATTCGGCTTCGCTTGACTTGGGTGTTAACAAAGCCATTAAACTTCTACTACAGGATTGAGAGGAACCAATAGCTAAACCGGCTAATAATCCTATGAAGTAAAACTGTCCTGTGGTATTAACAAAGGCAGCCCCTATTACAACAAATATCCATATAACTAAAGTAATCGTAATAGTTTTTTTTGGACCAATGTGATCAGAGATAATACCAAAAATAAATGAACCTAAAACTGCCGTACTTTGAATGATTATAAAAAATATTATTAGTTCAAAGTCTTCCATATGTAAAACATTTGAAGCGAAGATAGAAGCAAACGCAATGATAGTTATTATAGCATCGTTGTATAGAAAAAATGAAATTAAAAATTTTGATATTGAGGGTAATTTTTTTTCTATAAAAAGTGCTTTAAAAGTATTATAACTTTTTAGTAATCCTTTTTTAATTAATGATTTTTTTATTTGTATTTTTTTCTTTGGTTCACTTACGAACAAGAATAAAGGAATGGAGAACAACATAAAAAAGGCGGAAGCAATTAAAAAAGAAAGCCTAATTCTCTCATAATAAATTGGAGAAGATTTGTCCGGTAAGATAAATAGAACAATTAGTAAAACAACTAAAGCCCCCAAATAACCTGCAGCAAAACCGTATCCGGAGACCCTTCCATAATTTTTCTTCTCAGTTAAATTAGGAAGAAAGGCGTCATAAAAAACCAAACCCGCTTTAAATCCTACATTAGCAAATATAAACAATATTGCACCGTAGAGAATATCACCTTTAACAACAAAGTACATTAGTGCTGTACATATAACCGAGATTAGTGTAAAGAGTAGTAAGAATCTTTTTCTATTTCTGGAAAGGTCGGCAATTGCACCCAAAGCGGGACTCAGCATTGCTGCAATAATCATAGATACACTGACGGATAAACCCCATATCCATTTTTGTCCACCGGCTACAACATTAGTAAAATATTTGGAATAAATAACCGTAACTATAATTACTGAAAATGCAGTGTTAGCAAAGTCGAACATTGACCAGCAAACTATACGGCTTTTGTTTTTCATAAATTATTTTTTAGATGTTTTTTTTGAAATAGATTCTTCAACCAATCCTCTACCGGTTTTATTAAGTTCACCGTTTTTCTTTAACTCAGTAAGGATGGCGTCCATGATACCATTTACAAATTTTCCGCTGCTTAAGGTACTGAATAGTTTTGCTATTTCAATTGTTTCGTTAATTGAAACTTTAGGAGGAATTTCGGGAAAATACATTAATTCACAAATTCCCATACGTAGTAATACTTTATCTAAAAGAGCAATTCTTGTTATTTCCCAATTTGCTACTCTTTCTTTTATTTTTTCATCAAGATTTTTCTTATTGATAATGACTCTGTTTATTAAGTCTTCGGCAAAATTTTTATCATTTTGATTATTTATATCTTTTAAAACTTCTTCTTTTGTGGTAGAATGAAATTCCTGGTTTAACTCATAAGCATAAAGAATTTGTAATACTTTTTCTCTTACAATTCTTCTTTTAGAAAATTTAGTCATACAAAAATAAATTATAATAATTAAAATCTATATTACAAATATATACAAGATATAAAGAACATTTTATCTATTACTTTTTTTCTATTAAAATTTTAGGTAAAAAAAAAGCGCCTAACGGCGCTCCTTTTAATTTCTTAATGAAAATACAATTGGTATGGACACCTGAACGTTAACAGGTTTTCCTCTTTGTTTACCAGGATTAAATCTTGTTGATTTTACTGCTTTCAAAGCACTTTGGTCCAAACCAGCACCAAGACCTTTCAGTATTCTCGCTTTAGTAACAATACCCTTTTTATTTACAAATGCTAAAACATAAATTTTGCCTTCAATACCGGCTCTAATTGCTATTTGCGTATATTTAATTTTCTTTTGAATTCCTACTAACCCACCAATTGGAGTAGGCATATCTTCAACTGCAACAAAATATTGTGGTTCAGCTTCAACTTTCTTCTTTTTAGGAGGCGGAGGTGGAGCAACATTAGCATTTACATCTAAATTAGTCGAAGCAATATCTATATCTTCCAATACATCTTCCGAAGGAGCTTCTATAGGTATAGGAGGTTTCGGTGGTGGTGGTGGCCTGTTTTCTTGTTTTGTTTGTTGAACATCTTCAACTTTAAATAATTCTTGAGAAGCCTGAATTATTTTTTTATTTCCCTTTACGTGGGGGAAATATTTGAATGCAACAATCATAAAAACAAGTGATGCAATAACACATATTTCAAACACACGTTGATAAGTACGGCGTTGATCGGCTTCAGGTTTTTTTAATACCGCCATTTAATTACCTCCAAAAAAAACAAATATTGATTATTTAAAGTAACAAATGAACTTTCTTTTGTCAAATACATTCCTTTGTATTTAATACAAATTTTATATGAAAAAGTTCCAAATGTATTTTTAGTATTTTTCATAAAAATTTACAAACTTTACTAATATCATCTAGTTTATAATTTAAAATAGAAGTTTCATTTTCTGTAATTACTCTAATTCAATTCTACATATATTCTAATTTCAAATTAATTTCTTTAATAGGAAATTTATTGTAAAAACTCCAAAAAAAACCCCAATTATATCTGCACTCCAATCAAAGAAACTGCAATCCCTACCGGGAATAAATAATTGGTGTAATTCATCAATTAGTGCATAAATACCAAGTAAAATAATTGTTGTAGTAAATGCTCTTTCTTTAAAATAAATAAATTTATTTTGAACTAAAACCATAAGATTAAAGAGAAACCCCAGAATAAAATATGCTAATAAATGTTCAATTTTATCATTTAGTTTGAGGTTAGGTATATCATTTGAAGGGATACTAGTTGCAATAATCAAAAGTAACCAATAAGTGATTAATGGAAAATAAACAGATATTTTTTTATGTCTTTCAAAAAAATTAAGCACAGGAATTTATTAAGAATTTTGTTGTAAATGGAATATTTTTTAGTATATCCGTTGCAGTATATGTTAATTCCGTTTGTTTAAAAGATAAAATATCAGCAGATAAGCTATGTAAATAAACCGCAATAATAATAGCTTTTTCTAAGGATATTTTTTGTGCTGCATACCCTGCAATCAAACCGGTCAATACATCCCCAGTACCAAATTTTGCCATACCCTTATTACCTGTACTGTTTATAATTGATTCACCTTTTAATGTAAAAATTATAGTCGGTGCTCCTTTTAACACTAAATAAGCACCCGTCTCTTTTACAAACATTTTGCCGTATTTGCACAAATCACTTTCAAGCTCTGTAACGGATATACCTATTAGATTTGCAAACTCCCCGTGGTGTGGTGTAAGTACAGAATTTTTTAAATTTATTTTTTTATATTTTTTATTGTTAAGAGAAAATACTGCATCTGCATCAATTATAATTTTTTTATTTTTCCTCTTATTTAATATTGATAAAACTGCTTTTTGTGTTTTAATATTTCTACCTAGGCCAGAACCAATAGAAATTGAATCAGCCCAATCAATTTTTTTAAAAAATTCATTTAAATTTTCTTCAGATAAGAATTCTGAATTCCCATCAGCATAACTATTTACAACAACTTCACTCAATTTTTTTTGAATTAAATTTCTAATTGATTTAGGAAAACATAAAATTGATGCTCCTGCCCCTGTTTTTAGTACAGCTTTAGAGGCAAGTACAGCGGCTCCGGGGTATTTGCCTGAGCCAGCTATTGTAAGCACTTTACCGGCAGTATATTTGTGAATATTCTTTTCCCTTTTAGGTAATGTGTTAAAAACATCTTCGGGCTCAGTTAAAAAAGTATCGGTTTTTATTTCTTCAAAATATTTGTCACTAATACCAATATCTGCTTTAACTACTTTACCACAATAAACGGCTCCCTTATTAAAAAATAATCCTTTTTTGAAATCACCCAATGTAATAGTCAAATCTGAATTAAAGATTGTTTCACCGGTGCCCTTATCGGGGTCTAAACCGGTTGGTATATCAACAGCAATTTTAATTGATTTCTTTCTATTCAAAGATCGTACAATTGATTTGTAAGGTTCTGTTAATTCACCCTTAGCTCCGCTGCCCAAAATTGCATCAACTATAACTTGCGATGAGTTAAGTTTGTTAAGGTCTTTCAAGGTTTTATAATTACTAATATGCAGGTTTTTATTACTGCTCGATAATTTTTTTAAAATATTATAATTAGTCAAACAATCTTTAGACATTTTACTCATAGAACCAATTGAAATAATATTTACAATGAATCCGGCATTTACACAATGACGCGCTGTTGCAAAACCGTCTCCTCCGTTATTTCCTCTTCCGCAAACAAAATCAATTCGTTTAATGTTTTTATTTGGATAAATAAATGAAAGCAGTTTATTATAAATATTAATTGAAGCGTTCTCCATTAAGACTAATCCGGAGATGCTAAGTTTGTTGACGGCATATTCATCAACCTTTCTAATATCTTTTGTGCTATAAAGAGGTATCATAATATATTTACCACACTGCTTCTATTAAAATAGTAAAGTGATAAAGAGTAGATAATTCATTTATATCAAATATAATAAATTATTTTAAGAAGGAAGTAATTATATTTATAAGTCCACCCGGTAAAATACCAATAACAATTACTAAAAGTACAGATATAACAACCGATAAAAGCCCAAAGTTACCTCTTGTTACTGTTAGGTCTGTTTCAGGTTCTTTGAAATACATAATAACAACTACTCTCAAATAAAAGTAAACACTTATTAAACTTGCAATTACACCAACAATTGCCAACCAAGTTAAATTAGCTTTAATGGCAGCAATAAAAATATAATATTTACCAAAAAAGCCTGCAAAAGGTGGAATTCCTGCTAAAGAGAACATACAGATAGCTAACATTGCCGCCAAAAAAGGTTGTCGTTTTGATAGTCCAGCATAAGATTCAAAGGTTAAATTAGTTTCTTCTTTACCTTCAATTAAGGCAACAACACCAAAAGCACCAAGGTTCATAAATGTGTATGCTGACAAGTAAAAAATTATTCCTGCTATTCCATCAAAATTACCGGAAGCAAGCCCAATCATTAAATAACCTGCATGTGCAATGGAGGAATACGCCAGCATTCGTTTTATATTATTTTGGGCAATTGCAACAATGCTGCCGTAAAACATAGAAGCTACTGCTAAAACAGCAAGATAAGGCTCAAACAAATTTGTTTTTCCATACATAAATACAGAGCCTAGAGTAACAATTACGGCTGAAAATGCAGCAGCCTTTCCTGCCGTTGAGAAAAAGCCAGCAACAGTAGTTGCAGCTCCTTCATAAACATCTGGTACCCACATATGAAATGGGAATGCTGCCATTTTAAAAGAGAAGCCTATTAGAAACATTAAAACACCAACAATGAAAAGAAAACTATGAGAAAGTTCACCAAACTTTTCAGCAATAACAGGAATTGAAGTTGAATTTGCAGAACCGTAAATTAATGCAATTCCGTAAACTAAAAATCCTGTCGCAAAGGCTCCAAGTAAAAAATATTTTAATGATGCTTCATTGGCTTTTAATCTTTTTCTGTTTAATCCTGCTAAAGCATAAAAGCTAACTGACATAATCTCTAAGCCAAGAAAAATAACAAACAGATCTTTAGCTCCTGCCATAAACATCATTCCCAATACAGAAGATTGAAGAATAATATAGAATTCTCCGAAATTGTTTCCATATTTTTTGGAATAATCCATTGACATTAAAACAACTAATGCAGCGGCAAAATTAAAAATGAAAATAAAAATGTTAATGTTTCCTCCAACCTGAAGCATACCGTTAAAAAACAATTGTACTTTATCAGCATAATAAAGGGAATGGAAGCCGGCTGCAAGAAAAATAAAAACAGAAAGCCA
>Ga0114931_10011895_pt1 | contig 10229 bp, 6 predicted proteins | sample 2SBtaG_FD_89579 | JGI IMG/M metagenome (GOLD analysis project Ga0114931, IMG submission 89579) | Deep subsurface microbial communities from Kolumbo volcano to uncover new lineages of life (NeLLi) - 2SBTROV14_V59a metaG | ecosystem: Environmental > Aquatic > Marine > Volcanic | place: Kolumbo... | reverse complement strand
CGGCACGAGCGCCGCGACGCTCGAGCTTTTCGGTGGTATCCTGACGTTCGCGGCGATTGTGATTGGGCTAGTCGTGGTCATCTTGACGCCCCTGGTGATTCGCTTGCGACAGACCCCGCCACCGCCGGGAATCGTGGTCTTTGCCGTCGCCGTCGCCTTGTCGCCTCTGATGGACCTTGTCGCCCGAGCCCTTTATTAACGCCGCTTTGCCGAGGAAACCACTGCCCGAAATCTGTCCGCGGCCACCGTCATGTTGAGCAACGCCACGAAATACGCGCAGCGCGAGCATCACGAATTTCTCGAAGCCACCGAAGCCGCGCTGGCGGATAAGCACTTGCAGGCATCCTTGTCGCAGTTGGGCACGGTGCTCAGCATGCTCAACAAAGTGGCGTTTTCTTCGTTGCGCGAGTCAGACGAGTTGCGCGAACGGGCCCGGGCAATCAAAGACGCCACGCTCGCGGAACTTGACACGTATTTAGAACAGCTCGACCAGAGCGTTCGTCAACGCGGCGGCACGGTTCATTGGGCCGACGATGGAGGTGAGGCATGTCAAATCATTCTTGACATCGTTCATCGCGCCGGCGGCAAACGTGTGGTCAAGTCAAAATCAATGACGACCGAGGAGATTCACTTGAACGCCGCGCTTCAGGACGCCGGCGTTGAAGTGGTCGAAACCGATTTTGGCGAGTTTATCATTCAGCAGGCACACCATCGGCCCTCGCATCTCGTGGCACCCGCCATTCACCTGACCACCGCCGAGGTGGCCGAAATCCTCAGCCGCGGCCGCCCGGAACCCCTGCCTGCCGACGTCGAACAACTGACCCGCTTCGCGCGGCGCGAGCTTCGCAGCCGGTTTGCCGCCGCCGACGTTGGCATCACCGGCGGAAACTTCGCCGTGGCGGAAACAGGCACGCTCGTGCTGGTTTCCAACGAAGGCAATGCGCGGCTGACCACCACGCTGCCACGGGTTCACATCGCCGTGATCGGCATGGAGAAGGTCATTCCGCGGATGGCCGACCTGCCGGTGTTTTTGAAAATTCTTGCCCGGGCAGCGACGGGACAAAAACTTTCCATCTACACCTCGCTAATCACCGGGCCACGCGGCGCGGAAGAAGTCGACGGCGCGGAGGAGTTTCATCTTGTCATTTTGGACAACGGCCGCTCGCGGATTTTGGGCGGCCCGCTCCGTGAAAGCCTGTTTTGCATACGTTGCGGAGCGTGTCTGAACGCCTGTCCGATCTATCGCAACGTCGGCGGGCACGCCTACGGCGGAGTTTATGCCGGCCCCATCGGCGCGGTGCTCACGCCGCTGTACGACGGGCTGGACGAAAACCACCATCTGCCGCACGCCTCGAGCCTTTGCGGGGCCTGTCAGGCCGCGTGCCCGGTGAAAATCCAAATTCCCGAGATGCTGATCCAACTTCGCGAACAGATGCAACATCTTCCGGGCGGTGTCGGGCGCGGGGAACGTTGGGCCTACGGGATGTGGGCTCGCGCGGTCCGCAGCCCGCGCATGTACCGACTTTCGACATGGTTGGCGTCGCGGCTGTTGGGGCGATGGAAACAACGCGATCCGTGGCTTCGCCGCATGCCGGGCGTGGGGGGCTGGACCGCGCACCGCGATTTTCCCGCACCGGCCGGTCGTCGTTTTCGCGATTGGTGGCAAGACGAGGGGAAAGATGCAGCGCCGTGATTTTCTTCAGCGTGTCCGCCTCGCGGTAGCCTCGGGAGACGCTCATCGCCCGCAAACGCGCGACGACATTCCGCCGAGTGCCGGTTATGTGGGCGTCGAGGGCGACCCGTGCGACGCGATGGCCGGCGAAGTTGCCCAGGTCGGCGGCATCGTACATCGCGCCGGGAGCGAGGATGCCGCCCGAGACGAGCTGCGCAGCCTGATCGAACAACATCACGTCCGCTCGGCAATTTGCTGGCAGCATCCGCTGCTCGAGGAGTTGCGCATCGCCGAATTGCTGGCATCGCTCGGGGTTGAATCGCTGACCGAGCGGGTGCTGCGCGATCTTCCGCCCGAACAGCGCCGGGCGAAGATGTTGGCGGCGGATCTTGGCATCACCAGCACGACCCTGGCCATTGCCGAAACCGGCACCTTGGCCGTGGCCTCGGCACCAGGGCAAGAGCGTGTCGCCAGCCTGTTGCCGCCGGTCCATGTCGCCCTGGTACGGCGAGATCAGATCGTGCCCGACCTGTTCGATCTGTTCGAGCGAATCGACCAGTGGACGGGCGAAGCGCTGCCGACGAACATCACACTAATCACCGGCCCCAGCAAGACGGGCGACCTCGAGCTGAAGCTCACGACCGGCGTCCACGGACCCGGCGAGTGGCACGTGATCTTGATAGATTGACCCGCGGTCCGCTTGCTCTGCTTGGTGTTTCACGGCCGATGGCGGCTGGCCGTGTGGCCCGCTCAAGTTGCCACCTGTCGGGCTAAGCGGTTTTTCGTTTCGTGCTGTTTTTGGCTTGCGCGGCATCGACGCGCGACGTGTCGATCGTATGCACGGCCAAAGCCGGCCCGCTCGGTGCCTGCTTGGGCACTGCGGACTGCGGGGCTTGTGGCTCACGATCACGGCGTCCGATCCCCAGCTTTCTCAGCGCGGGCCAGATGACGTGTGCGTTCTCACGCAACCATTTCCAGCGGAAATAGTATCGAACGAAGCACTTGCTGTGGAGCTGGGCGACTTGTTCGGCACTCAAGTGCTTGTACTTCAACAGCGGTGTGTACATGTCGTAGCGGCTGAAATCGAACGAGTCGATCTGCGTGCGGACCTGCTCAAAGAATTCCGTGCCGGGATAGGGCGTCACGACGTTGAAATTGGCAAACGTGGGGTTCACGGCCCGGGCGTAGCTGCCGACATCGCGGATCGACTTTGCCGTATCGTCCGGAAAGCCAATCAGAAAACCAGCCACGACACGCACGCCAAGTTGCCGGCAGAAGGCAACGAACTCCCGCTGCCGATCGTCTTGGATCGGCTGACGTTTGTATTCGACCAACGTTGCTTCGTCGGGGCGTTCGATTCCCACCGTAATGCTTGTCAGCCCCACGTCACGCAGGCGGCGAATGGTTTCGGGCCGCAGTAAGTCGATGCGGCCTTCGATTGAAAATTGAATCCGCCGCGGCAAGCGTTCGATCTCGTCCGCCAACGTCAAGACGCGTTTGCGGTCCAAGCCGAAAAGCGGATCTCGGAACTTGAACGAGCGAAATCCGTAACGTTGGATTCCCTCGCGCATCTCTTCGACAACCCGCAGCGGATCGCGGAAACGAGTGCTGTTTTCAATCAGGATGTAGGGACAATAATTGCAGGTAAACGTACATCCGCGACTGGCTTGGATCAGCGCCGTGGGAAATTTCCAGAAGTCGTAAGCGATGCGAAAGCGACTCGACCGGAAAAGCGACCAATCAGGAAACGGTAGCGCGTCGAGATCGCGAACGCTGCCCACCTCGACCACCCCGGGTCCGGCATCCAAGGCCTCGTCCATCTTCGCATCAAGCTGTTCGGCTTCGCCCCGGATGATCGTGACCTCGAGATCCGCAAAGGCGTCAGGCATGGCGTAGGCCACCGGCCCGGTTACCAGAATCGCCGCATGCGGATGGCGACGGCGGATGGATTGAATCACGCGCCGCTCGATGTGAAGCGTGAGCAGCGCCGGATTGAATACGTAGGTATCGGCCGGCGGCGGATCGCGGTCGACGACATACTCAACGCGATGTCCGTGCTTGCGAAAAATTGCGGCCAAATAAGGAAACGCCAGGGATACCGGCCGTCGGTCACGGTGGTAAAACCTTCGAACCATCTGGCTGCGAGAACCGTGACCTCCGCGGTACATCCCGATGCCGTAACCGCCGGCGAAGTCCTTTGACACATTGAGCTGATTCGTGTTCCAAAGAACAACGTTCATCGCGTTCCCCGCTTACCGGCAAGCCTGCGTTCGCCGCGTGGCTCTGCGGCAACGCACGTGCACGGCAACTTGTATATCGAATCCACCGGTCAAATCGTCTTTTTCGACCGTATGGATTAAATCGATCTGAAAAAATACGTGAATTTTGCGGACATCCATATCACCGAGCCAGGCGATTCTTGAGGGCCAGCGAGACTGGTAGAGGGGGGTGGGAAGCGGGGTTTAGACGCAAATGAGCCGGCATCGTTCATGGCGTCGGCGGCTCAATATTCGATTGGACGGAGCTTTCCTGGCGGTGGAAGTGTGGCGAGGGAACGGTATGTGGCGAAGTCGCGTTGTCCCGCGAACCGCTATTCTTGATGACTGAATCCGGCTGCCTCCCGATAAGACGAACTCGGCCGCTGGGAAAAACCGCGTACTGGATTCCCCGCCATGTCAACGTGTTGCCCACGGACGAACTGAGCAAGCCAAGACAGTTGACAGCCATCACAAGCGGGACCGCAAGAAGGTCGAAACGGCGCGAACGACGAAGCCCGTCGGATAGCTCGGATAGATAGTCGGCCGCCATCTGGTATCGCAGCCAGGCGCGGGCATAGTGCAGGGTCAGCAAGACGATACAAACCGAAACAGGTTGCATCGTCCAAGCCGCACCGCCCAGGAACCCAAAGATGGCCAGCGCCGCGTTGCCCACGAGGGCAACGACCGAGAGCGTGGAAACCAACAGCGCGCATAGCCACCATCGTCGCGCGTAAAAGCGGCCCAACAGATATTGGCGTCGCATAAATTCGCCCATCTGCGGCAAGTTCGTTTCAATCGGCGAAGCGACCACGCAGGCCGGCTCGAACTCGACCCGCAAGCCGGCCTGTTTGATCACCGAGGCCGCCAGCAGATCGTCGAGCAGTCGGCCGCGCCAAACACCGGCAATATCGAGCTGCTGAAAAACCTCGCGGCGGATGGCCCATGTGCCACCCCAGATCAAATAAAATCCGCCGGGACCGTAAAGCGACGCCACCAGCGCGTTGATGCTATAGAGTAAATGATTCGCCAGTGATCGCGATTGCGGGACAAACCAGCGATAACCGGTCACCGCGCCGACGTCCTGGCGATCTAATCGAGCAATCAGTCGTGAAAGCCAGTCACAACGCGGCCGGGCATCGGAATCGACGAAAGCCAGAAGTTGCGTTTCGGACGAAAGGCAACGCACCGCGGCAAGCAGATTGTGGACCTTCTGACCGCTCTGGGTGGCACGACCGGCAATCAGAAGGCGGGCGGAAATGTTCGGGTGCTGTTCGATTTGTCGGCGGATGACGGGGCACGCAGGGTCGTCTTCGCTTTCGACGACAAACAGGATCTCGAAATCGGGGTAGTCCTGCTCAAAGAGACGTCGCAGGTTGCGCTGCAAGCCGAACTCGACCCCTTTACAAGGCGCGATAATCGTCGCGCGGCCGAGCAAATTGCTTTTCAACACACGGCGACGACGACTGCGCGCAAAGCGTCGATTCTCAAACGTACCGACGAGCAGCAGCAATGACGTAACAGTGCTGAGCAAGCCGAGGATCAGACATGCCGTGTAAATCACCGAGATCATGATCGCCCGTCGTGCTCCGTGGCAGCTCAGCGCGCAGACCGTCTGTACGCACCTTCTCAAGGAGGCGAAACTCTATCGGCTTCCCCTATTTCGGTCAATGCGAGACACAACAACGACTTAGCGCGAGCAGATACAACTTCAATCCCATCGCCCGAACGCGCCACCCTTGGCCGTGAAACGTCAATGACTGGGCAAAACGAGCAAACCCGCTTTATCCATCGACCATAAGATTTGCTTGGCTTCCATTCCCAACGACTGGCCTTGCGGTTTTCCGAGAATCCCCAAACCGCTAAATTCGCCTCTCTTGTCTAACACGAGTGCTCGCGGGTGCGGCTTTCGCCGCGGCGCTCAAAAGTCGGCGTTGGCCGGGGTTCGCGGGAAGGGGATGACGTCGCGGATGTTGGCCATCCCGGTAACGAACTGTACCGTACGTTCCAAGCCGAGCCCGAAGCCCGAATGCGGCACGGTTCCATAGCGGCGAAGTTCGAGATACCACCAGTAATCATCGGGGTTCAGGCCCTGTTGGATCATGCGGTCGAGCACCACGTCGTGCCGTTCTTCGCGTTGGCTGCCTCCGATCATCTCACCGACCCGCGGCAACAGCACATCCATCGCGCGGACGGTACGCCCGTCGTCATTGACGCGCATGTAGAACGGCTTGATCGAAGCGGGATAGTCGTAGAGGATGACCGGCCGTTTGAGTTTCTTTTCCACCAGATAACGCTCGTGCTCGGATTGCAGGTCTTGCCCCCATTCAACGGGAAACTCGAATGTTTCATCCGACGTTTTCAGCAATTCCACCGCCTCTGAATAGCTAAGACGCTCGAATTGCGACTCGACCACGCGCGAGAGCGTTTCGATCAGCGTGCGGTCGATCCGCGCATTGAAGAATTGCATGTCCTCATCACACTGATCGAGGGCTTGGCCGACGATGTGTTTGATGAACCGCTCGGCCAGCGCCATGTTGTCATCGAGATCGAAGAAAGCCATCTCGGGTTCGACCATCCAGAACTCGGCCAGGTGCCGCGACGTGTTGGAATTCTCCGCTCGAAACGTAGGGCCGAACGTATAGACCTTGCCCAGTGACGTGGCCAGAATCTCCGCTTCCAATTGTCCGCTGACCGTCAAGTAGGCCGCACGGCCGAAAAAGTCCTGGTCGTAGTCGGGCTTTTCGCTCCCCGCGGCCAGGCGTTCGAGATCAAGCGTCGTGATGCGGAACAATTCGCCGGCCCCCTCGCAGTCGCTCGCCGTAATCACCGGCGTATGGATGTAGAGGAAATCTTCTTGCTGGAAAAAGTTATGAATCGAGCGACTGATCGCGTTGCGCACACGAGCCACGGCGCCGAAGGTATTGGTTCGCGGACGCAAATGGGCAATCGTACGCAGAAACTCGAACGAGTGCCGCTTCTTCTGCAAAGGATACGCTTCGGCGTCACAATGCCCGACCAGTTCGACCCGCGTGGCACGCAGCTCGGTGGCTTGCCCCTTGGCGGGCGATTTGGTCACTTGGCCCGTCACGCGGACGCTTGAACCGACACTTAGCAGTTTGATTTCATCGTCGTAGTTGGCAAGCTGCTTGTCGGCGATCACCTGCAAGTTGCCCAGACACGATCCGTCATTGACCTCGATAAAGCTGAAGCCCGCCTTGGAATCGCGACGCGTGCGAACCCAACCTTCGATCACGACCTCACGACCGAACGCATCGGGCTTTCTTGCCCGGGCAACGGACATTTTTTCCATCGGTCCGACTCCGCGAGAAATGTTTTCAGAATCGCGGCCGGCAGGCGATTGATTTCGGCCGCGGCCACTTTGTTTCAGGATAACGGCTCACGGCAACTTCGTCTGCCGGCGCGCGTGCCACGCGCGCGACCCACGGCACGTAGGTTCCACGGGCACGGCGGCTTCAATCGGCGGCCCCCTCGCCCGAGGTGCTTGGTAAAGCAGCCGATTTTCCGCGGAGCCAGTGTGCCACGAGCACGAGCAGCAAGAAACCGGCCAGCGCCGCGAGGCCCCTCAGCCGGGCTTTGTCCCACACGCTCCAAAGGGCGGCAATCGTGGCCGTACCGGCGGCGAGAATCATCAGCGTATTCCACGCCAATCGTCGCCCGCCGGTCGGCATTTCACGCCCCAGCAGGCTGCGTTGGTTCATCAGGAGGAAAAACGTCCAGTAGGCGACCGGCAGCAGGATCATGCCGAACACCGAGGTCGGCACGACGAGATAGAAGCTGGCGCCTTTCCAGACAAACGGCCCCAGCGCGCCGACCGTGGCGGCCAAAGTGCCGATGCGGTGCGGCCAGCCTTTGGACGGAATGCCGATCATCTCGCAAACGACGAACCCGCAAATAAGCATCAGCAGCGTGATGGTCGAAAGCGTCATTCCCAGCACGCCGACGCCAAAGATGATGTTGGCGAAAAAACGCCCGGTCAGCGGCTGAAGCGACCGCGCCAGATCGAAGGCGTCTTTGCGAACCATTTGAGCGGCCAGCGCCAATTCGTCCGGGGAAAGAGGCTCGAGCTGTTGGGAGACCTCCGGTTCGCTTAGCGCGGCAAAGGACTCATCGCCGAGTCGATACTTGAGCCGCGCGCGCATGATGGCGTCGATCTGCTTGTCATCCAGCTTGGCGAGAACCGCCGCGTCGACGGCGCCCGCGCCCGACATGGGAGCAGGCTGAAATCGGGCGGCCGCCGCGATGATCACGCAGCTTGTCGCCAGCAGATAGGGAATCAGCATGCCGGTCGACAGATCGAAGCGGGCCAAGCCACGAAACGATTTGTCCCAGCCACGGGCCAGCATCGAGTACGGCAGCAGAAAGGTCATGTTGATACCAACCGCCGTGGCCGCCGCGCTGATCAAGACGTCGCGCTGTTCCCCGACAATGCGAGCGGTCCAGAAACCTTGCACGCTCTCGGGAACTGCCATCACGAGCCGCTCGAAAGCCGGCGAGGGACGGAAGATACGCGACACGTCGGGCACGAAGCCATAGAGAATTTCGCCCCACGGCAGGCCGTCGCTGGAGCGGGCGATTTGGATCACCACCCCGGCGAAGCAAATCACGATCATGCCCACCACAAGCTTGAGCAGCAGTTCGTACAGACGAATTCCGCGGCTTCCACTGTCGTAGGCCCACGTCACGCCGGTCGTGGTCACCAGCACCACTGCCACGATGGCCAACTTGCCGTAAAAATCGCCCATCGCCGAATCGGCGCCCAGCAGTCCGGGAAAAAGGTTTTGCTGCATGACGCCGGTAAGTAGCGAGTATTGCGGCATGCACCACACCATGCTCGCGACCAACGAAGCCAGCGCCCATCCCCAACCGAGCACCGGATTGACATGCCGGTTGATCGCGCGAAACGGCCGCTGTTGGGTTGAAAGGACGACGTAGCCGATGGCGCTGAGCATGACGATGCCCAGAATCATGGCCAGCGGCTGAACCCACAGCATGCCATAGCCGGCCAGCACGCCCAGATACAAGCTGCTGCCCAGCGAACCGCCTCCGAGCGTCAGCGCGCTTTGCAGCCAGCCGGGCCCTGAAAGGCGGGTATAAGTAACCAACCTTGCTCGCAGGCCTCCGCGTTGGGCTTCGAGCAGCGCGCGGCGTTCCGATTCAAGCTGCGAAGCCGCGGTCGTTGAGGAAGTGGCCGATCGATCTTCCGGCGATTGCGTCATGTCATGTACGCCGGCACATGGCGTTTGTTAGCAAGGTGGTTTCCATTCGGCTAAGAATCGGCGGCCTGATTACTCTTGAGCCGCCAACCATCGTTCGGCGTCGAGCGCGGCCATGCAACCGCTGCCGGCGGCCGTGATGGCCTGACGATAATAGTCGTCGGCCACGTCACCGGCGGCAAACACCCCTTCCACGCTGGTGCAGGTTCGAGCCGGCGTGGTCCACTGAATGTAGCCTTTGTCGGTCAGCGTCAAGCGGCCCTTGAGAAAGGCCGTATTGGGCGTATGCCCGATGGCCAGAAAAACGCCGGCCGCCTCATACTCCGGGTGCGTGCCGTCCGGATTGTGAAGAAGCCGGACTCCGCTCACGCCGTCGGCATCGTTGCCAAGCACTTCCTCGAGTTGGCTGTTCCAGAGAATTTCGATCTTGGGGTTCTCGATTGCACGCTGGGCCATAATCTTCGACGCCCGTAGCTTGTCGCGGCGATGAACCAAGTAAACTCGGCTGGCGAATTTGGTCAGATACGTCGCTTCTTCAACGGCCGAATCACCTCCACCGATCACGACGAGCGGCTTATCGCGAAAACGCGGCAGCGCGCCGTCGCATACGGCGCACGCGCTGACGCCGCGGTTTTTGAACTTCTCCTCCGACGGCAAACCCAGATAGTTGGCCCGCGCGCCGGTGGCCACGATCACGGCCCGCGATTCGGTTTGCCCCTCCCCACTGGCCGAAGTCAGCTTGAACGGGCGCGTCTCGAAATCGACGTCGACGACGTCGTCGGTCGTAATTCGGGTACCGAAGTTGACCGCTTGCTGTCGCATGAGCTCCATCAGCTCAGGCCCGCTGACACCACGCTTCTGGTGCGCGGCCATGACCGCGCGGCGGGACGAGTCGATCGAATCGTCGAGATAGGCCTCGAGGTCGCCGCTTGGAAAACCGGGGTAGTTTTCCACCTCGGTCGTCAGCGCCAATTGACCTAGGGGAAGCGTGCCGGCAAGACGATTTTCCTCGCTGATCGCGCCTTCGAAAACCAGCGGCTTGAGTTCGGCGCGGGCGGCGTAAAT
>Ga0114931_10011894_pt1 | contig 10229 bp, 6 predicted proteins | sample 2SBtaG_FD_89579 | JGI IMG/M metagenome (GOLD analysis project Ga0114931, IMG submission 89579) | Deep subsurface microbial communities from Kolumbo volcano to uncover new lineages of life (NeLLi) - 2SBTROV14_V59a metaG | ecosystem: Environmental > Aquatic > Marine > Volcanic | place: Kolumbo... | reverse complement strand
CCTTTAGTATCCCTACTATCTGTGATTCGCTGAATCGTGACTTCTTCATTTAAACCTCCTGACTACCTTATTTTGCCAGAAAGTTCTACTTATTGCTTGTCTACTTTTTGGGGAAGATTACATAATGAGTTTATATGTACTTCAAGTCTCTGCGGAAAATCATATCACTATATAAATCAACGTCTCCAACATTATAGATAACATGTGTAATTGCCTAATTGAATCAAAAAAAGAGCGGTACAATATCAATATGATGAGTAATAAAGTTATACATAAATATGCATTCAGAGCCTCATTAAATGATGTGGAAGAGTATAATGAGCGAGTTAGTGGTATAGTTCACGGATTGAAAACAAGACGAAGTATAATACCGACTATTTATTATTTAAATTGATTCGATATGTGACTTCTGTTATCACTCCCCAAACAATCTGAGCTGCTTGATTTTGGCTTTCTGGTCCGTAAGCTCGACCGGGTATTTCCCCGTAAAACATGCGTTGCAAAAGTGCTCTTTTCCGTTTGCTGCCTTTGAGCCGTTGACAGCTTTCATGACGCCTTCCAAGCTCAAGTACCCGAGCGAATCAGAGGTTATATACTTTCTTATCTCATCGAGGTCCAGAGAGTTTGCAATGAGCTCTTCACGAACGGGGGTATCTATACCGTAATAGCAGGAAAACTTTGTTGGAGGAGAGCTTATCCTCATGTGTATCTCTTTTGCCCCCGCGGCGCGTATCATCTTCACTATCTTCCTGCTCGTTGTTCCCCTTACAATAGAATCATCGACTATAACGACCCTCTTCCCTTTAAGCACTTCCCTGATGGCGTTTAGCTTAAGCTTAACGCCGAAGTTCCTGATCGACTGCTGAGGCTCGATGAATGTCCTCCCCATATAGTGGCTTCTAAGCAATCCAAGCTCGAGTGGCAGCCCGGCTTCCTCTGCAAAGCCCATAGCCGATGGCACTCCCGAGTCCGGGACCGCTACAACTATATCCGCCTCTGCCGGGTGCTCTAGTGCAAGCTGTTTGCCCAAACTCTTTCTTACCTGATATACGTTTCGTCCGGTTAAAAAACTGTCCGGGCGTGCAAAGTATATGTATTCGAAAACACAGTACGCGTGCTTTTGCTCACCGAATGGCTTAAAGGATTCCACACCGTTCTCATCAACTACGACTATCTCTCCGGGCTCGATCTCTCTTACAAAATCAGCCTCAATCAGATCAAACGCGCATGTTTCGGAAGCGAACACCGGAGAATCTCCGAGCTTGCCCATTACGAGTGGTCTGAATCCGTAAGGGTCCCTTGCCGCAATCATCATTTCAGGTGTGAGAAACATAAGAGAGTATGCCCCTTTACATCTGGATAGAGCTTCAATGACCCTCTGTATGAGCTTTTCTTCCTTGGATTTTGCTATCAGGTGTACTATAACTTCCGTATCCGTGGTGGATTGAAATATTGCTCCATCCCCCTCAAGCTCGTCATGTAGGGTCTTTGCGTTTGTCAAATTACCGTTATGCGCTATCGCCAGGGCTCCTCTGAAATAGTTTATAACGATCGGCTGCATGTTCTTGGCCTGACTCGACCCTGTGGTGGAGTAACGGACGTGCCCTATGGCGTTTACTCCTGTTAGGCTGGCAAGCACATCTTCGGAGAAGATGTCCGATACGAGCCCCATGTCTCTGTGTTTATTGAGGTTAACGCCGTCAGATGTCACAATTCCGGCGCTTTCCTGCCCTCTGTGCTGAAGCGCATGAAGGCCGAGATAGGTTAAGTTCGAGGCCTCGGCTTGGCCGTAAATGCCGAAAACTCCGCACTCTTCTTTGAGCTTAGGCATAGCTTTTGAGTATATTTTCGAAACCCCTATCCCATGCGCTAAAGGCTTCGTTAAGAGATATGTTAACTAAGTCCTCGATATATATTTTATCGCCGCCTACCTTGCCGATAACCTCTGCTTTAAGTCCCTTGCCGTTCGTAATTTCTATAAGATTTTCAAGGTTTTCTTCATCCAATGAAACTATTGCTCTTGACTGTGATTCTGAAAATAGAAGCGCGTCCTCTCTCATATCAACGGGGATATGCACTCTAACTCCAACCTTGCCACTTGGTGAAAAGCATGATTCTGCCAAGGCTATCGCCAGGCCACCTTCAGATAGATCGTGAGCAGAGTGTAGTATACCTTTTTCAGAAGCTTTAAGTAAGGTGTTTATCAATTTTGTTTCCGCGTCAAAATCAAGCTCGGGAGCTACTCCGCATACCTTGCCATGAATTTTTTCCAAGTACTCGCTGCCGCCAAGCTCCTCCTTGGTTTCACCGAGCAGTACGACTATGTCTCCAGGATTCTTAAACCACGGCTTTATCATATTTTTAACGTTTTCTATAAGTCCGACCATCCCCACCGTAGGGGTCGGATAGATTGCCTCTTCCTCAGTTTCGTTATAGAAACTCACATTTCCGCTCACAACCGGAGTATTGAATTTAACCACTGCTTCACTCATCCCTTCAATCGCCCGCCTGAACTGCCACATTACGCCCGGCTTCTCCGGGTTGCCGAAGTTAAGGCAGTCTGTAATCGCCAGAGGTTTAGCCCCCGATACCGCAAGGTTTCTGGCGCACTCGGCAACTGCGATAGCCGTGCCCCAATAGGGGTCCAAATAGCAGTATTTCGAGTTGCAATTCACTGTCATGGAAAGGGCTTTGTCGGTGTCTTTAACCCGTATTACAGAAGAGTCTCCACCCGGAAGTACGAGTGTGTTTGTTCTGACCATATAATCGTATTGCTCGTATATCCAGCGTTTGCTGGCCAGCGTGGGTAATGAAAGAAGAATGAGAAGCACCCTCCCTAAGTCCCCGGGTACTGGGATGTCCGACATACTGAGGGTATTAACTTCTTTCTGATACTCAGGCTCATTCCAGGGCCTGTCGTAAAGAGGTGCTTTCTCAGCAATAAGACTTATAGGTATATCGCATACAAGCTCGCCTTTTTCTGTCAATTTAAGAGAGCGGTCGTCCGTAACCTGTCCGATAACGCTGAAATCGAGACCCCACTTATTGAATATCCTCTCAGCCACTTCTTCCTTACCGCTTTTGAGTACCATGAGCATACGCTCCTGCGATTCTGAAAGCATGACCTCATACGCGCTCATCGACTCTTCACGTCTGGGTACTTTATCTATATCTATCTTTATCCCGGTCCCTGCGCGCTCAGCCATCTCTGTGGAAGAAGATGTAAGCCCAGCCGCTCCCATGTCTTGGATTCCTACAACAGCATCTGTTTTGAATAGCTCGAGACATGCTTCGAGGAGCAGTTTCTCGGTAAACGGGTCACCCACCTGAACAGCGGGTCTTTTCTCCTCGGCTTCCTTGGTAAATGTTTCAGAAGCCATCACGGCGCCGTGTATCCCGTCCCGTCCGGTTTTAGAACCCACATAGATTACCGGGTTCCCCACGCCTTCCGCATAACCTTTGAATATCCCGTCGGTCTTTGCGATCCCGAGCGCGAACACGTTTACGAGCGGGTTTCCGTTATAACATTTGTCGAAATACACTTCGCCTCCGATCGTGGGTATGCCGATACAGTTTCCGTACCCGGCAATTCCCGCTACAACGCCGTCTACTAAGAACTTTGTCTTTGGAAGGGAAGGGTCGCCGAACCTGAGCGAATCCAAAAGCGCAACCGGGCGCGCTCCCATTGTGAATATATCCCTAAGTATTCCGCCCACTCCGGTGGCCGCTCCCTGATACGGTTCTATAAATGAGGGGTGATTGTGACTCTCCATTTTAAACACCGCGCAGAGCCCATCGCCTATGTCAATGACCCCGGCGTTTTCCCCGGGGCCCTGGACAACCTGCTTGCCCTCTGTAGGCAGAGTTTTTAAATGTATTTTTGCACTCTTATAAGAGCAGTGCTCACTCCACATAGCCGCAAGTATGCCGAGCTCCGTAAGGTTTGGCTCCCTGCCGAGAGTATCCGTAATCTTATTATACTCCTCTTCAGTAAGTCCGTGCTCTTTGGCTGTCTTTAAGTCAGGCATCTTATTGTACGGGGAATAATATACCAGTAAATTCAGCTCTAATCACTGGGCCCGAATCCCGATATCTTTCTCGCATAAAGCCGATTACTTTTGTACTTGTAATAATTTCAAATCGGTAATATTATGTATTTCAGTCCATGGATCATGTAATCCTATTCGTATCGTTGGTAATGGCGGTTGCTCCTATGGTCGCCATGCTCTATTTTATATGGTGGTTAGACCGTTATGACCGAGAACCTTTGAGGTTCGTACTTTCGGCATTCTTATGGGGCGGGTTCGGCGCGGTCGGGCTTTCCATAATCGCTTCCACGTTTAGCATCAGTTTATTTCATGAGGCTATATATAGGGCTTATGACGCGGGTTTAGATGCCGGCACTGTGGTGGTTGCTCCGGTTGTGGAGGAATTCATGAAGGGCCTCATAGTGTTTTTCCTTCTCAGATACAGAAATTTCGACAACGTAACCGACGGTCTCGTATACGGCGCAGCTTCCGGGCTCGGTTTCGGAATGACTGAGAATTTCCTTTATTTTACTCAGTATGCGGGATACGACCCGGGTTATGAATGGCTCAGTCTGATATTTGTCAGGAGCATGCTCACGGCGAATATGCACTGTGCCGCCACAGCGACTTTCGGAGCCGGTATTAGTAAGCTCAAGGAGTACGGTGTAAAAGCAATCTTATATGTTCTGGGTTCATATATAGTGGCTGTACTGCTCCACGGCACTTGGAATTATCTTGTTGCGTCCGGGAGTCTTGATGATTGGGGGATTGCAGTGTTATTACTCACCGCCTACGTGGTTATTATTTTTATAATATTCGTATTCAGCATACGTGGGGAGAGAAAGCAAAGGGAGACTGTTCTGGGAGAGGAATTTGAACTCGGGGTTTTGCCCGAAGAGTTTAGAAATATTCTCATGTCCTACGGCGCCATGAAAAAGAACGGCTGGTTCCCTGAATACTTAAATAAAAACAAGTTCCTGATGCTCGTAAGCCGCCTCTCACTCCGTAAGACCTCATATTACAAATCAAGCGGAAAACGCCGGGAAAAGCTTCACGGGGAGATAGTTGAAGTCAGAAAAGAGCTCAAGGAGTTTTCCGCGCTTGTCGCGCAGGTCTCAAAAGACAATAAAAACGCCTGATAGTTTTAGATATAGCTTGCACGTTATCCTTACGAAATTACACTTATGCACTGAATAGTCCCTCCCTTTCTTGACTCACGAATTACAGTGCCGGGCTATTGTATAATATATAGACCGCTTGTATCATTAACTGTTTGTAAATACAGGCCAGTGCACTATGGATAAAGTAAATATAAAGGATCTAAGTCCTAAGGATATCGAGGAATTTATTAAGGCCCGGGGTCTTGAGCCCTACCGCTCGCGCCAGATCGGGAAATGGCTCTACCAAAGGGACGCCGCCTCGTTTGACGATATGACCGATCTGTCAAAGGAGCTCAGAGAAGCTCTCAAAGAAAGCTTCGGACTCGAGTGCGCGCTTGAGCTAGCAGGTGAGCAGGTCTCAACGGACGGCACTAGAAAATACTTGTTCGAGCTCCGGGACGGAAACCGTATCGAGGCCGTCCTGATTCCCGACAAGGGTAGGAACACTCTCTGTATATCCTCCCAGGTAGGGTGCGCGCTCGCTTGTAAATTCTGTCTCACTGGCACAGTTGGTAAGATAAGAAACCTGAGCCCATCTGAAATCATTGATCAATACTTACTGGTAAACCGTTACAGCGGGGACTCGGTTACAAATATAGTATTCATGGGTATGGGCGAGCCGCTGGATAATCTCGAGAATTTGGTGAAAGCGCTGAATGTTCTTATGGACACGAATTTCTTATCACTATCAGCCAAGAAGATAACCGTGTCTACTTCAGGGCTAGTTCCCAAGATCAGAGAGCTTGGCAAAGAGGTCTCAGTCAATCTGGCTGTGTCGTTGAACGCTCCCAGGGACGATCTCAGAGACGATATAATGCCGATAAATAAACGCTATCCTATAAAGGAGCTTATAAAGGAGAGTATTCGTTTTCCACTTCCTCCGAGAAAAGAGCTTATGTTCGAATATGTCATGTTAAGTGGCATAAACGATTCAATTAAAGACGCATACGATCTGGGGGAGCTCTTAAGGGGGATCAAATGTAAGGTTAACCTGATCCCTTTTAATGAAGTGCTGCCTTTGTCTTATCGTTCGCCTTCCAGGGATAGCGTTTTAGCATTCCAAAAGATTCTGATGTCTTACGGGATTAACGTAAGGATAAGAAAAAGCCGCGGAACGGATATTCTGGGTGCGTGCGGGCAGCTTGCTGCAAGCTACCCGGCCAAATCCACAGCAGGAAAAGCCGGTGCCCAGGGAGCCCGGCTCTAGCCCCGACAACTACATAAGGAAATAAATGGTATAAACGATGACAGGAAATGAGATTAGAGAGCTATTTCTTAAATTTTTTGAAGAAAAAGGGCATACGAGAGTAAAGAGCTCAGACCTTATTCCCAAAAACGACCCGACGCTTCTCTTCACAAACGCCGGTATGGTGCAGTTCAAAGACGTTTACCTGGGGCTTGAAAAAAGGGACTACAATAGAGCCACATCTTCCCAGAAATGTGTTAGGGCAGGAGGTAAGCACAACGACCTTGAAAATGTAGGGCATACGGCGAGGCACCACACGTTCTTTGAGATGCTGGGTAATTTTTCATTCGGCGATTATTTCAAAAAAGACGCGATTAAATTCGCCTGGGAGCTCATGACAGAGGTTTATAAGCTTCCGAAAGAGAAACTCTGGGTAACGGTATTTGAGGATGACGACGAAGCATCAGAGATATGGAAAAAAGACACGGACCTTTCTCCCGATAGAGTGGTAAAGATGGGAGAGAAGGATAATTTCTGGGCTATGGGCGACACCGGTCCCTGCGGCCCGTGCTCTGAGATATTAATAGACCAGGGCGAGGAATTTAGCTGTGGCAAGTCTGATTGCAATGCAGGATGTGACTGTGACCGCTATCTTGAGCTCTGGAATCTGGTGTTCATGCAGTATGACAGGGATAAGACAGGAAAAATGAACCCGCTGCCCAATCCCAGTATTGATACAGGAATGGGACTCGAGAGAATATCCGCTGTGCTCCAGGGCGTAAAGAGTAACTATGAGACGGACCTTTTGAGAGGGTTGATCTCATCAGTTGAGGAAATCTCGGGCAAGAAGTACGGTGCCGATTCAACTTCCGACATTTCAATGAGGGTAATAGCCGACCACGCCCGCGCCGTAACTTTTTTAATCTCAGATGGAGTATTTCCGTCAAACGAGGGCAGGGGGTACGTACTGAGGCGGATATTGAGACGGGCTGTGCGTCATGCCACAATGCTCGGCATAGAGGAGCCTAGCCTCTATAAGATCACCGAGCGGGTAAGGGATATCATGCACGATGCATACCCGGAGCTTGATGAAAGGATTGGGTTCGTAAAAGACGTAGTGAAGAACGAGGAAGAGAGATTTTTTGAAACAATAGACAGGGGGCTCGAGCTCCTGAGTGCCGAAATCGAAAAGAGGAAAGGGGAAAAGGCCCTTCCCGGAGACGTTGTTTTCAAGCTCTATGATACATTCGGATTCCCCCAGGACCTGACTGAAGACATTGCCGGGGAGCACGGGCTTCTAATAGATGCCCAGGGCTTTGAGCGCGAGATGGAAAAGCAGAGAACTCAGTCTCGCGAGGCATGGAAGGGCTCGGAAGGAGGAGACCTTGAGCCTTTATATAAAGAGTTCGTATCAGGGGGGCTTATAGTCGAATTCAGTGGTTACGGCAGGACTGAGGATACAGGGAGAATTACGGCAATAATAAAAGATGGGATACTCGTGGATAATGCGGAGGTGGGAGATGAAGTAGATATCATAACCGACCGTACGCCGTTTTATGGAGAATCAGGAGGGCAGCTCGGCGACAGAGGAGTCATTGAGGGCGAGCGCGGCATAGCACGCGTTTTGGACACCAAGAAGCCGCTTCCCATGATTATAGTAGAGAGGGCCCGCATAGACAAAGGGACACTCTGGGTTGGGGATAAGGTTGAGCTCAGAGTCGACAAAAAACTAAGATTTAGTGCAGAGACTCACCATTCGGCGACCCACATTCTTCACGCGGTATTAAGAGAAGTGCTCGGTGACCACGTGGGTCAGGCGGGGTCTCTCGTAGCTCCCGGAAGGCTCAGGTTCGACTTCACTCATCACTCATCCATTGACCCGGGGGAGCTAAGGAAAATAGAGGATATTATTAATGATAGGATAAGACACGACGACAAAGTGATTACCGAGACTGATGTTCCTTACGACGATGCGATCAAAAGAGGCGCTACGGCGTTTTTTGAAGAGAAATACGGAGACAGTGTGAGGGTTGTAAGCATAGGGGATTACAGTATGGAGCTTTGCGGCGGCACTCATTTACATAGCTCGGGCGAGGCCGGGCTCCTAAAAATAGTGTCTGAATCCGCCTCCTCGGCAGGGGTCAGGAGGGTTGAAGCGCTCGCAGGCGAGGCAGCCTGGAACTATCTGAAGGGGAAAGAGGATAAGCTAAGTGAGGCTTCAGAGATCCTTAAAGTACCCGAGTCCGATTTGATCATGAGACTTAAGAGGCTTGTTCAGCAAAACGAAGAGACCAGAAAGGAGCTTCAAACCTATAAAGATAAAGCTATAAGCCAATCGACCGGTGACATGCTCGATAAGCTAAAAGACATAAATGGAGTAAAGGTTCTGTCTCAGGAGGTGCCTGGAGCCGACCCGGCACAGCTGAGGAAAGTCTGGGACGACATTAAATCCAAAATCGATTCCGGTATAGCGGTACTCGGCGCAAAAGACAACGGTAAAGCTTTCATCCTGGTCGGAGTCACCAAGGATCTGAGCAAGAAATATCATTCCGGCAATATTGTAAAAGAGCTTGCGCCTTTAATAGGAGGGAAAGGTGGCGGGAGACCCGATATGGCGCAGGCGGGCGGTAACGCTCCCGAAAAGCTTGACGAGGCGTTAAATAAGGCCTACGATATCATAAACGCACTATAATATTTACTTCCTGATACCTTTTTCCTGAAGTACGGTTTTAATCTTCTTGAGCGCGGCGCTTTCTATCTGTCTCACCCTTTCTCTTGAAATGTTGAACTTCGTACCGAGTTCCTCGAGTGTCTTCGGGCTGTCTGAAAGCACTCTCTGTTCGATGATATAGCGCTCCCTGTCTTTAAGCGTTTCAAGCGCATCCTCCATCCCGTTCCTTACCATTTCCGATTCCTGTGTTTTCGTGAGCAGGTCTTCCTGGTTCACTACAGTATCCGCAAGAAAATCCAAATGTGACATATCGTTATCGCTCTTTATTTCAGCGTCAAGCGACAAGTCTTTCCCCCCCATTCTCTGATCCATCTCAATCACCGCCTTATCCGATACATTCAGCTTCTCGGCGAGCTCTTTGTAGTCCTCAGCGCTCAGATTTTCCTTAGCAAGCTCGTTCTTAGCGGAACGGAGCTTGTAGAAGAGTTTCCTCTGGGCCTGCGTAGTTCCCACCTTAACTAAACTCCAGCTCTTTATAATATAGTTTTGCATATACGCTCTTATCCACCATACAGCGTAGGATATGAGGCGGTATCCCTTTGTTGGGTCAAACCCCTTAACTGCGCGCATGAGCCCGACGTTGCCTTCCTGAATAATATCCATCGTGTTAAAGCCGTAGTTTTTGTACTCGTTGGCCACGCTCACGACAAATTTCAGGTTCGAGGTAACCAGCTTTCTGGCCGCCTCAAGATCGCCGTCATTCTTGTATTTCATGGCAAGCTCGTACTCTTCTTCACGGCTTAGCACCGGGTAGTTACTTATCTCCGCAAGGTAACGGTGGAGTGAAGTAGTTTGTGCGGGTAGCAGGCTTTTGGGGTGCTTCTCTTTCTTTTTATCCGGTTTTTCTGACATATATCAGCACTTAGGTTAACGCATTTATATGGGTTAGTATACGTTTTAGCGTATTCCTAAGCAACAGGGTATTTGAAGGCGGCAGCTGTATTAACATTAATATTGTGAGAAAAGAAATTCCCGGCTGAAAAACCTTGACTCACCTGTATCTTATAGATAGAGTTAAAGGCTTAGTTCTGAGCTTAGTTTTCGGTTCCGGAGTAGCTCAGCTGGCAGAGCGGGTGACTGTTAATCACTAGGTCGGGGGTTCGAATCCCTCCTCCGGAGCCAAT
>Ga0114931_10011893_pt1 | contig 10231 bp, 6 predicted proteins | sample 2SBtaG_FD_89579 | JGI IMG/M metagenome (GOLD analysis project Ga0114931, IMG submission 89579) | Deep subsurface microbial communities from Kolumbo volcano to uncover new lineages of life (NeLLi) - 2SBTROV14_V59a metaG | ecosystem: Environmental > Aquatic > Marine > Volcanic | place: Kolumbo... | reverse complement strand
GGCCAATGCTTTCATAACCACTTGGTCTTTTAATGGAAGGATCCACTTCACGGTGAGGTGTGTTCAACGGCCAGTGGGAACCTTCGTTAAACACCAGTTCGTATTGATCCTGCATGGTTTTGACCTTTTTACCCAAGTCATAATCGCGTTCATTTCCGATTAATGTACAGCGTGGTTGTGTTGGATCATCGGAAGTATCCGTTGTACTTTTATCAACATGTAACGGGCCATAAGCGATATAAGCAGGAGACAATAATCGTACCCATCTTGAATCTTTACTTGGATCGCCCCAGTCCTTTTCGGGAGAGCCCTGATTATCGTCGTCATAAAACAAATAAAAGCGACGTTCATCATTTTGCGTTGCAAGAAACGGCTGAATGAATTCACCGCTGGCATCATCGGCCCCAAAGGAAAAACTGCGTCCGGAATGAGAATTCCATGGATTTCCTGTCTGAGCCCACCAAAACTGATGGATGGTTTGGTTTGACAAGACCTCCGGGGTCTTATTCATTCTTCCTGTGTTTGTAAACTTTAAATCCCAAAGGATATAGTCCTGATGTTTTTTGCTGCTGTAGGCGTATGCTATGCGATCATAAGTGACGCCCATACTATAATCCCAAATGGACTCGACCGCTCGTTCCGTAATCAGTGTAGGGTCTATTTTTGCATTCGTATGCACCTTGAGATAATTATCTCCGGCGTCAGGAATAATATCCGTGCCTTCAACTATCACACGCGGAGGCGCCCATCGCTGCATTTCGATCTGATCGACCGGAAAGAGTTGCGTCATATCCGTCCAGGCAGTCCAGGTCGGCAGATATTCATAGTGATACGTCCTGTACATACCAGAAGTCCAATAGGGATACATGACACCGTTCGGGCCAGTCCAATCCTTGCAGCCAGCCACGGTTCCGAGTTTCCTCATATTGGCATCCCATAATTCGGTTACACCGTTAAAAGCATCGATGGGATAGCCTCCCGGCCATGCAGCTTGGCCGCTCCAGCCTTCAGCGCCGTCATAATCACAAATCATCCAGAGCCGTCCAATCCGCAGGAATGCTCTCGACGTATTTGCATAAACCATATTCCACATCAAAGCCGTTAAAACAAGGCATAAAGCGGCTATGATCAAGATTCGTTTCATATCAAGTTCCTCCATTTAATTAAATGCTAAATCATCGGAAAATTTGATGGCTTTCATTGGCATCAAAACTCAAGTTTAACTCCGAACAAGAATAATCTTGGGTTGAGGAACAGAGCAAAATCTTTACTCGGTGCAATAGGAGCTCTATCCGCACCATCTTTATCCACCCAGTTCTCGGTGAATACATCGTGACCATTTTTGTCTTTGTAATCACCAATCTTGTTGCCCAAGCCATTCTGCGGGTCTACAACACTGTTGATGTATGTTTCACGTTCACTGTTATTCAGTGCAGACCAATTGAGGTACTTGAAGTTAAACAAATTCGAAACATCCATATAAAACATCAAATTATTAGTACCCAAAGGTACTGTCTTGGTTAATCTTAAAGATGTTGTATAATAATTCGTCCAATGATAAATGCTGCGAACTTCACGTGTGGGTAGACCCTCTGGATTCCAGATGACTTTTTGCCCGACGTTCCAATGTTGTATTGCACTGAGGCGCCAGTTACCTGTTAAAAGTCCCCAATCAGACGGCGTATGAAAATCGACATTGCCGACGAATTTAGGGATGGGTTCGGGACGTTGCTGTACGGCAGAATAAATGTAATAGCCAACGAGAGGATCCTGATTCAGCCTTTGATCTCCGTAATAGCCAAGAGTAGAAATAGCGTAATCAAAATTTGCCCATCCTGTAAAGAAATCGCCGCGGAGCTTGCTGACTTTAAGCTCGATGCCGCGGATATCTTCATACTGGTTATTTCTGGGCGTACTATACCCTGCTGCGCCGCCTTGGACGTAGTCCCTAAAGTAGCCGTAAGGTTGTGAACTTATCATACCGTCAATACGTAAATTGCCAACCTGGTCTGTGTTCGATTTTGTATAAAAGCTGGTACGAACAAGATAGATGTTCTTGATGCTTTGCTCAAAACCGACTTCATACATAGTTGTCCGAGGTGGTTGAAGATTCGCATATCCGACCCAGCGTATTTCACCCTGTGGATCGCCGAAGGGTTTGGTCTCAGAATACATGCCGTAGCGGCTTCGAGTCGGAGGTTCGGAATAAAAAATTCCGTAATTAAAAAAGAATTTCGTGTGCTCACGCACCGGGTGAGAAATGCCGAGCCTTGGACTGACATGAAGGTAGCTTTTGCTTTTCTCTCTCGGTAAATCGTTTGGCGAAGCATATCCCTGGCTGCCGCCTCGAGCGTAAACTGGTGAATAAATGTCATTCGGAAGATAGATATATCCGTTTGCGCTAAAATAATCAAGACGGACACCTACATTTGCAATCATACCGCCGTATTCAATTTTATCCTGAATATAACCGGCATAGCGCTCCGGTTTGGCGTCGTATGAAATAAATTGACCGTTTAGGAGTTGAATCTCTTGAAGTTTTTCGTACTTGCGATGAATATCATTGAATTCGAATTCCAAGCCTGCTTTCACAAGATTGTTATCGTTGATCTGACTTGTCAAATCAAAGTTAATTTTTTGCGTGACGACATTGGACGTATCTTTCACAGAACCACCGCCGCCCATCATGTAAGCGCCCGTCAAATCCGGCTGTTTTTGGGATTCATCGACCCATCCATTTGGACTTTCGTCCAGCCAGACGCCGCCAACATTCTTTATCTCAAACGTCTGCGGACTTCTGCTTCTTCCGCGACCTGCTTTAGAGTCCGTCCAGAAACGATTATACCTAATCTCATAAAAAGTTGAGGGACTCAGCGTATGGGTGATTTTGGCACCTAGTTGTTTAGTAATTATGTTCAACAAATCATCCGCCCAAAGATAGTACTTGTTTTGTCCCGTAGCTGAATTAGCCAGGTTTTCGCCGTCATGGTAAATTGCCATCGACAAGTCATTCGGATTCCAACTCGTGCCATTTGTTGTTGTAAGCGTGTTTCCATACAATCCATTGAGAACCACTTTGACGGAAGATATTGGTTTGAAACTCACCTTCATTTCCTTGCTTTCCGCATGGTAGGAACCGCTTAGCATGGCGAATGTTGGCCATCTGTTGGTGTATTTATAGCCGAAAAAATATCCAGCTTCTTTGAGACCAGCCTTTTGCAAAAAGGATAATGGCCCGCCTATGCCGGCATCAATATAGTTGTCCGGTTTATCACTATATTTTACACCACGATGATGCCATTTCCAGATTTCCTGAATTTGTTGTGGGGTCCAATCATTTTTGCCAAGATAATTTGACTGATTGAGCGTTTCGGTACGTTTATTCCAACCCTGCCAGAGCAAGTTTCCTTCAATATCTCGGCTTTCATTGAATGAATTGGGGCCAGCATAAAGCTTCCAGTCATATTGATCATGACCAAATGCGCTGGGGCTAAAATGTTTCTGTTGCGGCGGTCCATAGCGATAATCAACTGACCCGGAAACTTTCTTCCCACCGTCTTTTGTGATAACGTTAAAAATACCAGATCGAATGTTTCCGTACTCTGCATTGAACCCGCCAGTAAGAATCTGCACTTCACTTACAGCCGCAGAATTCATCTGTGTATAAGCCCGCGTGTTCAGTTTGTCCATACGTTCCATCCCGTCAACCTGGAAACTAATCTGGTCGCTGCCACCACCACGAATTCGTATTTCTTCCAGATTGTCGATTTCAACACCAGGTTCAAGCCCTAATGTCTGTATCATTTGCGTTGCCGGCAAAGTGGCTGCCTGCTCAGATGTGGTTACGATCTGACTGGAAGAAACATCCGTTTCAACCAGCGGCCTGCTTGCGGTAACAACAACTTCCTTACCTTCAATGACCGCCTGCGATAGACTAAAGTCGACCGTTACTGTTCGGTCAACGCTAACACGAACATCTTTTTGTAGTACAGCGCCATAGCCGATCATTGTCGCGCGAACAGAATAATTTGAAGGCGGTACATTTAAAATAAAATAATGTCCGTCTGTATCTGTCGAAGCTCCCATTGTTGTTCCAACAATGATCACGTTCACTCCAGGCAATGGCTCATTCGTCGTGGCATCGGTGACAACGCCCGCAATTTTACCTGTTGTACCTGCCCAGACATTCTTCGTCGATGTTCCAAACACCAGCGCTATAACAACGAAAAGACAAACCAGTTTAAAATACTGATTCAATTTTATCATCATTACCTCCATTTTAATAAAACCGGTAAATGATAGAGCAAAAACAATATTGCAACTTTTATGATCGTTGCAAATATTAGTTTAATGAACACTAAAAATCTACCACTTTTTAATTTGTCCTTCTTTACCTAGTATCTATTTTTTCCAATCACCTCCTCCGGGGGGTTAATGTGAATTATTGGATTATAGTACTTAAAGTGCCACCTCCTTTCTACTATTAAAGAAACTGCGGGTCACAATTAAACAAACATTAATTATTATCTCAATTCATGATCCTGCCAATTCTCGTTACGAATTTCGCCTTCCACATTAGAGTGAACCAACGCATAAATGCCATCATCATTTCGATCGACAAACACAAAATAATATTTTCGACCTGAGGTAAAATAATGCCAGATGACATACGGCTTGGTGCTTAATTCGACATTATGATTTTCAACATCGTCCGGCTGACCATAAACGATAAATATTCTTCCCATATCGCTATCTGAACCATTTGCGCTGTTTCTACCTTTAAAATGTTTATTCGCATAATCAATACGGCTGAAATAATCTTTCATGTATTCATTTTCAGCCGTTTCAGGTGTCGGATCTTTGGATCGCCAAAAGTTGAGGATAAATTTTTCTTTACCTGCGGGCGCAAGCTGATCGTATAACTTTAATTCGCCGGGTTTGGCAAGATATTTAATTTGATCTCTGTACTTGTGGATATCATCTGGAGTCATAGGCAGATGTGTTTCCGTCTGCAACGGTTCAGGAGAACTAATCCAAAAGTTCGTGTAACCGGTAGATGAGTGCCCTGAGGCAGGGTCTGTCGCCTTTACACTCAATAGATATTTCCCGGTTTCCAAACCGCGAATGTCCAGCGTTTGCGTTTTTGCACATGATGTGCCGGGTTTTTGAAAGGATTTTGGCCGAGTTACAATCAGGGAATCGCCGGTGGAATCCGTTATAGCATATTCATATTGAAAAGAACTGCTCGTGGAATCCGGGGGAAGGAGATTATAAATTTCATAATAAATATAAAGAAACGAATTGTGATAGCGATAGCGTCGCGAAGGATTTGGAATCACATATTTGCCGCCTTTGCTAAAATTTTTGTTCGTTTGCGTATTGGATATCGAGGAAGCAAGCTGAATTGAACTGGTTTGAATGCGACTTTTGAAAGAAGGCACAACCAGTTGCAGGCTGTCATCACTAAATGTTTTCGCCTGGTTATCTTTTAAAGAAGTGCATAACGTATAAGTTCCCGGACCCAGGGGAAAAATTAGTTCATCTATCACACCGCGGCTCTGATCCTTCGTTTCCTCAATCGATTTTGCAGCAATAGCTCGACGGATGGAATCGTTTTTCACGGCCCTGTTTTTTGAATCAAAAACCTGGACGGAAAAAGTATAAGAAGCAAGATTTTTCCCGGAATCTGGGCTAAATGACAGTTCGGTAAGAGAAATAGAATAATAAACTTCAACACTGGTCATACTGCCGTTCATTTTATAAAAAGCAGCATCCACCCAATATCGTGGTGAGCGTTTAGCCTGCAAAGGCGAGCTATTGGTATGCGAAAAAACTGTGCAAATGGAAAAGAAAAGAAAGAAAATACAAATACTCATTTTTGGCATTGCTGACTTCATAATACTCCACATTTTAGGCAAAGATGTCGAACTGACCAAAAACAGACTGCAAGATTTTAATATCTTTTAAACCGATTTAGGTAAATCGCTTTTTGTGCTGCACAGCCTATTTTAACAGATTTATTTCTAAATGTCAAGTGTTATTTGATTTTTTTTTGCCGAGCATCTGGACAGTTACTATTTTGATATGTCAAAATGAGCATAATAGATGACTATAGTTTATGGATAGCCTGTAAATGGTTTTGCCTGTTTGGGTGAGCAGAGCTATAGAGTCACTGTTTTCACCCTCTATCTTTTACATTTCTATTACATTACCGGGAAATTAAAACAGACCACCACATGTTAAGCAAGTACAAATCTATTTCTTGCAAGACAGCATTCATTGAAAAAGTTGGTTTTCCATTTAATGTAATATCGATTCACATTCTCTTTGGAGTTCATAATGCAAATAAAATCCAAGCCGGATCATAAAGTCTGGATGAAAAAAATCGCCAAATATAATAATCCCGATTTGAAGAAAAGCATCTGGCAAATTGTAAATTCTCTTGTGCCCTATATTGCTCTATGGGCGCTGATGATTTATTTTTATGACATTTCCTACTGGGTTACCCTGGCGCTTGCGATACCCGCTGCCGGATTTATGGTGCGAATTTTTATCATATTTCACGACTGTGGTCACGGCTCGTTCTTCCAGTCCCGCCAAGCCAACCACATTGTTGGCACAATTGCCGGTATATTAACATTTACGCCCTATTTGCAATGGCGGTATGAACACGCCCTTCATCACGCCACTTCCGGTGATCTGGACAAACGAGGCACCGGTGATGTGTGGACCATGACCGTTGACGAATACAAAGCCGCACCATTCTGGAAACGGACAAGTTATCGGGCCTATCGAAATCCCTTTGTGATGTTGTTTGTTGGTCCACTGTTCATGTTTTTAATTGCCCACCGATTTATCAACAAAAAGGGGAAAAAGCATGAACGCTGGAGTGTGGTTTACACCAACGCAGCGCTTGTTGCGATAGCGGTAATTATGAGCTTGACTATTGGTTTGAAGGTTTATTTGCTTATTCAGATTCCGGTTCTTTTGATAGCCGGAGCGGCAGGTGTGTGGCTTTTTTACGTTCAGCACCAGTTTGAAGGCGTTTACTGGGAGCGGCACGAAAAATGGGAATTCGTCACGGCCGCCATTCAGGGGAGTTCGTTCTACAAACTTCCCAGACTGTTGCAGTGGTTTTCCGGAAATATCGGATTTCACCATATTCACCATGTCAGTTCCAGAATTCCAAACTATAAACTGGAAAAATGTCATGTTGAAAATGAAGTGTTTAACAGGGTAAAGCCGGTCACATTATTGACCAGCTTTAAATCGCTCAAATTCCGATTATGGGATGAAACTCAACAAAGACTGGTGGGATTTGCCGGTGTCAAAAAATAGGCACCAATATCCGGGACCCTGAAAAGTTCCCTGTTTTATTATTCATCTTGCCCTCTCATTTACCATCCCCAAATTTGCAGGCGGCAAAGGAATATAACATAATCCAAAAGAATTAATCTTCTGTACGCCTGGCGTATCGCAAAGACAAATATGAACAGAGCAAGTGTTTTCTTTGGATGATAGACCGGAACAAATTGGTGCTGCGGTTATGATTCGAAATAATTTTTCGCATTCTTGCCTTTTAATTTGCAAATGCCAATGATTGGACAATAGCGGTTTCAAAGGTATGTTCAGTTGTTATATTCATTGTCTGAACCTTTATTTCAATCCAAACGAAAAAGGACTAGCCGAAGGATTCAAACCTTTATGCGTATAGCTGCAAAAGTTAAAGCCCCATTTGTTTTTCCAGTTCTTCAACCAAATGATGATATTTTTCATGAACACCTTTTCCGATCACATCATTCTCCACGCGTTCAAATTCCCGCTGGAGGTTTTGCTGATCCTGTTCTGACAAAATTTGGTTAGCCATGGGATAAAGGATGTTATTCTCCTTTTGAATATGCTGTGAAAGCAATGCCGAATAATTCCTGGCGTTTTCGATAACGGCCTGTTCAGCAGAAGCATCACCATTCTTCAGACGTTCGGCAGCATCGGCCAGGCCCTTACGGTATCCGCGCCCCTGATTGTGTTCAATAAGCATAACAGCGATTGGCCCGCCCTGCGTTGGAATACCGCGTTCTCCCATCAGCTTGAATAATATATCCTCTTCTTTAGCATGATGGCAGCGATCGGCAAAATTTTGGATAAAATCGGCTGCCTTGACAAATAATTCCGCTGCCACAGCGTCTCCCCTTTGCAATCTATCCGCCGCCTCATTTAGCACGTTTAGCATCCGTTCGATTATATCGTGTTCTGCAACAAGAAGTTCCGTTGGCTTTTGCATTATATCCTCCTTTAAAAAAAATCATCTTGACATGAAGCTCTCTCCAAATGACAAGCAAAACTTGTCTGCCCCAATTAAAATACCTAAAAACGACCAGAAGACCAAGAGCTTAAATAATTTTTTATCACTCGAGACCGTACATCACGTCATTTGCAAAAGCTGGCAGCCAATCAGAAAAAAGAGTTAGGGAACTGTTGGGGGGATACAAAAGTCTCGAAAATAAATTAATATTGCTTTTTATTAATAAAAGCCGTTAATTTGCATATAACAACAAAAACAATGTCAATTAAATGATGAACCAGAACTCATGTCGTAGAAAGGAGCTAAAAATGAAGTCCAATTATTTCACAATGTTTATGCTTCTCGTTATCGGTTTAGCGATCGTTACGATCCAGCCTGCCTCTGTAAACGCGCAATCGAACGAAAAGATCAGTTCCGTATTCCCGGAACGGCTTCAGAGTTGGATTGAAGTCAAAGCGGATTCGCTGGAAAAAGCCAAAACACTGGCACAAGATGTTGCTTTAGCTCAACTTGATTCATTGGCACAAGAAAAAAGTATCAAAATTGATACTACAAATGTGACTTACCACATAACCTACATGGGCCCATGGACAGAAATAGAAGGCAGGGGGCGCCGCAAACACAAAGTTCAAAAAGGGTTTCGAGTCAGGATGTTAGCGCTCGCGCCGATTGTGAAAGAGAAAAAATAGCAAAACACCCTCTTGCTGCCTCGGTGGCCATGCTGCCACCGAGGCACCTTTTTTTACAAATAGCATTAACATGAGTCATTCGTAAAAAATTCGAAAATGTCATTGCGAGCGAAACTTTGTTTCTACCTCAATGTCACCGCCACCGGGCTGTTTCCACATATAGTCAGCGTAGGCTTGTTCTTCTGCAACTTTTGTATTTTCTTTGCGAAAGAAACCGCCGGAAATAACACCTGCCATGCGAGGTAAGTAATTCTCTAATATGACAAAGTTTGTAGCCCTGGTTGGTAATAAATCAGGATTTCCCATTCTTAATACTGTGCTGCCAGAACTCAAATCAGCAAAGCCGACTGAATGCTTAAAAGAAGGTGTGGAAATTGCTTCTGTCCCGGCCATACGTAAATCAAGCCCCATGGGCAATTTGAACCGTAGCCTTAGTGATGGAAAAACATCCGTATAATTTCCCGAACACCCTGTGGCAAATTTTCCGCCTCCCACTACTTCAGGATTATTTTTATAAAAAAGCTCAACGAGTCGTGGTTTGGATGTTACTTCAGTACGTTCTACTCTTACACCAGGTAAAATCATGATATTGTCGGTAAGACAGGTAGGCGCCATGATATAACCGGCTTGCATCTTTTCATTGGCTGTATAATTGTTCCACAGTTTAGTGCCATCCTCTGCCAGGAGAAAAACCTTGTCGGGCGCTATAAATTCTTCCTGGTATGGATCTGCTATTCCTATTTTCCATTCTTTATAATCAGCCGGATCAGCTAAATCATCAGCAGGCATACCGCGAGTGAGAGCGGTAGTACCATCCATCAATACACCAGGAATTCTTGACAGCGTTTCAGATGCTTGTTCATCCGGGAAAGAACCCATCAAGTCTGATGGAATGACATTTCGAATGTTGGTAGCATTAAATTGATTATATGATTACTTTGTTTGCTCAGCAGAAGCGCCATTAACTTTTAGTAATTCAAAAGTATAAGCACATGCCTATTAATTCAGACCTCGTTAAGCATGCCTGTTAATAAATATGATAACTAAAGTTGGACAAAGCATAAAATTATTTTGGCAGAATAATTTAATGGCAGGATAATTAAAGAAAAAAATTCAGGACAAAACAATTAAAAAATAACACACATCATTTTTACGATAACTTTTTCAATAACACGCATTACCAATAAGATTGATATTGCAAAATCAATGGTTTCAGTAATAATTTATTTAATTATTCTGC
>Ga0114931_10011892_pt1 | contig 10232 bp, 9 predicted proteins | sample 2SBtaG_FD_89579 | JGI IMG/M metagenome (GOLD analysis project Ga0114931, IMG submission 89579) | Deep subsurface microbial communities from Kolumbo volcano to uncover new lineages of life (NeLLi) - 2SBTROV14_V59a metaG | ecosystem: Environmental > Aquatic > Marine > Volcanic | place: Kolumbo... | reverse complement strand
TTGCTTCGTTTAGCAGCTGCCGCGTTTGCGCGGCGAGAGCCTCCACGAATTCCGGGCTGAGCAAGTCCGGAACCACGAGAAAACCATCCCGCGTGTACTTTTCGATCTCGGGGATGGAGAGGCTCACAACGTGCTCGCCGCTGCCTTGATCCGCGCACGCTTTCCCTTCAGATCCCCGACGGAGGGGGAGATCTGGGCGATGGCAGGATGCATGGCTCCGTAGCATTCGGGAGAAGCGAACGCCCGTCAACCGGGCTTCAGACGGAGTGGGAGAGCCAAGTTCAACGCCCCGAGATGCGTCTGTCCGTTTGCGTTTCAAGGTCGAACCCTTAGCATGGAGGCCGCCTCGGGGAGGGGTGCCCAGGGGGCATGGTCTACGGCTGATCTATACTGGGGGAGAGTTCGGAGCGCATGGACGACGAGGTCCGCCTCAGTGTTGTCGTAACCAGCCGGAACGATGGGCATGGTGGCGCGCTATTGGAGCGCTTCCGCACCTTCGCCGATGCGCTCGTCGCCCAGGCGAGGGAGTGCGGCCTGAACGGAGAGCTGGTCGTGGTGGAGTGGAACCCCCCCGACGGTCCCCTTCTCGCGGACGTTCTGGAGCTGCGGGAGCGCTGGGACGGCTTTCCCGTGCGTTTCATTGCGGTGCCCGGAACATTTCACGAGGCGCTGCCCAATGCCGAGGCGATTCCGCTCTTCCAGATGATTGCCAAGAACGTCGGCATCCGGCGTGCGCGGGGGCGCTTCGTGCTGGCCACGAACCCCGATCTCCTGTTCAGCAGCGAGCTGGTCCGCTTCCTGGCCTCCGCCGAGCTGGATCCGGGCGTGATGTATCGCCTCGACCGCACCGACGTTGCAGCGGAGGTTCCGGAGGCGGACCTGGACCAGCAGCTGGCCTGGTGTCGGGAGCATGTGCTGCGCGTCCATACGCGCTGGGGCACGCTCCCCAGCCTCGAGGTGCGCGTGCTCGCGCGGACCTTTGGGCGCCTGGCCCGGGAGCGCCTGCAAGGCTTCGCGTGGGACCTTCGGCGGTCGGGGAAGCTTGGGCACGGAAGCTCTCTCTCCGAGCCCCTTCGCGCGGCCAGTCGCTGGGTCCTGACGTTGATCCAGCACTTCCTCGGGCCACTCACAAGCCTGCTGGCGCGGACGGCCGACGCGTTGCGCGTCCTTGCGAACCCGGTCCCCAAGGTCCACACCAATGGTTGTGGCGACTTCACCCTGTTGTCCAGGGAGGCGTGGCACCGGCTGCGAGGCTACGCAGAGCTCCCGATCTGGTCGATGCACCTCGATTCCCTCCTCTGCTACAGCGCCGTGGCCGCCGGCTACACGGAACGGGTGTTGCGGAGGCCCGCCGCCATGTACCACCTGGAGCACGGCCGCTCCTGGGTGGCTCTCGATGCCACAGAGCGACTGCGTACCTTTGCGAGAAAGCCCTGGCTGGATTCCGACCTGCTGCGCACGCTGTGGCACGAGATGTTCGTCCACAAGGAGCCGGTCCTCTACAACGACATCGACTGGGGCCTGGGCAAGCAGGATCTTCAGGAGACGCGCGGGGAGGGGCGAGGGTGACGGAGCAAAACCGGCACGCGATCCAACGCATCTCCGTCCATGGTCTGGGAAAGCTCGGATCCGTGGTGGCGGGAAGTCTTGCGAGCCGCGGCTTCGACGTAGTTGGAGTGGACGTGAACCCGGCCTTCGTGGAGAAGGTCGCTGGGCGGGAGGCCCCCGTTGAGGAGCCGGGTCTTCAGGAGCTGTTCGACGCCAGCGAGGGTCGGCTGACTGCAACATTGGATGCCTGCGCGGCGGTGCGGAGCAGCGACGCATCCTTCCTGGTGGTTCCGACGCCCAGCGAGGGGGACGGCAGCTACTCCCTGCGCTTTGCCGAGCGCGCCTGCCAGGAAATCGGCGAGGGGCTGCGCGAGAAGGGCGGCTACCACCTGGTTACCATGAAGAGCACGGTGCTGCCGGGAAACTGCGAGGCAGCCTTGATTCCTGCGCTGGAGCGAGCCAGTGGCAAAGGCTGCGGGCGGGATTTCGGCTTTGCCTACAACCCCGAATTCATTGCCCTGGGAAGCGTGGTTCGCAACCTCTTCCATCCGGACCTGATTCTGGTGGGAGCGACGGACGCTGCGGTGGCGCGCCTCGTTCAGGAAGTCTACGACCGCGTTTTAGGGTTCGACGCCCCTCTCGAGCACATGAACGTCGTGAACGCCGAGCTTGCCAAGCTCGCCGTGAACACCTACGTCACCATGAAGATCACCTACGCCAATTCCCTGGCACGACTCTGTGAGGGCCTCCCGGGCGGTGATGTGGATGTGGTGACCGCTGCCCTGGGCCGCGATGCGCGGATCGGCGCCAAATACCTGAAGGGTGGGCTGGGCTTCGGGGGTCCCTGCTTTCCCCGCGACAACCGCGCGCTGCTCTTCCAGTCGCGCAAGCTCGGGGTGTCCTTTCACCTGGCCGAGGCGACCGACGCCACCAACCTGGACCCCGCGCGCCACGTGGCCCGGATGGCGCTCCAGGCGGTGCCCGCCGCGGGTCGCGTCGCCGTGCTGGGCTTGAGCTACAAGCCCGACACTCCCGTGGTCGACCACTCGCAGGGCATCTTCATCGCCAGGCTGCTCAAGGAGAGTGGGCTGGAGGTGACCGTTTACGATCCCCAGGCCCTGGGAGCGGCGCGAGGGGAGCTCGGGGAAGGCTTCGAGTATGCGGAGTCCGCCACGGCCGCCGTCGAGGGCCAGCATGCCGTTGTTCTCGCCACGCGGTGGCCAGAGTTCCGGGCGCTTCACTTCGAAGATGCGCAGGCGGTCTTCGATTGTTGGGGCGAGCTGAGCGCGGAGCAGGCGCAGGGGCGCGTGCGGCTCGGCGTGGGCCCGCGGATCTGAGTGCCGGCGGGTGGCGGATGTCTTCGGCAATCGCAGCCTCGCTGAGGTTCGCGCCTACTGGGACCAGCGGCCCTGCAATATCCGCCACTCCCCGAGTCCGCGAGGCACGAAGCAGTACTTCGACGAGGTGGAGCAACGAAAGTACTTCGTAGAGCCACACATTCCGGTGTTTGCGGATTTTCCCGCCTGGGCGGGGAAACGGGTCCTCGAGGTGGGTTGTGGCATCGGTACGGATACCATGAATTTTGCGCGGGCCGGGGCGGAGGTGACTGCCGTGGACCTCTCCACGGAGTCCCTTGCTGTGGCGCGCCAACGCGCGGAGGTGTTCGGCCTGGAAAGCCGCATCCGCTTCGTCGAGGCCAACGCAGAGAATCTCGCGGATTCCGTTTCCGTGGAGCCTTACGACCTCGTCTATTCCTTCGGCGTCCTCCATCACACGCCGGATCCACCCGCTGCCCTGCGTTCCATCCGGGCCTTTGTGGGGCCCAACTCCACCTTCAAGCTCATGATGTACCACCGCAGGTCGTGGAAGGTGTTCTGGCTGCTGTGCACGGAGGGTCACCTGCGCTTCTGGGACCTCGACCGGATCATCGCCCAAAGCTCCGAGGCGCAGACGGGCTGTCCAGTGACGTACAGCTATTCGCGGCGCAGCCTGGCAGCGTTGCTGAGCGAAACCGGCTTCGAGGCTCGGCAGATCTTCGTGGATCACATCTTTCCGTACCGCATCCCGGAATACCTGAAGTACGAGTACAAGCGGGTCTGGTACTTTGATGCCCTGCCTGAACCCGTCTTCCGATTCCTGGAGCGGAAGGCGGGCTGGCACCTGTGTGCCACCGCCGTGTCGCGATGAACTCCCGCCTGACCCTCGCTACGACCTGCAAGCCCTTCCGAGGCGCGACGGCCAGTATTCAGCGCAACGCCCTGGCCAGCTGGGCTGCAATCCGCCCTCGCCCCGAGATCCTCGTGATTGGCGACGAGCCCGGAGTGGCCGAAACCTGCCTGGAGCTGGGCCTGCGGCAGATCCCCGAAGTCGAGCGAAGCGAGTATGGAACGCCCCTGCTCCCCGGCCTGCTGGTGGCTGCGGAGCGGTGGGCAACGGGCGACTGGATCGGATTGATCAACGCGGACATCATGTTGACCTCGTCTGCCGAGCCTACCCTCGAAGAGGCGTGCAAGCACTTCGATCGCTTCCTGTTGATTGCGCGCCGCTGGAATCTCACGGTCAATGAGGAGTGGGACTTCGAGGCTTCGGGCTGGGGAGAGGAGCTCGAGCGGAGGGCGCGAGGGCAGGGAATCCTCGAGCCGCGTTTTGGTGGCGTCGACCTCTTTCTCTTTCCCCGCGGCGCCTGGGGCGACGTGCCTCTTCCGGCCTTCGCTGTCGGCCGTGGCCGTTGGGACAGTGGAATCCTCTATCAGGCCCGGGCCCGCGGCCTTCCGGTATTGGACGCGACGGAGCGGGTCTTCAATGTCCATCAGAACCACGACTACTCCCACCACCCGCAGGACGTGATGGGCGTATTCAAGGGCCCCGAGTCCCTGCGCAATGATGAGATTCTCGGAGGTGAGGAGTTCATCTTCTCTTCGCTGAACGCGACGCATGTCTTCGGTCATTCCGGGCTTCGGGCGAACCGGGTCGTCAACCCCCTCCTTTGGCTGCGGCGCCTGGCCACGGCGCCAGCCACCACTCCGTGGCTACGCTTGCTGGTGCCGGTGGTGCGTAGTCTGGCCCCGGTCTGGCGGAGAGCCCGGGGGGTGCGGAACCGGGTGCGGGCTTTGCTGCGGCGGGGGATCGTCCATCGAACACCAGGAGATGCAATGCTTCCACTCCCGGTCGAGGTTCCCGCGCGATCGATCTACCCGACGGCAATTCCTCCTGGCGGAGGAGTCGAGGACTTCGACAAGGCGGAGGCCCTGGCAATCAACCGCGCTCGGTTGGAGCTGCTGGAATCCTTGCGGCTTCCCCTGGAGGGGCGACGGGTACTGGACGTCGGAGCGGGCCCCGGGCACCTTGCGCAGTTCTTCGTGAAACGATCCTGTCAGGTGCTGTGCCTCGATGGACGTACGGAGAACGTGGCGCGCATGGCGGCGCTCTACCCGGGCCTGGAGGGCCGTGTCTTCGACGTAGAGAGAGATGCCTTTGGAGAGCTGGGTGTCTTCGACGTCGTGTTCTCCTTTGGGCTCTTGTACCACGTCGAGAATCCATGGCGGGTGATTCAGGCGATGGCGTCCGTCTGCAAGGATCTGCTGCTGCTCTCGACGATCGTGGCAGACGACCGACGGCCCCTGGTGCTGATGGAGGAGGAGACGGCGTCCTTTACCCAGGCGCTTCGTCACGTAGGCAGCAGGCCCACTCCGAGCTTCCTGGTCATGGCCCTGCGTTCCGCAGGATTCGCTCATGTCTACGCTCCGGCTCCTCCTGCAGACCATCCGGACTTTCTCGTGTCTTGGCGGGATGACATGGCCTCGGTGCGCGACGGGCACCCGATCCGCGCAATGATCGTTGCGTCGCGTCGACCGCTGGAAAACGGGCGCCTCGTGTCGGTGCTAAAGGCGGGCTGATGCGGGGCCGCGGGCTGGGCTATGCCTGGGATCTGATCCACGTGCTGGTCCAGAAGGAGCTGAAGCTTCGCTATCGCGGGACCACTCTCGGCGTGCTGTGGTCTCTCGCGGACCCCCTGGCCTTCGCGCTGGTTCTTCAGGTGGCCTTTCGGCGGATCCTGCAGATCCACATCGAGAACTACCCTGTATTCATTCTATCGACCCTCTTTCCCTGGCAGTGGTTTCTCAACTCGATGAGCGAAGGGCCGTACTCCTTCATCACGAACGGCCAGCTGATCAAGAAGCTCCCGTTCCCGCGCCTCGCGATTCCAGCGGCAGTCGTACTCGGTGACCTCACCCACTTCCTGGTTACGATTCCGATCCTCGCGGCCCTCGTCTGGTGGAGTAGCGGTGCCGCGCCCCCCGCGATGTGGATGGTCGGCTTCCCCCTTCTGATCGTGATTCAGGGGACGCAGACGATTGCCCTTGTGGCCCTCGTCGGCTGCGTGACCGCTTTTCTTCGGGACCTGGGGCAGTTGGTGCGCGTCGGGTTGCTACTCCTCTTCTATGTGACGCCGATCTTGTTTCCCCAGGAGATGTTCCCGCCGGTGCTTCGTTGGTTGCTCTTCGCAAACCCGCTTGCTCCCCTGATGATCTGTTGGCGCGAGCTGGTCATGCACGGGACGCTCAGCCCTTTCCTGACTCCGGCCCTCGCCTACGCGGCGGGAAGCGCGGCGTTGGCGGTGCCCGTCTACCGCCGGATGGCGTGGCGGATTGCGGAGGTCGTGTGAGCGAGGCCGTTATCGATCTTCAGGGCGTGCGAAAGGTGTTTACCCCACCGCAGCACGTACAGAGCAGCCTCAAGGAGGCTTTGTTCAGTCCTCTCCAGCTCGCCAGACGCATGCGAGCCGCGCGTTTTCTGGCTCTCGATGACGTGAGTCTGCGCATCGCCCGAGGCGAGACCCATGGCATTGTGTGGCGCAACGGAGCGGGCAAGAGCACGCTGCTGGGGATCATCGGCGGGGTTCTGCGCCCGACGGCCGGGAGGGTGCGAGTTTCGGGCCGGGTTTCTCCGCTACTCGAGCTCGGGGTGGGCTTCGTACCGGACCTGAGCGGCGACGAGAATGCCATCCTCAACGGGATTCTGCTGGGCATGCGCCGGCACACCATCGAAGAACGCCTGGACGAGATCATTCGTTTCGCAGAGCTCGAGGCCTTTCGCAGCCAGGAGCTCAAGACATTCTCGTCCGGGATGCAGTCGCGGCTGGGCTTCTCGGTGGCCGTGCATGCGGATCCGGAGATCTTGCTGGTTGACGAGGTGCTGGCGGTGGGCGACGCGAGCTTTCAGGAGCGCTGCCTGGACCGGATCATCACGATGCGGGAGGCTGGCGTGACGATTCTTCTCGTTTCCCACGATCTCAGGACGACGGAGCGGGTGTGTGAACGCGCGACCTGGCTGGAAGCCGGTAGGGCGGTGGCGACCGGCCGTGCCTCCGAGATCACGGCGAGGTACGAACGGTCGGTGGGGGTGCCAGGAGCCTCGGTCCTGGATCGCCTTGTCGGCGGGCCCGGTGAGGCCAGACGACTGTGAACATTCTAGAGGGCCTCGAGGCGGCAGTCCTGCGCGCTTCGGCGCGACTGCTTTCGCGGAAGCCCGTGCTGTGCCGGGTGCCCGGTTGGCGTTTCGGGATCGGCGAGGAGGCGCCGACGATGTCGCTGCGCCTGCGAAAATGGCTCTGGGAGCGCGGGCGGGCGCTGGATCATCCCAACGTTCGGCTGCCGTGGCTCGAGGGCCTCGTGGTGGAGACGCGCATGGGAACCGATCTGAGCCGCTGCATCTTCGTATCCAGGAGCTATGAACCCAATGAGTTTGCACTCCTCGGTGGGGTTCTCGAGCCGGGCATGAATTTCATGGACGTGGGCGCAAACGAGGGGCTGTACACGCTCTTTGCGGCGCAGCGCGTGGGCGCGAGCGGCCGCGTCGTGGCCTTTGAACCGAGCCTCAGGGAGTTTCGCATTCTGGAACGGAACCTCGTCGAGAACGAGCAGGGCAATGTCACTGCCGTTCGGGCAGCGGCCTCGGACCGGGAGGGCGAGGCCACGCTGCGGGTGGCTGAAGCCGATCACGCGGGCCAGAGTACGCTCGGAGACTTTGCCTACCCGATCGCGCAGGCGGAAGGCGAGACGGTTTCCTTGCGGCGTCTGGACAGCGTGGCCGAGGAGTTGGGCCTCTGCCCGGTCGATGCGATCAAGATTGATGTAGAGGGGGCCGAGGTCGCGGTGCTGCGGGGCGCGGAGCAGACCCTCACGCGGGATCGGCCCTTTCTTCTGGTCGAGGTGGTGGATGCGGCGTTGAAGGGCCAGGGGACGAGCCGGGAGGAGCTCACTCTTTTCCTGAAGGAGCTAGGCTACCAGCTCTTCGTGTTTGGACCGGGTGGGTATCCCAGGGAGGTGGAGTGCCTGGAGGTGGACGGTGTGAACATCGCGGCGGTCCACGAGACTCGCTCCCGCGGGCTGGAATCGGCCCTGCAAGGATTCCATGGCTGAGCCGGCACATCATCCGATCTTCGACCGCTTTGGTGTGGCAGACGTGGAGATGGACGAGGACTGGTTCTGCGATTTCCTGGGCGTGCGCACGAGGAGCGGCTTCGTGGACTGGGCGGGGGTCGGTCGAAAGCCCGTACTGCCTCCCTTCGACGAGGAGTATTTCGAGTGGATCGATGTGATGGAGGCCGTGACTCGCGCGGAGGGCGAGTTCACGATGATCGAGCTCGGCGCGGGGTATGGGCGCTGGCTCGTGCGGGCGGTCGCGGCACTGCGGATTGCCAATCCGATGCCCTACCGGCTCGCTGGGGTGGAAGCCGAGCCAACCCACTTCCAATGGCTTGGAGAGCACCTCACGGACAATGAGGTGGACCTGGAGCGGAGCTGGCTCATCATGGCCGCCATCAGCGGAGACGCTGGGAGAGTGCCATTCCATGTTGGCAACCCTCGCGAGTGGTATGGCCAGGCGATGGCGCAAGGCATCAAGCGCATTGGATGGCTCTGGAATGTCTGGAATGTCATGATGGGCAGGAAGGACCGTACCCTGCGCTGGGTGAAGTCCGTGACGCTCACTGAGATCCTCGACCGCTTCGAGAAGGTGGATCTCATCGATCTCGATGTCCAGGGCGCCGAGGCGGACGTGCTCGAGAGCGCGCCCGCTGAGCTCGACCACAAGGTGGCGCGTCTCCACATCGGTACCCACTCGCACGAGATCGAGGATCGGCTTCGCCGGCTGTTTGGCAGGCTGGGCTGGCGACGGCTCAACGACTACGCCTGCCTCGCCAAGAGCGAGACACCCTACGGCACGATCGAGTTCGGCGACGGCGTCCAGACCTGGCTGAATCCGCGCTTCGGCGGACCGCCTCGAAGCTAGGCTCTGGGGCGGGCGTTGTATTCCTCCAGAATCCAGGCGTAGGTCTTCTCCAGCCCGTCGCGGAGACGGATTGAAGGCTCCCAGCCGAGATGTTTCTGGATCAGCGCGTTGTCGCTGTTGCGGCCATTGACGCCCTTCGGTGCGTCCAGGTCATAGCTTCGCTCCAGCGTGACGCCGGCGATCTCCTCGATGAGGGAGACGAGCTGGTTGACGGTGACGAGTTCGCTGGAGCCGAGATTGATGGGCGTGTCGATCTCGCTGTCCATGATCCGCTGGATTCCGAGCACGCAGTCATCGATGTACATGAAGCTACGGGTCTGATGGCCATCTCCCCAGATCTCGATGCACAGGTCGCCGCTCTGCTTGGCTTGGATCACCTTGCGGCAGATCGCAGCCGGAGCCTTCTCCCGTCCCCCATCCCAGGTACCGTGAGGCCCATAGACATTGTGGAAGCGCGCTACGCGCGTTGTCAGGCCGAAATCCTCGGAGAAGTGGCGGCACATGCGCTCCGAGAACAGCTTCTCCCAGCCATAGCCATCCTCGGGCATCGCCGGGTAGGCATCCTCCTCCTTGAGCGGAACGACGTCGTGGCTCACCTGCTTGTCGGCAGCGTATACGCAAGCGGAAGAGGAGAAGAAGTAGCGCCCTACGCCCGCGTCGCGGGCGGCCACGAGCAGGTGCGTGTTGATCAACACGGAGAGCATGCAGGCGGCTTTGTGGCTCTCGATGAACCCCATTCCGCCCATGTCTGCAGCGAGGTTGTAGACCGCATCCATGCCCGCGACGGCCTCTTCGCAGGCCTGCTTCTGCTGCAGGTCGCGTTGGAGATTCTCGGCCGCGTCGAAATGCTGGTACCACTGGTTCACAGGCTTGATGTCGACGGCTCGAACCCGGTACCCCTTGGCGCAGAGGTCGGCGACGAGGGCCCCCCCGATAAAGCCGCCCGCACCGCACACGACGACGGATCGACCGCTCATGGCCCTTGCTCCTCCAAATTCCCGCACGGCCTCCAGGGCAGTCCTCCTGGTCCCCGGGGGTGAGTGCGGGCTGATTCTGCCGGATCGCTGGTTGTGCTGCAACGATCTGGTACAACCGCTGGCGCGCGGAGGAGAGAGCGCATGACGATGTCGGACTACATGCGGGAACTCCGCGCCGTGGTTGGAACGCGCCTGCTCGAGGTGCCCGCCGCAGGGGTGGCTGTGCGCGATGGGGAGGGGCGCGTCCTCCTGGGTCGCCACTCGAACGGCGGAGTCTGGGTGCTGCCGGGTGGAGCTGTCGAGCCCGAGGAGAGCCCGGCGGATGCTGCCGTGCGGGAGGTGTGGGAAGAGACGGGTCTCTACGTACGCCTGGACGGCATTGTCGGGCTCTACGGCGGCCGGGAGTGCACGGTC
>Ga0114931_10011891_pt1 | contig 10232 bp, 7 predicted proteins | sample 2SBtaG_FD_89579 | JGI IMG/M metagenome (GOLD analysis project Ga0114931, IMG submission 89579) | Deep subsurface microbial communities from Kolumbo volcano to uncover new lineages of life (NeLLi) - 2SBTROV14_V59a metaG | ecosystem: Environmental > Aquatic > Marine > Volcanic | place: Kolumbo... | reverse complement strand
CCATAATGGTTTTGGCATCGCGGATTTTACCTGTAGCCAGCATTTTTTGCGCCTTGGTAAAGGAGAGCTCAATGACCTCTATTTCTTCACCCTCAGCAACCAGCCCACCGCCTTTATGCACCGGACTGGCGCTGTCATAGGTGGCACCATAGAGATAAAAATATTCAGTCACCGTGCCAGGGCTGGAGAAGCATTCTGCGATTTTTTCAAGGTCGAAGACTGCAAAGCCCGTTTCTTCCAAAGCTTCACGCCGCGCAGCGGCCTTGGGGCTTTCCCCCTTGTCGATCAACCCCGCCACGACTTCGACAAAAGCTTCGCTCTGTGCTATTCCAGGGTTGGAATTGCACATCACTCCCATACGCACCTGCCCCACCAACAACAGCTTTTTACGCTCATAATCCACCGGCAAAACACAAGCCGCATTGCCATGGTCATGCACTTCTCGAACCGCCACACGACCATCGCCCAACTCTACTTGCAGTTCTTCAAGATGAATAAACCCCTGCCAAATAGTGCGGCGCGAAATGATTTTCATGGGCTCCCTCCTCAGGCTAACAATACATGACCTTATACCAAGGTGCTCGCACAGCGCAGAGATAGCACAAGATAATACCAAGTCGCATAAGTATTGACCTTTGGTGCCCGCTACATAAGCGGCCAGGCCTCACCAAGAGCAGCATGGCTGGCGACCTAATGGCGGAAATGGCGCATGCCGGTGAACACCATGGCGATGCCAGCTTCATTGGCTGCCTCAATCACTTCCTTGTCACGCATGGAACCGCCGGGTTGGATGACGGCGGACGCGCCCGCACTGGCTACGGCCATCAGACCATCGGCGAAGGGGAAGAAGGCGTCGGAGGCGACGACTGAGCCCTTGATATCCAGCTTGGCGTGCTCGGCTTTGATGGCGGCGATGCGAGCGGAGTTAACACGGGACATCTGGCCAGCCCCCACCCCGATGGTCATGCCGTCTTTGCAATAGATGATGGCATTCGATTTGACGAATTTGCAGACTTTCCACGAGAACAGGAGGTCTTGCATCTGATCATCGGTTGGTTTTTTATCCGTGACGACTTCCAGTTTGTCATAAAGCACCAGATCGGCGTCTTGCACCAACAGACCACCATTAACCTTTTTGAATTCGAGACGATCAGCCGGTTCAGCGGGCCACTGTCCACATTCCAGCAGGCGAACATTTTTCTTTTTGGCAACCGCCTCAATGGCTCCTTGCGAAACCTTTGGGGCAATGATGACCTCAACGAACTGGCGTTCTACGATTTCAGCAGCAGTTTTTTCATCAAGCTCATCATTAAAAGCGATGATGCCGCCAAAGGCGCTTTCGGGATCTGTAGAAAAAGCACGCTCATAGGCGGAAAGCAAATTTTCGCCCACCGCCACACCGCACGGGTTGGCGTGTTTGACGATGACGCAAGTCGGACCATCATTGAACTGTTTGACACATTCGAGCGCCGCGTCAGTGTCGCCAATATTATTATAGGAAAGCGCCTTGCCCTGAAGCTGCTTGGCCGTTGAAACAGAGCTTTCAGTGCCGCCGCCAATATAAAAGGCCGCGCCCTGATGCGGATTTTCACCATAGCGCATGGTCTGGGCTTTTTCATATTGCACGGAGAAGGTCCGCGGGAAGCCTTGCGCTTTACCCTCCTTGTTTTCAACAATAGCGCCCATCCAGTTGGAAATCGCCCCGTCATATTCGGCAGTGCGCGCATAGGCTTTTTGCGCCAGCTTGCGGCGGAATTTGGCACAAGTGGCACCCTCGTGCTGATCCATATCGCCAAGCAGTTTTTCATAGTCAGATGGATCGACAACCACAATGACAGATGCGTGATTTTTGGCCGCTGCGCGTATCATAGCCGGGCCGCCAATATCAATGTTTTAGATACAGGTATCAAAATCAGCGCCTTTGGCCACGGTCTCTTCAAACGGATAGAGATTGACCACCAGCAGATCAATATCGCCAATGCCATGCTCGACTTGTGATGCCTTATGCCCGGCATTGCCACGCACCGCCAGCAAACCGCCATGCACAACCGGATGCAGAGTTTTCAAGCGTCCATCCATCATTTCGGGAAAGCCAGTAACCTCTGAAACATCTTTTACCGCAATGCCCTCATCCTTGAGCAGTTGAGCCGTGCCACCTGTCGAAATCAGCTCCACCCCCAATGCCTCAAGTTTTTTGGCAAACGCCGCCAGCCCTGACTTGTCAGATACGGAAAGAAGGGCGCGTTTAATCTTGGGGCTGCTCATGAAGAACCTCTAATCTGTATGAAAATTTTTACTGGCTGGCGGGTAGCATGAAACCAGGGGCCTGCGCCAGTAAAATTCGCTTCGCGAACGGTGCCTGCGTTCTTGTGCATACGCGACGGACTGTTAAACAGGCCCTCCTCCCCCTTATCAATCGGGGCGCGGGCAATGTTGCTCGAACATCCAGGCAATGTTCGAACCGGCGCGGGCTGTGCCGGAAAGGGTAATCTGGTGAGCCTCTTTTGGTCCCCCGCGATAGGCCAGATAGATGCTATCGGCCGCATTAATCTGCGCACCTTTGGCCGTAAAACGCCAGACTTCCCCATCTGGCAGGATCAAGTGCAGATTGTCTTCATCAGTGCGCATCAGATCAATCAGCGGGTGCAGATGAAAGCGGATGCAAAAGGCACTATCACCCCCGCCCGTTCCGCTCAGACTATCAACACCTGACAGACGCAAACCCTTGTGAGACAGCACTAGGCGCCGCCTGTGCAACAGACCAAAATGTTTTTCATAGCCATGATGACAAGCATCAAGTTCAGACAGATCCGCTCGCTCGACCTCAACATTATGAGGACCTGACAGACGACCCATGTGATCAAAGCCGCCAGAGGAATGGTCATCAATGCTCAAGGTCGAATGGGCGATGGTTGACCGCGCATAGCGCTGCCAGTTTTCGTCCTCCCCCTGAAACGCCCCGCTATTCACAATCACCGCGAAATGTCGAATGCTCATTTCAAAGGACAGGCACCCGGCATGCGTATCTTTGACCGCATAGTTGGCTGGCGGCTGGCGGACATCGCATAAAACCGTTGTGCCCTCTTCTTGCAAACGGGCAAAGGCGCTGTCTTTGGCATAACCATCAAAGGGTCGGTTGCGCTCATCATAGGCCAGCAAAACGGCGAGTGCATCGGTTGGCGTAGTGCTGGTGCCGTTAAAACGGGCCAGCGAGCTATCCCCCAGCCTGAAAAAACGGATCATCGGCAACATGCGCATGATGGCCTTATCAAGCTGCACAGGAATTTCACGTCCACGACCCTTAAAACATTTCCGCAAAGGTATGATATCAAATAATAATTCATTCAATGCCGCCGGATTGCGTGAGCAATGCCCGCCATCGGGCAGCACCTGACGCTCAAGTTCCAACATAAGGATGGACTCAACATTTTTCAGCAACTTGTCCTGTCGGCTCAAACAGAGCCCTGCCATGACCAAAGCGCTCAACACATGCAGACGTGGCAAACCCTGCGGCGTGTCCATCATCTTGATATTCAGCCTGTCAATCTCGCTGGCCACGAAATTTGCAAATTTCCAGCCATTTTTTTGGCCAACGGCCTTCAGGACAAACGGGCTATTGGTGAGAAAAGCGCGAATACGGTTGGCAATCACTTCTGGCTCATTGCCCACGCCCTCATAACTTGGCGCATAAAAATCCATCCAGCCAAACACCAGCTTTTGCGCTTCCAGCTTGGCTTCATGGTCCCCTCTGGCCCGTAAATCACGCAACCAGCCAAAACTCAGCAGTTTGCGATTAAAATGTTCATCGGCATCGGGGTGCTCAAAAATATTCGGGCGGCCCTCGCCAACCTCCAAAAAAATGCCATCAAGGCCAAAATGTCCTGACTGGATTTCCCCCAAAAGGCTGGGGTCGCAGGTTTGCAGATCTTTGGGCACCAGCATGATTTCCGAATTGTCAACTTCATGCTTGACATAACGGTCAACCGAATGATCAAGCCCGGTCTGCAACGCCCCCAGACGACCCGGTAAACGCTTACGTTTTTTGCGCGGCTTTTGCGGTTTTTCATCTTCTCGTTGGCCTGGTGCTTTTTGATACCTGTCCATGATGTCTCTGGTTTAAATGGGATGTTTTGTTCAACGGGATTCTTCAATGATACTTCTGGTCAACGCCTACCAGAATTATCCGTTCAAAATATGACCTTGGCGCTATTGCTTGCCGCCCAGCTTTTCGCGCACATAATCCATAATGCTCACATAGTCGGTCTTGCCGGTGCCCATCAAGGGCAGTTGCTTGATCTTGAGAATCATTCGAGGGATCATGATTTCGGCGAGAGCGGCTTGTTTGGCGGCCTCCAGCAAGGAGCCTCGATCGGCCTCTTCATTCTCGGTGATCAGCACAAGACGCTCGCCTTTCTTGTCGTCGGGAATAGCAATGACAGCATGAGAGAGGTCTGGCCAGGTGGTGCTGACATGGGCTTCAACGGCGGTCAGCGAAATCATTTCTCCGGCAATTTTGGCAAAGCGCTTGGCGCGTCCGATAATGGTGACAAAGCCCATCTCGTCAATATTGACAATATCTCCTGTATCATACCAGCCATCTTCGACGCGTTGCAATTCCCCCGGTTTATCGGCCAGCAAATAGCCCAACATTATATTCGGCCCCTTGACGAACAAGCGTCCCCCCTCTTTGACCCCTGGCACATGCTCCAGCAGAGACTCAATAGAGGGCAGCAGACGGCCCACTGTGCCCGCCTTGCAATGCATGGCCGAATTGACCGCAAGCACCGGTGCCGTTTCAGTGGCCCCGTAACCCTCAAAAATACGAATGCCGAACTTGTCGGCCCAGATGCAGCGTGTTGTTTCCTTGACCTTTTCGGCCCCGGCTATGACATAGCGCACCGAATAAAAATCATAGGGGTGGGCCATGCGCGCATAACCGGCAAGGAAAGTATCTGTGCCATAAAGAATGGTGGCGTCTGTATCATACACCATCACCTGCACAATCTTGTAATGCAGCGGCGAAGGATAAAGAAACACTTTAACGCCCCCCAACAGAGGTAGCAAAAAAGCACCGGACAGACCGAAACTGTGGAACAGCGGCAAAGCATTAAAGACAATATCCTGTTCTGTCAGATCGACCCTTGCGCTGACCTGCAAACGGTTGGCCTGCAAATTCTTGTGCGACAGCACCACCCCTTTGGGCACACCTTCTGATCCAGAAGTAAACAACACGACAGCGGGCTCATCGGGAGACGGATTACCGCTCGCCTGCTTATAAGAAAACCGCCCGGTTTTTTGCTGCAACAAACCCTTCAGCTTGTCCAGCTTGCCGATTTGCGCTTTCAGGTCTTCCAGATAAACGATTTTGACCAGATCACTCAGGACCTCGATTAGCGGTTGCAACTCCCCGACTTCAATAAAACGCCTTGAGGTCAAAACCGTTTTCAGTTTTGCCGTCTTGCAAGCCGAGCGCAGATTTTTAGCACCCGTGGAATAGTTGAGGTGGGCCGGCACGCGGCCATAAGCTTGCAGGGCGAAAAAGGTCACGCCCATGCCGTTCGTATTGGGCAAGAATAGCCCGACCCGCTCACCGCGCTGCGTTCGTTTGGCGATGCGCGCCCCAAGCACAAATGAGGCCAGCACCAGCCGGTCATAGCTCAGCGGCTCGCGTTCCACATCTTCCAGAATGGGCATTTTGCGGCCATGGGTATCACGTGCATCCAGCAAGGCCTCGAACAAAGTACGCTTGTAAGGGCTGGTTTCAAAGACCATATCAGTCATCAGATCATAGAGCTTGTTGCCAACGATCTCGCGCCGCCGCCGCCCCGTCATCCCTTCTGGTGCCGTGAGCTTTTTGGGTTCCAATATCGTGATCGTCACCTTGGGAAACCATTTGGTTTTAAGACGCTTGCCCAGCTTGGAAAATTTGCTGTATTGCGCGCCATCAATGCGCACCGGCAGGATGGGCGCATCGGCATGCAGGGCGATGGTCCCCGGCCCCTCATGGACCTTCATCAAAGCCCCCGTCACCGTGATGCGTCCTTCGGGGAAAATAACGATCTGCTCGCCTTTTTCCACCGTGCGCACCAGTGTTTTAACAGCCATCGGGTTGGTGGGGTCCATTGGCAGGAAATCAAAAAACGGGAAAGCCAGCTTGGCCCACCATTTCTCGGCAATCTGCGTATTAATGGCAAAGCTTGGGGTACCGGGCCAGAAGGAAGCCAGCAGCGGGCCATCCAGAAACGACACATGATTGGCAATAATCACCGCCTTTTCACCCGCTTTGGGAATATTTTCCTCGCCAACAATTTCGACCCGGAAAAACAGCCGAAAAACCTGACGCCCGATGCCCTTCACCACCTCCTGCGGCAGCAGCTTGCAAATATAGGCGGCGACAAAACCGTTCAAAATGCCGATGGTCAGGAAGAGCTGCGGAATGGTATAGCCCACGCTCAGCATCATGCCCGCCAGCACCGTCGATACCACCATGAACAAGGCGTTGACAATATTGTTGGCGGCGATGTTGCGTGAGACATGCGCCGGGTCGGAATGTTCCTGAATGAGCGCATAAAGCGGCACCGCATAGAGCCCGCCGCTAAAAGCAATCATCAACAGATCAAACAGGATGCGCCAGTTGGCGGGTTGCGAGAGAAAGCTCGAGAGATCAGCCAGTCCGGCCCCGTTGCTCGCGCTCACCGCGTTACGACTGGCAAAATAAAGATCAATGGAAAAAATCGTAATGGCCAGCGCCGCCAGCGGCACATATTTGGGCGAGATCACCCCTTTGAGCAATCTGTTGCAGGCCAGCGAACCCATGGCTATGCCAATGGTGAAAATGGCCACGAACAGCGTGCTGACCATTTCATCAGCATGCAGGGAGGCGTTGGAAAAGGTCGGAAACTGCGCCAGATAGAGCGCCCCCACCAGCCAGAACCACGAAATGCCCAATATCGACAAATAGATCACCCGATTGGCCCCCGCATGGCTGATGATTTTCCACGTCTCGGAAAACATGTTATAATTCACCGGCAAATCAGGTGAGCGTGGCGCAATAGAGGGAATTTTGCGGGCCGACAGCCAGCCCAACACGGCAAAGCCAATCAGCGTCAACGACACCATGGGTACCCCAAAATCGCGCGTGATGAGCACGCCGCCATACATGGTGCCGATTAAAATGGCCAGAAAAGTACCCGTTTCAATCAGCGCATTGCAGCCGATAAGCTCTTCTTTTTCAATCAATTCCGGCAAAATGCCATATTTCAGCGGCCCAAAAAATGAGGATTGCGTGCCCATCAAGAACAAAACAAACAGTAAAAACGGGATATTTTGCAGATAAAAACCAAAGGCAGCCAGCGCCATCAAAAAGATTTCGATCAGCTTGATGCGCTGGATCAATTCCGACTTGTCATATTTATCCGCCATCTGTCCAGCGGTTGCCGAGAACAAAAAAAACGGCAGAATAAAAAGTCCTGCCGCAATGGTGATGATCAAAGCTGCATCATAGCCACTGGATCTGGCCAAGCCGTATGTCACCAGAATGACCAGTCCCTGCTTGAAGCCATTATCATTAAACGCACCCAATGCCTGGGAAACGAAAAGCGGCCAAAAACGACCCTGACGCAAAAGATGAAACTGTGAATGAGATGACGACATATATTAAACAGCTCCAATCTGCCTTTAGTCCTCTTATTATTTGTGCTACAAGCAATAGGCAATGCAAGCAACAACTCATAAGATGAGGATATAGACGGGGATAAGGGGGAAAACTTCATGAATAAAGTTACGGCAGGACTTGATAAATTGATCCATTTCATCGGCAATATGCTGGTGCAGATCTTTCACACACTGGCACTGTTCGCTATTGGCGCGGCCGTCGTCTGGGGCGCTGGCAATACATATTGGACCATGTTCAAGACCCAGCATTTTTCCATTGAAGACATTTTGCTTCTGTTTATTTATCTTGAGCTTGCCGCCATGGTGGGGATCTATTTCAAAACGTCAAAAATGCCTGTGCGTTTTTTGATCTATATCGCCATTACCGCCATAACCCGCGTCATGATCGGCATGCTTTCGCACACGCACAAGGCTGATATTGATATTGTTATCGCCTCTGGCGCGATTTTGATATTAACCATCGCAACACTGGTCCTTCGCTATGGCACCTATAACATGCCATTGGATACAGGCATCAAGGAATTGACGGACTTCAAACCTCTGCCAACCCCTGGACAACAGCCAGCTGCTCAACAACAGACCGCAGCACCTCAACAGCCTGCGGTGCCGCCGCAAACCAAAGGACCGCAATAGAATGGCTGAACTGCAAAAGGTCGGCGTCCTGCTGATCAATCTGGGTTCTCCGTCCGGCACCGACTTCTGGTCCGTTCGCAGCTATCTGAAAGAGTTTCTTGGCGACCGTCGCGTGGTTGAAATCCCGCGCCCGGTCTGGTGGCTCATCCTGAACGGCATCATCCTCAATACGCGCCCACAAAAAAGTGGCAAGAAATACGAAGAGGTCTGGGATAAGCAAAACGATTGCGCGCCGCTGATATCCATCACCCGAAAGTCCAGTGAAAAGCTGGCGGACTCTGTGGCCGGCGATCACCCTGATCTGCTGGTTGACTGGGCCATGCGCTATGGCCAACCGGCCATTGCCGCCACCATTGACAAGTTGATGGAAAAAGGCTGCCAACGCATTCTGGTTGTGCCGCTCTACCCGCAATATTCAGCCAGCACCACCGCCAGTGTCATGGATGCTGTTGGCGATGCCCTGAAGAAAATCCGCCATCAACCCGAAATCAGGTCGGTTGCCCCTTATTACAAAGACCCCGCCTATATTGAGGCACTGGCCTCATCGCTTCAAAGCGGCCTCGCCAAACTTGACTTCATCCCAGATGTCATCATCTCGTCCTTTCATGGCCTGCCCAAACTGTTTGCCAAGCGCGGCGATCCTTATCCCGAGCATTGCGAACAAACCTTCGCTCTGTTGAAAAAGGCTATGGGAGACGAGGGTTACAAGCTGCATATGACCTACCAATCGCGCTTTGGCAAGGCTGAATGGCTGCAACCCTATACCGATAAAACCTTGCAAAAACTGGCGCAGGACGGTGTTAAAAACGTCGCCGTCATCACGCCGGGCTTTGCCGCTGACTGCCTTGAGACGCTCGAAGAGATCAGCATGGAAAATAAAGAGTACTTTATTAACGCCGGTGGTGAAAATTTTGAAGCTATCCCCTGCCTTAACGACAGTGATGATGCTATAAAAATGATGCGTACGCTTGTTTTGCGTGACTTAAACGGCTGCATTTAAACCAAGGCAGGTCAATTCATGTTCCATATTTACAGCACATGAACGATTGCCTCTTCAAATTTTGCCCTTCAATCACCAGATTATCATCAGTCAACATCAAAAAGGGGTCCCCGACCATGCCAGCAGGATTAGATATATTCGTTATTGTGCTTGTCGTTTTATTCTTTGTCGTTGCCGCCTCCATTGTCAAAATTGTTCCACAGGGCTTTAACTACACAATTGAGCGCCTTGGTCGCTATACGCGCACCCTGTCCCCTGGCCTCGCTTTCCTGACCCCTTTCATTGAAACCATCGGTCATAAAATCAACATGATGTAGCAGGTGCTGGATATTCCCAGCCAGGAGGTGATCTCCAAGGACAATGCCATGCTGACCGTCGATGGCGTCGCTTTTTTTCAAGTGCTTGATGCCGCCCAGGCCAGCTATGAGGTGCATAATCTGCACCGCGCCATGCTCAACCTGACCATGACCAATATCCGTACTGTCATCGGTTCCATGGATCTGGATGAGGTTTTGTCAGAACGTGAAACCATCAATGCCCGTTTGCTCACCGTGGTTGATGAAGCCACCAATCAGTGGGGCGTGAAAGTCACCCGCATTGAGATCAAGGACATCACGCCGCCACGCGATCTGGTCGAAGCCATGGGCCGCCAAATGAAAGCCGAACGCTTGAAACGTGCCGAAATCCTTGAAGCCGAGGGCTCACGTCAGTCCGAGATCCTGCGCGCCGAAGGGGAGAAGCAGGGGGCCATTCTGGCCGCTGAAGGACGCAGGGAATCAGCCTTTCGCGATGCCGAGGCCCGCGAACGCGCCGCCCAGGCTGAAGCCGAAGCCACCACATTGGTGTCAAAAGCCATCAGTGAGGGCAATGTGCAGGCCATCAACTATTTTGTCGCCAATAATTATGTTGAGGCTCTTAAGGATCT
>Ga0114931_10011890_pt1 | contig 10232 bp, 7 predicted proteins | sample 2SBtaG_FD_89579 | JGI IMG/M metagenome (GOLD analysis project Ga0114931, IMG submission 89579) | Deep subsurface microbial communities from Kolumbo volcano to uncover new lineages of life (NeLLi) - 2SBTROV14_V59a metaG | ecosystem: Environmental > Aquatic > Marine > Volcanic | place: Kolumbo... | reverse complement strand
TTCCCTGCCAAGCCTTTCGCGGTCTAATCCCTCAGCCAGAAGTTGCCGTTCCACGACATTTTGGGTGGCAATGCCGGCATGATCGGTGCCCGGGAGCCAAAGCGTTGTGTATCCCTGCATACGACGCCAGCGAATGAGAATGTCCTGAAGAGTCGTATTTAATGCATGGCCGATATGGAGCGATCCCGTGACATTGGGAGGAGGGATGACGATGGAATAGGGAGATGAGGAGGGACCAGATTCCGGTCGAAAATACCCTTCTTTCAACCAAAAGGCACTCCACCGCTCTTCAACGGCCTGTGGAGAATAGTTTTTATCTAATGGCTGTGGGGGCATGAAATTGAGCGGTAATCAATGGGAACGCGATCTTATCATGCACGATACCCACCTGCAACTGATTGAAAAAGCAGGACGTGTTTGGCGCGCTTCCTATGTCGTTTTTAGTTGTCCTGATGGCGGGTCGCTTACTTGTTCCCGGAATTTCGTTTATGGTATATGAGCGAATGAAATGAAAGATTGTATTGTAGCGCAAAAACGGTCTCCATCATGTTTGAAAACAGAAGGGAAAAGAGTCTATGCCAAGAGGACGTGAAAAAGATCGAGAACTTCGTCGTAAACACAGGAAAAATAGAAATCGTCTCAAGACGTTGGAAGTCGCCAGACGAGCAAAGAAAGCGAAATAATTCCTTCTTTCCTTCACGTTACCTGCCGGTATCATCTCCTTTTAAGATTTTCTCTCCACGAGTCAACGGGTGGGTGTAGGAAACAAGTGCCGGTGGAGAGCCATTCTGTCAAAGTGGTCTTCTTTGATGCGGCCGGAACCTTGTTCCGGCTCAAGGAATCGGTTGGCGATATCTATCTTCACTACGCCAAAAGCTACGGCGTCACGTCATCAGAAAAAATGAAAAAGGCGATCAATGTCGCCTTTCAAGAAGCGTTTCGAGCCGCACCTCCTGCGGTGTTTGCCACCGATCGATTCGAGAAACTCAAACAATGTGAACGGTTGTGGTGGTTTGATCTCGTCCATGCCGTCTTTTATCGTGTGGGAATGTTTGAAGGATTTGATGATTTTTTCGAGGACGTCTTTCAAGCGTTTACGGGTGCGACCCACTGGGTTCTTGAGCCGGACGCGCTTCCTGTTCTGAAAACACTGAAAACGGCAGGTTTTGAGTTGGGTATTATTTCCAACTTTGACACACGTTTATTTGGCATTGTGCGTGAGCTTGGACTTTCAGAATGGCTGGATTCGATGACTATTTCGAGTTTAGCTGGGGCGGTGAAGCCTTCACCTCGAATTTTTCAGTTTGCGTTGGATCAACATGCGATGGAACCGGATGAAGCCCTTTATATTGGTGACAGTGTGAAGGAAGATTATGAGGGAGCCAAGCGCTCAGGACTTCATGGTGTGCTTCTTTCAAGGACCACTGATACGCAAGCAGGATGCGTGTGCCTCAAAAGCCTCTATGAATTGCCGCTCTACCTTTCCCGTTTATCGTCCGACCCTGGATGATCCCAAACCACAACGGACTACATCACCGTATCCGTTTCGCAATGACGGAAAAATTGAATAGCAAATCCGTTGACATCGATTATACTCGTGCCTCTGGCGTTGTGTTCCATTGGTAAACCCATAAAATGCTTGACCTAGGGTACAGAGAGGCGTAATGTTTACGAATCTCTCCCATGGTTAAATGAGGAAGGGATTGAGGGACTGTCTGTTTTCTCTCCAGAACCCCCGATCCAATTGTTGGGCTCTCGCATGGGTGGTGTGTGAATTTTTTTGCCCTGAGTGGGTTACTGAATGGTATTGCGGCCACCGGACTGTCCATGGTGGTCTATTCCCATTCGCCTCATGATTCTCGCCATTGGTCCTATGCCTTATTAGGAACCAGCACTGCCATCTGGAGTTTTGGCTATTTCTCCTGGCAGATGTCTGATTCACCCGCCTCTGCTCTGGTTTTTACTCGAGTTCTGATGGCTGGAGCCATCTTTATCCCTTTGACATTCTTTCATCATGTGTTGACGCTGATTCAGGCCGAAGACCGGCAATATATCGTCTTGAAAATGAACTATGGCCTGGGGGTGGTGTTCCTGCTGTGTTGTCTGGGAACTCCCTATTTTATTGCCGGCGTTCACCCAGCCATGGTTTTCCCGTACTGGCCGATTCCCGGTCCCCTGTTCCATATTTTCCTCTTGTGGTGGGTGAGCATGGCCGCTTACCCCCATTACCTTCTTTTTCGAAGTTATCAAGAGGGCAATGACCTGCGCAAAAAACAGTTTTTGCTGATCATGGTTGCTTCCGGAACAGCCTTTATTGGAGGAGCGACGAATTTTCCTCTTTGGTATGGAATAGAAATTCTTCCTTATGGAACGATTGCCTTTACCGTCTATGTCTCTTTTATTGCATATGCGTTGCTTCGTTATCATTTGCTTGAATTTTCCGTGGTGCTTGAGAAGGGACTCAACTATTTGGCGGTGTTGCTGTTGATTTCCCAACCGGCCTATCCCGTCCTGCTTCTGGCCCAAAAATCAGTCTTTGGAGCCATCAGTCTTCGGTTTTCTCTGGTTCAACTGTTTGTCCATGTCTTGACAGTCGCCGGCGCGTATCAGATGAGAGTCGGGACACGGGGGACGATTGCCAGAACAGTCCTGCGTGGGCGGCAGTATCAGTTGGAAACCATGTCACGGTTCTCCACCCATGTGCTCCAACAGAGTGATCTCAAATCGCTCGGGCAGGAAATTGTGCAAACATTCGGAAAAGGGATGCGGGTTCGGACGGCCGTGTTGTTTCTTTTGGATGAGGCCCAACATACGTATGTGCCGGTTTCGGTTTTTGGGCCCACATCCGATTGTTCATTGATCCCATCTTTTTCTGTGACCGATGCTTTACCTCGTTACCTGGCGATTGTTCAAGCAAGAGTTGCTCTGGAAGAATTAATGGATAACAGGCAAGATGAATGGAGGCGGATGGTCCGCTATGAGCTTGAGCGTGTTCACGCGGAGGTCGGTCTGCCTTTTATGAGTAAAAATCGCCTCCTGGGATTTTGCTTGCTGGGTCCAAGCTCTTCCCGGTCTCGGGATTCTTCGTATGAGGGGTCTGTGATCACTCTGTTAACTCAAGAAGCGGCTGTGGCTTTGGAAAACGCGATCTTGTGTGAAGAAATCAAACATTCCCGTCTTATGGTGCAAAAGATCAATCAATTGAGAGTAAGGGATACGGTAGCGGAAGAACTTGTTCACGCACTTCATTCCCCCCTTTCTTCTATGCGGGCGTTTGTGCAATTGGCTGGGTTACGAAAAGATGACGAAGGTTTTTTGGCACGGTTTCAAACCGTGCTCTCCAATCATCTTGCTCGCATTGAATCTTTGATGAATGAAATGAGTGAGGCCGAACAGTCCACGACTCCTCATTATGAAGAGGAAAATATGAATGATCTGTTGCTGTCCTGCCTCTCTTTCCTCACGACCTGTTCTCGATATCATACAGTGACCATTGAAAAAGAGTTGGATCCGGGGCTGTCTTCTGTCTTTGTGGACCGTCGACAGATTAAACAGGTCTTGATCACCCTTTTTCTGGAAGCGTTGCAATCGATTGACCGGGTGGAGAAGGTCTTGTCGGTTTCTTCAAAGCCTGTGCGTTGTGCTAGAGGCGAACCGTGGGCCCAAATAGATATTATCGTATCCTCAAAAGAACATTGCGGCCAAGTTCAGACATTGGCGCTTGCCCCCATTTCCCCTATGCCGAAGCTTTCTGAAGAAGGGAGGGAAATGAGAAATGTCACACTGGCCGTTGCCCATCAAATTATTCACAACCATCATGGACAGTTTCGGGTCGCTAGGGACCGTGATGATATGACGGTCTATTCTGTGAGTCTGCCGGTCGGGTTGCATTCAAGCCGCCAAGATTGGTTCGGGAGGGGATCGGCTGTGAACTAATGTGATCTCGCCCGGAGGCCGGTTCCGGGATGATTTTTTTTACAGATGGGAAATTGTAGCCATCGATAAAAGAAGACAGGAGCCATCCATGGCACATTCGGTCTCGCTTCTCACAATGGAAGAACGGCTGCATCTTCTTGAACAAGTTCCCGCCATTATCTATCAGGGGGGGTATACCCACCACTTCTGCTTGGAATACATCAGTCCACAAATAGAAATCCTGACTGGGGTATCCCCACTGGTTTTCCTGTCAGACCCTGGCGATTTCTTACAATGTATTCATCCTGAGGATCAGCATCGTCTCTCTCGATTGCGCGCTGAATCTGCATCGCTTCTCAGCCCCTTTTCCATGGAATATCGGATCATGGATGCTCATGGCCATCCTACCTGGGTGTGGGATGAGGCCAGGCTCGCAAAACAGCAGGATGGGAGCTCCATTCTTTTTACCGGTATCATCATGGATATCAATGGGCGGAAGCAAAAGGAATTATCCAGGTGGGATCAACAAAAGGAATTATCCCGGTGGGATCAACTGATGCAGTCCTTGACAGAACATCTTCCTGATGTGGTCGCGCGATTTGACCGGCGACATCGGCACCTTTATTTAAACCGGCGGCTGGATACCGATGATTTTCTGCCGCCCGAGGTCTATTTAGGAAAAACCAATCGAGAGATAGGGTTGCCTCCTCATTTGGCCGATCGTATGGACCAGAGTCTGCGAAAGGTTTTTGAAGATTCTCAGCCCAGCCAACTGGAATTCTCCCTCTCAACTTATGAAGGGATAAAATATTTTGAATCTCGTTTGGTCCCGGAATGGAATGCTGAAGGACAGATTGAGTCAGTGCTTTCCGTGAGTCGAGAGATTACCGCTCGTAAAAAACTAGAGGAAGAGCGGTTACGCACCAGCAAACTCGACTCATTAAGCCTCTTGGCCGGCGGCATTGCTCATGACTTTAATAATTTTTTGACGGCGATTCTAGGGCAATTAGATTTGGCGAAATTTTCCTTGCCTTTGAATGATCCCCTCTATCAGCGATTGGTTGAGGCGGAAAAAGCCTCTTTTCGAGCGCGGGATTTAACGCAAAAACTTTTGACATTTGCGAAGGGAGGAACACCGAGCAAGGAACTGTCTTCACTAAAACCGCTTATTGAAGAATCTGCTCGCTTCATGGCATGTGGTTCAAATGTGAGCTGCCACTTTCATCTTCCGGACGATCTTTGGGATGTTGAAATTGATATTGGTCAAATCAGCCAGGTTATTCAAAACTTGGTTGTTAATGCCATGCAGGCCATGCCGGAAGGAGGCATGCTGTCCATTCAAGGAACAAATGTCCTGAGGCAGGCGCCGGATCCTACGATGGCCCCCGAGGCTTCGCTGGAAAAAGGAAAATGGGTGAAGATTGTCTTTCAGGATCAAGGGGTAGGAATATCGCCAGATAATCTCCAGAAAATTTTTGATCCGTATTTTACAACCAAAGCTACTGGCAATGGACTCGGGCTGGCAACCTGTTTTTCTATTATCAAACATCATGGGGGACAATTGACCGTTTCCTCCATCGTGGGAACGGGAACCACCTTTGTTATGTGGCTCCCCGCTTCTCAATCAGTTCAGCCGGTCGTTGACAAAAAAGAAATGGATCTTTGCCCGGGAACAGGCAAAATTCTTGTCATGGATGATGAATCCTCTATTCGAGGACTCTTAGGAGAGATGCTGAAGTTTTGTGGGTATACGGTGGAAGTCGCAAAGGACGGGAAAGAAACGCTGTTGTTGTACCAACAGGCTCAAGAACAAGGAGAACCGTTTCAAGCCGTGATTCTAGATTTAACCATTCCTGGAGGAATGGGAGGCAAAGAAGTCATGAAGAAGTTACTGGAAATAAATCCCAACGTGCGCGCGATTGTGGAGAGTGGATATTCCACAGATTCGATTCTCGCGCATTACAGGGAGTATGGCTTTCAAGAGAAGATAGCCAAACCATTTGATTTAGCTCAATTAAGCAACATTATCCACAAGGTCGTTAACGGAAAAATACTGTAAACGTACCCCGTTTATTCATGAAGGAGGGGGCTTGTCGCCCCCCCTGTCCTCTTTACGCAGTCTCTAATTTCTCTACATTAGATGCTTGTGGGCCTTTGGCTCCTTCAACCAGGTCAAATTCTACTGATTCTCCTTCTTTCAAGGTTTTAAAGCCTTCTCCCTGAAGGGCGGAATAGTGAACAAATACATCCTGCCCATCCTCCACATGAATAAATCCAAACCCTTTCCGATCATTAAACCATTTCACGGTGCCTTTGCTTTTCACGGGTACCTCCCTATAACCTATATGAGAGAAGAGTGGTGAACCCCACTTTTTTCTCTCAAGAACAAAAAAAGCCGTAAAGGTCTGTTTTTTCCCTTACAGCTTCAGGCAACATTCAATAACAACATGTACCATCCAAAATATCTTGTAAGGTGTAGCATAGAAACCTTAAAGTGTCAATAACAATAAACTCTTTTGCATGGGACCTGCGTTCTTCCATGTCTCATTAGTGGGAGATTTGGGAAACCATTGAGTAGAATTTTTGATATCCGGAAGTCGTGGGAGATCAACTGAAAGGAGAAGGGAGGTACGTTATGGTGAAATCGGAACAATTTGCGGTGAAGGGAATGACCTGTGAGAATTGCGTGCGTCATGTTGAGGATGCCTTGCGCGGAGTGCCGGGTGTCTCATCAGCAAAGGTCGATTTTGGTACGCAAAAGGCGAGTGTTGACTATGATCCTTCTGAGGCGACAGTTGAGGCCCTCACGTCTGCTGTCGATGAAGCAGGATACACGCTTGAACTGAAGCCGGTCTAACGATCAAACGATATGAATGCAAAAACTTCTCATGTTTCGTTTCCTATTAAAGGGATGACCTGTGCCTCGTGTGTCTCTCATATTGAAAAGGCCTTGAACGTCATTCCGGGGGTTGAATCGGCCAATGTCAATTTGGCAACTGAAACAGCCACGGTGGATTTTGATGGGAGCGTGGCGAGCCTGGAAGGGCTGATCAAAGCCGTTCAAGAGACAGGGTATCATGTTCCCCTTGAATCTGACAGTTATCACGTTGGAGGAATGACCTGTGCCTCGTGTGTGCGCCATGTGGAAAAGGCGTTGCAAAACATTCCCGGCGTTGTATCCGTGACCGTGAATTTGGCGAGTGAACAGGCGCGCGTGGACCATTGGCCGGGGGAGGGGCATTTTGAACCATTGAAACAGGCCGTTCTCGATGCCGGTTATACGCTTGCTCAAGCGAAGGAACCAACCAAAGAGAGCGTCTCCGCTGATAAACGACATGAGCTCCAAATATTATTTCAACAAGTCGTCGTGAGTGGAGTGATCGGATTGTTTCTCTTGTTAGCCTCTCTGAATGTCTTGCCGGGGATCAGGACTCTCAGTGACCAAACTCGATTTCTATTGCTCTTTGTCACGGCCACTCCTGTTCTCGTGTGGGCGGGAGGTCCAATTTACCGGGCGGCTTGGAGCGCGGCTCTCCATAGAACCGTGAATATGAATACACTCATTGCCGTGGGGACTCTTGCGGCTTATGGGTACAGCCTCCTGGCAACATTTGCTCCCGGGTTCTTTGTCCGGAGCGGCCTCCATGCTGAAGTGTACTATGATACGGCTATCATGATTATTGCTCTCATTTTGTTTGGACGATATCTTGAGATGAATGCCAGGAGTCGCACCTCTTTTGCTATCACGAAGTTAATGAATCTCCGTCCTGTAATGGCAAGGGTTTTGCGGGATGATGAAGAACAAGATCTGCCCGTTGAAGCCGTACGGAAAGACGATCGTGTCGTGGTGCGACCAGGGGATCGGATTCCCGTTGACGGAAGAGTAGTCGAAGGTTCGTCCAGCGTGAATGAAGCGATGTTGACGGGGGAAAGTTTACCTGTTGAAAAAGGCCCTGGGACCAGGGTGTTTGCGGGGACGATCAATATTAATGGCCGGTTGGTCATTCAAGCCGCAGCCGTGGGAAAGGACACCGCGCTGGCCAGAATTGTCCAGTTGGTTCAAGAGGCTCAAGGATCGCGAGCGCCGATCCAGCGCTTTGCCGATCAAGTCGCCAGTGTCTTCGTCCCGATCGTAACCGGCATTGCCACGTGTGCCTTCATTCTCTGGCTGTTCATTGGACCTTCACCGGCTCTGACGCTGGCGTTGCTCACCTTTGTGGCGGTCCTCATTATTGCCTGTCCCTGTGCCTTGGGGTTGGCCACCCCGACGGCCATTATGGTGGGAACCGGCCACGGAGCGGAACAGGGAATCTTGGTCCGAAATGCGGAAGCCCTTGAAATTGCGTACTCGATTGACACGGTGGTCTTTGATAAAACAGGCACATTAACCCAAGGCATTCCACGCGTGACGGATGTGGCCAGTGGCGAAATGCCGGAAAAGGAATTGCTCAGACTCGCTGCTTCTCTTGAGCGGTGGTCTGAACATCCGCTTGCTCAAGCACTTGTCCATTATGCTCAAGATAAAGGTGTGCTATTAGACCAGTCGGCGAAATTTGTGGCCACGCCTGGGCAAGGAGTCCAAGGGGAAGTTGGCGGTCTGTACGTTCTGGTCGGAAATCGAAGACTGATGGCAGAGCGTTCATATGAACTGAATGGCTTTGAGACGACGGTCAGGGAATTTGCGGCCGCTGGGAAAATGTCCACGCTGGTTGGGATTGATGGGAAAGTACAAGGAGTGGTGGCAATTGCCGATGCCGTGCGACCTGAAGCGGGAGAGGCCATCAAAGCCCTGCATGACGCTGACTTAACGGTTATGATGCTCACGGGCGATCATTATCAAGCTGCCCACTCCATTGCAGAGCAACTTGGCATTGATAGGGTTCTGGCTGAAATTTTACCCGATCAGAAGGCCAAGGAAGTGAAAAAACTCCAAAACGAAGGGAGACGAGTCGCCATGGTTGGTGATGGGATTAATGATTCACCGGCTCTGGCTCAAGCCGATCTTGGCATGGCCATTGGGACGGGGACGGATGTGGCCATGGAGACGGCACATATCACCTTGATGAGCGGAGACATTCGTGGTGTGGTGAAGGCCATTCGTCTCAGCCGGGCGACTATGCGAACAATTTATCAAAACCTGTTCTGGGCCTTTGCCTATAATGCTGCCCTTATTCCGGTCGCCGCGGGTGTGCTGTATCCACTGTTTCAAGCATTGGGGGGAGTGCCGCCGGCTCTGACCTTTATGTTTGGCGACAAAGGGTTTCTGAATCCCATGGTCGCGGCCGCGGCGATGGCCATGAGTTCGGTGAGTGTCGTATCAAACTCTCTGAGGTTGAAAAATGTGAGCCTGGAGTAAATGGTTGTTGCCTTGCCAGGATGACTGCCAAATGTCACGAGGTTTCACTTGAGTCGTTTTGTGAGAACAACAAAAATGGTTACACCATGCCAAGCCCGGATAGACACATCAAAAAACTCCGCTCAGCATTTGCGGCACAATGTCTTTCGCCCGGCCCTGGATCGAGAGGTCCACAAGATCGGAATGAGGCGTCGGGTCGAGATTCACTTCCACGACATAGGCTCCATGGTCTTTTGCAACCGGCGCAAAAGAGGCGGCCGGATAGACCAGTCCAGAAGTCCCAATGATGAGCAAGAGGTCACATTCCTGAAGGGCGTTGAAACTCTGTTCAAGAACCTGAGCAGGGAGTGTTTCTCCAAACCAGACGATGTGAGGGCGAAGCAGTCCTCCGCAGGAACAAGAGGGAAGAAGCGGCAAGGGGACTTCCCTGTTTATTGTGACTTGTTGGCAGACCGTACACCGGACCTTCCAAATATTTCCATGAATTTCGGCAACCCGTTTGGATCCAGCCGTGATATGAAGCCCATCAACGTTCTGAGTGATCAACAAGAAATTCCGGACATGTCCTTCCATCTCAGCTAGAGCAAAATGGGCGGGATTGGGAGTTTTTGTGGCAAGCAGTTCTCGGCGCCAGTTGTACCATCCCCAGACGAGCTGCGGGTCCCGTTCAAAGGCCTTGGAGGAGGCCAACTGTTCAGGACGAAAATTTTTCCATAATCCTTCAGGCCCACGAAAGGTAGGAACACCGCTGTCGGCTGAAATGCCGGCGCCGGTTAGCACGGTCACGCATGTGGCTTGTTGAATTCGCGCTCGCACCTGTTGGATCGCATCGTCTTTCACTGAGCTCCTCTCTCCGATTGCCCTGTCTTCATGCTGTTGGTGAAGTATGTTCATCAATGAGGTCGAACCGGGAGGTTAGGATACTTGATCTCCATTCCGGAATGACTCCCATCGCAACATG
>Ga0114931_10011889_pt1 | contig 10233 bp, 10 predicted proteins | sample 2SBtaG_FD_89579 | JGI IMG/M metagenome (GOLD analysis project Ga0114931, IMG submission 89579) | Deep subsurface microbial communities from Kolumbo volcano to uncover new lineages of life (NeLLi) - 2SBTROV14_V59a metaG | ecosystem: Environmental > Aquatic > Marine > Volcanic | place: Kolumbo... | reverse complement strand
TACTAGGCCATGTTTTGTTAGCAGCAAATGTAATTGTTGTTCCTTGCATGTTTAATCCATCTGAACTGATTGTGATTAGTTCTGTCTTGTCAGGACTAAGTCCATGCAGGTTTTCTTCTGTTGTATTTAGAACAGATATTACCATGCTTCCAGCAGCGCTTGATTCCATAGATTTTCCTTTGATACTTGCTACAGAAGTTCTTGTTGTCTCCCAGATGATCTCATTACCTTCATCTATATCAAGCCAGAGACGTTTTAATGTGTCTATATTATCACTGTTGTCTGAAAATCCACCACCACTACTACCTCCATTACTACCGCCACTACTACCGCCACTACTACCTCCACTACTGCCTCCACTACTGCCTCCACTACTACCACCACTACTACCTCCACCACCGCCGTTTGTTGAGTCTGGGTTTGTTGAATTTGTTGATGGTCTGTTAATTGTCATGATATCATTCTCATTGTACGATGCAGAGCCACTTACAGACAGGTTGATATCTGATTCAATCTCGAGTGTTCCAAGGCTGCAATCGTAATAATAGTCTGCACCTGACCATGAGCCCTGACAAGTAAGGTTGAGTGCTGGTGAAAAGCTTATTGTAGGAACAGATGTTACTTCTGAGAACACAAGTGTCAGTGTAAAATCTGTGTCTGTTGCAGTGATTGTGGTGTCATTTACATATGCATCAGTGATGATGATTGGGTTTGTTGATGGTCTGTTAATTGTCATGATGTCATTCTCATTGTACGATGCAGAGCCACTTACAGACAGGTCGATATTTGATTCAATCTCGAGTGTTCCAAGGTTGCAATCGTAATAATAGTCTGCACCTGACCATGAGCCCTGACAGGCAAGGTTGAGTGCTGGTGAAAAGCTTATTGTAGGATCAGATGTTGGTTCTGAGAACACTAGTGTCAGTGTAAAATCAGTGTCTGTTGCAGTGATTGTGGTGTCATTTACATATGCATCAGTGATAATGATTGGATTTGGTATAACTGCAATTGATGATGTGCTCTCTCCTACATTGAAACACCTGAAATGTCCTGGGTGAGCCAGGTCTTCTGCAAAGACCCAGAGTGATTCATTTGTGTTCTCTTTTTGTATTGTAAAACTCGTGCTTGTACCCCTGAATATACTTACTGGTGTGTCAAGCACACTCCACAGCATTGAATCCTCTGCTTTCAGAAAAGTCTCCCGCGCATTATATGTTGCTGCACTTGTCATGGCTGATGTCTGGTATTTATTGCCTGATTTACTGACTGTTCCTGAATAAAATGTGTAATCACCTGTTGTGTACGGGCTTTTTATGCCCATGAGCATCTGGTCTAATAAAGATAACCTGAGTTCACCTAATTCTTCTGATGATATAAACGGTCTTAGCTGGTTCATGACAGAATAAATCTCAAAATATCCTTCAGAACCTGTTGGTGAGGATGCAGGTGCATACGTATCAAAATCAGGCAGGTTTGTGTAACTTGCTGGATGGTCTGTATAGAACTGGTCTGTTTCTGGATAACGGATGAATGTGTGTGCAAGCTCGTGCAGGATGAGGTTCAAGATGAGTTCTTCATCCCATCTATATATATCTTTCTCACCATTTATGAATATGTGAGCTTTTGTATCACCTGTCCTTCTGACATTGTTTGAATCAACATTTGGAAAATGATTCTTTGTGTCGATTGTAATTAATATTGATGGATCTGTTGCATTGAGCCATGGAACCATTGTATCTATACGGTAATCAACAAAATCATTGTATGTGCCAATGTTCATTGTATATGGGCTGAGGAACTTAAAATGCATAGGATAAGAATTGTTGGTCAGGCTGTCCCATGCTTGTACTAAGTTATTTTGGATAAATGAAAGTTTTTGTGTTTCTTCTGCTGTTAATGTCTCGCCATTATCCATGAAAGGTACGACAAACACATCAGGCATCTTGCCGTAGAATGCATACACATCAGTCAGGGGGTCTGTTGGTGTTATAGTTATCCTGTAATCTGTTGGTTCTTCTGCGAGTTCTATTATTGGTGGGTCATTCGGTGGAATTATTATAAAATTGCTCAAATCTACTGTTCCTCTTGAATCTGATGATACTGCAATATCTATATTGCATGGTAGAGGGCATGTGGCAAGTATATTGTTGATTGTATTTTTTATTTCTGGATTGTTTATTGTTTCTGTGAAATCAAACCCACTAGTTCCTGATGCTGCCAGATGAGCTGGTGTTATTGCCTCTTGTGCGTTTAGGTTGCATTTGCCACTTCCCACAAAATCATGGTCAGTGTTACAGTAGTATGTTGAACCGCCTTCTGCAACATAGTATCCTGGTTGTGCTCCAGATGGTTCTGGTGAATCTGGGAGGAATGCGTGTGTTGTTGTATCATCTGTTGTTATTGATACTATCTGTTGGTCTGTTGCACTGCCCATTATTATTGCAAGATAACCTGTATCAACTGTTTCTGACTTGAAGAATACATTGTCTGTCAGTGTTCCGTAGGTATCTAACCTTGATACAGGTGTGTCTGCTACCAGATTTACAAAGCCAAGTTGTACTTCAGAAGGGTTGGTTGAGTAGGCTGTCAGGATTTCTCTCAGTTGTAAAGGTGTGTTTGTGTTATATACATTGTATGTCCAGTCAGTATGACCGTTGTTTCCTACATCTATCCTTACATTTGTTGGAAGACCTGCATTATCACTTCCTGTAACATCGAAAGAAAATCCATTAATCTGCGAGTACGGGATGCTTATTGTTTCTGTTAGTGTGCCTGGACCAGAGAAGTCGAGAGCATATGTATATGGAACTAATAGCAGCAGCAGTAATATCCCCTTCATGGATATTGTAAATAATATCATATTATTAAATCTTTTTGCTTTTTTATTATTATTGAATAGTTGTTGTTTAAGCTGTCAAGATTTCACATATTATTTGTGGTTTGTACCAGAACTCCATTATTTACCAATTGGTATATGTCAATAGGTTTTGTAATGTCAAAAGAAACAATGCTATTTGTCCATAATTCTTTTGGACAGATTTTTTTGTATATCTGGGTGATTGGAATGTATATTGTGTGGCTTAAGGTTATGAAATTTTTCCATAGAGATTATTTTGATAAGAGTTTGAGTGAAGTTAACTGAAATATTAATCAGATTACCCAGAAATTTGCATGAATTTGTCTGAAAACTGTTATAAACACTCAAGATGTTTTAAGAGGATATGTTGTGAATGGATATATTTACGATGTCATGGGGATGACTGCATAATGAGAATCAAAATTGAAGATATTAACACAGCATATGAAAAATCCAAAGACGAAAAATTGTGTTAAAAAACGAAATTTTTATATATCTTTTGCCTCATCTATATTGGATATAGTTCGAAATTAGTGATTCAAATGACAAGCCTATCTGATAAAGCAATAACAATTATTTCCAATCTTGAGTTTCAAGAGAGATATTATTTTACAAAAGAGGATATTCGAAAATACTTTGACAATAATAAACAAGTTTATGATTTTATTTACAATCAACGAAAAAATAAAAGAATAATTAAACTAAATAAAAACAAATATTTTCTGGTTCCAATAAAAGCGAGGTATAGAACTTGGACAGATCATCCACTAATTGTGGCTGATGAAATAATGAATGGAAAAAAATATTATATTGGTGGCTGGTATGCATCAAAATATTGGAAACTAACAGATCAAGTACCCATGCAAATAGATATTTACTCACCAAATAAATATGGTAAAACAAAACTCATGAACAAAAGATATGTTTTCCATAGGATTAGACCTGAAGCTCTAAAAAAAGGAGTGAAGAAAAAAATTAAAGGACATCAGTTCATCATCCTTAAAAAATCTGAAACAGAAAAATGGAAATCGAACAGATAAATATGAAAGAATTAAGAGAGATTATTGCAAGAACAGGTTTTGACTATGATCTATTGACCAAAGATTATTATATAACAGTACTGCTCTATTTGATGAAAGATATTAAAAAAATATATTTCAAAGGAGGAACAGCACTCCAACTAACACTTTTAGATCATGCACGCATCAGTGAAGATATTGACTTCACAATAGATAGGTCTCTAAAAGAGGTTAGAAAAGAGATAAAAGATGTTGTTGATGACTCTAAGATATTTGGAACAATAACCCAGGATAAGGATGTTGATGGATTTGTCAGGCTTGTTGTTCCTTACAAATCTGAACTAGGAACAGATAGGATATTTATTGATTTAAACCAACGAGGAAAGTTGTTTACAAAGCCAGAACTCTTAGGCATGAAACATTTTTACCCAAATATCCCCTTGTTTAAGTTTTCTTGTCTTAGTCGTAAGAGATGGTTGCTGAAAAAGTTGCTGCTGCAATAGGAAGAAATAAACCAAGAGACCATTTTGACATTTACCAGATTATCAAACATAAAATACACATAAATATGGTTTTAGTGAAGAAGATATGTGAACAATCTGGCAGTGAATCTTCAATCATCAAGATGTTCAATAGAGCAAAGAAGTTGCATAAAAGATGGAATGAAGATATGCTTCCATTGATGGTTGAAGAGACTAGTTTTTCGGAAGTTATGAAAACACTAGGAAATCACTTTAAGCTAAAGGAAGAAAAAGAAAGGATAAGATGATTGTTTGATTTTTTATTATTATTTAGTAATGTAATATAATCGTAATTTAAGAAAGATTTATATATTCTCCAGTAAATTGGTATATTGATGGGTGATAATTTTATAAACAGAGCTATTAAGTGGACAATAGGTCTTGAAGCACTATTGCTCGCAGCTACAATTACGCCAAAGCTTGATGTTAATAAGGCTTTTTTTGGTTCTGCTTCAAGGTATATGCCAGCTTCTGTGAGTTCTATTCTTTATAATAAAAAATTCAAACTGCCTGATTTCACAAGTGAAGCATATGCTGGTGTTGTCAATGGCCAATTGCAGGTGACTTTATCCTGGGACCCGAACACAGAGTCAGACCTTGCTGGTTATGAGGTCTGGTCGAAAAAAGCTGGCGGAACATACGGTCTTGAAGCAGTAGTCTGTATCGCTGGAAGAAACGATGGCAGAGCCTGTGATGCAGAAGGTGCTGTTGATGTACATAAGTACACTGTTTTAAACCTTGAACCGAACAAAGTGTATGATTTTAGGGTTAAGGCTTTTGATACAGAAGAACCTGTCAATGTATCTGGTTTCAGCAATGAAGTGAGTTATACTACAGGCAGTATTGATCCTAGTGATGTAACAGCACCACAACTCGCGATGCTTGCTTATCAGGTGAATGGTATGAATACTACTATCCAGGGTAGCGTGATTGATGATTCTCATGTTGATGTTTATTTTTATGGTGATATTGTTGGTGATGGAAACATTGTCAATCAGGGAAATGGTGTGTTTAATTTTGAGGCTGCGCTGGCTAATTATGGAAACAATGATATTTGGTTGAAAGCAATAGACTCTGCAGGGAATGAGACAATTGTTCCATTATCTATTAATACTGATGTAGATTCGCCAGTGACTGATCACTTTGATGTGAATGTCAATGCTGATGGTATTAGCCTGGGATCTGGTTTCAATGATCCTAATTTTGACCATGCTGAAGTTTATGTTAATAATATGCTTGCGCAAACGTTTACTGACTCTGAGTTTGCGATTAACCAGTTACCACTTCATCTACTTGCTGATGGAGAGAATACTTTCTCTATCCGTGCCTATGATAATGCTGGCAATGAAACGCTGGAGGAAAAAGTTGTGAATTTGAAGCTTGGGTATAAGGTGATTGAGACAGCAGAGGAGTATGCAAGTAGTGCGGAAGCGAGGAGTGCTTGGAGATATGGTAATTGGGCAAGTGTAGGTAGTGATGTTGAGCTTGTTGAAGATACTGGAAATGTTACAGAAGGTGTGAAGTCACTTGCTCTGCCATTCAGTTATATTCCTGTGAATAGGTGTACGTACTGGACAAAGGATATGCAGCTGAATCTTGATGATTATGTGGCTTTTGAGTTTGACATGATAAATCCTAGAAATGGAGGAGATGTTGCACCGAAACTAGAAGCACGGCAGGATAATGGAGGATACTTTAGTTTCTCAACAGGTCCCATGCCTAATGGAGATAATTCTTTTTCAATCGATATTGATTCAATGAATCCAAGCAATAATCCTGTTGGAAGAATGATAGATTCTATGAGAGTTGCACTTTTTAATAGGGGCAGTAGTGAAATTAGTTCTCCACAGGAGGGTTTCGATAAGGTTTATCTGGATAATTTTCTTGCAATCAATAAAACTTCAATTGATGGTTTTGAGACTTACCTTACTGATGGTGATGCACAAACTGCATGGAAATATGGTGCTTGGCAAAGCGATGGATCACCTGTTATCTTAGAACCTACTGTTACAGAAGGCAACCAATCAATTGGTGTTGGTATATCATACATACCAGTGAATAAATGTGTACATGTAACATATGACTTACCAGAGCCAATGGACAAGAACCAGATTGAATCATTTATGTTTGATATTGATAATCCAGCAGATGGAAGTAATTTGGCTTATAAACTAGAGCTTCGCCAGAATGGTGGAGGTTATTTTTATCAATCAGGTCCAAAACTATCAAAGGGAACAAATAAGATAAGTGTTAATACTGCTGATATGGGGATTAGTAATGCGCCTGAAGGAACTATGTTTGATAAGGTTAGAATTGCAATATTTAATAGAGGCAGTGAAGACTATGCACCAGAAACAGAGGTAAGACTAAAAATTGATAATGTACATGCAAAGCCAGTCCTTATATATCAAGTTCCTGAGTAAATAACCCATAGTTATATAAATCAAGAAGTAATTCTACTCTTGGGGGGTAACAATGAAAAAGCTAATTTTTGTACTATTCATATTAATGTTACAATCAACAGTAGCACAAACTTTCTTGATTGATGATTCTACTAATGTCAGTGAGATCTTCATGCAACATTATTTTGATATAATGAGTCAAAATACAGACAGTACAAGATTATATGCTCAGATAGAATTAAAAAAAGAGTATGATACTCCTGGTGACTCTTTCATTATTTTTGTAAAAGTTAAAAATATTGGTGCTCATACAGCTAGGTTAACAGAAATAAATCTTAATGAAATACCAGAAGATTGGGTAATTGTATCAGGTCCTACCAAGTTTATTGAAGAAATAGGCCCTGGCAAAACAAAAACTGCAAAATTTTACGCAACAAGAGGGAATGAAAACACAGAAATTTATGCATCTGTAAAAGCACTCAATACAATTACTACAACAACCCAAGTGATTCCTGTACCAATATCATTTTTGACAATTATCTTGGTTTCATTTAGTTTGATTCTTATAACCTATATTAAAAAATGATACTACAAACAATTATTTTATGGTATGGTATTCTTGCATTGTCACATTTGTTTATACAGATCAATTTGGGTCACATTGAATTTTTAAAATATTTTAGCATGATAACTGATAAAAGTTTTACGCCTTCTGTTGGTATTATTATTCCAATGTACAATTAGAATTATAGTTCAATGTGGGAATGCATAAAATCAACTCTTGAACAGAATTATCCAGATGTGCTTGTAATTATGATAGATGATGGCAGCAGATCAGCAGAGGTATTTGACCAGATAAAAAAGGACTTTGAGCACTATGACAATTTTTTTCCAATCAGAAAATATAGAAATGAAGGAAAAAGAAAAGCACAGAAAACTGCGTTTGATGTTCTTGATGAGAGAGTGGAAATAATTGTGACAATTGATTCAGATACAGTGCTTTCAAAAGATGGTTTAATCAATATTGTGCAAAAATTCAAGAACCCAAATATTGGTGCAATAACAGGCAATGTCAGGGCTATAAAAGAAGAAAATCTCCTGACAAAACTCATTGATGGCAGGTATTTTTCAGCTTTTAATCAGGAACGGGCAGCTCAGTCTCTTTTCGGCACAGTTCTTTGTTGTTCAGGACCTTTTGCTGCTTATCGGAGCTGTATAATAAGGGAAGTTAAAGAGTGTTATATCACTCAAAGGTTCCTTGTACAGGAATGCACATATGGTGATGATCGACATCTGACAAACCTGGTCTTGAATGAGGGTTATCAGGTTAAATATGAAATAAAAGCACATGCTGTAACACGGGTACCGCATATCTACAAAGAATTTTTTTCACAGCAGGTAAGATGGAACAAAAGCTTTTACAGGGAACTCTTATGGACTTTAAAATTCTATATCAGAGCTCCGCAGAATTTCCATCCATACATTCTTTATGACCTGACAATTCAGACAATGCTTCTTTTTCTCTTGATGCTTGTTATATCATTTAGTTTTTTCAGGGGAATTACTGTTTCACCCATCTATCTGCTTCAGTACATTGTCATGGTATTTGGGATTTCTGTCCTGAGGGCATCGTATTCCTTTCTTAGAAGTAGAGATAATAACCTGCTTTTATTTCCTATATATTCTTTTTTGCATATTTTTATGTTGATACCTGCCAGGATTTATGCAATCCTGACCCTCAAAAAAGCAGGGTGGGGAACAAGATGAAGTATAGTATATTTATAGTGGTTGGGATAATCTTGTTATTTCTTTATTCAGCGCCTGGTTTTAAGCCAATGCCACAAATTACTGCAAGTGTTAATAGTTGGGTATTAAATCAAGCAGGTATTGAAAATTCTGTTATTTCAAACATAATTGTGATTGACGGGTTTTATAATGTGTCTGTTTCAGCAGAATGTAGTGGCATAATCTTAATACTTATTTTTATATTGACAATTCATGCATTACCTTTTTTGAGTAATAAACAGAAAGTTTCATCGTTTGTACTCATACCTGTTCTTTTTCTTGGAAATATTATTAGACTTCTTATGAGCATATTGGTTGGTGTTTATTCCACAAAAGAAGCAATGGTCTTTGTACATAATTCTTTTGGACAGGTGTTTTTGTATATTTGGGCAATCGGAATGTATATTGTGTGGCTTAAGGTTATGAAACTTTTTCCGAGAGATTCTTTTGATAAGAATTTGAGCGAAGTTAGCTAGTTTTAATATTTTAATCACAGAATTTTAGTTTGCATATGGCGTTTGAACACAAGAGTAAACAGGTCTTCGTCTTTTGTAATCTGTTATTTTTACCATGCAATCTCTTGGACTTCTTTTAGAAAATGCACCAAAAAACCATGGCATCATTGGAAATGTTTGGCCTGGTTCATTATCCAACCAATCAGCTGTCCAGCATTCATTATTTCCTTTCCATGCAAACATCCCTCCAGACATTTTGATTTTTCCACAGAATTGATTAGCTGAGCATCCATGTTCATCAACTAGAGTTGTGGGTAGTGTACCTGGGCATAAATCATCAGAACAATCACTAATAAAATCACAATCCATGTCTGTCTCATAAGCACATTGTGGCTCATCAACAAGTAAGTCACAGTCATTGTCCTTTTCATCACAAATTTCAGGAGCACCTGGATAAGTCAGTGGATTATCATCATCACAGTCAATATCTGAATCATATCCATCACCATCTGCATCAACTGTTGTTTGAACATCATATGAATATTGTGCATTAAATTCATAATCATTTATAGTATTTGACATAGTAGACAAAACAATGCTGTAATTATTGTGGCATGGGCATTCCCAGAAATTTTGGCTGGTCTGTGTGCAATTAATTAGTTCATATTCACCTGAATCAATCTGTAAAGTGCTAGTAACAGTAACATTTAGTCGTGTACAATTGTCTACATGTAAAACAGTCTGTGTTTCACCCCCATATATAGCCATTGCTATAGGAAGCATAATAAAAACAAGAAAAAAAAAATAATGTCTCATCCTAGATTGGTACAACTTGCATTGACATGGCATATGTAGCTGGCACTAAAGCTGGTGCAAAAGTTGTAATTATGCCAAAGGTATCAAACTCGTATGCATCAAGTGTGTAATCTGTCTTTGTCATCCAGTCAGCATTGATTGGTCCTGTCTCTGATTTTGCGGCACCGTTCTTGTTCACTATCAATGCATCAAAATAGTTATCTGTTGCATCTAGTGTGTTTGCTGCTTGATCTTTGTTGGTCAGATCGTTTTCAATGTTGAGGAAGATGTTTCTCTTTAGAGTTACCTGATTTGCCAGAGCATAGTTTGTCACATCTGCCATGTCAACGGTGAAACCCCTACCAGGCTCAGTAATGCTGACAATGTTGTCAATGTAGT
>Ga0114931_10011888_pt1 | contig 10234 bp, 11 predicted proteins | sample 2SBtaG_FD_89579 | JGI IMG/M metagenome (GOLD analysis project Ga0114931, IMG submission 89579) | Deep subsurface microbial communities from Kolumbo volcano to uncover new lineages of life (NeLLi) - 2SBTROV14_V59a metaG | ecosystem: Environmental > Aquatic > Marine > Volcanic | place: Kolumbo... | reverse complement strand
TTCGCGGGCCGCAGCGCCCGACGCGAACGGATTTTCACCAGGAGCCGGTGGTCGGCTGGCTAGTCGTGATCGGCGGACCGGAGCTTGGCGCATTCCGGCCGGTTTTCGAGGGCAACAACTCCATCGGCCGGGCCCAGACCCAGCGGGTCCCGATCGATTTCGGCGACGACACGATTTCGAGCGAAGAACAGGCATTTGTACGCTACGACGCCTCGGATCGGGAATTCCTGTTCGTGCCGAACCTGGCTAAGACCAACGTCGCTTCGATCAACGAGATCAAACCGACCACGGCGGTCAAGCTGCAGCCGATGGATGTGATCACGATGGGCCAGACCCAACTCGTCTTCGTCCCGTTCTGCGGCGAGGATTTCGACTGGTCGGAGCTTGCCGATCTCGAGGAATGATCGAACTCTATGCCTATGCCAGTCGATCCATAATCGGTCGGCGCGACCACCAGGAGGACGCCTGTGCGTTCGCCGTGGTCGAGGCGTTGGCGCCGGATCAGCCGGGCGACGTCGGGTGGCGCGAAACCAACAAACTGCTCGCCGTCCTTGCCGATGGCATGGGCGGACACGTCGCCGGTCAATGTGCGAGTACGACGGCGTGTGCGACGTTTGTCGAGAGTTATCGTTCACCGGCGGCGATGGCGGACCTCGGCGACAGGCTCTCGGACGCGCTCCGCAATTCGAACGAAGCCATCGACCGGAAAGTCGTCGCCGACCGTGCTCTGTCCGGCATGGGCTGCACGCTGCTGGCGGCGGTTTTCGATATTCGCGGGCTCAGTTGGGTGAATGTCGGCGATTCGATCCTCTACCTCTACCGGGACGGCACTCTCGACCGTCTCAGCGACGATCATTCCATGGCTCCGGTCCTGGACGACCTGGCCCGCCGCGGCCTGATGGACCCGATGGAGGCGGTGGTCTCGCCGCGCCGCCATCTCCTGCGCTCGGCGCTGACCGGCCGCGAAATCGAACTGATACAGCAACATGACGAGGTGGTGACACTGCGTAAAGGCGATTGGGTGATCTTGGCGAGCGACGGCCTCGATACGCTGTCCAGATCGGAAATCGCCGGCACCCTCGAGGAGCACGCCGCCGGCACCGCCGATCAAGTCGCCCAGGCCCTCGTCGACGATGTCGAAGCGCGCAACGACCCCTATCAGGACAACACCACCGTGATGACGATCCAGCCACGTTTCAACGGTTCCGACGAGACCGACGCACCCATCCAGGGCGGTGAGACGAGCCAGACGGTGCGCCTCACGGTGCGCAAAAAACTCGCGTCGCGCTGAAGCGTTTTCCGGGTGCTGAAGCCGTGCCTCAATGCGTGGCGCTGGCGCAGAAATCGACGTCACCGTCGGGCAGGCGGCTGGCTTCGGCGGGCGTGAAGGCATAACGGGTGGGCAGCGGGGACCGGGCCAGCCCGGCGGGCGGCATCACGCGGACCACCTCGGGCGCAGCGGATGCACCAGCGCCGGCAGGGCCGGGCCGGCTGACAGCCTGGCCTGGCTTGCGGGCGTCGCTGCCGGCCCCGGCCCGACTTTGCGCCGGTGTCAACATGATTGCGGCCACGCCAAGAATTGCAGCGACCCGTCGCAAAAGGCCTCCAATGGTCCAATATTTCCTGATTGCCGGTATATCGCGCGGCGTGCCCTCCCGCACCCCACATTTGCGCGATCCGTGCCCACAATCCAAAGCCGCGGACCTCGGCACCGGAAAAAGTTTGCCGCTCGGATAATTCAACGATTGACACGTTACGAATTACCGCACTAATATAAACATACCGGCCTGACTGTATGTAGTTTTCACGTATACGGATGGAGCGCGTTGCGATCCGGCGGCCCGCCAGGGGCTGCGATCCGGCAGCGCCAGCAAACCATGACCACGAAACAGCGAACCCAGGCAGAACGCTCGAGCGCCACCCGGCAGGCCCTGATGGAGGCGGCGCGTGAGACCATCCTCGAGCTTGGCTATGCCGGCGCCACCACGTCGGAGATCGTTCGTCGGGCGGGCGTTTCGCGCGGCGCCCAGGTGCACCACTACGCCACCAAGCAGCAGCTCATGCTTGCGGTGGCGGATTTCATCTTGTCCGATGTCGAATGTGTACTCGAGGAGATCACCGAACAGTTGCGTGAGCGACCGGGCGAGGTGGACGACTTTATTTTCGATATTTGGGAAAAAATCTTCGCTCCGAGCAACTATCACCCGATGCTGGAGCTGGTAACGGCATCACGCACGGACGAGGTTTTGCGGCGTCGGCTGGCCGAACGCTGGACCCGGTTGCTGGCCGCATACGATGACATCTGGTCGCGGGTTTTCAGCCCTCCGGGGCGGATTGGCGAGGATTCACGGACGACTCTGGACCTGACGCTGTTTTTGTTGCGGGGGATGGCATTCCAGCGCGTCGTGCTGGACAACGATCCGGAAATGACCGATCGCCTGATAAGAAAATGGTCCAGCTTCGTGCACCAGGACGTGGCGTTGCGCGAAGATAGCGCCGCTTGAAGCGACGGAACTGATGGAAGGTCCTGTTGGGCCGTTCGCGGACCCGGGGAGGGAGGAAGCCAGATGAACAGCCAGGTCGGTGGCGAAGCGCTGCTGGTTTGCGAGGCGCTCGCCAAGTCCTTCGGCGGCGTTCATGCGGTCGCCGACATGTCGCTCGAGGTCCGGCCCGGAATCATCACCGGTCTGATCGGCCCGAACGGTGCCGGCAAGTCGACCCTGTTCAATCTGGTCTCGGGCGTCATCCCCGCCGACCGTGGACGGGTGACGCTATTTGGCAAAGACGTCACCCGCCTGAGGGCCTTCAGGATTGCCCGGCTCGGCATGGTCCGCACCTTCCAGCTATCGCGCGAAATGTCCCGTCTTACGGTGCTCGAAAACCTGATGCTGTCGCCGGGCCATCAACTCGGCGAGAATTTCCTCGCGGTATTTGCGAGCCCCGGCCGGGTGGCGGCTGAGGAGCGCCGAATTCTCGAGCAGGCCAACGGCATTCTCGAAACCGTCAACCTCGGCCACATGCGCGACGAATTCGCCGGCAACCTCTCGGGCGGACAAAAAAAGCTACTGGAACTGGCCCGCGCCCTGATGACCGACCCGAAACTCATCCTGCTCGATGAGCCGGCCGCCGGTGTCAACCCAAGCCTGATGGGCCTGCTGATGGACACGATCGCCAAGCTGAACGAGGAGGCCGGCAAGACATTTTTGATCGTCGAGCACGACATGGAGCTGGTCGAGCGACTCTGCCATCATGTCGTCGTGATGGCCGAAGGCGGACCGCTGACCGAGGGCACGTTCCAAGAGGTCACCCACGATCAGCGGGTCATGGAAGCCTATCTCGGGAGCGCGGCATGAGCGAGCGGGTTCTCGATGTTGCCGGCATCTTTTCGGGCTACGGCGCCGGTGACATTATCAAGGGCGTAGATATGTACGCCGAAGCGGGCGAGATCGTTACCGTGATCGGCCCGAACGGCGCCGGCAAATCGACCATGATCAAGACCATCGCCGGGCTGGTGCGGGCCCGCGAGGGCACGATCCGACTACTCGGCACCCAAACCCACGCCATGCGTGCCTCCGAGGTCGCTCGCCTCGGCATGTCCTACGTGCCCCAGGAAGCCAACGTGTTCCGCCGCCTGAGTGTGGCAGAGAACCTGGAGATGGGCGCCTGGGTCCTGCCGGAAAAGCAGGTCGAGCGGGCGGAAATGGTCTTTGATCTATTCCCAGTGCTGCGCGAGCGCCGGGGCGTCAACGCCGGCAGTCTATCGGGCGGCCAACGCCAGATGGTGGCGCTCGGCATGGCGCTGATGGTGGACCCCAAAATCCTTCTGCTTGATGAACCCTCGGCCGGACTGTCGCCAAAGCTCGTCGAAGAAATGTTCAACATCATAAGGAACGTCAACAGCGACGGGGTCGCGGTGTTCATGGTCGAGCAGAATGCGATCCAGGCCCTCAGGATGTCCGATCGCGGTTATGTCCTTGCAGGTGGCCAGGTCAAGCTCGCCGACACGGCGGCGGGTCTGCTCGAAAACGCCGAGGTGCGTGAGCTTTATCTCGGAGTGACGGCCTGATGGTGGGACAATCGCTTTTGGCACCGGCCTTGCCACCTCCTCGCGTGTCGTCATCCGCGAAGACGGGTGATCCCTATCCTCCGACGCCTCAATCGGGGTTCAGTGTTTATGGATCCCCGCCTTCGCAGGGACGACGCCAGGAGGCGAGACGCGACGATCTTACGATATGCGATTGTCTTGGCCTGATGAGGGTGACGGCGTAATGGGCCAACTGATTTTTAACGGGCTTGTCGATGGTGCGATCATTGCGCTGCCGGCGACCGCATTCACCATGCTGTTCGCCATTCTGCGGTTTGCAAACTTCTCCGTCGGGACGTTCATGACGGTCGGCGCCTATCTGGCGCTCAGCCTGAATGTCCTGCTGGGGGCGCCGCTCTGGCTGGCGTCCCTCGGCACGATGCTGGCGACGGCCACGCTTTTCTGGCTGAGCGATCTGATCGTCTATAAGCCGATGCGCGATTTTCACTCGATCTCGCTGCTGATCGTCTCGATTGCCGTCAGCCTCGTGGTCGAGAACATCATCCGACTGTTTTACGGCAACGACGTGCGCGGCTTCGATCTGGCGCTAACGAGGCCGATCAAAATGGCCGGTTTGCGATTTACCGTCGATCAGCTCTGGATTCTCGCCATCGCCATGACGGTGATGCTGGCGATGCACATCCTGCTCAGTTACACCAAGCTCGGCAAGGCGATGCGAGCGACGGCCGACAATTTCCAGCTCGCCGAGGTTCGCGGCATCAACACGGCCGCGTCATCGCGGCGACCTGGCTCATCGGCGGCGCGCTCATTGGTCTTTCGGGCGTTTTTGCCGGCGTCGATCTGGTGATCGAGCCGATGCTCGGCTGGTCGCTGACCATACCGGTTTTCGCCGCCGCCATCCTCGGCGGGATCGGCTCGCCCTATGGAGCGATGCTCGGCGCCATCCTGGTTGGTTTCGCCGAAGAGATCACCGGTCAATTCCTGGCCCCCTCCTACAAGGTTGCGGTCGGCTTCGTGATCATTGCGGTTTTGCTGATGTTCCGTCCGCAGGGACTTTTCGGTCAGCCTGAAATCAAGAAGTGAGGCGGCAGGATGCTCGACTATTTCGTCTCCATCGCGACCTTTGTCGGGATCTACATGATCCTCGCGCTCGCTCTCAACATGCAGTGGGGCAAGACCGGCATGGTGAATTTCGGCATCGCCGGGTTTTTCGGGCTCGGCGCCTATACCAGCGGTCTCCTGACCGTCGATGCCGGATGGCCTTTCATCGGCGGTGTGGTTGCCGCCGCGGCCATGGGGTTCGTATTCGGCGCCGGCGTTTCGCTCCTTTCGGTCCGGTTGCGCGATGATTTTCTCGCCATTGTCACTCTCGGATTCGCCGAGATCGTTCGTCTTGTTCTGTTGAACGAGGACTGGCTGACCCGGGGACCGCGCGGACTGCCGATTGATGTCCGCCCGCTGTCGGGATTGTTCGATCGCTCGACCTATGGATATTTTTACCTCGGCCTCGTGGCGCTTGCCGTGATCGTTGTCCTGTTCGTCGCCGAAAAGCTCGCGCGGGCGCCCTATGGACGGGTCATGAAGGCCATCCGCGAGGACGACGTGGTGACGGAGACGCTCGGCAAGAACGTGCTTTTTTACCGGGTTCAGGTGTTTGCCGTCGGGTCGATGTTCATGGGCGTGGCCGGCGCGCTCTATGCCCACTACGTCCAGAACATCAGCCCGGAGCATTTCGTGCCGATGGTGGCAATCTTTATCTGGATGTCGGTGATTGTCGGCGGCGCCGGCAACAACTGGGGCCTGCTGATCGGTGCCGGGCTGGTGATGGTGATCCTCGAGGGGACCCGTTTCATGGGCGACTTCGTCACATTTCTGGACGCCGAAAAGCTCTCGGCGATCCGGATCATTCTGATCGGGGTTTTGTTGATACTCATCGTCCGCTTCCGGCCCCAGGGCATCCTGCCCGAGCCGAAGTTCCGGGGGCCCGGAGTGTTATCGTCCTGATTGCCTTGCGCATGCCGGGCCCCACGATCGCGGCGTGCGCGAAATAGATTGAAACTGGAAAGGGAGAAGAAAATGCCTAGGAAAGTAACTCGCAGAACCGTCCTGAAAACGTCTGCCGCGGCAGCATTCACGACGGCGCTGATCCCAAGCGTCTCCTGGGGAGCACCGTCGATCAATATCGGCAGCCTGACACCTAATACGGGAGGTGGCGGCCCGTTCGGCCCCAAGATCACGTCGGCGCACAAGCTTGTCGTGGATCGCGTGAATGCGGCCGGTGGGATCCTTGGCGGGCGCCACATCGCGCTTTACCAGGAGAATTCGGAAACCAATCCGGAAGCCGCCATCCGCGCCGCCCGCAAGCTGGTGGATGTCAACAAGGTCGCCGGCATCCTCGGCACCTGGTCCTCTTCGGTGACTCTCGGCATCATGCCACTCTGCCAGGAAGCGGGCGTCATCCAGATGTGCACGTCATCATCCGCCGACATTCCGAAAAAGGACACCAAAGGCTACGTTTTCGACTTCCAGGCCCTGTCGCCACGCTGGGGCAAGGCGATCGGTGATCTGGCTCTGAGGCGGGGCTACAAATCCTTCTCGATCATGGCTCTCAATAACGATTTCACCGGCTCGATGGTCGACGGTTTTGTCAAGCGCGTGACCGCCGACGGCGCCAAGATCGTCAACAAACCATTCTACTATAACGGCGGCCAGGCGAGCTACCGGGCCGAGGTGGCAAAGCTTATCAAGGGCAACCCGCAGGCGGTGTTCATCCCGAGCTACGTCACCGATTTCACCGCCGTCTACAAGGAGCTCTTCCGGGCCGGCTACGAGGGCAAGGTGATCACGGTTTCGATCTCGACCGGCTCGAAATTCAAGAAGGCCGTCGGCGAGGCGGCAAACGGCATTCTGCACGGTCTGCCGGTACCGCCACTGGAGAGCCCGGCCTACAAATTTTATCTCAAGATGCGCGGCATGAAGGACACCGGCGGCGTTCAGCACCCCTTCGGAACCGCCGGCATGGACCAGATGAGCGTCCTGCTGATGGCCATGGAAAAGGCCAAGAGCGACAACGGGCCGGTGGTCGCCAAACATATCCGGGAGGTCACCAACCCGGGTGGCGAAAGTGTCTACGATGTCGTTGAAGGTCTGAAGCTGATCCGGGCCGGCAAGGACGTCAACTATACCGGTGCCAGCTCCGACGTCGATTTCGACGATGAAGGCATGATCAAGGGCCGTTTCTTTCAGCTCTGGGAGATCAAGGACGGCAGGGACGTCTCGATCGAGCGCGTTCAGAGCTAGTTGCGTTGGTGTTGCGTCTGTGGCTACCCCTCACCCCAGCCCTCTCCCCATGAAGTATGGGGAGAGGGAGTCCGGGCGAGCGGGTTGATGGGTACGCTCACAGGCCGCGACTGCGGCCCGACGCCACTTCGGCGCCGGAACAGCCGAGAGCGATAAAAAATAGGGAGTATCGGTCATGGCACGAGTTAGAGACATCGGCATCGACGAGGTGCCGCAAGACGCTCGAGAGACCTATGAGCGGTTCGCAATGGATTATGGGCCGTTCATGAACCAGGTCAGGGTGTTCGCACACCGTCCGCCGGCATTGCGCCATATCATGGGCCTGCTGCTTGAACTGGCTGACGAACAACTGCTGCCGAAGCGCTATCTGGAGATCGTCCTCGTCGTCGTCTCCAAGCTCAACGAATGCGCCTATTGCGTCGCCCACCACACACCGCGCCTCGTTGCCCAGGGGCTCGAGCCAGAGATGGTGGCGAAGATCCTCGACGACGATTGCCCGGGCCTCGACGCGGTCGACCGGCTGGTTCGCGATTACGCGATCGACGTAACGACCAAACCGCAGTACATGCGCGATGCCGTTTTCACGGAGATGAAAAAACATTTCAGTGAAGAGCAGATCGTCGAGCTGACGCTCAGGATCACGCTCTGCGGATTTTTCAACCGCTTCAACGACGCCTTGCAGATCGGCATGGAAGATGGTGTCGTCGAGGATATGCTGGCGATGGGCAGTTCGGAGGACGAACTGCCGGTTCATGACCGGGCCGAGGACGCGGCGTAGGTTTTCTCGATTCCCATGGTCTTCCGCACCGATTCGGGTATCTCGAAAGGAGAGCAATCATGTATGGCTGGCGTGGACGCATCGGGCTGCTTGCACCGACCGGAAATTCCGTCATGGAACCCGAGTTCCAGCGCCTCGCGCCCGAGGGTGTGACGACGCACACCAACCGGGTCGCGCTGAAGGACGTAACCCCTGCAAGCCTCGCGGAGATGGAGGGCGATACGGTCCGCTCGGCCGTCGGCATCGCGAGTGTGCGGGTCGGCGTGATTGCGTTCGGCTGCACCTCGGGCAGTTTCGTCGGCGGCGACGGTTATGACCAACGCCTGATCAAGATGATGGAGGATGCAACCGGGGTGGCCGCGACCACCACAACGTCGGCGGTCGTCAAGGCGCTTCGGTCTTTCGGCGTCGAGCGAATCGCGCTCGCGACCCCATATACCGACGAGGTGACGCAACTCGAGGTCAAATTCCTCCAGGCGGCTGGCTTCGAGGTCACCAACTGGCAGGGCGGCGGGATCGTCGGAGTGGCCGACATCCAGGAGTGTCGCCCGGAAACCTCGTATCGGCGCGCAAAGGCCGTCGATAACGAGCGGGCGGAGGCCGTGTTCATATCCTGCACGGGATTTCGCACCATCGAATATATCGAGATGCTGGAAGCCGACCTCGGCAAGCCGGTGGTCACGTCCAACCAGGCGACGTTCGCCGAGTGCCTGCGCATTCTCGGCGTCGGCGAGGCGGCGCCGGGCTTCGGCAGCCTCTTCGTGCGCGTCCTTGGCGCAGGCCCCGCGAGCGCCTCCGACGCCGCCACCCTGCTCGAATTCGACGCCGCCCGGCAATCGGCCTGAGAGCGCGGCTCGACCAGACCTAGTGGAAGATCAAAGTGGCTGACAATCATCGTTCACCACGACCCAGTGGGCCGCTCGCCGGGGTCCGTATTTTGGACCTCAGCCGGATTCTCGCAGGGCCGACGATCACCCAGCTCCTCGGCGATCTCGGCGCCGACGTGATCAAGATCGAGCGCCCCGATCGCGGCGATGACACCCGGTCCTGGGGACCGCCGTTTCTCGAAGGCGCGAGCCCGGACAACCCCGGCTGGTCGAGCTATTTCCTCTGCGCCAACCGCAACAAGCGCTCGCTCGCCCTCGATATCGCCAGACCCGAAGGCCAGGCCATAATCCGCCAGCTTGCCGGCCATTCCGATGTCCTGGTCGAGAATTTCAAGGTCGGCGGCCTGGCCAGGTACGGCCTTTCCTATGGCGATCTGGCGGACGATCTGCCGGAACTGATTTATTGCTCTATCACCGGCTTCGGCCAGACCGGGCCGCTCGCGCCGCGCGCCGGTTACGACGCCATGGTGCAGGCCATGGGCGGCATCATGAGCCTGACGGGCGAGCCGGATGGCGAACCGATGAAGGTCGGCGTCGGCATTGCCGACATGGTCTGCGGGCTCTATGCCGGGATCGCCATCCTGGCGGCGCTGCATCATCGCGAGCGAACCGGCGAGGGCCAGCACATCGACGCTTCGCTATTCGACACCCAACTGGCCTGGCTGGCGAACGAGGGCGTCAACTACCTGACCAGCGGCGAAGTGCCGAAGCGGCGCGGCAATGCGCATCCCAATATCGTGCCCTATCAGGTCTTTCCGGCGAGCGATGGCCACTTCATGCTGGCGGTCGGCAACGATGGTCAGTTCACGAAATTCTGCCGCGTTGCCGGGGTTGCGGAACTGGCGAATGACCCGCGCTTTGCCACCAACCCGGCCCGGATCGCCAACCGTGAGGCGTTGATCCCGCTCCTGCGTGCCCGCACGGCCCTGAAGTCACGTACCTTCTGGATCGAGACGCTGGGCGCGGCCGGTGTCCCGTGCGGGGCGATCAACAATGTCGCCGAAGCGTTCGCCGAGCCGCAGGCGGTGGCGCGCGGGGATCGCCTGACCATGCACGACTCGAAGATCGCCGGCGGCACGGCGGACCTGATCGCCAATCCCTTGAAACTTTCCGAGACGCCCGTCGCCTACCGTCAATTCCCACCCGAACTCGGAGAGCACACCGACCAGGTATTGCGCGAGGTCTTGGCCATGACGCGGGAAGAAATCAATGCCTTGAAATCGG
>Ga0114931_10011887_pt1 | contig 10235 bp, 4 predicted proteins | sample 2SBtaG_FD_89579 | JGI IMG/M metagenome (GOLD analysis project Ga0114931, IMG submission 89579) | Deep subsurface microbial communities from Kolumbo volcano to uncover new lineages of life (NeLLi) - 2SBTROV14_V59a metaG | ecosystem: Environmental > Aquatic > Marine > Volcanic | place: Kolumbo... | reverse complement strand
GTCAAGTTGCCGATTTCGGGTGGAATCGATCCCGTCAGGTGATTCACATAGAGAATCAGGAAGCCTAACCGAGTGAGATCGCCAATCTCCGGGGGAATCGTTCCGCTCAGGTTGTTGTCCGTAAGGTCCAATCCGGTCACCCGATCGCCGGTCACCGTCACCCCATACCACGTAGCAACCGGCCCGCTGAGCCAGTTGTCATTGTGCGTCCAGTTCGGGCCGTCCGTGCTGTTGTACAGGGCGACCAGCGCCAGGGAGTCCTGTTCCGTCACCTGAGCGGATAGGGTTTGGTGCATCCCCGGTAAGAGTGAGAGGATAAAAATGATTTTGCAAATAATACATGTGTTTTTCATGATGACCTCCTGCACTTTTAGACCTCTAAGGCCTCTCAGACCTTTGAGGTCTTTACCTTATTTTAAAATTGTTAATTTGCGCGTTTGCGAAAAGCCCTGCTCCGTTGTCAGGCGATAGAAATAGATGCCGCTCGGTAGGCCTTTGACAGAAAAGGTTATCTTATGAATTCCGGCCTCTTTTGCTCCGTGAACAATTTCGGCCACTTGCTTGCCGCGCACATCGTATACCATGAGCGAAATGTTGGCAGCTTTGGCCAGTTGATAGCGGATCGTCGTCGTTGGATTGAACGGGTTGGGGTAATTTTGCTCAAGCCGGAATTCCATTGGCGCCGTCGCTTGCGGGGTTTCATTGGCAACATCTGTGGATTTTGGCATCTTGACAGTATACAGCATGGGAAAGCGAATCCCATTGACCACCACGCCGTACATACCCCGACGCAGCGTATCCACTTTGATGGTTTTGGTCGCCATCTCGGATGTTTGGGCAGACTTTTGCAGGCCCGGGTTCACATCCCTGGCCTTGCTGATGACATTTCCTTTATTGTCGATCAGGGAAAACCCCATCTCCTGCGAGGACCCGTAGAACGAAAGGTCCATCTGAAAATCCTGCATTTCCGGCCATTTGATGACCATGATCTCTGCAGGTATTATCTGGTATGGTTTTTCCGCCAGGAAGCTTTCTATCACTTTAGGGTTCGACGGAAAAGGCAAATCAAGCGGTATTCCCTCAAGAACGGAGAGGGGTGGTTGCAGAAGATAGAATTCCGATTCGGCCTGCATCCAGTCCGGAATATCATAGAAAGCATAACTTTCTGGAAGTGTAGCGGGAATGGTGTATTGGTCATATCCAATTTCGATACGGTAGAAATTTCGCCGATTTCGTCCCGATACGGAAAATTTGAATCGACTTGTTGATAGCGCATTGTGAACATTTTCAACGGTAATTGCATGTGCACCGGTTGCGATGGTCTCGCCCGAAGCGCCATAGGCTGTGAGCAGAAAATCAGAGCCCCGGCCTCGCTCTTCCGGTTCGACATAGATCGCGATACGATCCGTGTAGGTGGCATTCGGCAAATCCGGTATTGACAAAGCGTAAAAATCTTGATCGTCGGGGACATGAAAATTCAAATCTTCAACAGGAAAAATTTCTCCGATAGAGTGTTCGGGAATCATAATGCTGGCTGCGGTTGCCAGTGTGTTGTTGTCTTCAAAACGGTCCGGTTCAATGGTAGCGGGCTCATCCGAGGAGAACTCAATTTCGTAGAAAACATTCCTGGTCGAACTCGGAAGACGGGATTCAAGGTAGTATATTCCGGGAGGGAGCTCCTGGCTGAACCTCGGATCGATACGCTGAGAAGGGGTGAACCCTGTTCCGTGCATCACCGCTTCTGTACACCCGAGGAGTGGACAGTTAATGTTTATGTCTACGTTTCGATAATCGTCAACGTAGAAATAGTATCCGTCTTCAGGATCCTCCGTCGAGAGTGTGAGGCAGTGCAAACCGGGCTGTAAACGAGCATAGTGGCTGAAATCATTGCTTTCGAGGCTATCCGGCGGCAGGAGATGTGCACGCTCATGTTCAGCCACTTGATACAAAGCGTCGAAGGCGTTGAGATAGCCAGGCTGCACGTGAGAGTCCGGACTGTCGCCCCACGCGGTGCTTCTAATAATATCGGCAATTTCATCGACTGTCAGGGATGGACAAACGGCGCGCATCATGGCCACCACACCTGAAGTATAGGCTGCAGCGCCGCTGGTTCCGCTGATAGAGGAAATTGTTGGGTCCGCTGGCGTCGGCGTTGTAATGAGGCCCGGTTCGGCAGGGGACCAGATATCCACTGGCTGGCCGTAATTCGATCCCCACCTGAAACCGTCTTCCCTTCGCACAGCCTTTTTTGTGGAGTAATCTATGGCTGCAACTACAATTACGCGATTTTCTCCAGACCCAGCTTCCGAAGGGATATCCAAAAGTTCGGGGCCAATGTCTTGCTCATCGTTCCCGCCGGCAACTACAACCACGACCCCATGGTCGTACGCTTCATCAATAGCATCGTTCAAAGCCTGGAGTCCCGAAGTTCTGGGAAAGTGTTCACACCACCAATTACAATAGCCGCCCCAGCTATTATTAATAACTTTTGCCCCCCAACTCACAGCCGTGCGGATAGCTCGTGCTCCTTGAGAAAAAGTCAAGTTAAATCGAAAGGGCATGGGCAGCGATATCATACCACCTGTCCCGGCGGAGCCGAAACGGTCGTTATGTCGAGCGCAGGCAATGCTGAGGGTACGCGTGCCGTGATAGTTTCGCTCATATGCATCGACATCACGATCCTCATCCACAAAATCATATTGAAGTCGCGCGGGGAAATCGTCATTTAATATGAACCCAACATCAATTAAGCAGGCAGGCACTGAGTATCGCGATAGATGAAACAGGGATAGAAGCTCCCAGGCTTCAGTTACGTTGATGTAGGGGTCGTTAAAGCACGGCTGCATAAAGGCATCCATGTAGCCTTCGTTGGGCAGTGCCGGATTCGGCGCCGAAGCATCCATGGCGTATTCCTGGGTGCTGGTTGTGTAACAATCATTCAGTTTAAAAACGTGATTTAAATCCGCGCTCTTATTGCCAATATTCCACTCGTGTAAAACGACGGCGAAAAGGCGAAGAATTTCTTGCGAAGAAAATGTAAATGTGCCGTACAGCTTGAACTTTTTGGCTATGTCAGGCAGGGTTTTCAGGTCCGCCTGCCTTGAATCCACTTCAATCAGAAAATAGCCGCTGGATTTGGGTATATCCCGTTGCAGGTACTTGTATTTTTCCGGAGGCTCGGGTATGCTTCCATCGCTGATAACGCGTCCATGCCATCTTCCCAGCAGTTCTTTCAACACCTGGTCATTTTCGGGTTTGAAAATGATTTCCTTTTCCGCGAATTGATCAATTCTTCCCAGCGAATCCATAATAACCCCGACCTGGCGTATCTGCTGGTTTGGCCCGGGAACGGTTTCCGGATCTCCTTTCAGGGTGGTGTCCACCACGGCTCGAAATGGTTCCTGGGAGTATGAGCTTGTAGTTGACGATAAAAGGACAGCGATTATTGCAAATAGCATCTGGCCGACTGGAAAGTAACAACGTTTCATGAGTGTCTCCATTAGTAAAGAGCCAGTGCGAGGCGCCTCGGAGGTGCGTCGCACATTCAGTTTCCATGGCTTTTTTATTATATATATTAGAAAACAAGTCCCGGATATTGAAAAAAAACATTTTAAAACGTGCGTTTGATCACCCTGCCGAGAGTCTCGTCGCAAGATAGAAATCACGGCCAATTATTTCTTTAACCGTAGCGACGTCGCCCAAGTGGTGGGATTTTACCTTGTATCTTGATGGAAAATTGTTAAATTTTTCAATATGGAAACAGGCGAAAGACAACTGGTACGGCGGGTTGAACAGCAGGATCCCCAGGCTGAACGCGAACTTTTGTCTCTCTATGGCTCTCGCATCGCACGAAAAGTGCTGTATGCCTTTGGAACGCAAAATGATGATTGGAAAGATGTCGTCAATGACATCATCCTGGCCGTTCTGGAAAATTTACGCCATGGCAAATTCGATGCACAGCGCGGCACGCCTCTCGGCTCCTACATCTATGGCATTGCCAATAATAAAATTCGCGACTATTTCAAATTGATGAAAAAGCAAAGGCAGCATCAGACTTTGGATCAGAGTTTGAATTTTGGCGTCGCCGAGGAATTTGAACTCGAAAAAAAGGAACTGAGAGCATTGATGAAAGAAATGCTGAAAAAGCTCAAACATAAATACCGGCAGGTGCTTTACCTAAAATATTACGAAGAACTGAACATCGCAGAAATTAGTGAGCGAATCAACCTTCCGCCCAGACGGGTGAGCGAAAGACTGAACTATGCCGTCAAGCTGCTGCAAAAAGAGATGAAAAAGAAAAAATATTTTTCAATATTTACCGGCATATTTCTAATTATTGCTTAAAAGGAATCAAGGCAGCAACTATGAGATGCAATCTAAAAAACAGGAATCAGATCATTGAAGATTACTTGAACGGCCGTCTGGCGAAAGCGGAACGGGAAGCATTTGATGAACACCTCTTCAATTGCGACGTCTGCTACCGGGAGCTTCGCCTGCGCGAGGAAATGATTGAAACCATCAAAAAGGAGGGCGCGATGATCTTTCAGGAGCAGATCGTCGCGCAGGGCAACCATGCAAAAGACGCGGGAGAATCCCTGTTGCGCAAAATATTTCCGACTGCCGTGCGGCGACCGGCGTTCGCCTTTGCTGCGCTTGTGTTGTTTGTGGCCATTTCCGCACTGGTTCTGCAACAGTGGCTTGGATCAGGCGATTCTTCAACGCCCGTGATTGCTGAAAAGCGGCCTTCACTCCCCCAAGAAAAAGAATCCTTGCTCAAACCTTCACCCGCGCATCAAAAGACGACAGAGCCGTCAAAGACCGGCCGGCTCTATGCCGCCAATTTCCAGCCCTCGCCGATGTTCGAAGAAATGCTGTCATCGAATCTGCGTTCGTCCGCCCTGAATATCCTGGCGCCGCAACCGGGGCAAAAAGTGGAGAGCGGACATATCCGTTTCGAGTGGCAGGGAGATGAATCCGGCCCGTTCTATGTGAAAATATTGGACAATCGCGGCCGGGAAGTTGCCGCCGTCAATACAGAGCAGCGCCGGGTGCTGGTAAGGGAAAAGCTGCCGCCAGGGTTGTATTACTGGAAACTGGAAACCGAAGAAGATCTGCTTTTTCTCGGAAAATTCGTTGTGCCTGTGCCGGGGAAGGATTAAAGTATATTTTTATACTCATTCCTCTTTGCGGCTTTGAGCATTTGAGGCTGACCTATGGTCTCCATTTGAAGACAATTGCCCGAAATCATTTTCCGATCAACACAAATCCACTCCACAATTTGGGAAATGCTGTCTTGCCATTGCGAATCATGTTTAACTTTGCATCGCGCAATGCATAGGAATAACTCTTTCCATCAAGTACATTCTTGTAAAAATCAACCATTAATTTACTGGTATGTTTGTCCGACACCTTCCATAGCGAAACAAGTAAATTTTTAGCACCGGAACAGATAAATCCACGCGTCAACGACAATAAACCCTCTCCGCGAACCAGTTTACCGACGCCGCTTTCACAACTACTCAGCACCACTAAATCTGCATTTAAATTTAAATTATAGGTCTCTGCCGCATAAAGGATTCCATCTTCTCTGGCAGCAGAATCGCCGGGCTGGGCAAAAATGATCCCGGAAAGATTCGGATTTTCATCATCGATAATGCCGTGAGTGGCAACGTGAACAAAACGAAAATCTCTGGCCATATCCTTGAAATTTTCTTCGGAGGCATCGGAGTAAAAATACCCAACCGTCGGCAGACTTTTTTGCGAAAATAGCCTGGCAATCCCTTCGACTTCTGATTTTGAATATTCCAGAGCAGAAAAACGTGTTCTGTCAATGCTAACCGACCTGTCAGGGTCAGCTCTTTCAATCGCCGGGATATTCGCCGCGAAAATCATTTCTGTGTTTGATTTTTCACTGAAAACCGGCGCGTACCCGACAAGCCCGTTAAACTTCGCCGGCCCGTGCAAATCAGCTAGTCGCTGTTTTGAAAAATTTTCTAAAAACAACTCTGCTGAGAGGTAATAAGAAAGTTCGAATCTGCTAATTAAATAATCTGCATGGGAAAAACCCAAAAGATCATTTGACATTTGTCGGCAAATTAATGCCTCGAAGGGAATTTGATAGAGTTCCGTATGGGGGATGATAATTAATTTTTTCTTGTCACCAAGCAAATTCTCGACAGGTTGAATGAGCGTCTGGTAAAGTTGATAGCTTTCACTTGCAAAATGGAACAAATCTATTTTTTTTATATGGTCACGAAATGAATCGATTAACTGGAAAAAATTAGTATCTATGGCTACCGTGTCGACGACAAAGTCATTCCGACCGATTCCGAAAATGCGCACATTTTTCTCGGTTACAAAATAGTCGAGCATGATTTCATCTTTAGTAAGATTTGCCTGTACTTCGCTGACAGTAATTTCGCGCGGGAGATACTTGAGATGGTAATATTGAGGATATTCCTTCTCGAAACGGTCAATCAAATCTTTATAACCCTGCTTGAGCGCAAAAGTTTTTTCCCTGTATTCAGTCGCCTTTGCGCTGTCCTGATTTTCTTTTTTCCTCAACTGCTTTTGCAACTGTGTGTCAAAAAGGGAAATGTCTGCCCTGATTTTATTTTCTCGTTCCAGCAAGCTATCGGGGATGCCGGAAATATGGGCCGCCTGCACGTCATGCAAAGACTTTTGCAATACAGCAAATTTAGCCTTTTGGGCGAATTTAAATTGTTGATGCAAGTACTTTGGTTCGCCTGTGAGCGCATAAAGCTCAGCAAGCGTTTCGATCGCATTCTCTGATATTTCTTCCTCATATCTTGCCAAATACAATTTTGCCTCGTCGGAACTATGACCGAGGATAATTTTATCGACCAGCTCAGTCGCCAGCTTATGAGTGTCCATCGCAGTATGCAAATTTTGTAATTTTTGATCCGGCGTGTCCTGGAGCTTTGAAAACGCTTTCGCTTTATTGATGAGGCTATAAATCAAATATTTATCAGACAGCCTTTTCTCAATCGGCGGGTTGTGATAGATATTCGTATCTGAAAAAGAAGGAACCAGGGCAATAATCGCCTTTTGGTATGATTGAAGCGCCTGACGATAGTGGGAATTTTTGAAAAACAAAGCGCCAATGGCGTTGTAATCTTCAGCGAATTTCGGATGACGCTCACCAAAAAGACTTTTGTTGATTTTTAGTGACTTTTGATAATATTTCAGCGCAGATTCTAAATCATTTTTTAATCGGTAAGCTTCTCCGAGGTAGTGATAACTTGAAGCGACAGATGGGTGGTTTTCACCGTAAAACTTTTTCCTGATTTTCAAAGATTTCTGAAAATAATCTATTGCAGCATCAATTTCATACAATTTCCAATGACACAAACCGATATTGTTCAGTGCGGGGGTGGTTGAGATATCATTTTCCCCCTTAAGCTGCCGATTGATGGTTAATGCTTTCTGGAAATATTCAAGCGCTTTCTTATAATCCCGCTTTTCAAAAAAAATCATGCCTATATTATTGTAAGAAGATGCCATTGCTTTATTTTTGTCTTTAGATGCATTTGAGAAAATAAACAGCACCTGTTGATAATATTCATAAGCTTCGTCAAAATTGCCGATTAAATAATTGGCATTTCCAATAGAATTGTAAAACCAGGCTAAATCAGATTCGCTTTCTCCCGACAGCTTCTTTCTCAAGCTAATGCCTTTTTTATAATAATTTATGGCCTGTTGATAATTGCCCTGGGTGTAGCACGTATTGCCCAAGAGTCCATAAACATCAGAGCAGCGAAGGCTTTCTTCCTGGTTTGTTGCTTTTAAAGCGGAAAGTGCTTTTTCAGAATAGTAAGCGGCGCTGTCGTATTTGGATTTTTGGAAAAATTGCTTTGCCTTGGAATGGTACTGAGCGGCAAGTGCGGCGTCCTCAAGCGAAGAAGTTGTTGGCCTCTGAGAAAAAACCATGGAAGCCAGCGAAAAAAAAGTCAGCAAGAACAGATACTTTTTCATTTGTGATATCCTTTAGGGATTGCAAAGTTCACCTATTGAGAAATATGTCTGACAGAAAAATTCACTATAATTGAGTATATTATCGGCTGAGTGCTTTTGCTTAGATTGGCTTTCAAGGAAGCTCCGCTACTGGATGGTGATTGTGGAATGATGACGATTCCTTTGTAGGAGGCAATCATCTGCTGTTTGTTTCAAGACGCTTAAAAACGATACAAAATTCCCTAAAAAAATGCAAGGGGAAAATGGGCTTTTGTGTAACATATCACTCTTGAAAGGAGAATCCTTTTGACAAATTGAAGCTTGAGAACAAGATTTCTGAAATAACGCCAGCAGATGAAATATTAAAAAACTAGCTGAAAAGCCTTGAATCTTTTGAAATAATTTGCGATGTTAATTTTTAAGGTAATCTTTACAAAGAAGGTTACCTTATGTAAATTGTCTGAGAGGAAGCCATGAAAAATAATTATTTTTTTATCGTCATGTTTTTACCGCTGTCTTTAAACGCTGCAATCATTCTGGAGAACAGCATTTTAAAAGCCGTCTTTAACGAAAAAACCAGCGCTCTGGAACAGCTCGTCAGCAAGCGCACAAACTGGCCGGTGCAACGACGCGCAGAATTGGCCAAGTCCTTTCGCATGTCTGTGCCCTTGCCACGACAGCGATTCAATCCGGTGCTTGGAGAGAAACAGGAGAGGCCTGAGGTGCATTTTGACAGAGCGAATCAGCAAATCGATTTTACCTGGGAAACGCTTCACAGCAAAAACGGCGGCGAGCTTGCAATTCGTTTTATCGGTTCTGTGCAGCTCACTGACGGCGGTCTTGTCTTCAGCGCCCACATTGTGAACAACAGCCCATATTCTGTAGAGACTGTGGCCTGGCCCGTGCTCGGTGATCTGAGCGTGCCGCCCGGCGCCGGTGAACTGGCGCAACTGGGCATTGATTACGGCGGTATGAGGCGGCTCGAACTTGTTCCGAAATTTCAGAATCAGCCCGGCTATTTTGCTGTGGATTATCCGACGCAAATGATGAACACACCGGACACTCCCTTTTCGCTTATTGATAGCGGCGTGGAAGGACTATATGTCGGCTATCATGACACGACAGCGGAACATCTGGTGCAGTTCACAGCGCGACTGATTCCCGGTTATGTCAGCTATGAACTGTGGGATACCGGTGTTAACCCGAAGACGGAGGAAATTTCCGGCCATCCGGTGCACCTGGAATTCTCGACTGTTCATTTTCCATTCGTCAATCCGGGCGAAACGGCTGTTTTGCACCCCATCGTTTTGCAGCCATATCAGGGCGACTGGCACAGCGGCGCCGATTGTTACAAAAAATGGCGCAAAACCTGGTTTAAAGCACCTACCAAACCGGAATGGTTCACCCACATGCATTCCTGGCAGCAAATTCATATAAACAATCCCGAGGATGATATTCGTTATCGATACAAAGACCTGATAAAAATCGGAGAGGATTGCAGAAAACATGGCGTTAAAGCCATTCAGGTTACAGGATGGACGACAGGCGGACAAGATGGCGGCAATCCATCGCATGACATTGATCCGCGTTTGGGGACGTGGCAAGAACTGCACGACGCCATTGCAGCGGTGCAGAACATGGGAATCAAGATCGTTCTGTTTAACAAATATACCTGGGCCGATCGAACACTCGACTGGTATCGTAACGAGCTTATCAAATATGCTACCAAAGATCCCTATGGCGATCCACATTACCACAGCGGCTATGCCTATCAAACCGCAACGCAATTAGCGGGAATCAATACCCACCGTTTTTCGCCCATGTGCCACCTGGCAGCGGCATGGCGAAAGATCGCAAATAAGGAATTTATCAAATCCATCAAGCTGGGCGCCGATGGCATGTTGTACGATGAGAATCAGCATCACGGCGGTGCTCGTTATTGCTATGATAAAACGCACGGCCACCAAATCCCGGCGCACATCTATGCGGGCGATGCACTGCTTGCCAAGGGTTTTCATCGCCTCAGCGATAAATTGAAACCGGACTATCTCTACGCCGGCGAAGGAAATTACGACCTCGAATTCCGCCACTATCATCTGTCCTATTTTCGCGTTGATTTGAATCATGTTCCATTGCATCGCTATGTGGCGCCGAATGAAGAAATGATGATTGCCGTTGCCGGTTATAACGACCGCAACATCATCAACCTGGCGCTAATGGATCGCTACATCATCAGTTATGAGCCGCGCAATTTCAAAGGC
>Ga0114931_10011886_pt1 | contig 10235 bp, 9 predicted proteins | sample 2SBtaG_FD_89579 | JGI IMG/M metagenome (GOLD analysis project Ga0114931, IMG submission 89579) | Deep subsurface microbial communities from Kolumbo volcano to uncover new lineages of life (NeLLi) - 2SBTROV14_V59a metaG | ecosystem: Environmental > Aquatic > Marine > Volcanic | place: Kolumbo... | reverse complement strand
CGCGGCGAGCCGCCGCCGCCACCCGCAGAGCCCCTGCGGCCCGCCACCACGCGGATCGACGTGGACGGCCCGAAGCCGGTCCGGCTGCTCGCTCGCTCCCTGGCGGTGGTCCGCTTCGATGTTCCCTACGCCGTCGAAGGGGTCCAGGGCCGCTCCTTTGTGGGCGCGGGACTGGTGATCGACGCCCGGGCCGGTCTGCTGGTGGTGGATCGGGATACGGTGCCCGTGACCCTGGGAGACGTGCGCATCACCTTCGGAGGCTCCGTGGAGATCCCCGGACGCGTGGTGGCACTGCATCCGGAGCACAACCTGGCCGTGGTGGCCTACGACCCCGCCCTGCTGGGGGACACTCCGGTGCGCAGCGCCGAGCTTCGGCCAGGTCCCCTGATTCCAGGGGATGAGGTATGGCTGGTCGTGGTGAACGCGCGTCACCAGGTGCTGGGACGCCGCTCGGTGGTGGCCCGGGTGGATGCACCGGGCATCCCGGTACCCACCATTCCCCGATTCCGCGAGATGAATATCGATCTCATCTCGCTCGCCGAGACCGTGGCTGGCGCAGGGGGTGTCATCACCGACGACAGGGGTCGCGTGCGGGCTGTCTGGGCCTCGTTCTCGTCGGACGCTGCGGGGACGCCCGGCTCGGTCTTCGCCGGCATTCCCGTGGACCTGGTTGCGGAGATGCGCGACTCGCTGACGCGAGGCCCCGGCTTTTCGTGGCGCTCCCTGGGGGTGGAGCTCGAGGCGATCAGCGTGGCGGATGCACGCCGCCGAGGGCTGCCGGATCCCGAGGCCGCCCGCCTGGAGGAGCACGACCCCCATCAGCGCAAGGTGCTCGCGGTGCGCCGGGTGGCCGTGGGCGGCCCCGCGGACCACCAGCTCGCGGTGGGCGATCTCCTGCTGGGCATCGACTCCCATCCCGTGACCCGCTTCCGGGAGGTGGAGCGCGCCGCCCAGACCGGAGAGGTCGCCCTCTCGGTGCTGCACGAGGGGGCGCTGCGGGAGGTCCGCATCACCGCCCGGCTCGAGGCCAGCAGTGGCCTCCGTCGCGCGCTGCTGTGGGCCGGAGCCCTGCTCCAGCGGCCTCCGCCGGAGCTGGCCCTGCAGCGCGGGGTTCCGCTCGACGGGGTCTACGTGGCCGGGCGCTGGCTGGGCAGCCCCGCGGAGCGCCATGGCCTGCGACCCACCCGGCGCATCACCGCGGTGGATGGAATCCCCACGCCGGACCTGGATGCCTTCCTGGCGGCGGTTGCGGGCAAGCGGGACCGGCAGTCCGTGCGCCTGCGGACGGTGGACCTCCAGGGCCAAGTACGCGTGGTGACCCTGGACCTGGACCTGCTCTACTGGCCCACCGCCGAGCTGCTCCGGGACGGCTTCGAGTGGCATACCCCTTGGGAGCGGGAGGGGGAGCAGCCCCCAGGGGCGGGGCCGGTCGAGGCCAGGAGCCTGACCCAGGGCGGGGGTGGGAAGGCCGGGCGGCCACGAAAATGAATTTGTTCAGGTTTCTTGACGGCCGGGAACCACAAGGCTAAAGATGAGTTGATTCATTTTTGGTGGGCCGGGCATGACGGGACTTCGCGAGCGCCAGAAGGCGGATCGGCTGGCCCGGATCTTGCGCGCCGCTGCCCACGGCTTCGAGACCCGGGGCTACGCCCGGACCGGCATCCAGGAGATCGCCCAGGGAGCCGGGCTGGCCGTGGGTACGGTCTACAACTACTTCCGGTCCAAGCCGGAGATCGCCCTGGCGCTCGTGCAGCGCGATTCAGCGGCGGTCCTGGCGGCGGGCGAGGCGCTGCTCGAGGCTCCGCCGCGGGATCCCGTGGCTGCCGTCCGGGCCCTGGTGGACGTGGCCCTCGAGCCCTTCGTGCATCGCGACCGCGCCCTGTGGCGCGCGCTGGTGGCGGCCTCCATGCGCGATCCCGGTCTGCTGGAGGGCCTGGTCGCCGAGGACCTGCGGCTGATCGCACTGCTCGCCGCCCTGCTCCGGAAGCTGCAGGAGCGCGGCGCCCTCCGCCGGGAGGTCGAGCCCGGCCGCGCTGCCCTGGTCCTCTATGGCGTCTTCTTCAGCTGGTTCCTGGCCTGGATCAGCCGGGATGGCCTCGATCCCGCTTCCCTGCGCCGCGAGGTCCATGGGGGGATCGAGCTCGTCATGAGGGGCCTGTGCGCCCCGCTCCCGCAGCGGCGGAGGACCCGATGATCCCCGCAGCGCTCCCGGGCAGGTTCGGGAGAGGGTGGCGGGCGGCGGCCCGGGTCCTTGCGCTGGCGCTGGCATCGCTGCCGGGTCTCGGGGTCCTCGCCGCGGCCGCGCCGCTGCAGCCCCCTCCGCCGGACGTGGATGCGGCCCGCATCGCCGCCCGCCTGGAGGACGTCTTTCGCGGCCAGACCAGCTACCTGGATGCCACGATGATCGTGCACTCCCCTCGATTGCCCGCCCCCCGGCGCGTCCGCTTCCAGGCCTGGGACGACCGCCCCCACAAGCGTTCCTTCATCCGCATCCTCGAGCCCCCCAAGGACCGGGGCATGGCCTTCCTGAAGATCCAGCCGAACCTGTGGAACTACATCCCGCGGGTGGAGCGGACCGTGCGCATCCCCCCTTCCATGATGCTCCAGTCCTGGATGGGCAGCGACTTCACCAACGACGACCTGGTCCGTGACTCCAGCCAGCTGGAGGACTACGACCATCGCCTGCTGGGGATCGATCCCAGGCCCGAAGGAGCGCCGGAGAAGCAGGCCTGGGTGATCGAGTACCGTCCCCACGAGGATGCTCCCGTGGTCTGGGGGCGCATCGTCGCCTGGGTGGAGATCGAACGATCGGCCCCCCTCCGCGAGGACTTCTACGACGAGCGGGGAGAGCGCCTGCGGACGCTGCGCTTCTCGGACATCCGGATGGTCCAGGGCCACCCCTATCCGCATCGCTGGGCCATGCGTCCGCTGGACAAGCCGGGCCACGAGACGGTGATCGAGATCCACGAGGTGCGCTTCGACGAGTCCTTCGACGATTCCCTGTTCACCCAGCGCCACCTCCGGCTGGGGAGGTAGCCCGTGGGACTCGAGTGGCGGCTCGCCTGGAGGAACATCTGGCGCAACTCCCGCCGCACCGCCCTCACCCTGGCCGCCACGGTCTTTGCGGTCTTCCTGGTGGTGGTCTTCGTGGCCATGGCGGCGGGCCTGCACGGGAAGATGATCGAGGACACCGTGCGGGTGCACTCGGGCCACGTCCAGATCTCGGGCGTGGGCTATCTGGAGAACCGGACCCTCGAGCAGTTCCTGCGCCTCTCGCCGCCCGTGGTCCAGGTGCTCGATTCGGTGCCTCATCTGGTGGCCTGGGCTCCTCGGGTGGTGGCCTTCGGGCTGCTCTCCAAGGAGTCCTCCACCCAGGGAGTCGCGTTGCTGGGAGTCGATCCGAAGCGGGAGCCGCAGGTCTCCACCCTCTCCCAGCGGCTGGTCCGGGGTGCATTCCTTCCGGAGGGAACGCAGCGGGGGATCGTGTTGGGCGAGCGACTGGCCCGCAACCTGGGAGCGGATCCCGGCGACGTGCTCCTGCTCTACTCGGTGGCCTGGACCACGGAGATGGCCTACGAGCTGTTCACGGTCACCGGCGTGATGCGCCTGCCGGAGCCGGCGCTCGACCGGAAGCTGGCCGTCCTCTCCCTGTCGGATGCCCAGTCCTTCTTCGTCTATGGGGACCGCATCAGCGAGGTGGCGATCCGTGCGCGCAACGCCGACGACGTCCCCCTTCTCGAGAAGGAGCTCGCTCGTCGCCTGGCCGCCAGCTCGCCGGTCCCCGTGGAGGTCCACGGCTGGCAGGAGGTGATGCCGGAGCTCCGGCAGCTCATCTTCCTCGATGACGCCGGGATGTACATCATGCTGGCGATCCTGGTGATCGTGGTTGCCTTCGGCATCCTCAACACCCTCCTGATGTCCGTCCTGGAACGCAGGCGCGAGCTGGGGGTGCTGCTCGCGCTGGGCCTGCGGCCCGCATCCCTCTTTCGCCTCGTGTACCTGGAGTCGTTGATGCTGGCTGCGGTGGGCCTGGCCATCGGCCTGGCCCTGGCCCTGCCCGCGGTCCTCCTCCTGCAGGGCCATCCCATTCCCCTGGGTGGGGATGTGGAAGCCGCGGCCCGCGTCTTCGGGATGGAGCCCGTGGTCACCTTCCGGTTGAAGCCGCTGAACCCGCTGGGGTCCATGGCGACGGTCTTCTCCGTCGCCGCCCTGGCCGCCTGGCTGCCGGCTCGCAAGGCCAGCCGTGCACGGCCGGTGGATGCGCTCCGGGGCCTGTGATGGAGGCCCTGCTCGCCTTTCTGGGGGCCCTCGCCCGGGCCAGTACCTGGCGCATGGCCGGGCGCAACGCCCTGCGCAACCCCCGACGCACCGGAATCGTCGTGAGTGCGGTGGCCGTGGGCCTGGGCGGCATCCTCGTCACCATGGCCATCAACTTCGGCATGGTCTTCGAGATGGTCCAGGCGGCCATCCAGACCGAGCTGGGGGACCTCCAGGTGCACCACAAGGGCTACGACGATCGACCCGGACTCGAAGTGCGCATCCAGCAGAGTCCCGCCCGGGCCCAGGACTGGCTGCGCGGTGTGCCGGGCGTCCGGGCCTGGGCCCCCCGGCTGCGCAGCCAGGGTCTGGTCTTCTCGCCGCGTGCCAGTGTGGGCATCGACCTGGTGGCGGTGGATCCCTCCCGGGAGGCCCGGGTGTCCGTGCTCCCGCACTCGCTGGTGGAGGGCGCGTGGCTCGACGGGGAGCCTCGGCGGCTGGTGGTGGGCGAGCGCCTGGCCCGGCGGCTGAGGGTAGCGGTGGGGGAGAAGGTGGTGGTGTCCGCGCAGGATGCGAGGGGAGAGATGACCGGAGAGGCCTTCCGAGTGGTGGGAATCTTCCGGACTTCCTCCCGGGAGCTGGATGAGGGGGCGGTCTTCCTGCGCATGGAGGATGGCCAGCGCCTGCTGGGCGTGGGCTCCTCCTTCTCGGAGCTCGTGATGGTCGCGCAGCCCCATGCCGACCTGGAGGAGATCCGCGCGGCCCTGGCGGCCCGCCTGGGCGGCGACCTGGAGGTGGAGACCTGGAAGGAGCTGCGGCCCGTGCTGGTGGCGATGATCGAGGTCTTCGATCGCATGGGCTGGATCGTCTACGTGGCGGTCTTCGTGGCGATGGCCTTTGGCATCGCCAACGTGCTGTTGATGGCGGTCTACGAGCGGATCCGGGAGATCGGCATCCTCACGGCCATCGGCATGCCACCCGGGCGTCTGGTGGCCTCGATCGGGGTGGAGTCCCTCTGCGTGACGATGGTCGGCGTGGCAGCCGGCCTCGCCATCGGCCTGGGCGGTGTCTGGTTGCTGCGCGACGGCATCGATCTGTCCGCCTTCGGCGCGGGCCTCACGGCGTACGGCATTCCCCTTCGCATCCGACCGGTGATCCGGGCCTCGGACCTGTGGATTCCGCTTCTGGTCTCGCTGGTGACAGCGCTGCTGGCGAGCCTGTGGCCGGCTCTGCGGGCCGTGGGAATCCGGCCCGCGGAGGCTTTCCGACATGGCTGAGGGCACGGCTTTGCTGGAGGCCCGGGGACTGAGCAAGGTCTATGAGACCCGCGGGGTGCGCACCCAGGCCCTCCGCCAGCTGGATCTCCGGGTGGCCAGCGGAGAGTTCACGGCGCTGGCCGGGCCCAGCGGGTCCGGGAAGACCACCCTGCTGAATCTCTTCGGGGGCCTGGACCTGCCCAGCCAGGGCTCGGTGTGGCTGGAGGGCGAGGAGCTGAGCCGGCTTCCTCCCTCCCGGCTGGCCAGGCTGCGCCTCTGGAAGCTCGGCTTCATCTTCCAGGCCTACAACCTGATCCCCGTGCTCTCGGCTCGCGAGAACGTGGAGTTCGTGATGGAGCTGCAGGGCCTTCCGGCTGCGGTGCGGCGCCAGCGCGCCCTGGCACTGCTGGAGGAGGTGGGCCTGGCGGAGCTGGCGGACAAGCGGCCGCCGGAGATGAGCGGAGGGCAGCAGCAACGGGTGGCCGTGGCACGGGCCATCGTGAGCAATCCGCGGGTCGTGCTGGCGGATGAGCCCACCGCCAACCTCGATTCCCAGACCGCCCGCCGCCTGCTCGAGCTCATGCAGGCCATGAACTGCGAGCATGGCGTGACCTTCCTGTTCTCGACCCACGATTCCCTCGTGATGGAGATGGCGCGGCGCATCGTGCGGCTTCGCGACGGACAGATCGTGGCGGACGAGCGGAGCTCCGGGCCATGAGGAGGCTCCTCCTGGCTGTGGGAGCCCTGGCCCTGTGTGCCAGCGGAGCCCGCGGGGGGGAGCTGTGGACGGGAGATGCCGGCAGTCTGGAGTGGAGCGGCTCCCTGCGCCAGATCGTGAGCTGGACCCAGGGGACGGACCCACGGGACTTTGCACGGGCGGTCGCACGCAGCCTTCCCTCCCTGGACTGCATCCAGGCCCTGCGCTTCGCCCGCTGCCCCGCCTTCGCGGTGGTGGGCGGCAAGGATGCTCTCGAGGGCCTGACGCGACTGCGTCTGCGCCTGGACGGAGCCCTGGGCAGCGAGCTCTCCGCCACCGTGATCTACGACCACGAACTCCACACCTTCCAGAGCGAGCGCCTGGCTGGGGACCTGGCAGAGGATCTCACCGGGGGGAGCTTCCTGGGCGCCGAGGGAACCCTGGTCCAGGCCGACCACCTGCGCTGGAGCCACCGGCTCTATCGGGGATTCCTGCACTATACCGGCCGCCATCTGGAGGCCCGGCTGGGCCGTCAACGCATCGCCTGGGGGGTGGGTCGCCTGTGGAACCCGATCGATCGCTTCAACGCCATTCCACCGCTCTCCATCGAGCCGGACCAGTCGCGGGGGGTGGACGCTCTCGATCTCCGCTGGCTGATCGACGACTTCGACACGCTCCAGGCCATCTACGCGCCGGGTTCCAGCCGCCAGCGGGCCCGCTATGCCCTGCGTCTCCACGGCCTGGCCCACGATCTGGACTACTCCCTGGTGGCAGGGGTCTTCGAGCGGGCGGTGACCCTCGGTGCGAACCTGGCGGGGAACCTGGGAGACGCCGCCTTCGGCTTCGAGCTGGTGTGGACGGACCCCCATCGGGACATCTGGCCCATCGGAGAGCGCAGCCCCGAGGGACTGGACGCCTACTGGCAGGCGGTGGCCTTCGTGAACACGAATCTCCCGGTCGGTAGCGGGCTGACCTTCCTGGTGGAGCACCTCTACAACGGAAACGCCCTGGGTTTCGGCAAGGGCCGCGCCGGCCCGCTGCTGGAGCTCTTCTCCTCGACGGAGGATCCGCCGCCCGGAGTGCCCGCGGCGCTGGGTCCCTTTCCCGCGGGCACCGATTCCGCACGCTTCGGCGGAAGCCGGGTGATCAGCTTCGCCCGGAACCAGACGGGTGTGCAGCTGGGTTATGACCTCACGGCCGCCCTGCGCGGCAACCTGGTCGCGATCTACGACTGGAATGGCCACAGCGCCGCCTTCTTTCCCGTCCTGTCCTACACCGGCTGGAATGCCCTGGAGATCACTGCGGGCGTCCAGCTCTTCGTCGGCCCCCGCCACTCCCAGTACGGCTCGGCCCAGCCCCTCGCCTTCGTGCTCGCGGAAGTCTTCTTCTGAGGTAGCCTTGCTGCCCGGTGGCCCCTGCGCCCGCGGGCCGCTCCGAAAGGAGGACTCCGTGATCCGCGCACTCGATGTCGGCACCTCCCTGGCTGCGACCCTCGTCCGAGGAGGCAGCGGGGTGAAGGTGGGTGCTCTCGGAGAGCGTCCCGAGCGGCCCCTCGTCCTGTACGAGTTCGAGGCCTGTCCCTTCTGCCGCAAGGTGCGCGAGGCGCTCACGATCCTGGATCTGGAGGCCGAGATCCGGCCCTGTCCGAAGGGCGGCCAGCGCTTCCGCCCGGAGCTGCTGGAGCGCGGCGGCAAGGCCCAGTTCCCGTACCTGGTGGACCCCAACAGCGGCAAGGAGCTGTACGAGTCCGACGAGATCGTTCGCCTGCTCTTCACGCGCTACGGAGATGGCCGGGTCCCCGGCCTGCTGGCCCCCGGCCCGCTCACCAACGCCACGGCGGCGCTGGCCTCGGCCTTGCGGCCCATCCAGGGAGCTCGCAGCGAGCCGTCGAGAGCGCCGGAGCAGCCTCTCGAGCTGTGGTCCTTCGAGGGCTCGCCTTTCTGCAGGATCGTCCGGGAGAAGCTCTGCAGCCTGGAGATCCCCTACCTGCTCCACAACGTGGGCAAGGGCAGTCCCCGTCGGCGGCATTCGTGGACCGCTCCGGAAAGATGATGGTTCCCTTTCTGGTGGACCCCAATGCAGGGGTGGAGATGTTCGAGTCCGCGGACATCGTGGCCTTCCTGCAGGAGCGGTACGGAGCCTGAGCGGGCGGAGCCAGCCGGGTCTCGCCCGGGAGATCTCCTGCCGGATCCATTCCTTCAGACCAGTCGGTCCAGCAGGGCGGTGGCCATCCCGAGGAACGTGGCGAAAGAGGCCACGTCGGTGAAGGTGGTCACGAAGACGCCGGAGCCCACCGCCGGGTCCTGGCCGATGGCCTTCAGGAACAGGGGCACCGCTGCTCCGAGGATGCCGGCTACGGCCATGGTGACCAGCATGGAGCCGAAGAGGACGACTCCGAGCACGGGACTTCCCTGCCAGAGCCATGCGAGCAGGCCGCTCACCACTCCCGTGACGATTCCGATGGCCACTGCGACGCTGGCCTCCTTGAAGACCGCGCGCATGCCGCTGGAGAACTCCAGCTCACCCAGGGCGATGGCCCGGGTGATCACGGTCAGGGACTGGATTCCGCTGTTTCCCCCCATGCCCGCCACGACGGGCATGAAGAAGGCCAGGGCAACCACCTGCTGCAGGGTGTGCCCGAACAGTCCCACCACCCACGCGGCCAGGAATGCCGTTCCCAGGTTGATGAGCATCCAGGGCAGGCGCTTTCGCACCGCGAGATGCGCCGGGCTGAAGACCCGGTCCTCCTCGGACAGGCCCGCCAGGTGGTAGATGTCCTCGGTGGCTTCCTCGTGGATCACCTCGATGACGTCGTCCACGGTGATCACGCCCAGGATGCGCTCCTCGTCGTCCACCACCGGGATGGCCAGCAGGTTGTAGCGGGCCACCAGCTGCGCCACCTCCTCCTGGTCGGCAGTGGCGCGCACACTGATGGGGTCGGTGATCATGAGCTCGCCACAGGTGCGCTGGGGGGGAGCGGCGACCAGTCTCCGGATGGGGACGACTCCCCGCAGGCGCGACTTCTCGTCCACCACGTAGAGGTAGAGGATCGACTCCGCGGCATCGCCGGCGTCGCGCAGCCTCTGGATCGCCTCCTCGGCGGTCATCCGCTCGCCCAGCGCGATGAAGTCCGGGACCATCACCCGGCCGGCACTGTCGGGCGGGTAGAGCTCGGCATTGCGCAGCTCCGCCCGGCGATCCGCGGGAAGCAGGGCGAGGATGGGCTCCCGGCGCTCCTCGTCGAGCCACTCCACCAGCACCACCCGGTCGTCCAGCTCCAGGCGGGCCAGGATCTGCGCGAGGCGCTCGTTGCCGAGGGCGTCGAAGATGGTGGGAAGCAGCTCGGGAGGGAGCTCCTTCGGCACGGCGGCGGCGCGCTGCTGCTGGAAGAGCAGCTCCACCACCTTGCGGACCTCGGCGCCGGTGAGGCCCGAGAGCACCGGCCCCAGGTCCGCAGTTCGGATGCGGCGCAGCAAGCGCTCGGCCCGGGCAGTCAGGCCTCCGGCGAGAAGGCGCCGGAGGATGCGGGTCGTCTCCTGGGCGTTCGCCATGGCTGGCTCCGAGCCTCCCCGGAGCCGCGGCGGGCTCCTAGACAGGCGGAGGAATGGGTCTGCAGACGGGCAGCCTTCGCTCCCGAGATTGCGGATCGTCTGTGCTCGCGCTGTGCCTCATTTGCGTGCTGACCGGTATGTAACGCACGGCCGCCGATTCCGCCGCCTGCTCCGGGAAGCCCGCAGGAGGCCCATGGGGGCCCCGCGGGGATAATGGCCTGCAAGAGACGCCTTGGGTAGCGAAAACTTTTCTCTCGCCTGCCGCCGGGGACTACACTGGGGCCTGCAGGCGCCCTCGTGCATGTGCCCGCTGGGGAGTATGGCCTTCTCGTGGCCCCGAACGGGGATGCTGGTGCTGGGGAAGAGCGAATGAAGCAGCTCATCGAGGCGATCGTTCACGCGCTCGTGGACAAGCCGGAAGAGGTCCAGATCAAGGAGGTGATCGGGGAGCACGCCCACGTCCTGGAGCTGCGG
>Ga0114931_10011885_pt1 | contig 10236 bp, 6 predicted proteins | sample 2SBtaG_FD_89579 | JGI IMG/M metagenome (GOLD analysis project Ga0114931, IMG submission 89579) | Deep subsurface microbial communities from Kolumbo volcano to uncover new lineages of life (NeLLi) - 2SBTROV14_V59a metaG | ecosystem: Environmental > Aquatic > Marine > Volcanic | place: Kolumbo... | reverse complement strand
GCAGGTGATCGTCCTCAAGCGCTCCATGAACCCGGGCTTCGCCGGGATCGAGAACGAGCTCTTCCTCATGGACAACACGGTGATGGTCTTCGGCGACGCCAAGGAGACGGTCAACGGCTTCGTCAAGGGGCTCGCCGAGGGGTAACGGCCGGTGTGGAAGCGGCCGATGGGATCGGCGTCGCGCGATAGCATGAACCCGCTGCCTGTCGCTGCGATCAGGCGCCGGGCGGCAAGGGCATCGCCGCATCACCGGTGATCCATGAGTCGCAACCTCGGTCCGGCTCACCGGAGGAAGAGAACGCCCACGACCAGGTTGATCGCCAGAAGCAGGAGGGCGAGGCCGCGCCAGAAGGCGACGGGGTTGCGCTCCAACAGCGGTGCTGCCGCGTCGGGGATCAGCTCCGGGTTGGGGTGGGAGAGGTCGTGGAGTAGCTCCGAGAGGCTCTCGTAGCGCCGGCGCGGATCCGGGTGCACCGCCCGCCGCAGGGCGCCGTCGACCCACACCGGAAGGTCCGGGCGGTGGTGGGTGGCGGGTCGATAGGGCCGCTCGCGCCCCCCCTTCATCGATCGCTGCTCTCCGTACGGGAGCTTGCCGGTAAGCATCTCGTAGGCGATGACCCCGAGGGAGTAGAGGTCCGAGCGGTCGCTGCCGCGCGCACCGAGCCGGTATTCCGGGGCCGTGTAGTTGACCGTGCCCAGCGGCCCGGGGTCGGCGAGCGGGGTGGCGATCTCCTCGATGCCGGCGATCTTGGTGGAGCCGAAGTCGATAATCTTCACCGTGCCGTGGGCGTCGATGAACAGGTTCTCCGGCTTGAGGTCCTGGTGGACCATCTCCAGGCGGTGGAAGGCGCGCAGCCCCTGGGCGATCTGCTCGACGAGGTCGCGCACCTCCGCCAGCGGTGGCCGCGGGTGGTCGACCATCCACTGGCGCACGGTCTCCCCCTCCAGGTACTCGGTGACGTAGTAGAGAAAGGTGCGCCGGCGCCGCGGCTCCACCACCCGCAAGACATGCGGATGGTGGAGCCGCCGGCCGGCCCACTCCTCGTGCAGGAAGTGGTCGATGTAGACGGCGTCGTCCAGGTAGTTCACCGACGGCGTCTTGACGACCACCTTGGCCTCCGTCTCCTCATCCACCGCGAGGTAGAGCTGGGTCCGCTTGCTGGCATAGAGCTCGCGCACGATGCGGTAGCCGTCGAGGCGTTGGCCCGGCTCCAGGGGCGGCGGGAAGGGCAGCTCGGTGAGGCGGCGGTAGAAGCCGGCCTCGTCGTCCGCGGCCAGACGGACCACCTCCACCACCTGGCAGGTGAGGTTGTCCTGGCTGCCCGCCGCCTTGGCGGCGTCCACCACCGCGCGCGCCGCCGCCTCCGGGTCGCCGCGGTGGCGCAACAGCAGGGCGGCGAGCGCTTCCGCCGCGAGGACCCCGTGGACGCCGTCGGTGGTGAGGCAGAAGCAGTCGCCGCCCTCCACCGGCAGGGTGCGGTAGTCGATGTCGAGGTGGTAGTCGATCCCAACGGCGCGCGCCAGGTAGGTGTGGTTGCCTACCGCCTGCACCTGGTGGTCGCGGGTGAGCTGCTCCAGCTCGCCGCCCCGGAGGCGGTAGATGCGGCTGTCGCCCACGTGGAAGAGATGGGCGGTGGCCGACTTGAGGACCAGGGCCGAGAGGGTGGAGACGAGCCCCTTCGGGCCGCCGTACTGGCGCTGGCCGCGGCCGTAGAGCCACCGGTTGAGGGCACCGAGAACGCGCGAGCCGGAGCGTTTCACCGACCACGACTCGGGGGTCGAGTAATAGTCGGCGAGAAGGCCCTGGACGCACGTCTCCGCCGCCTCCCGCCCCGCCTCGGCGCCGCTCATCCCGTCGGCCACCACCGCCGCCGCCCCCTTGGTGAGCAGCAGCTCGCCGGACGGGATGCGGATGCCGCAGGCGTCCTCATTCTCCCCCTTCACCCCCGCGTCGCTCTGCTGCCCGACGCGCAGCTCCAGCCCCGTGGTCTCCCCGGACTCGGTGTGGCTCACGACACGCATGGCCGGAGGATAGCGGGAGGTGAGCCGGGGGTCATGGTGGCCTGGCTCTCCATCATCGTCGGCTCGTTGTCATGGGCAAAATCACCTTGGATAGCCATTCCTGGTCTTCCTGGTTTTCCCCCAAGTCCCCCCTACCCCACCTCGATCATCTGTATCGTCCCGTCGGGCAACACCTCGGCGGTGTGCCCCTTGGGCTCTTCAAGGAAGAGGAGGACCGCAGCCAGCGCCACCACCGAAGCACCGGTGATGGTGAGGAAAAAGAGGCGCGGGGTGACGAAGGAGAGGACGGTGAGGAAGCCGACCGCACCGACGTTGCCGTAGGCGCCCGCCATCCCCGCCACCTGGCCGGTGAGGCGCCGCTTCACCAGAGGCACGATGGCGAAGACCGCCCCCTCGCCGGCCTGCACGAAGGCGGAGCACGCCATGGTGGCGATCACCGCCAGGGCGAGGGGCCAGGTGGCGTCGATGCGGCTCATCACCGCGTAACCCACCGCCAGCCCCGCCAGGAGGACGGTGAGAGAGCGGCGGCGGCCGAGGCGGTCGCTCACCCAGCCGCCCAGGGGGCGCGCGACGAGGTTCATGAAGGCGAAGCCCGAGGCGAGCATCCCCGCCTCCACCTGGGAGAGGCGGAAGGTGTCATGGAAGAAGAGCGGCAGCATGGAGACCACCGCCAGCTCCGAGCCGAAGGTGACCAGGTAGGCGAGGTCGAGGACCGCCACCTGGCGGAAGGGGTAACGCTCGATCTCCGGCACCGGCTTGCGAAGGACATGGCCGTTGATCTGGTAGATGCGGACGCTCTGGAAGAGGTAGAGGGCGGTGAGGGAGAGGTAGATGGCGTCGGTCACCCAGGCGTCGAGCATCCCCAGGTTCGTCGGCCCGAGCTTCCAGGCGAGCACCGCCAGCGCCCCGTATATGGGGAGGTTCATCACCAGGTAGAGGAGGAGGTCGCCGCGGCTGGTCACCTCCATGGCGCCGGCGCGCTTCGGTTTGAAGTAGGTGGAGCCCTTGGGGGTGTCGCTCACCGTGAAGAGGTAGACGACGCTGTAGAGGAGGGCGATCACACCGGTGAGGCCGATGGCGTAGCGCCAGCCGTCGTCCCCCCCGAAGGCGAGGGCGAGGGTGGGCAGCGTCAGAGCGGCGGCGGCGGAGCCGAAGTTGCCCCAGCCGCCGTAGATCCCCTCGGCCAGCCCCACCTCCCGGGCCGGGAACCACTCGCCGATCATCCGGATGCCGATGACGAAGCCGGCGCCCACGAAGCCGAGGAGCAGCCGGAGGAGGGCGAGCTGGCCGAAGGTAGTGGCGGTGGCGAAGGCGAGGCAGAGACCGCCGGAGAGGGCCAGAAGCATCGAGTAGATCCGCCGTGGCCCGAAGGCGTCCACGAGCATCCCGACGATGATCCGCGCCGGGATGGCGAGGGCGACGTTGAGGATGAGAAGCGCCTTCACCTGCGGGTCGCTCAGCCCCAGGGCATCGCGCATGGAGGCCAACAGCGGCGCGTGGTTGAACCAGACGAAGAAGGTGATGAAGAAGGCGATCCAGGTGAGGTGGAGGATGCGGCTCTTGCCGGTGAACGAGAACAGCTTCAGGTTCGGGTAGACCATGGGAATCTCCTCCGCGGCGAAAGGCCGCATGCCGGTTGCTCTGCAAGGGCTGTGCCAGGGGCGGTCGCGCGGTCCGCGCCGGTGGCGCGGCCGGCCCGTTGGGGCGGGGTCGCCGCAGGGACGCGGCTCCTACCGAGGGGACGCGAGGGCAGCGGGTGGTTGTCGGTCCACGGGTAGGAGCGGCATCACCGCCGCGATACGGGGCCGCGGGCCCCGCCGGCGGGATGGGACGCCGAGACGGAGCCCGCCACCCCCTTCGTGGTCGAGCCTCCGGCCGGGCGGAAAATAGAAGATTGACTCGTAAGTACATGTAAAGATTGCGTCGACTAGCCGAATCTGCCTCCTCCGTGGGCGGCCGGCGGCCCGAGCATGCCTCTTTTCTAGGCAGACACCCGGTGGCCGCGCTGCGGTCGGGCCGAAGTCGTTTCCGTACCGCCCTTTGCCCCAATCGGACGAATTGGCATGGCCTTTGCAGGGCTCTCTCCAAACTCCGTTCGCGGCCCCCCGCATCGCACTCACGAGGAGAAGAGCCCCATGCGCAAGAAACTCATCCTGATCGGCAACGGCATGGCCGGCGTTCGCACCCTCGAAGAGCTCCTCAAGCTGGCGCCCGAGGCATACGACATCACCGTGTTCGGCGCCGAGCCGCACGGCAACTACAACCGCATCCTCCTCTCCCCGGTCCTTGCCGGTGAGAAACGGTTCGACGAGATCCTCCTCAACGACGAGGCGTGGTATGCGACCCACGACATCACCCTGCACACGGGCAAGCGGGTGACCGAGATCGATCGCGCCCGCCGCCGGGTGGTCGCGGACGACGGCACCACCGCCGACTACGATCGCCTGCTCATCGCCACCGGCTCGGAGCCCGTCGTCCTGCCGATCCCCGGCCACCACCTGGATGGAGTCGTCACCTTCCGCGACATCCGCGACGTCGACCGGATGCTGGAGGTGGCGCGGACCCGTCGCCACGCGGTGGTGATCGGCGGCGGTCTCCTCGGCCTGGAGGCGGCCAACGGACTGATGAAGCAGGGCATGGAGGTCACCGTCGTCCACCTGATGGAGAGCTTGATGGAGCGCCAGCTCGACGGCCCGGCCGCCGACATGCTGCGCCGCTCCCTCGAAGAGCGCGGTATGAAGTTCCGCATGGGCGGCGAGACCGAGGCCATCGTCGTCAACGGACGGGACGCGGCGGTCCGCTTGCAGGATGGCAGCGAGCTCCCCGCCGACCTGGTGGTGATGGCGGTGGGCATCCGGCCGAGCACGGAGAGCGCCGAGAGCGCCGGCATCTATTGCGAGCGCGGCATCGTGGTCAACGACACCTTGCAGACCTACGACCCGCGGATCTACGCCGTCGGCGAGTGCGTCCAGCACCACGGCACCACCTACGGCTTGGTGGCCCCCCTATTCGAGCAGGCCAAGGTGTGCGCCAACCACCTGGCCGGTCTCGGCTACTGGCGCTACGAGGGGTCGAAGACCTCCACCAAGCTCAAGGTCACCGGCATCGACCTCTTTTCCGCCGGCGACTTCATCGGTGACGACACCACCGAGGAGATCCATTTCAATGACATCGCCGGCGGCGTCTACAAGAAGCTGGTCCTGCGCGACGACCGCATCACCGGCGCGGTCCTCTACGGCGATACCGCGGACGGCGCGTGGTACTTCCAGCTCATGCGCGAGGGCGCGGACATCTCCGACCTGCGCGAGAACCTCCTCTTCGGCCAGCACCATCTCGGCGACGCCGGCCACGGCGACGTCAACCGCGCCACGCTGATGGCCGACGACCAAGAGGTGTGTGGCTGCAACGGCGTCTGCAAGGGCGACATCGTCAAGGCGATCACCAGCAAGGGGCTCTTCACCCTGGAGGACGTCCGCGCCTACACCAAGGCGTCCTCGTCGTGCGGCTCGTGCACCGGCCTGGTGGAACAGATCCTCGCCTACACCCTCGGCGGCGACTACTCGGCGCCGGAGGTAAAGCCGGTGTGCACGTGCACCGACTACACCCACGACCAGGTGCGCAGGGTGATCCGCGAGCAGGGGCTCAAGAGCCTCGCCGCCGTCATGCACTTCCTCGAATGGAAGAGCGCCGACGGCTGCCCGGTCTGCCGGCCGGCGCTCAACTACTACCTTCTGACCGCCTGGCCCGGGGAGTACCGGGACGAGGGCCAGTCGCGGTACATCAATGAGCGGGTGCACGCCAACATCCAGAAGGACGGGACCTACTCGATCGTGCCGCGAGTCTTCGGCGGCATCACCAACCCTCTCCAGCTCCGCACACTCGCCGACGTGGCGGAGAAGTATCAGATCCCGCAGGTGAAGTTCACCGGCGGCTCGCGCATCGACATGCTCGGGGTGAAAAAGGAGCAGCTCCCGGCGATCTGGGCCGACCTCGCCGCCGCCGGCTTCGTCTCCGGCCACGCCTATGGCAAGGCGGTGCGCACGGTGAAGTGCTGCGTCGGCTCCGACTGGTGCCGCTTCGGGACCCAGGACTCCACCACCATGGCCATCGAGATCGAGAAGATGACCTGGGGGTCGTGGACACCGCACAAGTTCAAGATGGGGGTCTCCGGCTGCCCGCGAAACTGCGCCGAGGCGACCATCAAGGATCTCGGCGTGGTGGCGGTGGAGTCGGGCTGGGAGATCCACGTGGGCGGCAATGGTGGGGTGAAGGTGCGCGCCACCGACCTCCTGTGCCACGTGACGACGATGGAAGAGGTGCTCGAGTACACCGGCGCCTTCCTCCAGCTCTACCGCGAGGAGGCGCGCTACCTGGAGCGGACCGCGCCGTGGATCGAACGGGTCGGCATCTCCTTCCTGAAGGAGCGGCTGGTCGCCGACCCGGAGCAGCGACGCGCCTACAACGAGCGGTTCCGCGCCAGCCAGGTCTTCGCCCAGGAGGACCCGTGGGGGGAGCGTGGCACCGGAGGGGTCGATCGCCACGAGTTCATCCCCCTCAAGGTGCTGGGGTGAGCAGGCGCGCGAAAATGGCCACCAACAGGAGACGACAACGATGACCAACGACATGGAATGGCAGCAGGTGGGCCACCTCGACGACATCCCGAAGCTCGGTGCGCGGGTGGTGCGCACGCCGGAGGGCGACATCGCCCTCTTCCGCACCACCGACGACCAGGTCTTCGCCCTGCGCGACCGCTGCCCCCACAAGGGCGGACCGCTCTCCCAGGGGATCGTCTACGACCACAAGGTCGCCTGCCCCCTGCACAACTGGGCCATCCACCTGGAGACCGGCATGGCCGTCCCCCCCGACGAGGGGTGCGCGGGCCGCCTGCCGGTGATGCTGGAAGGGCGTGATATCTACCTGTCACTGACGGTCCTGGATGGTGCCGGGAGCTGTGGCTAGCCCCCTCCATGTCGGCCGGGGGCCGGTCGCCACCACCTGCCCCTACTGCGGGGTCGGGTGCGGGGTGACCGCCACGATCGGGGAGGCCGGCGGCGTCACCGTCGCCGGCGATCCCACCCACCCGGCGAACCGGGGCCGCCTCTGCTCCAAGGGGTCCGCCCTCGCCGAGACCGTGGAGTTGGACGACCGCCTCCTCTACCCGGAGATCGGCGGCGAACGGGTCCCGTGGGACGACGCCCTCGACGCCGTCGCCGAGGGGTTCGCGCGCACCATCCGCGACCACGGCCCGGAGGCGGTGGCCTTCTACTGCTCCGGCCAGCTCCTCACCGAGGACTACTACGTGGCCAACAAGCTGATGAAGGGGTTCATCGGCGCGGCCAACATCGACACCAACTCCCGCCTCTGCATGTCGAGCACCGTGGTCGGCCATAAGCGCGCCTTCGGCTCGGACACCGTGCCCGGCGCCTACGAGGACCTCGAAGGTGCGGAGCTGATCCTCCTGGTCGGCTCCAACGCCGCCTGGTGCCACCCGATCCTCTACCAGCGCCTGCGGGAGGCCAAGCAGCGGGCCCCCGCCTGCAAGGTGGTGGTCATCGACCCACGGCGCACCGCCACCTGCGACCTCGCCGACCTCCACCTCCCCCTGCGGCCGGGTAGCGACGCCGTCCTCTTCAACGGCCTCCTCACCTACCTGTACGACCAGGGCCGCCTCGACGAGGGGTTCGTCGACGCCCACACCGAGGGGCTCGACGCCGCCCTCGCCACGGCCCGCGGCTCGGCCCCGGATATCGCCGCGGTGGCCACCCTCTGCGACCTGCCGAAAGCGGCGGTGACGCAGCTCTACCACTGGTTCGCCACTACCGAGCGGTCCGTGACCCTCTTCTCCCAGGGGATCAACCAGTCGTCCAGCGGCTCGGACAAGGTCAACGCCATCCTCAACTGACACCTCGCCACCGGCCGCATCGGCCGCCCCGGCATGGGCCCCTTCTCCCTCACCGGCCAGCCCAACGCCATGGGCGGCCGCGAGGTCGGCGGCCTGGCCACCACCCTCGCCGCGCACATGGACTTCGACGACGGCGACTGCACGCGGGTCCAGCGGTTCTGGCGCGCCCCGACCATCGCCCGCCGCCCCGGCCTGAAGGCGGTGGAGCTGTTCGAGGCGATCGAGGCGGGCCGGATCAAGGCGGTGTGGATCATGGCGACGAACCCGGCGGTCAGCCTGCCGGCCACCGGTCGCGTCAACCGGGCGCTCGCCCGCTGCGACCGGGTGGTGGTCTCCGACTGTGTCCGCCGCACCGACACCACCGCCCACGCCCATCTCCTCCTGCCGGCCGCCACCTGGGGAGAGAAGGACGGCACGACCACCAACTCGGAGCGCCGCATCTCCCGCCAACGTCCCTTCCTCCGACCGCCCGGCGAGGCCCGTCCCGACTGGTGGATCATCACCCAGGTCGCCCGGCGGATGGGGTTTGGAGACCACTTCCCCTACACCTCCCCGGCGCAGATCTTCCGCGAGCACGCCCGCCTCTCCGGCTTCGAGAACAACGGTACGCGCGCCTTCGACATCGGCGGCCTCGCCCACCTCGACGACCCGGCCTACGACGCCCTCGCGCCGATCCAGTGGCCGGTCCCCGAGGCGGCGCACCGGGGCACCGCGCGGATGTTCACCGGCCGCGCCTTTTACACCCCGTCGGGCCGGGCGCGCTTCGTCCCGGTGGTCCCCCGCCCCCCGGCCGCCGCGCCGTCACCGCCCTACCCTTTCCAGCTCAACACCGGCCGCATCCGCGACCAGTGGCACACCATGACGCGCACCGGCACGGTGGCGCGCCTCACCGCCCACATCGCCGAGCCGCGGGTGGAGATCCACCCCGACGATGCCGCCGACATCGACCTCGCCGACGGCGCCCTGGCGCGCCTCTCCAGCACCACCGGCGCGATGCTCGCCCGAGTCCACCTGGCCGACAGCCAGCTCCCGAAGACCGTCTTCGTACCGATCCACTGGAGCGATCGGTTCGCCACCGAGGCGCGGGTCAACGCCCTCGTCCCGCCGGTCACCGACCCCCTCTCCGGCGAGCCGGAGTTCAAACAGACCCCGATCGCCGTCGCCCCCTTCCGCCCCGTGTGGCACGGCTTCGCCCTCAGCCGTACCCCCCTGGAATCGTCGGTCGCCGACTACTGCGTGCGCATCCGCGGCCGCCACTTCTGGCGCTACGAGCTGGCCGGTGAGGGAGAGAGAGGCGACTGGGCCGCCTGGTGTCGCGCCCACCTCCCCGGTGGGGGCGCGTGGCTGGAGTATGAAGACCGCGGTGCCCATCGCTACCGCGCTGCGCGGCTCCTCGACGGCCGCCTCCAGGCGTGCCTCTTCGTCGGCCCCACCCACGACCTGCCGACCCGCACCTGGCTCGCCCAGCTCTTCGCCGAGACCGAGCTCGATGGAGGTGCCCGCGCCAGCCTCCTCACCGCCCGCCCCCCCGCCGGCGGGTCGGACGTGGGGCCGACCCTCTGTTCCTGCTTCGGCGTCGGTCGCAACACCCTGATCGCGGCGATCGAGCACGACGGTCTGACCACCCCGGAGGCGATCGGCGCGGCGCTCCACGCCGGCACCAACTGCGGCTCCTGCATACCCGAGCTGCGTACCCTGATCGACGAGACCCTGCGGCACCCTGCCACCGCACCAGCGACCCGCGCACGGTAGGAGCGGCGTCCCTCCGCGATCCACGACCAGCCCCCGTGCACGGTAGAAGTGGCGTCCCGCCGCGATTCTCCACGCCCCGATCCAGCCAAACCGCCACGCCCGAGGGCGGCCATCTGGCTCGCGTAGAGACGCAGCGGCGCAGAGGGGGGGCTCACCTCCCCGCAGGGTGACTGCCCCCATTCACTCACAACTCGTCGAACTGAGGCGACATCTACCCTGACCCAGGGGACCGCCGACCTGCGCGCGGCGCATGAGCGCAACGACGAAGTGCTGGAGCGCATCTACATCGGTCGTCGCTTCAAGAACGACACCGAACGGCTGGAGAAGCTGTTCGACCTTTACTCCCGGATGGCCGCTACGGCTGCACTGGCCAAGGCGGGCAAGCGCAAGGCGAGCGCAAAGCGCCCGAGGGCAACGTCTGGACGGTGAAGTTGCTTAGCACCTAGATTCTGCAATCGTCCGAGCACCGAGGGCGTCGAGTCAGGTCCTTAGGCAAGGAGGCGAGCCGATTTCGGCGCAGGCGTACTTGCGGTACGGTGAGCACGAAATCGGTGAAGCCG
>Ga0114931_10011884_pt1 | contig 10236 bp, 9 predicted proteins | sample 2SBtaG_FD_89579 | JGI IMG/M metagenome (GOLD analysis project Ga0114931, IMG submission 89579) | Deep subsurface microbial communities from Kolumbo volcano to uncover new lineages of life (NeLLi) - 2SBTROV14_V59a metaG | ecosystem: Environmental > Aquatic > Marine > Volcanic | place: Kolumbo... | reverse complement strand
GGTTATCTTTTACTCTCAAAACTGAATCTCTCAATAGCATATGGTAACCAATAGAAATCAATGCCAGAATTATTAAATGAAATTGCCTTTTGTGGAACTGAATACTTTTTAACTTTGCCCAACAATAAACTTGTCATTATCTTTTCAGTATTGCTATTCCAAGCATTCACTATTTTATTGGTCGTTGTATTTAATGAATCAACTGGATTTATATAAAAATTCACATACATATCAAAACCATTAGTTTGAGCAGTAACAGTTAATGTAATCACTTCATCGAAGATCAAATTGTTTTTTTCAACATATCTTTTAACTTCAGACGTAAAAATGTCGTGCGGTAAACTAAGATAACCAGAATTAATATATATTAATCCAATTTTAAATTTATCTGAAATCCTTTTTCGAGTTTGAATTGTTTGTTTAAAAGCTTTTTTTATTTTCTTTTCTAAAGGAGCTGATATTATTGAAAAGTATTTTTGCCTATCCGAATCTGATAAAATCCCAGGGTTAATTAAAATAGATTCGTCATCTCCGTAATAACATCGAAATATGTTAGAGATTTTTTTTCGTCTTTCAGTTTTGTTAAGTCCTTCTTCCATTAAATCTTTTAATTCGAAAATAAAATCATCAATAATGTAATCAGCGTTTAGATTTTCTTCATTATTTAGTTCTACTGCATTTAACCTTCTTCCCCCAGCATCGAAAATAACAGTATCAATAAATGATTCACCAATTAGAGGTGGACAAAAATGTGGAGATTTCTTTTTGCCAGGAATAAAATTATCATTAAATATTTTTAAGAATACTTTATTCTTTTTTGCGTAATTATATGCTTCAAGAATCTCTTTTTCAGCATTAAATACTGATTCTTTGATTAAGGTGCTTTTTGATTCATAATATAATAGTTCCCAGTGTTTTATTGACATATCTTGTCGTGCAATATCTAAAGCTTTATTCTTATCTACTTCATCTATAAAATACACTAAAGTTGCTGTCTCCCATTCGTTGTTGTTTGGGTGACTTTTCGAGGGCTTGGCTTTCAATATAATTCTTTGAACTGTTGTTAGCATAATTAAATACTATATAAATTATTTATAGAAAGATAACGATTTGCAAATAACCCTCCCAAAACGGCAAAGTTAAATTGACAACGAATATTAAATTTACCAAAGCAGTGTTTATCCGCCGTGGCGGATTTCTTTAGGCAAACACTGCGACAAAACTTTTATAATTGCACTTAACTGTTATTAAAAATTTAAACTACTAAATAAATATAAAATATACAATTTAGACCTCACCAGTTCTGCGGGCGGGTTTATTTGCTTGTTACGCCTTATTTCTTTTATTTCTAAAATTAACCATATCATTGGTTTCATAATTTACTTTTTTTGATAATCCATCCAAATCTGGAAAAAAATTATCATATGTAAATCCATAATCTGAAAGATGTTTTTGAATGGTCACCTTTAACGTTGCGGGAATTATTACTTTGAATATATTCTTCTCACCTTTAACAATTGGGCTATCTTGAATTGTAACTTCTGATTTAACTGGGCCATGTACGGTAAATAAAGATTTTTGATTTAATATTCTAATAGAAACAGATCGAGGAATAAAACCATATCCATTACACTTAGTGTTTAGTGGAAGAACATTTTCATCAATAAATAATTTTGGTAAATAGCCAAAAACTGCTCCATCTGATTCATAATTTTCATTAACAGCAAAAAAGGTAGCAACCATTGGATTGTATGTCCAATCAAGAAGTCTTGTTGCTAAGCCATAATGTTGAGCTACAGCTAAACATTCCCAATCATTTTTAGGTAAATCAGTACTATACCCAATTGCTTGATTCTTCCAAGAATTAAATCGACCAAGATCTCTATCTTCAGGTAAATAAAATTCATCTCTACCAGCTTTAGGTAACAATCGCCAGGCAATATTGGACTGTCCACGGAACCACCAAGCAGCTCCACCATGAGGACGATTCACAATAAATATTTTGTGCAAATCTAAGACTGTTTCTATTTTATATTCTTTCATAAGGCATAACCGAGTTGCAAATAACCCGCCGCCCAAAACGGCAAAGTTAAATTGACAACGAATATTTAATTTGCCAAAGCAGTGTTTATCCGCCGCGGCGGATTCCTTTAGGCAAACACTGCGACAAAACTTTTATAATTGCACTTAACTGTTATTAAAAATTTAAACTACTAAATAAATATAAAATATACAATTTAGCTCGCACCGTTTTTGCTCCGCCTCGGCGGACGGGTGGGGGGAAAAGCTGATTATACATTTTTTTCATCTATTGTAAATTCGTAATCACCTTTTTTTATCTTTTCTTGAGCTTTCTTAAAATATTTCTCTGGAGCTGTTAGGCTATTTGCTTTTAATTCTTCAAGTTCAGAAATTGTATTATTGAAATCATCTTCAAATGAATTATTTCTTGATTTGATATTTTTTAATCTTCTAAATTTTCCTTGCATAATTTTATATTTACTTGCAGTTTTATCTAAAGTTTCAATTTTAGAATCTATTTTTAAAGCAGAAAAAATACTTGGCATAACACCAGCAATAAAAGCAAGAAATGCAATTATATATTTGATATAATCTTCGCTCGACTGTTTTAGTATTTCAATACTCGCAATACCTCCGAGTAATAAGGGAATTGCAATAAAATAATTTTTTAATTTTCTGAGAAAAGAAAGCCATAAATAAAAAGTTGTTGAAGTGTAAAGACAATTTTCTTCTTCTCTTACACATTCTTCAATAATCTCTTTTGTTTTATCATCCATTTTCTTCACCTGCTTTTATTGGCACTGTTATGTAATTATAAGCCACGCAAATATTATCTTTGATAATATAGCATTCTACATAATGTGTCCCATAATACTTTGTTCTCTCGCGTTTTTTATGTTTTCCAGCGTCTACATAAATTTGGCCTCTCAAATCATGATGATTTAATGCTTCTTCGCCAAAATTTCTTACTTTCCATTTAACACTAAATGGTTTTGGAACATTTGTAGATTCAATAAAAAATTCTAATTGTTTTTGCTTGCGTAGAAAAGACATCTTTTTTAATAATTTTGTTGGCCAACCATCCTGTGTAACATAACAATTTAATTCAACAAAATAATCATTGTCAAAATTAACTTTATTGAAATCTTCAATAAATTGTTCTGATGAAGAATAATATCTATTCTCTTTTAATGCACTTTTGACTGTTTTCTGACTTGGAAAATCTTTTCCAAAAATTTTGCGCCATTCTTCAATCGCTTTTAATTCTTGATTATTTTTATAATAATCAATGGCTTTTTTTGATCTTTTTTTCGCAGTAATAACATGACTTTTCTGAGTTCCCTCTATTTCACTTTCAAAAAAGCAGAAAAAATCATAAATCATTGTTTGAGTATCAGAAAAAATATAATTATTATCATCCAAAAATATTAAGGTAGCTTCCTCTATTTTGTAAGATTTTAATTTAATTGAACATTTTTCTGACCATTTTTTAAACATACGAATTAATTTTCTGGTATTACCAGAATTTGATGAATCAGAATCTTCTATTTTTTTAATCTCAGTTCTAGGGTCCCAAACTTCCCAACTTCCTCCATTTACAGTATTAGGAATTTTGAAAGTTTTATCAGATTGTTCAAAAGAAGGAAGAACTTCAATATTATGTGTTAGATCTGAAAATTCAACAATTACAACTTTTTCTGAGACTTTTATTGAAGAGCTTGAATATTTTTCTTCGAGTATTGATTTTATTTTATTAAGTAAATTAGCTTGTCCATTTGATTCGTGATTATCATATTGTTCAAAATATTCTTCAGGCATTTTGAATATTACATCAATATCACGCGCGGGTCTAATATTTGTTTTTTTTCCGTAGGAACCTATTAATAATTTTGTCTTACCGTCATATTTATTATCGTAATAATAATTATGTAGTTTTTCAATTACACCAGTATACTTTGTTTTTGCGTCTTCTTTCTGTTTTGAGGTAAGTTTTATATTTTCATAAAACTTATCAAAATAACTTTCCATACTAACTCATTTTCAAAATGTATAACGGATTCGCAAATAACTTGTCGCTCAAAACGGCAAAGTTAAATTGACAACGAATATTTAATTTACAAAAGCAGTGTTTATCCGCCGTGGCGGATTTCTTTAGGCAAACACTGCGACAAAACTTTTATAATTGCACTTAACTGTTATTAAAAATTTAAACTACTAAATAAATACATAATATACAATTTAGCCCGCACCGTTTTCGCTCCGCCTCGGCGGACGTGTAGAAAAGCTTAGTTATATGGCAAATGTTATTTTCAATTTTTTTGTAAATTATTTTTTATAAAAAATGAATTGTCAGTATATGTATATTAGTTACACACAAGCAAAACAAGCCAATAGCTTTACTTTTATTGTTTCATTACTTTTAACTACAACTAGTTTATGATAATAATAACCAGCAGGACCCGGTCCCGGAAGATGTGCGTTGACATAATAATCACCGGGTTCAACTTCAAATTTACATATTCCATTCGCATCTGTGTATTTAACTAAGCTATCTGGTACGATTATAATTTTTTCATTTGGGACTAGAGAGTTATTTTCATCTACTACCGTAACATAAATTATTCCGGTATTAACTTTAGTTGGTTCATCTTCACAAGATGAAATTAAAATAATTAGGACAAAAAATAATAAATAACTAAAATATTTCATTTTTTAACCTCCATTTATTGGTTAAAAATACTTCCTATCTGCTGACAAATATTCGAAAACTTCTACATTACTATTAATAAAATAACAGTAGTGTCCGGTTGTTTTATTATATGGCAGTTGTAAATCATTTAAATATAATAGTTTAGAAAGAATTTTCATAGTTAGGGATTTGACAGTAAAATAGTATAGAAGTAATATATTCGCTTCAAAATAAAAATAATGGAGCGATAAATTGAATCAAGGACAAACGGTACTATCACAAATAATGAGCTATCTACCAAAGCACAATTTTCGTAAATATGTTAATAAATATAACGGTAATTATAAGGTACGTTCATTTAGTTGTTGGGAGCAATATTTGGTAATGGCATTTGCACAATTAACCCACCGAGAAAGTTTAAGAGATATAGAGTCATGTCTTCGAGCAATGAAAAACAAATTACATCATATTGGGATACAAAATAAAGTTTCTCGTTCAACCTTAGCAGACGCGAATGAAAAAAGAGACTGGAGGATATATTCGGATTTCGCATATATACTAATCAACAAAGCCAAAGAGCTTTACAAAGATGAAAAATTATTTAATGAACTTGATGAAACTATTTATGCCTTAGACTCAACAACAATAGACCTTTGTATGAGTTTATTTCCATGGGCAAAATTTAGAAAAACAAAAAGTGCTATTAAGCTTCACACTTTATTGAACCTCCAAAACAACATCCCGGCCTTTATTCGTATAACCGAAGGCTCGGTACACGATGTTAATATTCTATATGTTCTTATTACAGAAATAGGTGCATATTATATTATCGACAAAGGGTACATCGACTATGAACGTTTATATTCACTTAATCTTAATAACTCATATTTTGTTACTCGAGCTAAATCCAACATGAAATTCAGAAGAGTTTACTCTAATAAAATTGATAAATCTACCGGACTAATTTGCGACCAGACAATTGTATTTACTAATTATTATTCTGTAAAATATTATCCCGATAAAATACGACGAATAAAATATTTCAATGCAGAGAAAAATAAAAAATTTGTATTACTAACTAATAACTTTTCTGTACCGGCAATTACAATTGCTCTTTTGTATAAACAACGTTGGCAAGTTGAACTATTTTTTAGATGGATTAAGCAACACTAAAGAATAAAATCTTTTTTGGGGAACTCGTCCAATGCTGTTAAAACTCAAATTTGGATTGCAATTTCCGTTTATGTTCTATTGGCTATTGTAAAGAAACAACTTAAAATTGAAGTCTCTCTTTACACTTTTTTACAAGTAATCAGTATATCGATTTTTGAGAAAACCCCCATTTATCAACTGTTTCAGACCGATAATTACAAAACTGAGAACAGTGGTGGTGATAAACAATTGTTTTTATTTGACTTATAGCCGGACAGTACTGCTAAAATATATAATGTAAATAAATTTACACTATGTCTTAATATGATGCCATAAGCTTTCAAAAATTAGTTAAATAGATAGTTTATGTTTGAGTGCCGTATTCGAATATAATTTAAAATAGACTAATCACCTAAATAAATTAGGCATATGGGTCTAAATGTGTGTGATTTATAATACAATTACTCCCCAATACAAAATAAATTAAAGTAATCATTTGATTTTTTGAAATAATTTAATATATTTACACTCAAAATCCTTAATTACTAAGGTAAAGTCGTAATATTAACATATTAAATAAGGTATATCAATTATAGTGGAGAGTATATGAAAAAAATCGAAGCAATAATTAGACCTGGACAATTAGAAGATTTGCATGGCGAACTTCAAGAAGCCGGATTTGCAGGAATTTCTGTAACAGAAATTAGAGGTTATGGACGACAAAAAGGGCATAAGGAAATTTATCGTGGCTCTGAATATAATTTAGAATTTGTTCCAAAAGTAAAAGTTGAGTTGGTCTGTCCAAATGAGACTGTTGAGAAAGCAATTAAAATAATTATTAATATATGTAAAACCGGAAAAATTGGAGACGGAAAAATTTTCATTATTCCGATTGAAGATGCTATCAGAATTAGAACTGAAGAATCGGGTGAAAGTGCAATATAAACAATATCATAGAATTTAAATAAACAAAATAAAATTATTAGGAGAAAATTTATGAAAATTTCAATAAAAAGCATGGTGGCAATTCTATTGTTTGCCCCGATACTTATTTTTGGCGCGGATTCAATTCCAACTATTGAAAAGAACGCACAAGCAATTGCTGATGTTCAAAATAATGCAAATTTCATTTGGACTTTACTTGCAGCATTTCTAGTGTTTTTTATGCAAGCTGGTTTTGCCATGGTAGAAACGGGATTAACCCGTGCAAAAAACGCTGTAAACATTATGATGAAAAACTTAATGGACTTTGCGTTTGGGAGTTTAGCTTATTGGTTGATCGGATTCGGCATAATGTTTGGCGTTACCGCAACCGGTTGGTTTGGTACCAATGGATTTTTATTTTCAGATTTTGCTAAAGATGGCGATCCATGGTTGTACGCATTTTGGATGTTCCAAGTTGTTTTTGCTGCAACTGCTGCAACAATAGTTTCAGGAGCCATGGCCGAAAGAACAAAATTTGTAAGCTATTTAATTTATAGTGTTGTTATTTCAGCATTAATTTATCCCGTTTTTGGAAGCTGGGCATGGGGAAGTCTTTATCATGGCGGTGGCTGGTTAGAAGGGTTAGGATTTATTGATTTTGCCGGTTCAACAGTAGTTCATTCGGTTGGTGGATGGGCAGCATTAGCAGGTGCAATTGTATTGGGTCCAAGAATTGGTAAATTTACAAAAGATGGAAAACCAAAAGCTATTCCCGGTCATAGTCTTACCCTAGCTGCTTTAGGTACATTCATTTTATGGTTCGGATGGTTTGGATTTAATCCCGGTAGTACAACTACAGCAAATACAGATATTGCATTGATTGCGATTACAACAAATTTATCAGCTGCTGCCGGAACGATTGCAGCTATGTTTACCGCTTGGTTTGCAATTGGGAAACCTGATGGCAGTATGGCACTTAACGGAGCACTTGCAGGATTGGTTGCAATTACTGCCGGATGCGCAAATGTATCGCCTTTAAGCGCAGTTATTATTGGTTTAATTGCAGGAGTATTAGTTGTATATAGTGTAGTATTCATTGAAAGAGTACTAAAAGTTGATGATCCGGTTGGAGCGGTTTCGGTTCACGCTGTTTGTGGAGCCTTTGGAACCCTTGCTGCTGGAGTTTTTGATGTAGGTGGGTTTTCATGGAGTGTAGTAGGTGTTCAAGTCTTAGGAGTTGTTGCAGCATTTTTATGGGTTTTCCCGGCTGCTTTTATCTTATTCAAAGTAATTGATAAAACAATAGGTTTAAGAGTTACAAAAGAAGAAGAATTAGAAGGATTGGATATTGGCGAACATGGTATGGAAGCATATCCTGATTTTGAAAAAGTAAGTTAAGTAATTGAATTTAAATAAATACTATAATGGAAAAAATATGAAAACTATTAAAAATATATTTTATGTTATTGCAGTAACATTTATAATAAGTAATGCTTCTTTTGCACAAACTTCAGTTTCAGGAGGAGCGGATTTTGTAAGTAGATATGTATGGAGAGGTTTTGATTTTGGAAATTCTGCAAGCATACAACCGGAACTCACTTTAACTACTGGAGGTTTTGAAGCTGGATTCTGGGGATCATATCCTTTTACAACAGCATCTGATTATGGTGAAATGGATTTATATGCTAGTTATGGAGTTTCTGACTTTTCTTTATTAGTTACTGACTATTACTTCCCGGCCGCAGGTGTTAAATATGGAAATTATAAAGATCCGGGTTCTCATACTATTGAGCTAGGTTTAAGTTATGGCGGATCAGAAAGCTTTCCTTTATCAGTCTCAGCATATATGAATGTCTATAATGATGATGATAATACTGTTTATTTTGAATTAGGCTATTCAAAAGAGGTAAGTGGTGTTGATCTTAATCTTTTTGTTGGAGGTACCCCGGGTGGTGATGCTGGTTTTTATGGTACAACAAATTTTAATCTTATTAACATAGGTATAACTGCTTCAAAAGACATTAAAATTACCGATGATTTTTCACTTCCTATATTTAGCTCTTATATTTTGAATCCTAATTCTGAAATAGCTTATCTCGTATTTGGAGTTAGTTTAGGAATGTAGATTGGAATTAATTTCCTCTTAAGTCACAATATTATAATTCAAATTAAGGTCGTTTTGCTTACCCCCGTAGGACGGCCTTAATTTTTATAGCATAGAAAACTACCGGCTTAAAAACTTTAATAATAAATAAAACATTAAAAAGGAATCATAATTATATTTTTTGTTTTCTGAATAAAAAATATATTCAGAAAAAAGTGTAAATGTTATAAGTTAAATTATAATTCTTTCTCCAGAATTTAATATTCTTTACGTTGGTTATTTGAATATGTTTAGACGAAATATTCTTTAAGTAAAACAATCTTAAAGAAAGCTTAATTAAATATATATATAAAAAGAATAAGATTTAAGGATATTGACTTCACACTCTTTTTTGAAGCTATATAAAGGGCTCTAGTAAAAATTACGCTTAAATAATTATTTGGTTCATGAAATTAGGACAAAATTTTAGAACTAATTTTTAAGAATTTTATTAATTCCAATCAAATAATACGATCTTATTTATTTTTATATAATGTATAAGAATAATAGACTCCAAAGAAAGAAGTATATTTTATTATTGTAAAATAATAATAAGTTAAATTATTTTATAATAACTTAATAAAACATATAATTATTTACAAATGAATTTGAAGTAATGCCAATATATATGTGTGGATAGGAGTTTAAATTGACATTAGGATTTTGCAGAACTGTTTTGCAAAATCGTATATTTCGTAAGGTATTAGTAATTCATTTAATGGAGGGAGTTTAACCGTCCATTAAAATTATCTGAATTTATTTAGATCAGTTACAAGGTATTAGGGACTAATTAAGATCTTTAAATGAAAATTCTGTTTTAACATTTTTATATTGTTTATCATTTACAAAAACATAAGGATAAACCAAATAGTTCACGTTTTTAATTTTCCCGTCGCCGGTTTTCAGCGGAATATCTCGTCCAATTGTAAATGAAACACGGTTTGGATCAAGCGAACCAAAGTAGAAATTTTTCCTTTGAGGGTTCTTAAAAGCTTCCGATGCATCAATAGGAATCCAGCCTTTATCATTTATATAAAATTCAGCCCAGCAGTGATAGCCGGAGATCTTACCTTCTTTTTTATGCTCAGGAATTGGAAATCCGATTACAAATCGGGATGGAATTTTCTCTGCCCGGCTTAACCCAATAAAAAGTGAGTGAAAGTCAGTGCAATTACCGGTACGAGCGTAACATGCATATAATACGTCTCCGCGTCCCCAGCCGGTTGTGCTTTTCTTATCATACACCATTGTATCCACTACGTGGTTGTATAATAATTTAGCTTTATCAAATTCCGAGATATTTTCG
>Ga0114931_10011883_pt1 | contig 10236 bp, 10 predicted proteins | sample 2SBtaG_FD_89579 | JGI IMG/M metagenome (GOLD analysis project Ga0114931, IMG submission 89579) | Deep subsurface microbial communities from Kolumbo volcano to uncover new lineages of life (NeLLi) - 2SBTROV14_V59a metaG | ecosystem: Environmental > Aquatic > Marine > Volcanic | place: Kolumbo... | reverse complement strand
GTTTGCAGTCCGCCCAAAAACTGCTTCGTCGGCGAGAGCGTGGCAAAATTCGTCAGCTCAAGGAGCCGAATCGTGGGCATATCCTACAGATACGCCAAGATTTGGCGACGAAGAGCTGGCGAATTTTGACCGCTCGCAGCCAGGATGAGTTTTTGGGCGGGCTGTTAGGGCTACCTAGCAGATCGGTCATAAATCATCCGGAAGATTCCAGAAGATTTCGGAAGGCCTCCCCCTCCAGGACATATACTGCCCGTTACGTTTTGAGCTTTCGGAATCGCCCCGAGCGAACCGTGCTTGCGGACCATCGCCGTCTTGACGACGCCACCCGTGAAACCTTGCCGCTTTCCCGACCATGGGCCTTTCGCCCCACCCGCTTGACCGCCATTCTGAACCTCCATGAGCCGGACCTTGCCAGGTAAATTGATTGTGATTTCCGGTCCCTCGGGAGCAGGCAAGGGGACGATCGTGGAGCGATTGTTTCAGAAGATTCCCGACAAGCTGGTGGCCAGCGTTTCGGCCACCACGCGACCGCCTCGTCCGGGCGAGCGAGACGGCATCGATTACCACTTTATGGATCAAGAGACCTTTCTAAGACGCCGTGAGGCAGGTGAATTCATCGAGAGTTTCCAAGTTCACCAGCTAGGGCACTGGTATGGAACGCTCGAAAGCGAGGTCATGCCTAGCCTCAAGCAGGGGAAGTGGGTAGTCTTAGAGGTTGACGTCCAGGGGGCCAAAGCGATTAAAAAGCGGTTTCCAGACGCCATCAGCATCTTCGTCATGCCGCCGGGATGGGACGAGTTGGAGAACCGGCTCCGTGGCCGAGGAAGCGAAAGTGACGAGGAAATCCGCTCGCGCCTGGAAGCCGCGCGCCGAGAAGTCCGCCAGCGCGGGCAATACGACATTCAAGTGGTCAACGACGATTTGGATCGCGCGGTCGAAGAGATCCGTGAATTTTTGAAACAAGCCGAATCAGGTGCCAGAGGTAGCGAGGTCTAAGCATGCTCGAAGCGTTGAAAGAGGAAGAGATCGTCAATAAGGTGGGTGGGCGGTTCAAGTTGTCGACCTTGATTCAAAAGCGGCTGGTCGCCTTGAATGCCGGCGCGCGGCCGCTGGTCAACGTCGACACGGAAAACAAGATGGAGGTCATCATTCAGGAAATCTTGCAGGACAAAATCTTTCTGGATATGTCTTCCAATGTTCGTACGGTCGAGGATTCCGGCGAAACGGGTGGCCCCCCCGAGCTGGATCTGACGAATCTCTAAACCCATTCGTTGGCAAGATCGCACACACGCTTAGACGGTCGCGAGCGCGACGCGTGTCACGAGCGGGCTGCCCGTCGCCCGTGCGGCGGTGACGATTGTTGCCGTGACCCTGAACCGCTCCGGTGGCGCTGAAGCATCTCATGAACGGTCGCGAGCTGGTTATCGGCGTCACGGGAGGCATTGCCGCCTACAAGACGGCAACGCTGGTAAGCCGCTTAGCGCAGGCCGGGGCCGGGGTGTCCGTCGTGATGACCCATTCGGCGCGGAAGTTCGTTGGCCGGTCGACCTTCGCGGCGCTGACCGGCCGGCCGGTCCATACCGAGCTTTGGGACGAAACGGCACACCCGTTGGGCCCTCATATCATGTTGGCCCAACAGGCTGAGTTGCTGTGCATCGCGCCGGCGACGGCCAATCTGCTTGCCAAAGCGGCCTTGGGGGTGGCGGATGATCTGTTAAGCACGCTGGTGCTGGCCTTCGATGGCCCGGTTCTGCTGGCCCCGGCGATGAACTGCCAGATGTGGGAAAAGCCTGCCGTACAACGCAACCTCGTCCGCCTACGCGAGGACGGCTTTCATCTTGTCGGACCCGCCGAAGGTTGGCTCAGTTGCCGTCAGCGCGGCATCGGCCGCATGGCCGATCCGGACGAAATTCATGCCACGATCGAGTCGATCTTAGTCGCGGCTAAGCCATCTTCGTAACACCACTGCCACGCGTGCTTCGTTGTCGAAGCAGATCGCCGAACCCTTGCGAGACAAACGAAAGACGAACCGTTGGCTCACATCCTGATTACCTCCGGGCCCACGCGTCAGCATCTCGACCCGGTACGCTACTTGACGAACGCTTCGAGCGGCCGCATGGGTCAGGCGCTGGCTGAAGCGGCGCTCGCCGGGGGGAACGAAGTCACCATCGTCAGCGGGCCAGTGGAAGTCGAGTATCCGTGCGCGGCAAAGCGGATCGACGTCGTCTCGACCGAAGACATGCTCGAAGCGTGTCTGAACATCTTCCCCCACTGCGACGGCATGATCGGTGCCGCCGCGCCGTGCGATTATCGCCCCGTCAAGGTCGCCGCGGGAAAGATCAACAAAACCGGCGGCCTGCTACGACTGCACCTGATCGAAACCCCCGATGTCGTCGCCACGCTTGGCTGTGTCAAAGCACGCCAATGGCTCGTCGGCTTCGCCCTGGAAACCGAAGATCATCGGCTGCGGGCGATCACGAAGCTTGAACGAAAAAGCTGCGATCTGATGGTTCTCAATGGACCCGAGGCGATGAACTCCCCCGACAATCGGGTTGAGGTGATTAGCGCCGAGGGCAACGTCGTGGGACAAATCCACGGCTCGAAGGAAGCGGTCGCCACGGGCATTATCGAGATCATTCAGGCCCGTCTGATAAATTCTTCGTCGAGCTAGCAAACACCGCCCGGAACAAGCGGCCTCGCCACGACGATGGCGACGCGATGCCCGCTTCGGCGTCGCACGGGCTCAATCGGGTATCGCAACGGGTAGCGGGACGTCGTGGAAGACGATTTCCACGTCACGTTGCGAGCGGACCCGGGGATATCGCAGGCGCAAAAGTGCCGGTTCCGCCCCGGCTTCCGGGGCACTGAAGGTCAGCTTGTACCGCACCCCGTCTTCCGAGAGTCGATTCGTCTGACCGTGTCGGGTAAAGCCATGCCCCTGGGCATCGAACAGCTCGAACTCGTTTTCTTCAAACAGCGCCTCGCGTGGCTCGGGCAAAACCGCATCGCGCGCGACGACGACGGTCAGCTCGTAACGTCCGGGGCGCTGCGTCTTTAGCGACTGAAACCGCAGTTTGATCTCATGCTGCGTGTAGTCGACGCCGGACGTCTTGAGGTCGCCCACGTCGATCGACGCCCAATCGCCCACGGCGAGAAGTCCCCACCGCAATCGCAGCAGGCTCAGCTTCCGGGCGGAGGCGGGTGGAGGATGCAATCGCAGGCTCATCGACAACTGCCGTGTGCCGCGACTGGCCACGTTCCAGCCTCCGCCGGACGATCGCGTGGCCGACAAATGTATTCCGGTATCGGTCACGGCTTCGACGATCTTCGCCCCCGAGCGGTAGGCAATCAGCCGAAAGCGGTCTTCCCACATCATTTGCACATTGAACTGAAAGGTATGGGTTACCTCGGACTCGAAATTCTCGTAGTTGAACTCTTCGATAAACACACGCCGCGCCCCGGTAATTTGCGAACGAATCGGACCGGCGTAGGCGGTCGGATAACGTCCGGCAGCACCCGAGACGACCACCAAGCCGGGGTTTCGCGTATCGTAATGCGGCCGCACGTGATTGTTGCTCTGACGACATAAATCATCCACGGCCAGCCAAAACTCGGTGCCCGAGCACTGCAAATCGCCGCGGGCTTCGTGGAACTTGCCGTACTGGTCGCCCACCAAGATGCGGTTGCCGGTCTGTTCGGCGATCGTGGCGAACGCTTCGGAAGCCGGTTCGCCTGCCGCCTGATAATCAACACGGCTGGCTTGCCAAAGCTGATCGACCTTCAATTTTTTCAGCAACCGTCTGGCACGCAGTTGAATCTCGGGATCGTCGTGCTCGGCGGCCTGCTGCAATTGTGATTTTGCGGGTATTCCGACGTCGGCTAGCTGTCTGGTCGCGTGAGCCCGTTCCTCAAACGAAGGACTACCAAGATTGCGAATCAGACGCGCGACGCGTGCCGTCGGTTCTTCAGCCACCAGGGCGGTAAGGGGAAATGCCAACAGCGAAGACGCCAATAAGATTGCACGGATGCGCGAATGCGACATCGAGCTTCCTCCTCGATCAGCGTTTTTTTGAGACACGATTGACGTGGGCGCCAAACGCAAATACGGCTGTTTTCCACGGCCGGGTTTGGCCACCTGGACGACGCCGGCACACTTTGCCGCGGTCGAAAGAGACAGCGGTCCAAAGCGGTCACGGCACGCGTGCCAGCGGAACGCTCGCTTCCGACTGACAAGCGATCGCGAGGCGTCGGCGGCTCGACACGACATTGCCGAACGGCTACAGCCTGGCTCTCGTGACGACGCCGCGCCATCTGACGATGGCTGTTTCGTCGGCAAGGGTTCTAGAGTCGCCCGGGTTGTGTTTACAGTCCGTTGGCAGCGAGGGGCCACCGACCGTGCGGTTCTTGGAAGGCGTCTTCAAATTCCAATTCCGGCTTCGATTGCGACTCGATGTCCGTCTTATCGTTGGGCGGCATCGACGAATCCTCGTGGATTCGCCTGCTTCGCCCTCCTTGATTCGGTCACCGACTCGCAATCTCGGGCCTGGAAGCGATTTTGAAGACCCCTTCTCGTGCCGGTTGGCGACGGAGGGGGAGGTCGTGGTGCGATGCGTCGAACGCCTCGCCGGACTGGAAAAACGACATGCGGGCTGCTAGAACCGGACGGCATGCAGCCCGCTTGATTGGTTCGCAAGCTGGCGAAAACTATGAGATCGGCTCCCCGGCGTCAATGCCAAAACGGCCGATCCCCGAAACAGAAAAACAGCCGAACAACGTCGCGAGCGGCGCGGTCTGTCTCGGCGGTGGAGAACCGAACGGAGGGTGCTTCCTTGGCGGTCGATTGCGTATGTGCCGGTATCCTCGTGGCGGATCACCTGTGTGAGCCGATCGAAAAGTTGCCCGCCGCCGGTGAGTTGGTGTTGAGCGACGCGTTGCCGCTAGAAATTGGCGGCTGTGCGTCGAACGTGGCGATTGATCTGTCACTATTGGGGGCCAAGGTGGGCGTGATCGGCTGCGTGGGCAATGACCCGTTCGGCCGCTTTGTCATCGAAACGCTTTCCGGCGCCGGGACCGATACCGCGGCAATTCGCCTAATCGATGACGTCGGCACGTCGGGCACTTTGATCATCAACGTCACCGGTGAGGATCGGCGGTTCATTCACGCGATTGGTGCGAACGCCCGATTTGCCCCCGAAGATTTGCAGCGGCCTCAGGTTGATGCGGCCAAGGTGCTGTATCTCGGTGGCTACCTGCTCATGCCGAATCTTGAACCACGGCGGCTGCGCGAGCGGCTCCGCGCGGCGCGGCGGGCGGGCGTGAAGACCGTGGTCGACGTGGTTCTGCCGGGCGAAGGGGATCACATGGCCGCGCTAGAGCCGGTTTTAAGTGAAACCGACGTTTTTTTACCCAACCATGACGAAGCCGCCGCGATCACCGGACACGCGGATCCGGTTCGGCAAGCCGAGACGTTTCTCGAAGCCGGAGCCGGCACGGTCGTGATCACTCAAGGCACAATTGGCACGCTGCTCATGTCCAACGATTTGCGTTTACGCGCCGCGACTTATCCGGTCGAATTTGTCGGCGGCACGGGCGCGGGCGACGCGTTTGACGCCGGCTATATTGCGGGCCTGCTCGAAGGGGCCGAACCCCGACGCTGTTTGCAGTGGGGTAGCGCCCTGGGGGCTAGTTGCGTCCGCGCGATCGGTGCCACGCAAAGCGTTCTGACTCGCAATCAAGCGGAAGCCTGGATCAACGAAAAAAAGCTCGAAATCACCTCGTTTTGAAACGCCCGATGTGGCAAGCCGAGCGAACCCGGAGAGCGCGTTCGGCGTCTCTCTTGAAAACCAAACCGGGCACGATCGGCGATCGCGGTTTCGGGCAGCCCACCGCACGGTCCGTGCCTTGGCGGGACTCTTGCCACACGGTTATACTGCCGCTTAGCCTCGTCGAAGATACGGATTCGTTGTGTCTTGGTCGGCGGAGGGCATCGCCCGGCGAGGGACGTCGCCGCGAGGCATGCTTGATCTGTTTTACAAACCTTCCTCAAAGCCTTTGATAAGAACCAATGACGCGTGTTGCCATCATGGGCGCGACGGGCTATTCGGCCCTCGAGCTGCTAAAGATTCTCTTGCGGCACCCGAACGTCGAAATTACGACCGTTACGAGCCGACAGGAGAACAGCCCGCATATCGCCATGGTTCATCCGTCGCTCGCCGGGCGAATCGATCTGAAGCTCGAGGATCTCGGTCCGATTGCCGTGGCGAACCGCGCGGAATGCGTGTTCAGTTGCTTGCCGCACGGCGTTAGCAGCACGATCGTGCCGCATCTCCTCGAAGCCGGAGCCCGTGTGATCGACTTCAGCGCCGACTACCGGCTGAAAGACGCGGAGATTTATGGCAAGTGGTATGGCCAAAAACACGGGGACCCGGACCGGTTGGGGGAAGCCGTGTATGGCCTGCCCGAGCTGTATCGTGACGCGATTCCCTCGGCCAAGTTGGTGGCCAACCCGGGATGCTACCCGACGTCTGCCATTCTGGCATTGGCGCCGCTGCTAAAAGCGGGGCTTATCACGCCTGAGGATATCCTGGTCGATTCGAAAAGCGGCATTTCCGGGGCCGGACGGACGTTGAAGCTCACCACGCACTTTCCCGAGTGCAACGAAAGTGTGGCCGCCTACAACGTCGGGCGGCACCGCCACACGCCGGAAATTGATCAGATTCTATCAGCCGCGGCCGGGCAAGACGTGGCCACGATCTTCACGCCGCACATGATTCCGATGGACCGAGGCATCCTCACGACGACCTATTCCCTGCCGATCGGTGAGCCCTCGGAGGAGAAGCTGTTCGGCGCGCTGCGCGACTTTTATCGCGATCAGTCGTTTGTTCGAGTGGTGGACCATCTTCCGGGAACCAAGGACAGCCTGGGCACCAACTTCTGCGACGTCACCGTGCGCGTGGTCCATAAGCGGGTGCTGACGATCAGTTGCCTTGATAATCTTATCAAAGGCGCGGCCGGAACCGCGGTGCAGAACTTCAACCTGATGTACGGTTACGCTGAAAGCACCGCGCTGCGCTAAGCGACGCCGCTCCGGCGGTGAGGCAATCCCGTCAAGCGTGCGTCGTCGAGCGTGTGTCGCGGCGCCGGGGAGAGACAAACAAGGCGAACTCGGCTTTCTTGCAAAAACCTTGCGGGCGTTTTCTTTTCGGCGGCAAGGTTGCCACATTGAGAACCACGTTGGTCGCTCGCCAGCGCGAGGCGGCTTTCCCAAGACCCTTTTCAACTTTTTGATGCCGCGATATCAATCAATATGAACGTCCCTTTACCTCGCGGATTTCGTGTGTCCGGTGTCCACTGCGGAATCAAAAGCGACCCGGCCAAGGAAGACCTCACGCTTATTGTTACCGATGAGCCGGCGGTCGCTGCCGGTGTCTATACACAAAACACCATGTTCGCCGCGCCGGTGGCGCTTGATCGTGAGCGCACGCCCAACGATCGCACGCGCGTTGTCGTGGCCAACTCGGGCAATGCGAATGCCTGTACCGGTTCTCGAGGGCTTCGAGATGCAGGGGCGATGGCCCAACATGCGGCCCGACACTGTGGTGTCGAGCCGGAGCAGGCGCTCGTTCTGTCAACCGGTGTGATCGGCGAATTTCTTCCCCTGGATAAGATCGAGGCCGGCATCGCGGATGCCGCGGCATCGCTTGGCCGTGACGGGCAGCACCTTACGTCCGCGGCGCGCGGCTTGATGACCACCGACACGGTCAAGAAGCTGTCCGCGCGAACCTTGCAGCTCACCGGCGGCCCCGTCCAGTTGACCGGCATGGCCAAGGGCGCCGCGATGATCGGACCACGCATGGCAACCATGCTCGCGGTGATCTTCACGGACGCACGCTTGGCGGTCGAGGACGCGCAGGCATGGCTCGCACGCGCCGTGGATGAAAGCTTCAACTGTTTGAGCATCGACGGCCATATGAGCACGAACGATACCGTGCTTTTTCTGGCCAGCGGTTCGGCCGGCGGGCCGGCCGTCGATGGAACCGACGCGGAAGCCGTTCGTGCCGCGCTGACAGAAGTTTGTATCGATCTGGCACGCGCCATCGCCGACGACGGGGAAGGTGCCACGCATCTGATCACGATCGACGTTCTTGACGCCGCGACACGCGAGGCGGCCCATGGAGTCGCGAAAACCGTGGCGGAGAGTCCACTGGTGAAAACCGCCATTGCCGGGGCCGATCCCAACTGGGGACGCATCGTCTCGGCCGCCGGCTACGCGCCCTGGCCGGCCAGTCCCGAACGAGTGCAGCTTGAAGTCAACGGGCATGTCCTCTACAAGAACGGTTCGCCGGCGGCTTTCGATGCCGAAGCCGTGTCGGCCTCGATTCGTGACCATCGTGAAACGAGTCTCGTCCTGCGACTGGGGGAAGGGGAAGCCCACGTTCGCTTTTGGACGACCGATCTGACGGCCGAATACGTGAGGCTCAACGCCGATTATCACACATGAACCAACCGCTCTCGCGGGCTCGCCGAGGAGCCGTCGTGCTCGGCATGGTTGTCATGGCCGCCATTGTCGGCTACCGCGTGGCGGGCTGGAGTTGGCTTGATGCAACGTACATGGTCGTGGTGACCGTCTCGACGGTTGGCTATCGTGAAATCGGCACCATGACCCCCGGGCTGAAGCTGTTCACGATTGTGGTAATCATCGTCGGCATGTCGGTGGCGGCCTATACCGCGGGCGGGCTGGTTCAACTGCTCGCCGAAGGCGTCCTTGAGCGAACCTTGGGGTTGGTGCGAATGACACGTGACATCAAACGGCTCAAGGACCATGTGATCATTTGCGGTCTGGGGCGCATGGGGCGCCTGCTTAGCCGTGACCTTAGCCTTCAAGGCAAGGCTTTCGTCGTGATCGATGCCGACGCGGATCGCATCGCCGAAGCCGGTAACATCGGATGGCTGGCGGTTCATGGAGACGCCACCGAGGAGGAGGTGCTGCTTAGCGCCGGGATCGAACACGCGAGGTCGCTGGTAACCACGCTACCGAGCGACGCCGCCAACGTATTTATCACTTTGACGTCACGAAACCTTAATCAAGCCCTGCAGATCATCTCGCGGAGCGAACTGGCTTCGACGAGCAAGAAACTGCATCAAGCGGGGGCAACGCGTGTCGTCATGCCGGCGGCCATCGGCGCACAACGGATCTCGGCGATGATCACGCGTCCCTCGATCGTCGAATTTATGGAGCTGATGGCCGGCTCGAGCGCGCAGGATGTCGCCGTCGATGAGTTGCCGGTGCCCGAAGGTTCGGCACTGGTGGATAAAACCGTGGAGGAAGTCGAGTTTCGTCGCCAATTCGGAATTTTGGTCATTGCCGTCAAACGCGCTGGCGGCGAAATGATCTTCAGCCCCGAAACCGGGTTTCGATTCCACTCTGGCGATACGGCGATCGTCATGGGGCGAGTCGAAAACCTCGACCGCTTTCGCCGCGAACATACTTGAAGTGCTTCAATTGGCCGGCTTCGGACGCCGCTTCTTTTGCCATGGGCGCTCCGGTCGAACCGCGTGCCCGCGCCCAAGCCGTCAGCCCGACTTCTTACCTTGCGGCCGCTTTGGCCTCGCCTGTTTTCCCAGGTTTCACCACTTTGTCGTCCCGGGCGGTGTGAATATCGTCCAATCTCGTCGGAATTTCGTCCAATTTCGTCGAGCGGGTCAAACCGCCCTTTCGGCCCTGATCGCAAGCGGATAGACTCCGCGGCCCACTCATTACGTCGCCGCATGCGACGACTGGTTGGCTCAGACCATGAGTGCATGATTGGGAATTGCAGTCGCCCGTGGGGGCTTGGCTGCCGACTTCGCATCGCGTTTGCCAAGGAGGGCAAATGTCTGCTACTGCTGATGCCTCGCCTCGCCGTCTTTCGGTGGCCCTGATTGTCCGCGATGAAGCGACCATGCTTGCCGAGGCGCTTCGCAGCGTTTCGTCCGTGGCCGATGAAATCGTTGTCGTCGACACCGGATCAACCGACCGCACACGTGAAATCGCGGCCGCCCAAGGCGCAAAAGTGTTCGAGTTTCCCTGGCAGGACGATTTCTCGGCAGCCCGCAACCGTGCTCTCCAAGAGGTCTGCGGCGACTGGATTCTGTGGCTCGATGCCGGCGAGCGACTCTCGGCGACCGACGCTCCCGCCCTGCGCCAGTTTGTCGATCGGAAGGCGGACCCCTCTCGGGCCTACTTGCTGATGATCG
>Ga0114931_10011882_pt1 | contig 10238 bp, 8 predicted proteins | sample 2SBtaG_FD_89579 | JGI IMG/M metagenome (GOLD analysis project Ga0114931, IMG submission 89579) | Deep subsurface microbial communities from Kolumbo volcano to uncover new lineages of life (NeLLi) - 2SBTROV14_V59a metaG | ecosystem: Environmental > Aquatic > Marine > Volcanic | place: Kolumbo... | reverse complement strand
TCCTCCGCTTCCTTGCCATGGGTTCCTCCATGGACCAGAAGCAATCCGCTCCCCATTCCGGGCAACTTTTCGGACCCGGCGTTCCTTAGCCACCTGTCCTAATTTCGGGGTCCACTATAGACGGAGATGCCAGACACCAGCCGCGAAGCCACAAAACCGCGCGTGGTCCCGGCTGTGCCCTCCAAAGGACATCCCGTCGCCCTCCCCGTACGGGTCTCGGAGCACCGCTTCTTCGTCACGCCAAAGACGCGCGATGGGCGCACCATGGTGCTCTACACAGACACGGGGGGTGGGCTGTTTGTCTCTGAACAGACCGTCGAGCGGTTCGGACTCGAGGTCACCAAGGTCGAGGCCGACGGCGGAGTCACCGATGCCGCCGCCCTGCCCGACTTTGCCCCCACCGCGTCGATTCCGGCATTCCAGGCTCTGGGCGGACGGTTGCCGGTCATTCCGGATGCGAAGGCGCAAATGTTCGGGCCGGTGGACGGTCTGCTCGGACAGGCGTGGTTTCGAGACCGTGTGTGGACCTTCGACTACCCGGGCAAGCGCCTACTGTGGCGCGCGCCGGACGATCTGCCGCCCCATGACACGCGTCATCGCGTCACCCTCGGGTTTCCGACCAACAAAAATGGGCAACGCGGGAGCAGCTACCCGCGCATCCAGATCTCCGTCGAGAACGTCGTCATTGATCTATTGTTCGATACAGGCGCGACGGTGAATCTGAGTGCGTCGGCGGTGGCCGCGCTCAATGACGGCCGGCCGCCCCTTCGGGCGACGAGCTTCATCAGCGCCTCGACATTTGCGGGCTGGAAGACAAGGCACCCGGACTGGCGAGTGATCGAGAGCGCAGACCAAACGGTTGCTGGCGAGCCGATGATCCAGGTTCCGCAAATCGAGGTCGCTGGGTTCACCGTCGGTCCGGTCTGGTTTACGCGCCGGCCCGACGACAACTTTCACCAGTGGATGTCGCAGTGGATGGACAAACAAATCGACGGAGCGCTCGGTGGCTCAGCCCTTCAGTACTTCAAAGTGACGGTGGACTATCCCAACGCCGTCGCGGTTTTCGAGCGGCTCTGAGTCGCCCGGACGATGCCCGGCCATGTCGGCGACAAGTTTGGAATCGACCGGAACACTCTCGACATCAAGCGTCTCTTGCACATCGAACAGCCCGCGGACCAACTCGTCGCGGTGCTCGGCACCCGGCACCCGAGCGACGACGGCGCTCCGCAGCTTGCTCGGCGGCGCGAATACGCTGTGGAAGCGGGTGAGGTGGACACGCGGCGGCGGAATCAGGGTCGCGAGGCGGCTCAGGAACGCGACCGGCTCGAGGGTCACGTGGGTGTGGCCGGTGTACCAGCGGCGCCCGAGCCGATAGCTCACCTTGCCGGCGCAGGTGCCGGAGCCGCCGCAATGTCGGCTGGAGCGAGTACACTGAGGGCCGAGTGAAACGCGATCGCGATAAGGTGGACGCCAGCCTGGTGGCGGAGATGTTGCGATTGCCGCCGGTCGAACGACTTCGGCAGAACGACCGCGCCATCGCCACCGTCGAGGAGCTCAGACGTGCCTTCGCAACCAGCCGGTCTGACGACGCTGCTCGTCGAGCTCGCAGCCAGCGGCGTTGACTTCGTTCTCGTAGGCGGACTTGCGGCGGTCGCCCAGGGCGTCCCGGTCACTACCTTCGACGTCGACATCGTGCACTCCCGCGCGCCCGAGAACATCGAACGTATCGTCGCATTCCTGACCCGCGTCAATGCCCGCTACCGCGGCCGAACCGGTGGTTCTTCTCGGCCGCCATCGCGCAGCGCCCTCGAAGAACTCGGCCACTCGCTGTTCATGACCGACCTCGGCCCACTCGACGTCCTCGGCGCGATCGAAGGCGAGCGGTCGTTCGAAGACCTGCTCCCCGATAGCATCATTCTCGACCTCGAAGGCCACCGCGTGCGCGTGCTCGGTCTCGCAGCAATCGTTCGAATCAAGCGCAGCTCCACGCACCCCAGAGACCAGCAGGTGCCCCCGTTCTCGAAGAGGCACTTCGCCAGCTCAACGAACCCGAGGACTGAATCTCGGCCGACGATTGGATTGCTTCACCGATCGCCCTCGTGAATGCCCGTGCGATCGATTCGACGAAAGAGGCCGCACCAAGCGCGCCTACTTTGCTACCGATGTCGAGGCGCTCGCGCCGCCCCATTAGCCAGACACCGCCGTGAGCGCCACCCACAACTCGGCCTGCGCTTGCTCGATTTCGACCACGCGCAGCTCGGCTTCGAATGCTCGCTGCTCCAGGTTGGTAGCGATGACCGACGGCAGCACGCCCGCGACGGACGCGCTTCGCGCCAGCTCGGCCAAGCGGCGAGAGGTGTCCCGGGCCTCGGTGGCGGTCGCGAGCTTGTCGTCGATCACGTCGAGCTGGGTCGTGATGCGAACGATCTGGACGCGCGCTTCGTAGAGGCGGGCATCGTATTCGGCCTCGGCGCGGTCGCGACGAGCGTGATCGCGCGCGAGCTCGCCCTGCTTGCGATCGAACAGGGGCAAATCGAGGGTGAGGGTCACGCCCGCGGCGGACACGCTGTCTACATCCCGGCCGACGTGGACGCCGACGTCCAACGGAGGAAAGCGCGCGATTGCGTCGGCCCGAAGCGCCTCATCGCCCGATCGGTACGCGTAGTAAAGGGCCAGTACGTCGAGTCGGCGGGTGGGCAAGTCGAAAAGCAAACGGGCGACAGCGGGCCGCGTGTCGGGGGTATGCCAGGCAGCGTCCACGCGAACCTCGGCGAGCGGGTCGAGCCCGATTGCGGCGTTGAGGTCGACGCGCGCGAGGTTCAGCTCCTGCTCCAGGTCCAGCCGCGCGAGGCGGGCCTCGGCGAGGGATGTCTCGGCACCGGCCACGTCGAGGTCCGTGACGGCTTTGTGCGCGAGTGCGGTGCGCAGGGATGCGACGCGGTCCTTCCAACTGGCTTCGACGTTGTTCGCCACCGCCACCCGCCGTTCGAGATACACGACCCGCACAGCGGCCATGCGCGCCGCCTGCGCGAACTGCCACTCTTGCCATGCGACTTCCAGATCGACCGACGTCGCCGCGGCTTTGGCCGACGCACGCCGGCGGCCCCGCGACAGCATCGGAGCGACGTCCCAGGCGAGGCCGACGCCGTAGCTCAGCACGGTCTGCTCGGCGTCACCGTACGGAGCTTCGATGTTCAGCTCCAGGCGCGGGTTCGGCAAGATCCCCGCCGACACCAGCTCGGCGCCCGCGATACCGCGCTCGGCGCGAATCGCCGCGAGCCTCGGGTTCTGGTCGACGGCCATGAGTGCCGCCTCATCGGGAGACAGTCCATTGCTCGGGTCCAGCACGATCTCGCCCGAATCGCCCGGCGACAGCTCGGCGCGCAGGTGGTCGACCGGGCGCCGGATGACCGACGGCGCCGTCACGTCGAGCCGTCCCGCTTCGTAGCCCCGGCAACCGACGGTCACCGTCAGCGCAAGCAGGAGGCGCCATGTGCCGCGCCGTCTCATCCCACGGGGCGCTTCCGCCGGCGAGCGTCGGTCCAAAGATAGAACGCCGGCACGGCGATCAGGTTGAGAACCGTGGAGGTCATGATGCCGCCGCACACGATGACAGCCATGGGCGATTCGAGCTCGCTGCCTGCCGAGCCGAGGGCAACCGCCAGCGGCAACAGGCCAAAGAACGCCGCGCCGGCGGTCATGAGGATGGGAATCAGACGCTCTTGCGCGGCACGCAACACGATGTCAGCCGGCGGTGTGTCCGGGAATTGCGCGGTCAGGTGGTTCTTGTGGGTCACCAGCATGATTCCGTTGCGGCCGATGATCCCAAACAGCGTGACGAAGCCAACCAGCCCGGCCATGGACAGGCCTTCGGGCAGCAGCAAGGCTGCGGCGACGCCTCCCACGAGCCCGAGAGGAATCCCCACCAACACCACAGCGGCATCGATCGGCGACCGGAACGCCATCCACAGAAACCCGAACACGGCCACCAGGACAATCGCGACCGTCACCGCCAGGCGCACCCTGGCCTCGCGCCGCTCGACGGCCTGCCCGGCGAGCTGCCAGTGCACGCCCGCTGGCACCCTGCGCTTTGCCAAGAGGGCTTCGACCCGCCCGGCGACCGCCGTCAAGTCGCCGGGCTCGGCGCGCACCGCGATCGAAACCACGCGCTGGCCGTATTCGTGCCGGATCGAGGCCGGCTCCGAGCCGGGCACGACGCGCGCGACCGCGCCCAGGGGAAGTGGCGCGCCGTCCCCGGTGAGCAGCGGCAGGTCGGGCAAGCGGCCGAGGGAGTGCAGCGCTGGAGCGCCCGCGATCGCGACAGCCACCGAGGTGCCGTAGCGCGTACGCGCTTGCCCGACATTGAATCCCTGGCGAAACGAGGCGACGGTTCGCGCGACGTCCATGCGCCGAAGTCCGGCGACGCCCAGGCCCGCCGCATCGACCTCGATATCCGTCGCCGGCACATCGACGAGCGCGCCCGAGTGCACGCCGTTCACTCCCTCGACGTTTGACAGCGCGGTGACGAGCGACCGCGCCTCGGCGCGAAGCGCGTCGAGGTCGGGGCCCGAGAGCTTGACCGCGATGGGCGCGCGTTCTCCCGACAAGAGCTCGTTGATCCGCTCGCCGAGGAACCCCTCGATGCCAAACCGGACGCCCGGCATCCGGGACAAACGCTCGGACAGCTCGCCGACGACCTCCTCGGGGTCCGCGCCGGCGGGCAGCACCAGGTCGAGCTCGATCCGATGAACCGGCGCCGCGTCCTCGTCCAGGCTCGCGCGGCCGACGCGAGCCGCGACATGCACCGCCGCGTTGGGGCCGTCGAGCTCGCGGCTGATCTGCGCCGCCATTCTCGTGGTTTCCTCCAGCGAGGTTCCGGGCCGCGCCGACACTTCCGCGATCAACACGTTCTCGTGAAACTCCGGCAGAAAACCGCCGCCCAGCATCGGAAGGATGATCACCGCGCCGACGCCGAGCAGGCACGATACGGCGACGATGGAGCCGGGGTGTTGCGAGGCGCGCCGAAGCACGCGCGCGTAGGCGTGCCGCAGCGGGGCCGTGAGCCATCCGTCGCCGCTGTGAGCACCGGCGAGCCGCGGCAACAGCACAGCGCACAGCGCGGGTGTGACCGTCAGCGCCACCAGCAGCGACGCCGCGACGGCGAGGGCGTACGCCTGCGCGAGCGGCGAGAAAATGCGGCCCGCGATCCCGCCCATGATCATGACCGGCGTCAGCACCGCGACGACGATGCACGATGCGTACACGACAGCGCCGCGCACTTCCGCCGACGCTGTTCGGACGACCTCCATTGCCGGCTGTGGGTGCTCGGCTGCCGCGTTTTCGCGCAGGCGGCGCCAGATGTTTTCGAGGTCGACGATCGCGTCGTCGACGACCTCGCCGATGGCGACCGCGAGCCCGCCGAGGATCATCCCGTTGATGGGGACATCGCGGGCCAACAGCACCGCGACCGCGGTCAACAGCGACAGCGGTAGCGCGGCCAGGCTGATTGCGGCGAGCCGACCGGAGCGAAGGAACGCGATCAAGATGACCACGAGCAGCGCCGCGCCGATGGTCATGGCGCGACCCACGGCCCACAGCGACGTGTGAACGAAGTCGGCCTGGCGAAACGACGGAGGCTGGCGCCGCGCGCCCGGCGGCAGCTCGGCGTCGAGCTCGGCAAGGGCCGACTCGACCGCGCGCGTCACGGTGAGGGTGTCGGCCCAGGGCAGCTTGTCGATCTGGAGGTAGAGCGCGGGTGCCCCGTCGTAGAGCGCGGCGCCGACGGCCGGCTCCTCGCCGAGCTTCACGACAGCCAGATCGCCGACGCGAACCGGCAGGCCATCCCGCCGGGCAATCACCGTGCTGGCGATTGTGTCCAGGTCGTCGATCGACCAGTAGGTCGCGAGTCGCAACGGCCGGCGCTCGGCGCCGGCGTCGACAAAGCCCATCCGAACGAACCCCTGCGACTCGGTGAGCGTCCGTTCGAGCTCTTCGAGACCGACGCCGCGGGAGATCATGGCTGCGGGATCGGGCCGGATCTCCACGCGCGTCGAGGCGCCGCCATGAACGCTCACGCGGGAGACTCCCTGGATCGCCTCGAGCCGGGGTCGGAGGCGCCACTCTGCGAACTGCCACAGGACGCGCAGCGAGTCCGGGCGCTGGTCCCCGGGCGTCAAACAAAACTTCAGGAGGGCCCCGACGGGCGCGGAGATCGGTGCGAGCAGCGGCTCCGGCATGCCATCGGGCAACCGCTCGCGCGCCTGCAGCATGCGTTCGGACACCAACTGCCGGGCGCGGAAGACGTCGGTGTCGTCAACGAAGGTCAGCTCGATGACCGACAGACCGGGCGACGACGTCGACCGCACGAGGGTGGCGCCGGGTGTGCCGAGCAACGCTTGTTCGAGCGGCGCGGTGACGAGTCGCTCGACATCCGTGCTGCCCATGCCGGGCGCCTCGGCCTGAACGGTGACCATCGGGGGCGTGAAGCTGGGCAGCGCGTCCACCTGCGCGCCGCGGACGAGCCACAACTCGACCCCGACCAGGGCGACGGCGCCGACGAGCACCAGGTGGCGGTTCCTGATGGAGCCGCGGATGAGCGCATTGAACAGTGCGTTCACGGCGCGCTTGGATCGGCGATGGGTGTCGGCCCGTCGGTCGTCCCGTCGCCGAGCTCGCCCAGCAGCGCGGGCGCGCCGCGCGTGACGACCCGCTGTCCCGGCTCGACCCCCGAGACCACGACGCGGCCATCGGCGTGCGCGCCGAGCTCGACCGCGCGTACGGCGAACCGGTTCGGCTCCACTTCGACGAACACCGCCGGCTCGGTGCCGCGCATGACGACCGCCGTCTCCGGCACGGCCACGCCTTCGCTCGCGCGCACGACCTCCACCGCGACGGTCGAGCCCGGAAGCACGGCAGTCGCCGAGGGTGATGCGAGCTCGATGCGGTCGTGGCGCGTCCCGTCGGCGCCGACCACGGCGCCCCGAGCCAGCAGCCGCGCATCCATCCACCCCGAGCCGGCGCGCACGCGATAGCTCGTGCCCACAGGCTCCTCCGGTGCGACCGATACGTCGATCCAGCGCGGCCCAGCCTGAACGATGCGCACGAGGGTCTGCCCGGGTTGCAACAGCTCTCCGACGTCACTCTCCAGCGCGACGACCACCCCGGCGACCGGCGCGCGAATGACGACGGCACCGCCCGTGACGACGGCGAGCTCGCCGCCCGCTCGCTTCAATCCGTCGAGGCGGGCCTGCTCGGCCTTGAGGTCGGCCTGCGCGCGAGCGAGATCGGCATCTGTGGCCAGGTGCGTGTCGACGAGGCTCGCGACCCGAGCCCGCTCGCTCTCGAACGCTCGCACGCGGGCGCGCGAGCCCTCCAGCTGGCCCTGCAGCTCGCGGCGCTGCGCCGCCAGCCCGGCGCGCGATGCGGTGTCGACCACGACCTGCACCGATAGCAGTGGAGCTCCTTGGGTGACCTCGGCGCCGAGCGCCACGGTTGGCGGTGCCGCGAGCCGCCCCGTGAACGGTGCGACAACGAGCGCCTGCTCCTCGGGCCGCGCCGACACCCGCCCGTAGCGAAGGGACGTGGCGGGCAGCGTCTCGCGCTCGACCGTGACGACGTGCAGATCCAGCGTCTTGACCTCGACGTCGGTGAGCACGACCCGGCCGCGATCGTCGACCCGCGTGGCCACCTCGATGTGTTCATCGTCCTCGCGTTCGGTGCCGCGACAGCCCGTCGCGGCGAGGACGGCCAGCAGACACACGACGCCCTGATTCATCGGATGACGCCCGGCAACATCGCGAGCACCGACTCGCCGTGCACCGCGCCGAGCCATGCTCCGGCGGCGAGCAACGCCAGCCATGTCATCCTCGGCCAGACGGCGCCGGCCCGCGTCGCGGGGGCCATGGCTGATCGGTCCAACAAGCGGCGCACCCGATGGGCGAGCATGGGCTCTTGTCCGGCCACCGGGGCCACGGCACCGCTCGCCTCGACCGGCGCGAGACGCGCTGCGACAAGGATTGCCTCCGCCAGCGCAATCGGGCACGCGCCGGCGGCAACGGCCTCCTCGTCCCGCCGAACCTCCAGCGCCTCCAGCCAGGCGTGCAATCGCCTGCGCGCTCCCGGCAGTGGCCATTGGAGATCAGCACACAGCCGGGCGACCACGATGCGCAATGGATCGCGCGCGCGGGCATGGGCGGCTTCGTGAGCGAGCGCGGCGGCGAGGAGATCGTCCGCCGCTTGTCCGCGAAACGCAGAGGATACGACGACGCGCGGCCGGACGAGTCCGACGGTTGCCGCCGGCATCCGCGGATCGGGGGCGGTGCGAACGCTGGCGACGGCGCGCCATACCGCACGACCGGCGATCAGGGCGCCCGCTACCGACAGGCCGTAGAACACCTGAGTCGCGCGCTCGTCGGAGGGATCCGGCTCTCGCAGCGCCCAGCCTACCAGGAACGCAAGCACGATCGCGCCCGCGCACGCCGGCAGCACCAGCCGCCACCACGCCGCCGGCTCTTGTCCGCGGTTGCGATGCACGCGGCCCCCGACGAAGAACGCACCGGCAACGATGGCAAGCCACGTGAGCGCAGCCGCAAGCAACAGGAGTAGGGCTTCGCGCTCCATTATCCGCGCTTCTTTCGTGCGGCGATCTCGGCGGCCAGCTCGTCGAGCATCTCGGGAGAGACGTCCTCGATCGCGCCCAGCAGCGCGGCCACCGCCGGAGCCGGCTCGCGGGGGTTGAGACGTTCGATCAGCCGTCGGGCCATCGCGCGTTGGGTCACCGCTTGGCGAGCAACCGCATGGTAGCGATACGCGCGTCCTTCCTTGCGTCGTCGCACCATGCCCTTGTCGAGCAGTCGGTCGAGGACCTTGGCGACGGTCGTGTAGACGATGTCACGCGAGTCGCGAATCTCGTCGAACAGCTCGCGGGCCGTCGACGGTCCGTGCTCCCACAGCAGGCCGAGCACTGCGCGCTCGAGGTCGCCGCCCGGGACACGTCCTCGCGCGCCGGTCATCGTCCGCCCTGCTGCCGCCATTGTGACACTGGCCAACTCTACGACGTGCGTCGTAGATTGTCTACCGGGTCCGCCCATGCACCTCAATCGCGGTGCCCCACGATGCCGAGCTGCGCACCGAGCTGTCAGCCCTGTCCAGCCGATCGGCGGCCGCGAATAGCGCCAGGCGCGTGAGCCCGCCGACGCGATCACATCCGCCGAACGACGAGTGATAGCCGCAGGTGCGCGAGCTCTCTCAGTGCTCGCGTCGGCTGCGCCGCCACGTGGCTCACCGACTACACACGGTGCTCGGCCGGCAAGCGGTGGTCATCGGCCGGGATCACCCGGTACCGGGCGGTGCGCGCCGCGCGTTGCGGTACCCGCGAAGCGGGCCCGGCCCGCCAAGATCAGGTAAAGTCCCGGTCGGGGTACGACCGGATGCTCGAAAGGGGTGGCGAATGGGTGACGCCACGCGCGAGACCAGACTGATCGAAGAGCTGCAGGCGCAGCTGGGCGCGGCGCACCGCCATCCGGCGCACTTCGAGCACTCGCCGGTGGCCATCTTCATCGTCGACGCGGCCGGCCACTACATCGACGCCAACGCCGCGGCCGGCCGTATGCTCGGCTACTCGATCGAGGAGCTGCGCACGCTCACGATCGCCGATGTCCGCAAGACAGCAGACAACACGAATTTTTCGCTCCTCAAGGAGACCGGTCGGGTCGCGGTCGAGAGCGTCCTGCGACGCAAGGATGGCACCCCGGTCCGGACCTCGCTCACGGCCGTGCAGATCACGCCGGATCGATTCATCGCGTTCGTCGAGGGAACCGCAACCGACATCACCGCGCGCAAGCACGCCGAGGCAGCGCTGCGCGAGAGAGAGCGTGAGCTGTCACTGATCCACAACACGGTCAGCGATGTGATCTTCTACGTGGCCGTCGAGCCGGGCGGCCTCTACCGCTTCGTCTCGGTCAATCCAGCGTTTCTGTCGGGGACCGGCTTGGCTGCCGATCAAGTCCAAGGGAAGCTGGTGAACGAGGTCATCCCCGAACCGGTCCACGAGCTGGTGTTCGGAAAATATGCCGAGGCCATCCGGACGCGACAGACGGTCCGGTGGGAGGAGATATCGGAGTACCCGTCGGGCACGAAGTACGGCGATGTGGCAGTGACCCCGGTCTTCGATGACCAGGACAACTGCACCGGTCTGGTCGGGACCGTGCATGACGTGACCGCGGCCAGGGTCGCCGAGG
>Ga0114931_10011881_pt1 | contig 10240 bp, 10 predicted proteins | sample 2SBtaG_FD_89579 | JGI IMG/M metagenome (GOLD analysis project Ga0114931, IMG submission 89579) | Deep subsurface microbial communities from Kolumbo volcano to uncover new lineages of life (NeLLi) - 2SBTROV14_V59a metaG | ecosystem: Environmental > Aquatic > Marine > Volcanic | place: Kolumbo... | reverse complement strand
TGGTATGTCTCATTTCCTTCAGTAATACAATTCTGAAAATTTTTATCAAGTTCATTACCACTGCCATTATAGTGCATAGGACTAATAATTCCTAATTTTGAATCATTTTTATGAACTGAAATTAGTTTTTCAATTGTATCATGTTCAACCCAAGCGTCTTGATTTAACAAAAATATATAATCAGCTTTTTCGTTTTCTGCATACTTAATACCTATATTATTTGCTTTCCCAAACCCTAGATTTTCAGTGTTTTCGAAAAGTATTGTACTAGGAAATTTATCCTTTATAAATTTTAGAGATCCATCAGTAGAATTATTATCAATAACAACAACATTTAGTTTAACATTAGAGTTTTCCAAACTAGACAAACATTTATCTAACCACTCCATTCCATTATATGTTACAATTATCACAAAAATTTTCATGAAATAATTACGAGGCAAAAAGTTTTTTGAAAAATCTTTTTGATGAAATTCTAATATCGGTAAAGTTTTTAGGAAAATAGCTAAATGAAAATACTAAATGTAATAAATAATATTTTATGAGGGGAAAAATTTCAATTTTAGGAGGATACTCAAAAATTGTACGATATAAATATGCCTTATATTTAAACTTTGGAAATGCCGGATTAATTTCTGTTAACCAGCCAATAATACTTAAATCGTTGAGTAACATTTTATGTGTAACATTGGAGGTTAATCCAATTTTATTTTTTCTATATACACACATTGGTTCATGAAAATATTTAATTGGTCCATGAAAAGAGCATAAAAGAAAAATTGCTCTATCCCATCCTGTAAGGGGTGAAGGTAATTTATCAATATTATCAATCAGATTTCTTCTAAAAATAAATGATGCTGTATGAAACTTTCTCTTAGCAAGCAGGTCTTTAGTTTCAATTGTTTCGGGTACATTATCACGATAATCGTGAGTTAAATTATTATTATCATAAATTACAGTTGACTGATGTGCTGATGAACTGTAGTTTGGATTGGAATCTAGAAACTCTACTTGCTTTTTTAATTTATATTCATCTATCCAATAATCATCTGCTTCGCAGAATGCAATATATTCTCCTGTTGATGCATCCATTAGTCTCTGTTGATTTGCAGACAAACCAATATTTTTATGGTCAGAAATAATTTTTATTATATTCGGATATTTCTGCTGATAGTTCTCACATATCTTTAATGAATTATCAGTACTGTAATCTTCTCCAATTAAAAGTTCGAAATCAAAATTTGTTTTTTGGGATAGGATACTTTGAATAGCTTTGTTAACAAATTTTTCTTGATTATAGCAAGTCATCAACACACTAACTTTATTAATTTTATCATTTGAATTCATCTTTACATTGAATAATTATTGTGTGAAACCCATTTTTGAAAATTGTTTAACAAATAGAGCATAAATCCTTTTTAACAAATAAATAAGAGTATTTACTGAAATTTTGACTCTATTTATAATTGTTTCAACCCATTTCCTATTTCCTGATACAATAGGAAAGCCTAACATTGGTTCCTTGTTAAAAATATATTTAAATAACTGATTTGAATATTCAATACCACATTTTTTAAAAAAATTTGTTCTAGATTGATTAGTCGTAAATCTCCACTTATTTAACACTGTATAAAAATAATGTCTAATCAAGCTATTGTTCGTAGACAAGCCATCTGGATTATTTCTATAAACAACTAACTTATTATTTATTGGCCTAAATTTATACCCTGAACTAGCGAGACTTAAATACAGATCCCAATCCTCAACGGCTCGTAAAGATGAATCGTATTTAATATTTTCAAAATGCTCTCTTTTAAAAAACAAACATGCTGGAACAAATAGGAATTTTTGATGCCATGGAAAATACAAATCATCAAAATCTAAATCTTTATTTAATCCAATAGGTCTCGAAGAAGTAATTCGTTTACCGTGAACTGAATCATCCAATCCTACCCAAAAATCAGTATACAGAATAACATTTATTTCAGTTGTTGTATATTCTTTTAACAGTGTTTCAAAACGCGTTGGTAAAAGAATATCATCTGCATCTAAAAATTGTATAAATTCTCCCTTACAATTATATATCCCAGTTTTTCTGGCTGCAGAAAGACCTGCATTTTCTTTATAAATATATTTAAAGCGCTCATTTTTGTTACAATATTCTTTTGCAATCTCAGAAGTTTTATCAGTCGAGCCATCATCAATAATCAAAGCTTCCCACTTTGAATAGGTTTGTTCAATAACACTATTACAGGCATCGGCTAGATACTTTTCAACATTGTATGAAGGAATAATTACAGAAATTAATGGCTTCATAATATTTTGTTATTAAACTTTTGTGCGATCCATCTAATTCTGGAATCTTTAGGAAAATTTATTGCAAGAAAAAGGGAGAGGAAAATAATGGATAAATGATCTGTTAAAAAAGAAATATGATTGTTATTTCGGAAAAATAAATTCAATTGCTTAATATATTTTATTAGTCTAATTTTTTCTTTATAATTTATATTATATGTAAATTTAAATATGGAATTGATAGCAGATTTTCTTCCTTGTAATACTGCGTTTAATAAATTTGACAACTCATTTCTATTGATAATAGTATTGTAATTATTGATTATGAAAGTTACATAGCCAGCAATAAGTTTTTGAATGGAGACGGACTTTTCTTTAAATTTTCGATAAACTCCATCAGGTTCATTTGAACACAAAACCTCATAGGAAAAATCCTCTAATAATGCTCTGCAATGTAACTCTGGATCTTCAAGTTGATTCAAATCTTCATTGAATCCATTTAATTTAATAATTGTTTCTTTCTTCCAGATTGGTGCGGAAACAACCCACCTATGTTGTCCGGATAGGAAATCATTTAGATAGTTGTTACTCGAATGTGTGGTCAGTCGCTCATTATCTAAGCCTTTAGTAACAATTTGAAAAACAACAAAATCTAAATGAGGATTTTGCTGTATATAATGAATTCGATTAGCAAGTGCGTTCTTAAATAAATAATCATCTGAATCTAGAAATATAATATATTCTCCAGTAGCTTTTGAAATTCCTATGTTTCTGCATATTGATGGTCCACTTATTTTACTAATGTTATTAAATATTTTTATTCTTGAATCCGAGAGGTATTTCTTTACATATAATTGTGAATTGTCGATTGAATTATCGTTAACTATTAGTAGTTCCCAATTTTTATAGTTTTGATTAATAATAGATAGAATGCACTCATCAATAAATTCTTCAGCATTAAACATTGGTACAATTATAGAAATTTTGTGACTATTCAATTTATTTAATTCCAGAACTTTCTTAGATTTTTGTTCACTTTGTAAATAAACTCAATACAAAGTTTCAAAAAGCCATTCACTGGTAAATACTGATTATTATCAAGTGTAAAAAGTGTGTTTTTATAGTTTAATAGGTTAAGAGTCTGAATAAGACGTTTATAATCAGTATTAAATTCGTTAGGTAAAAACTCTGTTTCTATATATTTCGTTCGCTCTTTCTCAAGTTTTAGCTGGTTTCCTTTTTTTGAACTAATACCATCATCTGAGTAATTGCAAATTATGATGTCTACATATTTAAATTTTACATTTCTATTTACAAAAAGATTGAAGAGCAAAATCCAATCAGATACTAATTTATAATTCTCATCAAATCTAACTTCTTTGAAGACTGAATTATGTATAATAACTGATTGATGACAAAGTGTCCCGTTATAAAACCAGTGATTTGTTAGTTTAGCTGGGTATTTATAATAATTAACTTTCATATTTTTAATTCTATTATAATTCCCATAAATAATAAGATTACTATGTTCTCTGGTAAAAATTGTTTTGTAAACACTATTCTCTGCTAACCAATCACCACTATTTAAGAAATGGAAATAAGTACCTGTAGCTTTTGCAATCCCTTTGTTCATTGCGTTATAAATACCTTTGTCAGGTTCGCTAATCCAATAAGAAATATATTTCGAATATTTTTTTATTATGTTAATGCTTCCATCAGTAGATCCTCCATCAATAATTATGAACTCATAATCAGTAAATGATTGTTCAACAACACTTTTTATGGTTTTTTCTAAACCTTTTTTGTCATTTAAATTAACTGTAATAATTGAAAGCTTAGGCATAGTTAAAAAGGTAAATATATTTGAATTATCCGAACGGTACTTGCGAAAATCACACTAATAGTTGAAATAGCAAAAAGTTTCCTTTTGGGTGTAACAAAATTAAATTTTGTAAAAAAATATAGAATAAAAATAGCGAATCCAATTACTGAAGTAAGGTAGAATAAATGATTAAAAAGATATAGGATTTTATATGTTGCATAACTAAGAATTAAAAATACACCTAGATGAAAAAAAGCGTTAAAAGTATTTAAATATAATTTATAATATTTTGACAATAGAATATTTTTGATATTAAAATAATCCTTAATAAGATTTCTCTTTAGATTATCTTGAAAGAAATCTCCATCAAAATTTTCTTTAGAATTTAATAAATTTGAAAATGTTGCACATTGAATACTAGGATCGTTTTTTATCTTTTTTAATAAATTGTCTAAACTTTTTAAGCTAAATTTATTTGAATCATCTTCTCCATATCCTTTAAAAGAGTACTCATGGAAGAGAACAATTAAATAAACATTTTTATTTCTATGTAGATTGATGAGCTTCTCAAGCTCTTTCAAATCTTCGAATGTTCCTGGTATATATTTTATTTTTCCCTTATGAACAGGTCCAGATCTTAAATTATTTCCACCAGAGATACATCTAAAATTATTTTGTTCTAATGCTCTTAGTGTATTTACATCATAAGAATTCCAAGGAGGAATAAACGTAGTTATTTTGGAATTAAGATAGTTTTCTAACTTTTGCTTTCCTTCTTTTAGCCACTTATTTTGTATTTTGTATTCAACATCTTTGAATTCACTATATAATTTTAAATCATTTAAGTTATTCTTATGCTTATAACCGTGAACTGCAATCTCCACTAGATTTTCGGATATGTATTTTTTTAATTGCTTTAATTCTTGTCCAGAAAGAGAATCTATAAAATTACCGCTTTTATCAAAAGGAATTACTCCTAAATTTATAGGTATTTTGTTTTTACTAAATACCACTAATAATTTAGTATAAAATTCTGAGTCATTTAATGTAAAATCATCGAAACGAAAAGCAATCTTCATAATCTTTATAAAAGAAATTTGATTAAATTGTTAATTTTTAGTAATAAAAAGTTTATTTATTTTCTTTAGATGTGCATATAAAAGAATATCAACTTCATTATTTATTTCTATTTTATTAATTATTGATGATGCAATCTCATTTTTTTTAAGGCGTTTCTTTGAAGTATTAATTTTTATATTATTAAACGATTTTCGATAACCAGCAATTTTTTTTAATTCTGTAGCAAATAGAAAATATTCATCTAAAAAACCAATAAGGTCAAAGTGATTAAGAATATTAGTTATTGCTTTTGTTAATGATATTTCAGGCTCAGATTTTACGATTTCTAAAGGCAATCCTGAAAAATGAGTTGTATACCAATTTCTAACCTCATCAGTTATTCCTAAACTAACATATTGTTCTAGATTAATATTTGAACTGTGTATTTGACTATATAGATAGTGATGAGGCATATTTTTTGCATAAAAATAATGTGAAATTACTCTATCTATAGGATCCCTCAACATTGTTATTTTTAAGAAGTTACTAGGGATATATTCAAATAGTTCATTTGCTAAATGTCCTTTTATTAGAAAGTAATTTGATTTTTTTTTTTTTGATTTTGATTGAAATTCTAGTATTGATTGTTCTGGCTGAACTCCATTAATTGTAAAAATTTTTCTTTGTGGATAGTTAGAATCAAGATATGGATATAAAGATAATCCACCGCATTTGGGTAAATGGTCAAAAATCACCTTTTTAGGCCGAGTTTCTTTTTTAAAAAATCTAACTTCTTGAAAATATTGTTTTTATTTAATAATGCCATGTATTTCTGATGTCCATTAATTTTAGTAAATAGATATTAATATTTTCCATTGCAGTACTAATTTTGAACGAACTTCTACTGTTAATATTATTAAGCCTATTCTTCAATTCTTGTCTTTTTACATTTTCTGATATTTTTATTAAACAATCTTTAATTTCATTAGATTTAGTAGCATTAAAATATAAAGCAGCATTGTCTAATATTTCTCTATGTCCCTCCAAATCTGAACATAATATTGGGCAATTTAAATTCATAGCCTCTAAAGGAGGAATATTTGTAGGACCAAAGAAGGAGGGCATTACCAGTGCTGTTGCGTTCTTATATAATGAATAAAGTTCTTCATTAGAAACAAATCCTAAAAATAATATACTTTTACTTAGATTTAATTTATTTACGTTTTTCTGAATATATTTCTGATTCCCTTTGTCAGAACCAGTAAATACTAATTTATATTCAGAATGCTTTTGATGAAATGCATAAAAAGCCTTTACCAAATTATAATGATTTTTATGTGCCCAGAATTGAGAAGGGTAGAAGAAAAATTTGTTATTGGTAAGATCATATTTATTTAGAATACTAATTTGCTCGGAATCTGAAACCGAAGTTTCTACCAAATTCCCAGCAAAAATTGGTACTACTTTAATTTTTTCTTCTTTAATACAAGTATATTTTAGCAATTCTTTTTTGCCAGCTTCAGATTCAGCAAATACCATCAGAGCTTTCGGTAAAATGTTTGTATACCAATTATTACGGCGTTCATATTCACCATTTTCTATTAATTCAGGGAAAGCAAAAGTACTTAGATGACCAATATCCCAGTTTGTGGCTATAAAAGGGAAGTCAGGTACTTCACATTCAGATTGTCTTAAATAATAAATGAGTTTTACATTATTCTTTTCAAGTATTGATTTATTAAATCTGTCACGCTTCTGTAAAAGAGATTTTTTTAGTTTTACAGTTTTATATTTTCCAAGAAAAGGAACATACTTATAAATCAATAATTGAATTTTGATTTTTAATGAGGATTTAACTTCATTTTCTAAAGTAATAAGATCTTTGTTAATTCCTATATTATTATTCGAATAAGAAACAAAAACGATTTCAAGTGATTCATTAAACATATACGTGTCAATTGCTTGAATCAGTTTTTCATAATATGAAAAACCGCCACCTGCAGTAGGTTTATAATCGTTATCTAGCCAGACTGCTATTTTCATGATAAAATAAAAGAGTGATTAAAATCTAGGGTTTATGAAACTGTTTTATCTTTTCACAGATATATTCAATATCTGACTGAGATAAATTACTAGCTGATGGGAGATATAATCCATTATTAGTCAGCCAGTCTGAAATTGGATAACTGTCAGAACAGTCACATCCAAAATTTTGCAGTGATTGTTGATTATGCATACCATTAAATAATAATCTAGAGTCAATCCCATTATTTTTTAGGTGTTTAATAAGTTCATCTCTTGTTCGTCCATATAATTGTGGATCAATGACAATAGCATTCATCCAACAAACATTTAATGAATTACTACTATTCTGTTGAAAAGATATTCCGTGAGTATCCTTCAGAAAATCTCTGTATAGATTATTATTTTTAATTCTAAGTTGTGTGTATTCATCTGCTTTTTCAACTTGTGCTAAACCAATAGCTGCATGTAAATTTGACATTCTATAGTTATAACCAATATCATTATGAGTATAGTTCCTATTGCCATCCAAAGGGAAGCAAAGGTTTTTATAATACTTAGCAGAATTAAAGAATTGTTCGTTGTTAGTGACAACCATCCCGCCTTCACCGGTTGTAAGATTTTTATTTGCAAAAAAGCTAAATGAGGCAATATCAGAATAGGCACCGGCCCTTATTTTATTGTACTCGGCTCCATGTGCCTCTGCAGCATCTTCTACAATAAATAAATTATGTTTTTTTGCAATATCTTGAATCTTATCCATTTCACACATTAATCCAAATAAATGTACTACTAGTATTGCTTTGGTTTTTGTTGTAATCTTTTTCTCAATATTACTAACATTAATATTCCAAGTGTTTTTATCGGCATCAACAAAGACAGGTTTAGCACCAGTATATGTGACTGCAAATGCTGTAGCTATCATTGTAAATGTTGGAATTATTACTTCATCACCTTCTCCAATATTTAAAGATTGGAGAGCTAAATGTAAAGCAGTTGTCCCATTAACTGTAGAAACTCCATATTTACAATCACAATATTCAGCAAATTTTTCTTCAAACGCTTTTACATATTTACCGGAAGATGAAATCCAGCCAGTTTCAAGAGCATCGTTAATATATTTTTTTTCATTTCCATTTAGGAAAGGTTCACAAACGGGTATAAATTTATCTTTTTTCATTTTCACTCTCGTCAGTCGTTAGGCTTGGTTTCACTTTTATCTTATTTTTGTCAACTTGATTAAATCTAACTTTATCTTTTTCTCCACAATATGGACCTTGCTTTACTTCAATAATCTCAGATTGTTCTAACATTTCAAAACCATGCCCTCCGTTCGCAAGTAAAACAATGTCACCAGTGACCAATACTCTACTCTCAAGATAGATTTGATCAGAATCATAAAAGTCAACTCTTACTTTTCCCTTCTTGATTATTAAGACTTCTTGAGTTAAAGTTATTTGACGCTCTACATGATTATGTGTATTCGGTTCAATTATATAACCTTTAGGCCGATTCATATAACCCAATTGCTGGGAAAAATCATCGGGTGTGAAAAAATCAATACCTTCTTTTTTATAATTATTATAAATAATTATTCCGAGAGTAATTTCATTATTTTTAATACTTTCTATCATAGTTTTCTAGCTTCCATCTATCCAATTATTGATTAAAACCATTTTTCTAAATGTTTTATCATTTATCAATTTTTTATTGTATTTAATTCTATTTATAAAATAGTTTATTTGTGCCCTCCTAATATGCCACTTATCTGATAGTGTTAACCTATGAATAAGATATCTCAAAACACCTTTAATTATCTTTATCTTGAATTCTCTGTTAATTGCAATAAGTTTTTCTTTTTCATAATTAAATTCCCTATAATCTGAATAACTATCGCAATTGCCTTGATTTGCAAAACGATTATTTAAGTATGACTGCGTAATTCGAGAAGTAGGAATTTGATGGTATGTTGTTGAGTTTCTATTGTACCCAAATTTGTAACCAAGTTTTTTTATTTTTTTATGTAATCCAGTTTCATTATCACCAATCCACTCACCATTCACTATATCAGGATTAAAACCACCAGCTTTGATAAAAATATCCTTTTTGATCATTTGGTGGCAACTAAATATGCCAACATCTTTAGAATCTATAATTATTTCCTCGTGTCTATCATTTAAACTAAGAAGATAATTATTACAATATTTGTAAATCCATTTAGGTGGTTGTGTTTCCCAATTTGGCAATATTCTGCCTGTTACAGAAGCTAAATCAGGGTGAAAATCAAATGTTTTTAAAATTTCAGATAACATATTTGGATCAGCAATTAAATCATCATCGGTAAAATATAAGAACTCACCTTTGGCAATTTTAGCTGCATTATTTCTCGCAAAATGTGATCCGGATTTTTCCTCAAATAAATATTTAATTTTACAGTTATTGTTGTTTTGCAATTCTTCAACAATCTTTCGTGTATTATCGGTTGAATTATTATCAACCAAAATTATTTCAAATTTGTTAATATCAAAATTTTGTTTACACAAGCTATGAATACAATTCTCAATTAAATGTGCTCTATTTTTAGTGGGTATGATTATACTTATTATTGTATTGCTCATCACAAATTAGACTGATTATTATCAAGAAAAAATATCGTATTAAAACTTTTAGCGACTAGTCTATAATTCTTTGATACTAAATATTTATATATTTCATCCTTATCTGGTTTGGACAAATTAAAATTTAGGGATTCAACCAAGATCAATGTTGGTCTAAATTTTTGCCAGTTATTTGATTTTAGCACTTGTAAATCATATCCCTCAACATCTATTGTCATAAAATCTATTACTTGGTCATCATGTATGTGTACGTCAAGTATATTTTCTAAAGTTTTAGTTTTAATCGTTATTTTATTTTTGAGTTCAAAATTGTTTTCATTGATATGTTTTGAAGCTAAACTATCAGAGAAAGTATTTAGTGCAGGTTCATCAAAAATATAAAATGTTGAATTTGTATTGGTATCAGAAATAGCATATTCTATAT
>Ga0114931_10011880_pt1 | contig 10240 bp, 8 predicted proteins | sample 2SBtaG_FD_89579 | JGI IMG/M metagenome (GOLD analysis project Ga0114931, IMG submission 89579) | Deep subsurface microbial communities from Kolumbo volcano to uncover new lineages of life (NeLLi) - 2SBTROV14_V59a metaG | ecosystem: Environmental > Aquatic > Marine > Volcanic | place: Kolumbo... | reverse complement strand
TCGCTGATCTCCTGGGGTAAACCGAGAAATTGGAGACGCAATTTCAACTTGGCCGCCGATGTTTGGCTCACCTCGTCATAGCGGATAGGAAACCCCAAGTTGACCAACGTTTGAACGGCTCCTTGGACCGCGACCTCCGCCTCCGCGAGGGCTGTCTCGGCTTCGAGAATGCGGCGCCCCGCGACGACTGTGCCCAGGCCAGCAAGTCGATCGTAAGTCTTTCTTTGCAGGTCCAATTGGGACATGGCTTGCAGCAATTCAGCCTTCACACGGCCCACTTCCGCGGCGTCGACTAGGGCCAAGACATCACCTTCGCTCACGCGATCACCGATGTTCCGTTCAACGCGCCAAACCGTTCCCGCGGCCCGTGACGAAAGACGGGCTACAAGCGTGGGATCGTAAAGAATCTCGCCGGTGGCGGAGACCGATTCAACGACCGGCCCGCGGTCGACCAGATTGATATCGATACCGGCTTTGTCCACCGCTTCTTTCGAGGCAAACTGAATCCGCCGTAGGTGCATCTTGCAAGCCGGGTCATTCTCCGTACGCGGTCGAACCGCGATCGCACGGGCCGCGAGGGCAAAGTCGGCCTCCGTGATGACAGGCGTTTCTGGTAACTGAATCAAGTCGGGATGATCCAAAACACATTCATGAACACCATGTTCCTTGCACCAACCGTACAGTTGCCCCTTGGGCATCAAGTCCACGTTGCAGGCAATGCAATCCTCTTCGGGAACTCCGTGTTCTTCGCACCATGCAACACTTGGGGTTGGTTCACGACCGCTTAGTTCCGAGAACTTGGGAATCTTCCATTCGTTGTGGTGCCCCCAATAGCCGATTCCCGCAAGCGCCGCGAAGACCAACAGAGTTGGAACCGCGCGGCGAATCCGTTGCATGGGCGTAGGGACATCTCCACTGCTTGATTCAGCAGCGCGGCTCTCCTTGCTCTCGGGGGCGTCGCCATCAGCGACATCGGTGGCGAGCGAGTTCTCTTGAGTAAACGCCGCATCGTCTGTGATTGTTTTCGCCTTCGCATTGCGTTGATCGCTGCGAGGTTCGTTCGTGTCGGTACTCATGGGAGTTTCCTCTGCCCCAACAGAATCATCAGCATCTAGTAAGCCTTGCAAGCGAGTTGCCCGAAACGGTTCGCGCCGCGCAGGAAGCGCGAATTGCATGGATGTCTAACGCGGGATCGCACGTCGATCTGGAAAGTGCGAAACTCAGGCCATCACGCGACCGGGCGAGTGGTCGCGAGCCACGGCGATTAGAGCAGCAGGGCGCGTTTCAGCGCGCAGACATCGCGTCCGGTGGAGCGCGACGGGAAGTGATGAAACGGCTCGAAAGAAGGAGTCGCCCAAGCGAGGTTGGTCGAAAACAGCTCCTCGCCCTTGCATAACCAGTGGGCCGAGAGGGATGTTGGTCCGTCAAGTTCCGCGAGCCGCAGGCAATCGACGATCGCGCCATGACAGAAGCAATCATGGTCGCAATTGCACGGCAAACTGGGAGTATGGCCGTCGGACGAATCGTGTTCCAGTGAATAGGAACAGCCATCTGTTGGAGAGTGTGCGACAGGCGCACCGGCTGCTTCGCCCAGGCAACAATAGGGGCAACGCAGCACAACGACGATCAGGAGGTAAGCCAAAACCTGTCGCAACGAGCTTCTCCAGAAGAAGAAATAGTATTCTCTAATCCTACGCCTGTTCACTGAAGAGGTCAATTCTACTTCTCTGTTTCCCCCACTATTAGAATCGACTCCCACCGCTTGGACAGTGTCGAAGATCGGCTCGTGGGCGGCTCTCTCTTTACGTATTTCTCGCTACCATCGCGATGTTTGGCTCAAGCCATTCCAGCGGCGCCACCGATATCGAGAGACAGCGGAAATCTTCTTTGCCTGCTCGAAAGACAAGTGGAATGCGAGCATCTCCGACGTGGTCAATTTGCTTGCTTTGGCTTGCCGCCTTGCTGTCGCCCATTCAGGCGTTGCAAGGGACGCCGGTCTTGTGCCATTTGGTCCTTGCTTGCAATTGGAGCAACGCAACGCCCATCGAACAACCCATGTGTTGCTCCGGCGGTGCGAAATGTGTTCATGTCAAACGGAGCACCGACAGTGTTGCCATGAGCAATCGTGTTGCTTTCGAACGTTTCGCTTCGCCGGTGGTTCCTTGCCCGTGCCCGGCGAATTGTTGGTGTCGGCAGCCAGAGGAACCGCAAGTTTCACCGCCGCACCTCCTGCGTTTACCCACGCTGACAGATGTGGCGATCTTCACTCCGTGCTTCATCCCGAGCGCGTCTGTCTCCCGAATTGACCACGCACAACGTTCTGAATGGGCGCCCGCCTCCGCGCGGCAAGTCTGTGCCGTCTTGTGCCGCTTCTTGGCGTAGTCACGCAGCGAGTGTTCGCATGCGTTTGGCGAAGCTCTCTGCTTTGTCGGTCTAGGCTTTAGAGACGTTACGTCGTCGTCCGGCACAACCTCCGGAGAATCAGACGTGTTTTTCAGACCAACTCTTCTACTCCAGACTCGTTATCCAGTTGTTCCTCTGGCTGTCGCTAAAACGAAGAGCCCATTCCACTCCCTGTACGGAACGATGTGATGAAAAAGCTTTACGCAATCACCGTGGCGATAGGATTGTTCACCGGCGGATGCCGCACGGCGGACAACCGCCTCCAGGTTGCTTCTCCTGGCGATGAGGATCCTCAACTTCAAAGCGTGAGGGTGTCTGCCGTGGAAACTCAAACGACGGGAGCCGAGGGTGAGCAGCGAATCGCTACCGCAGACGTTCCTAAGATCAATCGCCTTCCGAACGTGAGTTCTCCGACCGTTCAGCCGGTGGCCTATCAGCAAGCAACAAAGACTCAGGCACCAGATAACGCCGAAGCAATTCCCGCCCCCGGCTCAAAACGCATCGTGGAATCGGCTCTCAACTTGGGCAGCTTGGAGGGCATCGCCCTGCAGAACAATCCGGCCATCGGACAGGCGGCCGCGCGGGTGGAAGCGGCACGCGGGCTCTGGGTTCAGTCAGGGTTACCGCCAAACCCGACCTTCGGTTATTCAGGCCAACAACTTGGAAGCGGAGGCACGGCCGAACAACAAGGTGCGTTCCTTGGTCAAGTGTTTATCACCGGGAAAAAACTTCGCCTGAACCGCGAATCCGCGGCATGGGAGATTCAACGAGCACAACGAGAACTTGCCTCCGTGCGATTGCGTGTGCTTACCGATGTGCGGATCAGCTATTACGACGTTCTCATTGCACAACGTCGACGAGAGTTGGCGGCAAATCTTGTGGATATCAGTCTGCAAGGAGTGCAGGCCGCGGAATCTCTGTTTCGGGGTGAAGAGGTTAGTGAGGCCGATCCATTGCGAGCGCGCGTCGAAGCAGGAACCGCCCGCATCCTTCTTCAGACTTCGACGAATCAACACCAGGAGTCTTGGCGGAGACTCACGGCCGTGTTGGGCGTGCCAGAATTCTCGCTCCAACGGCTAGAAGGGAAATTGGAATCCGACCAGCTTCGTCTGTCGTGGCAGGAGACACTTCAACAGGTGCTTACCGCAAGCCCCGAAATCACCGCCGCGATCGCCAATGTAGAATCCACGCGTTGGGCCATCCGGCGAGCTATCGCGGAAGTGATACCCAATGTGGACGTACAAGCGATTGTCCAAGACGATCGCTCCACCGGCAGTACCAATGCCAATCTCCAAGTGACGCTGCCCATTCCGATCATCAATCGCAATCAAGGTGGAATCCGACAGGCCCGGGCACGCGCTGTCGCGGCGGCACAACAAGTCGACCGTCTCGCGCTCGATCTCCAGACCCGCTTGGCCACCGCATTCCAGCGATTTGAAAGCGCCCGAAATCAGGTCTACCAGTATTCGCGAAAGGACGGAATCCTGGAAACGGCGGAACGCACGCTCGATCTGATACGAACCGGTTATAAGGCCGACGAATTCGGTGTGCTCGAGTTATTGAGTGCCCAACGGACTTACTTCCAGACGAATCTCGCGTACCTCGATTCACAACGTGAGCTGTGGACTTCCATCATGGAGATCAGAGGGCTGTTGCTACGCGGCAGTTTGCAGAACTAAGAGAACTTCCGATCGAACAGCAAACCATCATCCTGAACCTGATGGCCGATAGTGAGTCCAAGACGTTTGAACTCACGCCCTCCAACGTCAGTGATGCCATGGCGTCTCGTTTCGATGCGACGGACAAGGAGGCATTCGAGGCGCTACACGAACACGAAGCATCGGGTAAGCTACGTGTGACCATTGATGGTTCTCCCTATAGTGGTGAAGTCGAGCACGATGAACACCACCACCACGATGGCGATCACGATGATCATGATCACGGAGACGAGCACAAGCATTGATAAGAATGAACCGGCAGAGCACATCCACGGCTGAATCGGTTCGCCGATCTTACGACCGGCTGGCGGAAGACTATGACCGGCGTTGGAACGCCTATGTCGATGCGACGTTGGAGGTTGTCCTTCAGGTCACTTGCCCCAATCAGTCGGAACGCGTGCTTGACGTGGCCTGTGGAACCGGCGCGCTGGGAGAACGCATTGCCAAGCGGTGGCCTGCTGTCCAAGTAATTGGCGTGGATGTTAGCTCCGCGATGTTGCGGCAGGCGTCGACCAAGGTCATCGCTGGAGAGACACACTGGTGTCAGGCGGAAAGCGACCGCCTACCGTTTCACGAAGATTCGTTCGACCTGATCATTTGCGCTAACAGCTTCCATTTTTTTCGGAATCCATCGACCACCTTGACCGAAGTCCATCGCCTGCTTCGGCCCGGTGGCTCATTCATTCTTGTCGATTGGTGCGATGATTACCTGAGCTGCAAACTCTGTAGCCTGTGGCTCAGGCTGTTTGATCCCGCGTTTCATCGGATGTACTCAACCAATGCATGCAAGAGCTTGTTGACAGGCACGAATTTCGAAATCGTCGATTCGACGAGATTCCGAATTAGTTGGCTCTGGGGACTCATGCGATTCGTCTGCCGTCGACCGCGTTGAGTTGTATCGCCGCTCTTTTCGGGCTTTCACATCGCCCCGGGGTGATGCATCCGTCATGCTTGAAGGGAATAACGAGACGTGCCTTTGTGCCGCTCCTGGCAGACGTTCCGAGATAATCTCCCACTTCACGCGGTGTGATCAGTTGCCGGTGCGATCGCGCAATATGGCGACTGCTTTCCGCCAAGTGAGGTCTTCATCTCGGTAGGCTTCGCGAGAAAATGTGACTTCCACCTCTGGAACGATGCCGACATCTTCGATGGGCGATTCGTCGGGCAGCATGGCAACCCAACGGGAGTACCACACGGTTACATCGACTCCAGGAAGTTTGAACGCCGCCGGGTTGCCGCTCGATCCCCGGGTCGCTTCCCCGATGGTCGTTACGTGTGGCAAACACTTCATCATCAGGGCAAACCCCTCGCCACTACTCACGCATCCCGGACCGAGAAGACAAACGACCGGCTGATCATAGGCTCGCGCCACCGCGGGAAGCACCCGTTTGCGTGCCCGAGAGAAGTCCGTTGCGCGTGGTCCGTCGCGAACGGTGCTCAAAGCATAAACGGTTTCCGTGCCACAAAACTGGCTGGCAATCCGTTGGGCCAACAATTCGTTACCGCCGTTGGCTAAACGCAAATCGACCAGGAACCCGGGTGCATCGTGCATCGATCGCACAAACCTGATAACCTGTTCAACCGTCGCGACATCGGCGTTGGACTGTCGCACGATAACAAGGGCGGCGAAACCATCCCGCTTGGTCGTTCCCACCACCGCGAAGCGTCCGCGGTGTTGTACGTTTTCGAGCGTGGCAATTGTGGCGTCGAGATTTATATTGCGCGGACGCTGCTGTTCCTGGTAGGTTGATAACTCGCGACCGTGATGCTCAATCCATACATGACCGTCATGAAGTTCGGCGAGCATGGTCTTCAAGACGCCGACAAAGTCGTTCTCGGTTTTGGACGTCGATGCTTGCTTGCGATAGCGCGCGGTGAGCGCCGCGCCGTCGATCCCTTTGAGGTCGAAGTAGCTGTAATGGCGGCGCATGTCGTCCCACAGTGCGTCGAAGGCCTCCCGCAAGACCCGCGGCGAAGGGGCGTTCATGCCGGTCTTATTTCCCGCTGGTCGGTCGCCTTTGCCCTTGGTACGAAACGCTAGCAAGTAAGGGACCGCCGGCTGCTTGTTGGTGTCCTTGAAGTTTTGGAACCGCTTCGTATTTAGCCGTATTGCGTAAACTTGTCCTGGCTTCAATCGCACCTGAATCACCCAAGTCCGGCCATCGTCCAGATACTTGGGTTGCCCCACGATCTTCGGGAAAGTGTCCCGCGAAAGTTGAACTGCCGACCAGCCACCATCATGCATCGCCTTACTAAACGTGATGCGAATTTCCCGGAGCTTAGGGTCGACTTCCGTTTCTCCTGCCCGGGGAGAACTCTCCACGACCACCGCCGGCAATGTGTCAAGGGAGATGTCTTGGCAACGTACGGTACTGACTGTCGAAGTCCATGGAGCGAAGGTAAGAATCGCGACGAGCATCCGTTTCAGCTTCAACGCGGTCTCCTGCGTGGGGTCATGGCGTGCGGTACGACAATCGCTCATGATACTCTCCGTTGTGTATGCGTTACGAATGACATCGCGGCGCGGTTGATGCTTGGTTGATAGGGCGGGCTAATGATTGCTCGGTGACGAACCTGCAAGACAGCGTCTGGTGCCTTGAGTGTTCGCCCGGTGAGTTTGTCGAAATTGCGAATCGTCCACCAGCGAGCCCAGGCGAAGGAGATCAGCAAGGCGGTGCAGTAGAATACGGTCGCGGTACCGGTTGGCACGTCCGCTTGATAGCCAGCATCACGCGGCGGTTCAAGATTGATGAGGGTCATCGTGGTTGGGCTGGCATGTGCAACGATCCAAAAATCGTATCGGTGTCCAAACTCTGGTGTCAGTATCCAGAATGTCCAGAGGGTCGACAGAGAGACAAGGACCAACTGCACCGAGATGAACAGACACGCGATCGACGCAGCGCTGAATCTTCGCCGGGTCCACAAGATTCCAACCCCCAGGGCAATGAGTGAGCCGGACCAGAGTGTTCGATAACCAAATCCTGCAAGAATCAAGATCCACATGCCCATCAACAGCGGCAGTGCAATGGTGGCCGACAACGACGCCAACGCGGTCGGCGCTACCAGGGAGCAACTCACTCCCAACATTGTCAGGAGCAGGCAGAAACACAGCGCGGCGGATATCGATGCCAGCGCGTCGTACCAAGAAACATAGCCGGTCACGACGATGAACGCCGTTAGCGAACAAGCCAGGAGGAGTACGATGCATGTATGTTCCCAAACGGCGGCCAGCGTGCCGTCGATGATTTCACGCGGCCCCAGATCGGTGGTTAGCAATAGTCCAAGGAAACCGTGCCGACGGTCGCTTACTAGGCTGCTAGCCGAGATGACCGTCAGGAAGAATGTCACCGCAATCCAGACAGGTGCGACTGTCAAGACGAAACGTTCAACGCGCTTGTCGTGAATGTTTCGACCTTGCGCGCCTATCATCAGGAAAACGAAAAAGATCAACGTCAACAAGACACCAATCCACTGAATCCGCGTGAGATGGCCTTCGCGGTCGTAGACGGTTGCCAGACGCGAGCGAAGCCAGAGGGGGTTGTGGACGGGAACCGTTCTCAAAAGGCGCTGAGCCCGACTGTGACGTTGGAACGCGTTCCACGTTCTCACGTCCTTCAGGAGTTGGCGGATCGCACGCACGCCGGCAAAGGATTCGACACTCCGGCTGGACTTCGTCGGCAATCGACGCAACCTTACCACCGCCCTCCATATAAGCGTGGCGCTGAGGAGAAGTGGAAGTGCGTAGCTCAAGGGATAAAACCATGGGCCAATGATCTTCTCAAGCACCTCGCCATAACTAGAGTTCAGCGTACACATGAATTGCAAGAGCGGATTGATAAACACCTGAGCGTAAAAGAGGAAAAAGAGAGAATCGCCCGGAGTTATGCCCCTCCCGCCGAGGATCATGTCCATTCCAATCGGCGGCAGAAGCATCCAAACGGCCAACCACCAATAGGTACGAATGAGTGCCGGAACCTGCCGGTTGCTTACCGATGAAAAGTAGACGGCGAAGGATCCGGTGAAGACCATCGCCAGCAGGGTTTCCGCCATCGATTTCCAAACCGTCGTCGGGTCGATGCCGCCAAAGAGTGAGATCAAGCTGAAGATTGGCACCGCGGAAAGGAAAAGGAGCGCCATGACCAGCAGCCGGCTGAACAGTTTTCCCTACACAATCTGGTGATCGCGCAGGTGCGTGGTGAATAACAAATCGAGCGTCTTGTCCTCGCGTTCCGTCGCGATCACCCCCGCCACGAACATGGGGACCAACAGGTAAACCGCCATGTATTGAATGAAATACAAGCTAACGAACAGCACGTTGGCGATTCGTGCGGCATCTTGAATCGAATTCCCACCGTTGTAGGAGAACTTCCCACCGTTGTAGGAGAACGTCCCATCTCTCCAGCCATACCAACCACACACAAGTGCTGCCAGCAGCGCGACGCCGTACAAAATGCGGTTGAAGCAGTGCCGCCGGCGCCGGGAGATCTCGACCATCTCCTTGGCGAAGATGGGCCCCAACAATGCGCTCAACGCTCTCTGCATCCGAAGCCTCCGGCGCTGATCATCGATCCAGCACGATGTGCCTCCGTTATCGTGACAGGATGTCGCGCGGAACGCAAATGTCGAAGTCGACCCTCGAGGGCCGCACCCCGAATCTTAATACGCGTTGTGGCGCGAGAAGACGACGAAGATCGTCTTGAATAGAATGCGGATGTCCATCCAAAGGGACCATTCGCGGATGTAACGATGGTCGCATTGGATGCGGCCTTCCATCTTCTCCATCGTCTCGGTCTCTCCGCGCCAACCACATACCTGCGCCAACCCTGTCATGCCGGGGCGGACTTTGTGCCGCAACATATAGCCGGTGATGCTCTTGCGATAGAGTTCGTTATGCGCGTTGGCGTGTGGTCGCGGTCCAACCAACGACATCGTGCCTTCAAGGACGTTGAACAGTTGCGGTAGTTCGTCAAGCGACGTCTTGCGAAGAAACGCGCCAAGTTTTGTTACGCGCGGATCGCCCTTGGTGGCCTGCGCGACGTGCTCACCGTCTTCGCACACCCGCATCGTGCGAAACTTCCAGACGTTGATCTCTCGCCCGTCTAAACCGTAACGTCGCTGTCGAAAGAAAACCGCCCCGGGCGAGCTGAGCTTGACCGCCACGGCGATTACCAACATCGGCACCGATAAAACGGCGAGCGCTAGGCTTCCCAACACGATATCCATCACCCGCTTGAGAATCCCATCGATACCAATCAACGGGTTTTCAAACACACTGACCGCCGGCAATCCGCTAATGCTGGTCCAGCGTGAATAGAGCAACTCGAACACGAAGAAGTCTGGCACGATGTAGACCGACGCGGTCGTGTCGCTCAGCCGCTTGAGAAGCTCGCGAATCCGTTCTTCGGCCCGCATCGGAAACGTGATGTAGATTGTTTCGATCGTGCCGTCGTGTGCCCGCGCAACCAGTTCGTCCAGGTCGCCCAGCCGGTTGCCGACGTCTTCTGGTAGATCGGGAGTTCGCTCGACGGGACGGTCGTCGAAGAAGCCTCGCAGCTTCAAGCCCAAGTCAGGCGATTGCTCGATATTGCGGGCCAACTGAATCGAAAGTTCGTTGACCCCCACGACCGCGCACCCGCGGCTGTTAAAGCCGTGGCTGCGAAGCATCTTTAGTGCCACGCGAACGACAATACGGAAGAGGCTAATTAGAATCGGCGTCGTCACGGCCCAAATGGCGATCGACAACCGTGAAAATTCGGCGGTGTATTTCGTGGCGAATCCAATCGCCAACAACATCGGAAGCGTGGTCCCCCAGGTGACCAAGGCACAGAACAGTTCTTGTTCCGTCCTTGCCCCTCGCCAGCTTCGATACAATCGGGTTGCCTCGGCGAGAATGTAATAGATAACAATCGCCGCGGCACCAGCAAGGTAATACGGATCGCTCGCCATCGCCGGACCAACGGCAATCGCCGCCACCAATGCCAAGGCAATCGACAGCCCGTCACCTAGACGGTGTGTCAGGTGCAAGAGCGACCAATGTTGATGAATGCCGATGCTGCGCTGCGACATGAGGATCCCCTGAACCAGCGAGAAGCCGCTGCATCCCGTGCAACACAACCCTC
>Ga0114931_10011879_pt1 | contig 10240 bp, 3 predicted proteins | sample 2SBtaG_FD_89579 | JGI IMG/M metagenome (GOLD analysis project Ga0114931, IMG submission 89579) | Deep subsurface microbial communities from Kolumbo volcano to uncover new lineages of life (NeLLi) - 2SBTROV14_V59a metaG | ecosystem: Environmental > Aquatic > Marine > Volcanic | place: Kolumbo... | reverse complement strand
GTAACCACATTCAGACGTGGATCAACGGCGTGTCGGTCGCCCATCTGATCGACGACAAGAGCGGAATGAAATCTGGCTTTATCGGTCTGCAGGTACACCAGATAAAAAAAGGGGACGGTCCTTACGAAGTGCGCTGGCGCAATATCATGATCAAGACTTTGTAACAAGACTCGACTGCCAACCTGCACGCTGCACTTCCTGGACTATCGAGGAAGCGGAGAATTATTCATGGATCGTCGCCAGTTTTTGCAAACTGCCGCGGCCGGCGTCGCGGTTTCCGCGACCGGCGTTTACGCGGCCGGTTCGGACCGTAAGCGGCCGCGTGTCGGTTTGATCGGAACCGGCTGGTACGGCAAGTGTGATTTGCTGAGGTTGGTACAAGTCGCGCCGGTTGAAGTTGTGTCGTTGTGTGATGTCGACCGGCACATGCTCGACGGCGCCGCGGACATCGTGGCGGCACGGCAGGCATCAAAGAAGAAGCCGCGTTTGTACGCGGATTACCGCAAGATGCTGGCGGAAAAGGACCTGGACATCGTCCTGATCGGCACGCCCGACCATTGGCACGCGCTGGCGATGATCGCGGCGGTCGAGGCCGGCGCGGATGTCTATGTCCAGAAGCCGATCAGTGTCGACGTGGCGGAGGGGCATGCCATGCTGGCGGCCGCGCGCCGTACCGGCCGGGTCGTCCAGGTCGGCATGCAACGACGCAGTACACCACATCTGATCGAGGCGCGCGACCGGATCATCAAGCCGGGGCTGCTCGGCAAGATCGGGTTGGCCGAAGTCTATTGTTATTATCACATGCGGCGCCGTGGCAATCCGCCCAACACCCCGGCGCCGGACTACTTGGACTGGAACATGTGGACCGGGCCGGCGCCGATGCGGCCGTTCAACCGGGCGATTCATCCGCGCGGCTGGCGATCGTTCAAGGAATACGGCAACGGTATTATCGGCGACATGTGCATCCACATGTTGGATGCCGTTCGCTGGTTCTGTGACCTGGGTTGGCCCCGCCGTGTTTCGTCGGCGGGTGGGATCCTGGTGGATAAGGAGAGCATCGCCAATATTCCCGATACGCAATCGGCGACGTTCGAGTTTGATGAGTTCCCGGTGATCTGGCAGCATCGAACTTGGGGGCAAGCGCCGGATCCGAAATACCCTTGGGGCGCGACACTCTATGGCGACAAAGGGACGCTCAAGATCAGTGTCTACAGCTATGACTTTACGCCGACCAAGGGCAATCCGATCCATGGCGATGTCGTGATGGAGCTTGATAAGTACCCCGAAGACCGCACGGAAAAAGGCCTGGAGAAACATGTCGCGCCCGCGATTCGCGGTCACATGTTGGATTTGCTGCACGCGATCGAAACGCGCGGGCGGCCCGTGGCGGATATCGAGCAGGGGTATATCTAGACCACCAGTTGTATCCTGGCGAACATGGCCCTGGAACTAAATCGAACGCTGGCATGGGACCCCAAGACACACCGGATTATCGGTGACGAGCAGGCCAACCAGCGGCTGGCACGCCCCTATCGCGCGCCGTGGAAACACCCCGTGGCTTGAACCGAGTGATGGGCGCAGGAAAATAAGAAACTAGAAATAAGAAATGAGAACCAAGGTCGGCGTTTGCGAGTGTTTACTCGATTGAAGAAAACCTCCTATATTCTCGCCAGATCTTCTCGGCGCGCCCTGGACCGAGCGGAGCTCTTGGGGTCTGGGACACCGTTGCGCGTCGTCTGTTTCATTTTGCCATGTGCAAGGGCGCGAACAACTGCGCCGTATGACCCGGCTGATAGGCGAACCCGATGAACCCGGCCGCGCCGTATTTGCGCGCGATGGCGATCTGCACGGCCAGCTCCTGGGCCGTCTTCATGGTCCCTTGGGCGCTGGCGATACCAATCCCCTCGACGACCGGGAACCCCGGCGGCACGACACTCAGGTGCGTCTTGGTCCGCTGCGCGAAAACGACCGGGTCGAGCGTATAGTTCATCGGACAGACGAAATCGAGCCAACCTTCGCGGCACCAGCGCGCCCAGTCCTGGCCGTTGTTCACGCGGCAGTCCGGCCAGTCGCGGAAGACGGCCGCGCTGATCCTCACGCGTGGAGCTACCCGACGAATATGAGTTGACACACGGCGGACCAGCTCACTGATGCGGCCGCAGCGGTACTCGACCCATTCGGCATGGCGCGGCCCGTCCACGCAGTCGTTTGGCCAGTGCGCCACTTTCCGTCCCGTCTCTTCTTCAAAACCCGCTCGGCACTTCGCGCAGAAACAGCCGGAGCTGTTCGGATAGCGTATGAAATCATATTGAATGCCGTCGACCTGGTAACGCGTCACGATCTCGATCATCAGCCGCTCGATCGCTTGCAGGTTAACTTCCTGGGACGGGCAGTACCAATCGATTGCGTGGCCTTGCGGATCGACCTGCAGCCGACCGGCTTTGCGCAATCGAGCGAGCGAAGCGGGGCTGGTCCGTCCTTCGACCACGCACATATTGACATAGGGATGAAGCTCGATGCCATTGGCGTGCGCGTACTTGACCGCCTCGGCCAGCGAGTCGCCGTTCGGTGCCAGCGGGTCTTGGATATCCGGTTGAACGTGTGAGGCATAGTAGGCCGCGGTGCCGCCGGCGATCCGCAGCACGGCCATCCCGATCCCGAGCCGTTTCAGTTCGGGCATCACGGTTTTCGGCGAACGATCGTTCCGCACGTGCAGCCAGACGCCCCGTGTTTCGCTCACTGGCGCGGTTCCATGAACGGCCTGGATGACGACTGACTGACGCACTGTCTTGCTCCCTACCCGTGCCGCGAATAGCGGACGAAGCGTGGTGTCTTGGTTGGGTTCGGTGGGAACGGATACCGTCCATTGGTGGACCGCTACGTGCTGTGCGGGTGCCGGTGCCGGCGCCACGTGTGCGTCGGGTTCGATGCACGCGCCGGTGGACTGCAAAGTAACTGGTGCGCCGGGCGCCGCGGCGACAACGACACGAAAACGCGCCGGTACGCCGGCCGCGACCATGGCGGTTGCCGGCGTGACATAGATTTGTGGAGGCTGAACCAGCCGATCGGCACGCGCGGCACGCGGTGTCGTGGGGGTAAGCCAGGCCAGAAAGGCCTGCAATAGAGTCCTTTCGCTTCCGCGCGGCGCGCGCGCCGTGCGGCCGTTGGGAATGCCGAGCGCCAAACCGCAGCTGATCACCTTGCCGGCACCCAGTGGACCGGCACACGCCACGGGCTGGCCGTCATCGTCTTTTATGAGAACCGTTCCGGCCGGGCCCACACGCTCGGTGATGTGGTCCGTGAACGCCGCGTCGAAGTCGCGTACGTCGCGCACGGCCGCGTGACCCGGTACCACGTGCATGTGCCGGCTGTTGTAAACACGGTGTACGCCAACACCCACCTGGCTCAAATTATGGTGATGCCAGGTCTGCAGCACGCTCCCACCGGCCGCGACGAATTTGACCAGGCGTTTGCGCCAGTCGGTCACGACATGGCCCGGATTGTGCATGTCGGACAAATAGAGAACGTCGTACCGCGCGAGAATCAACGGGTGGAAATCCGTGACGGCCTCGGCGCGGTAGCCCATCTGGTTCAAGCCCTTGATCAAATCATCGACCGCCGTCCCTTGCCCGCCGGTCGCGCGCGTGTCAAACACGCCGATCCGTAGGGACGTGGCGGCACCCGTGGGCTGGGCACTTGATGATGCGTCTTTGCTATCCCGGATCGCCGGCCGCGCGTCAATCCGAATGCAAGCGACCAGCAGCAACGCGATCGCGAAACCGCGGGAGGTCCGTGCGCTCATGACCGTGTCTTTCCGTTTCGTTTTAGGTCGTTTTGTGATATGTTCGTCCTATGTGGACGGTTTCCAATCCAAGAGTGTAGGACGAACGAGCTTGTCCGTCCACGGCGACGCCCAAAACCCCGTTGGGCGGCACATGGAGGTCGGTTCTCCGGACCGACGGCGCGTCAAGAATGCTACGGTTTCACATGGTTTTGTGGAATAATCGGGGGGGCAACGCGAGGGAAATTGCCGCTATTTCGTACGGCGAACGAGGCACGTGGCGAATTTCTTGGCGGATTTGGAACTTCTGTCCGGTTTTTGGCGTCGAAATCTACCCGGCGCGCTCGGTTTGCCGAGCTGTTCGATTCGCGCATTGTTGGGAATTCACCGACTATCGGCCAAGGTGATTGGCCTGCACAAGGGTATTTGTCATGAGTTTACGACGAGTGTTTCCGATCGTGGCCGCCGTTGGAGGTTGGCTGTGCATGATGGGTTTGGGACAGGCCCAGCAACCCAAGCGGGCCCCGGCCGCCGGCGCGGCGACTTCTCCGGATGATACGGCCCTGCGCGAGCAGACGATTTACATTCCGTATGACAAGCTGAAACGCGTATTTGAAAAGGAAGGGCGTGGCGTTTTCTTGCCCTACGCGGAGTTCCAGAAACTCTGGCAGGCAGCGCGCAAGGCGACTCGGCCGACACCGACCGTAAAACAGCCGGTCGATGCGCTGATCAGTCAGATCGACAGCGCGGCGACGATCGCGGACCAGGTCGTCAACGTCGTGGCCACGCTGAAGATCGAGATACTGGGCGACGATTGGGTCGTGGTGCCGCTACGCTTGCGCAACGCCGCGATACGATCCGCGACGATTGCGGGAAAACCGGCGCGCGTGGTGTTTGATCCGAAGGTCGGGTACAAGCTGTTGCATCACAAGACCGGCAAGGAGGCGGAGCAGATCGAGTTGCATATGGAATACAGTCGTGCGTTCACCAAGACGCCCGGACAGAGCAGCGTTGCGTTCGAGGCACCACAGGCACCGATCAATCGTTGGAAGATCATTGTGCCGGCGACCGGGATCACGGTGAACGTCGAGCCGATGATCGCGGCCACGCGCGCTCCGACGGACAAGCAAGAAAAAGTCGCGGATCACACCGAATTACTGGCTTTCGTCGGCGCGGCACCGGCGGTCAAAATTACCTGGAACCCGAAAGCCGAAGGGGCGCGCGGGCTGACTGCGTTCGCGACGGTCAACGCGCAACAGCAGGTCGTGGTTTCGGAAGGTGTCATGCGCACAACGGTTCTGTTGAACTACGAGATATCCCGATCCACTTTGACCCAACTCATCTTGGAAGTGCCCGCGGATCAAAAGGTCGTCAACGTCTACGACCGGAACGTGAAACGCTGGAAGGTCGCGGCAAGTGCCGGCCAGCAACAACGTGTCGAAGTCGAGCTATTCGAGCCGACGCGCGGCCAACAATCGCTGACGATCGAGTTGGAACAGTTTCGCAAGACAAGTGAAAAGTCGAGCGAGATCAGTGTTCCGGTGGTAACGGCCGTCGGTGTCGGCCGGCAGCAGGGGATGGTCGTCGCGCGCCTGGATCAAGGGCTGCGCGGCGAGGCGATTCGTCGTGTGGGCTTGTTGCAGTTGGACCAGAACGACTTGCCGGCCACATTGCGCAAGACGGCCTGGGCGTTCGCATACCGCTATGGTGCCATCCCCTACGAACTCGCGCTACGGGTCGAAAAAGTGCAACCGCGCATCTCGACGACCGAGTTGATCGAGGCTTCGCTGTCAAGCGATCGGCTCGAACTGGATTGGCAAGGTCTCTATCAGATCGAGGACGCGGGCGTGTTCCAGCTGCGCGTTGATTTGCCGGACGGATTCGAGATCCGAGACGTGCACGGAAAACGTATTGGCAAATCGGCGGCCGCCACGGTGGATTCGTATCATCGCGTTGGGCCGGACAGCGATACATGGCTTGTGAACCTTGCCAAGAAGGCGATCGGCAGCGTCGGGATCGAAGTCAAAATGCGCCGCGCGCTGGACGATTCCAATCTACTGACACCGACTGGCAAATCATCCGTCGTGCCCGTCCCCTTGATCCGCGCCGCCAGCGCCGATCTCGAGTTCTCGCGCGGCACGCTCGTCTTCAAGTCTCCCGAGAGCCTGCGCGTGAATCCGGAAAAATCGGCCGGCATGCGCAGTATTTCGTTTGCCGAGGCCTACCAAACCGTGCCGGCAGCGCCGTCGAGCGGCGCGCCGGTCAAACCGGTCCTGGCCTATGCGTTTACCAAGGGTCCGGCCGCCTTGATCGTCAACGTGGAACGGCGGCGCCCGCAGATTACGGTGCGGCAGTTGCTGCAGACGGAAGTGGAGGCCGGGGTCGTCAAATACCATGCATCGTTCTATTACGACATCAAATACAGCGGGGTGAAGTCGCTGCGCATCGATGTGCCCGCCGATCTGGCCAACGATATCCGAGACATCACGAAATCACCGCGCCGTTCCGTGCCAAAACCACAGCCGGATGACGTGGCCAAGGGCTATATCGCCTGGTCGTTCGCCGGCGAGGCCGAGTTGCTGGGCCCCGTTCGGATTCAATTGGCGTGGGAGCGGAAAATCGACGAGCTGAAGGTCGGTACCAGTCGCCAGGTCGAGTTGCCGCGCCTCGTTCCGCGGGCGGTGGACCGAGCGAACGGGCAGATTGTCATCAGCAAGTCGGAGTCCATTGACGTGCAGCCAACCGGCAAACCGAAGGGCTTGCGCCCCATTGATCCGCAGCACGACCTGATGCCGGAGGCCAAGATCAAGGACGCCGCGATGGCGTTTGCGTTCGTGAGCGACTGTGCGCTGACCATTGACGCCCGGCGTTACAAGGCAGCGCCCGGGAAACAGACCGCGGTCGAACGGAGCGTTGTTCGGATTGTTGCCTTGGCACAAGGCGAGTTGTCCGTGCAGGCGTTGTATCGCATACGGAGCGCGCGGCAACGGCTGGCGATCCAGCTGCCGGAAAAGGCCGAGTTCGACGCGCAACCGCTGCGTATCAACGGGAGTCCGGTGACGCCGGAACAGGACTCGGCGACGACGATCTTCGCACCCCTGGTCGAGCAGACGGACGACATGCCGTTCTTGCTCGAATTGCGTTACAGTGTCGCGGGCCAAGCGTCCCGTCTTGACTTGCCGTCGTTTCCCGACGGCGCGGCGGTGGAGAAAGTCTATTTGTGCGTCTACCTTCCCCGTAAGACCATTGTGTTGCATAGCGGTGGCCCTTGGTCGAACGAGCAGGAATTCGACTGGGCGACCATGACGACCGCCGCCGGCGCCGGCGGCGACGCGGAGTTGCTGCAGTGGGTGGCGGAAAATACAAACGCTGGGTTGAGTTCCGCGCAGGCGTTCCCCGTCGGTCAAACGCGTTTGAGTATCTACTCGACGCTGCGGCCGGCCCAGCCACCGGATGGGTCGCTGCGCCTCCGAACGATGAATCGCAATGTATTCAACGGACTGGTGATTCTGGTGCTCGCCTTGATCGGCTTGCCGTTCTACAAACGCTCGTTTCGCAGCCAGTTCGCCCTGTTGTTGCTCATTGCGATGATCGTGCTTCTGATCGGTGTGTTCGTCCCGGAGACGGGCATGGCGATTTTGTTCGGCGTATTCCCAATCGCCGTCTGTCTGTTGGTATTGCTGTGGCTGATCGGCCACGTCCTGTCGTTCCGACTGCGGCGATTGTCGCGGCCGACACCGCCGAACGAACCGGCCGCGCCAAGTCCGGGTCAAACTCCGGGCGATGGAGAGAACGGCGTGGAAGCAGATGCCGAGGCGACGGACGCAGCTGACGACAAGGATATGGACGACAAGAACACGCCCGCCGGGAACGGGACGCCGAAGGGCGATGAGCAGGAGGGCCAGGATCATGCGTAAGCGTTACGATAAGAAGCTCCATCGCGACCCGATCGGCTGCATTCCGTGCGGGGCCGCCATCGTCCTGATGTGCGTCTTGCTACCGATCGTCTCGACGGATCTTGCGGCCGCGGTGAAGACGCCACCGCCCGAGCGAACTCTGTTTGTTCCGTTCGCGGACCTGCCGATCATTCTGGGTGGCGAGAACCAGCGTGTGTTCATGGCGCGCGCCGAGTATGAACGCCTGAAAAAACTGGCCAGGCAACGCGCGCCCGAGAAGGCTCCGGTGACCACGATCATTACGAATGCCACGTATCGCGCTGCTATCGACGCGGGACTCGCGACGATTCGTGGTACACTCGACATCGCCGTGGAGCAGCCTGGACTGCACGTGGTCGGTCTGGATCTGGCCGGCGTCCGACCATTGTCGGCCACATTGGACGACCAACCGGCGCCGTTGGGTAGGGACGCGAAGGGCCACGTCGAGTTGATCATTCAGGGCGTGGGCCATCACCGGTTGGCGCTTGAACTGCAGGCGATCGTGGCGGTTGCCGCCGCCGAACAGACACTGAATGTCCGGGTTCCGTGGGGAACGACCTCGACGCTGCACCTGGACGTTCCCGGCAACATCGAGGTGAAGAGTGGCGCGAGTGTTATTTCACGCCGCTACGATGCCGCGCGGAACCGAACGGAGTTTGAGCTACTGCCGGGACGCGCGGCACTCTCCGTGGCCATGTCATTGAATAATCGCCGCCTCCTACGGCAACAGGTGATCGTGGCGCGCAACGTCCTCGTGTCGGAGCTGACCACGACGTACGAACGGTTGCACGCGTCGGTGGCGCTGGATGTTCTACACGGGGCCGTGGATCGGCTCGTGTTTGAAGTGCCGCGGGGATTTCAAGTCACGTCGGTCGCGAGCCCGCTCATGGCGCAGTGGGCCGTGCGGCTGGACGGCGCGAGTCAACTACTGGAGATCACGCTGCGCCAGCCGGCGCGCGATACGGTTACGGTCAATGTCGCGGCCACGCGCGCTCCGGTCAAAATCGGCACATGGACGATGCCGCGGCTCGTGGCGCGCGGTGTGTCGGGACAGGTGGCGGTCGTCGGCTTGCTGGTCGAGTCGCAATTGCAGCCGTTGAGTTTCCAGTCGCGGGACTTGATCCAGATCGACACGAGTGTCTTGCGCAATGCGCTGCCGGCATCGGTGTTCGAGGCGGAGCCGGGCGCGCCGCGGATTCGCCCGCTGGTGGCCTACTATGCGCCGGCTAGCGATTTCGCGCTCGACGCGACGCTGCAAGAACCGCGGGATCAGTTGCGCGTTGCAACGCATTTGATGTTGGCACTCGAAGAAGATCACCAGACGTTGCGCGGCGGTTTCACGCTGTCGCCGCAAGGAAGAAAACGGCGCACGTTCGCATTCACCCTGCCTGGCCAATGGCTGTTGCAACGCCTGCATGGCGCCAACAACAAGTCGATTCCGTATGAGCGATATCAAGCCAAGAATGCCGCACGTTATGTGGTTACGTTGCCGTCCGCGATCGAGTCCGGCAAGAATCTCACGGTCTATTTCGAAGCAACGCGACGCACGGCCAAGTGGTTGGGAGAATGGACCACGACCGATGTCGAGTTTCCGGCGGTGCGGGTCGAACAGGCCACCTTGTCGGACAGTGCCGTCGCCGTCCAAGCACGGGGCGATCTTGCCGTGCGCCCCGCGACGCTGGAAGGTCTGGTCCCGTTGGACTCGAGTCAACGGAGCCGGTTTGGTTTGGCCGCGACAGGCGAGGATCTGGCCTATCAAGTGCGCGGCGAGTCGTACCAGGCCACTTTCCATGTGGAACGTATCACGCCGCGGATCGTTAGTCGCAACTATGCTTTCTTCCAAGTGAAGGAAGGCGTGTTGATCACGCACCAGGAACTGTTTTTTGATATCGCGCGGGCGCGCGCGAAACACCTTCGCGTGACGCTACCCGTTGCCACGCCGCGGGCCATTTCCATTCAAGGGCTGGACGGCGTTGCCTTGAAAGAATTCTCAGCAACCGTTGCAAATGAACAACGCGTATGGAACGTCCGGCTCGCCAAACCGCATCAAGGTACCGTCCATTTGGCGATCGATTTCGAGCAACGTGTGGAGGATCGCGAAACGGAGGATCTGGACCTGCCGTTGGCGCGCGCCTTGGATGTGCGTTACCAAACCCAGATGACCGCGGTCGAAGGCGATCCGGCGCTCGATATCCAGGTGAAAACGCCCATGCGCCCGGTCGATGTGGGCGAACTGGCCGAGGCGGACTATGTGCCCGGACGACGCCTGCTCGGTGCATACGCTTCGACGACCGACGTCGATCGAATTCGCGTGGATGTCGCGCAACGCGACTTGCGGCCCCTGCCGGCCGCGATTGTCCAACGGGCCGAACTGGTCACGCTGGTCTCGCGCGAAGGGCTCACACAGTCCGTCGCCCGCTGCCAGTTGCGTACGAAAGTGCCGTTGCTGGCCGTTCGTCTGCCGGAGCATGCCGAACTCTGGTCGGCCGTGCTCGACCAGAAGCCGATCCGGCCGCAACGGCGT
>Ga0114931_10011878_pt1 | contig 10240 bp, 8 predicted proteins | sample 2SBtaG_FD_89579 | JGI IMG/M metagenome (GOLD analysis project Ga0114931, IMG submission 89579) | Deep subsurface microbial communities from Kolumbo volcano to uncover new lineages of life (NeLLi) - 2SBTROV14_V59a metaG | ecosystem: Environmental > Aquatic > Marine > Volcanic | place: Kolumbo... | reverse complement strand
CTGGGGAGGTTCGGCCACGCAAGCCTCGCCTCGGCGCGCGCGCCAAGTGGAGGTGGGTGCATGCATGCCACTTGTCACTTGCGACGTCGCCAATGTCCGTGCCAGACGCTCGACCCTTCCAAAAAAGGGGTTTGCCTCTTCTTAGCGGGCGGCGACGTGTTGTTCCATGAGCTCTTGGAGCTCGGATGGCTTTTCGTCGGGGTTCCTGCCTCCGCGCCGTTTGTCGATGGCTTCGAGGAGCTCCTGGCACTCCGGCTTGTCGCGCAAGTGATCGAGCAGGAGGTTCGATGCGCTGCCGAATGCCTTCTCGTAAGTGAGGGCCTCTCGCACACGGCTGGCGATTCGCTCGCGGCCGGTTTGTAGGTCGTTTTCGAGCGCCTCGCTGTATCGCTTCAGCTGACTGCGGAGCTCTTCGATCTGCTTACGGCGTTCCGCGGCGATGTCTTCCTTCGACCGCGCACGCCGCTCGTAGTCTCGCGCCACGCTTTCGAGGACCTCGACCTGCGCGCGTGCCGCGCCGAGCGCTTCGTATCCGCGCCGGACGCGCTCGACGTCGTTACCCGCCGCCCGTGCTTCGGCGTTTGCCGCATGCTGCTCACGCTGGGCTCGCTTACGCTTCAGAATCAGGTGGCTCAGCACATCACGTTCCGATGATGCGTCGCGCAGAGCACGTGACTCCTCACCGGCGAGGTCTTCGACCTTACGGCCGATTTCGGCGCGGAGGGCCCGGCCGCGCTTTTCGATCGCCTCTAGCTTCTTCGAATGGCTTTCGAGCTCGCCCTCGAGCCTGGACGCCCGCGATGCAAGCTCCCAAATCTCATCCGATGCACTTTGCACCTCCGTTGGCGCATTGCCGTCTGGGTAAGCGCGCGCAACCGCCCGCAGGAAGTTTGTTGCGGTGCCGCTCCATTCTACCACTCCGTGCCTCTGCGCCGGTGGGGCTGGCGGTGGCACGGCAGGAGCCGTATCTGTTGGCGTATCCCACTCCCGCGAGGGAAGGGCCCGCTGCATCTCTTTGAGCTGCTCCTTGAGGTGGTGTCCGTCGCGGAAACGGTCTTCCGGGTTCTTCTCGAGCAGCTTGAATATGATGTGCTCGGCCTGCTCTGGAATCTCCGGCCGGTACTTGCGCGCAGACGGTGGCTTGGCTTTCCGCTGCATCTCGAGCAGCTCGTCTCGATCGCCGGAACGGAATGGAAGACGGCCGGTTAGCATCTCGAAGAACAGAATGCCGAGTGCGTACAGATCGCTCGATGAGATCGCGTCTTCCCCACGCGCCTGCTCCGGTGACATGTACTCGGGGGTTCCGAAGACCGCGCCCTTGGGCGCGAGTCGCGGGTCGCGAGTGAGCGCAGCAAGACCGAAGTCGAGAATCTTCACAAAGTCTTTTCGGCCGCCCCGCGCGGTGATCATGATGTTGTCGCTCTTGAGGTCGCGGTGAACGACACCGAGATCGTGTGCGCGTGCAAGGGCTGCAGTCATCTGCTCGAGGATATCGACCGCGCGCGAGATCGGCATCGGTCCCTTGGCGATCTGCGACGAAAGCGAGTCGCCGATGAGGTACTCCATCACCAGATAGAGTTCCCCGTCCTCGGTCTCACCGACATCGTAAATGTCGACGATGTGCGCATGGTCGACGCGGTTTGCTGCACGGGCCTCGCGCACCATCCAGGCGCGCAAATGTGTTTCGCCTCGCAAGTCGGGCCGAATGAGCTTGAGCGCGACGACCCGATCGATGAGCACGTGCCGCGCGCGATAAACAACACCCATTCCGCCTTCGCCGAGCTGTGATTCCAGGCGATATCGGCCCGCTACCACTTTTCCGAGAAGCGGATCTTTAGATTTCTTAGAGCGCGAAGTCTTCCGAACAATCCCCATGGTTCCCCCGTACCGAGTGGATATTCGCATGATAAGCAGGAACGAAGCCGACTCCCAAGTGTTCCGCTCTGGCTGAAACCGAGAGTAAGCTGACAGGCGGGGCCCAAGGCGCTTATGATGAGTGCATCGGTCACTAACGGAGGGATGTGTGAGCGAAGAACGGCCGCTACTCGGGCCGTACCACATCGAGCGTCGCTTGGCGGCGGGGGGAATGGCCGAGGTTTTCGTTGCGCGTCGTGAAGGTCTTCACGGCTTTTCGAAGCGCGTCGCACTCAAGCGAATTCTGCCGCAGTTCTCGAGCGATCCGGACTTCGTTTGGATGTTCATCGACGAAGCGCGGCTCGCGGCCCTCCTCGAGCACCCCAACATCGTTCAGGTGTTCGACTTCGGCACCATGGGCGACGACCTCGTGCTGGTCATGGAGCTCGTCGATGGCTCCAACGTGAGCCGCTTGCTACGCGCTGCACCCCCGGATGCGCCGGTTCCCTGGGACGTAGCGCTGCATATCGCGTACCAAACGGCGCAAGCTCTCGACTACGCGCATCACGCGGTAGACGATCGCGGGAAATCGCTCGAGTTCGTCCATCGGGACGTCAGCCCGGCCAATATCTTGCTGAGCCGCACCGGACACGTGAAGTTGACCGACTTTGGAATCGCAACCGTTCGAAGCCGTGCGCCCACCACCGAGGACGGCCAGGTTCGCGGCAAGCTCGGGTACATGTCCCCAGAGCAGGTGCTTGGCAAGGAGCTCAGCGGCAAGAGCGACGTGTTCACGCTCTCGACCGTCTTCACCGAGTTGCTGATCGGAGAGCCGCTGTTCCAAGGAGAAAGCGAGCTAAACGTACTGCTGCAGATTCGGGATGCCGACCTGCGCGTGTTGGCCCGGTGCGAGCGGCGGATTCCTCAAGACATCCGCGCCCTCGTTCTTCGAGGACTTCAGCGCGATCCGGCAGAGCGGCCGACCGCAGGCGCATTCGCCGAAGCCTGCGCGGAGGTGATGCGCCGCCGAGGGATGGGGCACGGCCCCGATCGTGTCGCGCGCCTTCTGTCGCAGCTGAACCTGATCGAAGGCGAGGCTCCGGCCGCCCATTTGCCAGGCGCCGACGCGCCGTCCTTGGTAGACAGCGATCTCATGCACCACGCCGGGCAGGAGCTCATCGGGCCGCAGGCCGTTACCTCGCCCAGTATCTATCGCGTTCAGCTGCCCGATGGCAGCGTGATGGGGCCCATGAGCTATCCCCGTCTCATTCAACTTCTCACGACAGGCGTCATCGACAGCCGGAGCAGCAAAATCTCGAAGGCCGATGGGACGTACCTCGATCCTTCGCGCCTTCCGGAGCTTACACGCTTCGTCACCTCTCCTGGGTTGCAATGGAAGCTCGAAGAGCTGGCCCAGGCTGAGAAGCAGGGGCAGCTCCGCGCAGCGACGTTGTTGCCGGTCTTCTACGACGTCATTTCCAGGCAACAGACCGGCGTCCTGCATTTGTGGCAACGCAACCGGCGCAAGAAGATCTACTTTGTCGATGGCAAGCCGGAGTTCGTTGCCTCGACTGACAAGTCGGAGCTTCTCGGAGAGTATCTCGTCGCGACCGGTCAGTGCCTGCGCATGGAAATCGAGATGGCGCTGGCGCTCTTGCCGAAGTACGGCGGTCGCCTTGGCGACGCGCTCGTTGGGCTCGGAGTCTTGCGACCGGTCGAGCTGTTCCGAGCGATCAGCGATCAGGTGCGCAGTCGCTTGATGGAGTCGTTCCGGTGGCGGCGCGGCGAGTGGGCGTTCGTACGTGGCGCCCGCAGTCATGAGGAAACCTTTCCGACCGGACAAGATCCGTATGAGCTCCTTCGTGACGCCGCGAACGAGGCGCACCTCGAGGAGATCGAATCGGTCCTCGAGCCGCTGCGCGAACGGGTAGTCGAGCGATGTGAAGACGGGCCTCCGCTCACGGTATTCCGACTCGTGCCCACGTGGATCAGCGTGCTGGACTCGGTTTCAGGCGATACGACGCTTGGCGGCGTGTTGGCTCGGGAGAGCGCTTCGGGGGCTGATCTGGAGCCCGTTTACCGCGCGCTCTATCTAGGGCTTGCGTGTGGGCTGGTTCGTACCAAGGTGAGCCCGTCCCAGATGCCTTTCCGGCAATCGCATAGCGCCTGAGCCGTCCAGTGTCTTTTGTCGAGTTAACCCGCCCGCAATCGCCTCCGTGCCCCATCCTGGTCGAGGTTCCCACTCGGGGTTGCAGCTTCCTCCGGAGGTCGAAGCCGAGATCGACGCCACGCGGTCGGCGGTATTGCGCGACTCCGACATCTACGTCGATCAGCTTTATCAAGGCGCTCCGGGGAAAGGCGCAACCCTCTTGGTGTCGCGTGTGTCTCGATACGTCGTCGATCTCAATCGGAGTCCCGATGATGTCGATTCCGCAGCCGTGCCGCGGCATCCTCGAGCACGCCATGTTCCGGCACGCGGTGTAGTCTGGCGCGCTAGAACAGACGGGACGCCACTTCTGCGCTCGCCGCTGACTCTCGAACAATTTACCCGGCGGCTGACGCTCTTTTACGAGCCCTATCATCAACTGTTGCGGGAGGTCGCAGCGCAGATACGCGAGGAGCATGGTCAAGTCATGATTCTGGCAGCGCACTCGATGCCTTCTGCGGGCCGCCGGCCGTCGGGCGGGGGAGAGGTTCGCCGCGCCGACATCGTGCCAGGCACGCGAGGACGCTCCACTGCCGATGGTCGTATTATCGATCTGATCGACTCACACTTTCGCGAAGCTGGCTTGAGCATCAAGCACGATGATCCGTATCGCGGCGGGTGGACGACATCGAGCTACGGCGCGCCCAAGCGAGGGCAGCACGCCGTTCAGATCGAGATCAACCGTGCGCTCTACGTCGATGAGCGCACGAGCGAGATCAAGACGCACGACTTCGTGCAGCTCCAAGCGGTGCTCAACCAGCTGCTTGGCAAGCTCGGCAACTTGCTGACGGACTCAGCTCAGTTCGCGACGGGCTGATCGACCACGCCTGATTCGCTCGAACGAACCTCGAGGCGGTAGCGGCTATTCGCAGTCTGCAGGTAATAGGTGCCCTGTCCACAAAGTTGAAGCACACGCTTCACCGGAGTCGTCACGTATTCGTGCAGCCCATCGGCGAACTCGATGACTACGACAGAGCCCTTTCGTGGAGGTCGCAACAGACGCCCGACGACGGCTCGACCTGAGCTCCGGCCAACTTTGCGAAGGACGACTTCCACGCCCCGAAGTTAGCATAATCGACTGCTCCAGCAAAGCTGACACGGAAAAATCCAGCCTTTCTGTGCGTCCGCGGATTGTGCGTTCGAAGTGACAGTTTTGCGCGTCCTGCCGCGGCGCTGAGGTTGCCGCATGCGGCAAAACGCCGCGTCCAGCGAGATACCTTGATGCATTTTCGCATGTTTTGCATGGGCCTGCATTCGGCACAGATAGTGCAAGAGTCGCCCGACCATGACGACCGTGGTCAATGCGACGACACTGGACAGGTACCGCGCTTCGCTCAAACGCGTCGAAATTCTCGACGCTGAAACCGAGCGTGAGCTTGCGCAGAGCTGGGTGGACGGCAACCAAACGGCAGGGGCTCGCCTGGTTGAATCGAGCTTGCCGTTTGTCATCTCCATTGCGCGCGAGTACCGGCGCTGGGGGGTTCCGCTCGAAGACCTGGTTCAGCAGGGCAACCTCGGACTGTTGAAAGCTGCGTCGAAGTTCGATCCCGAACAGAATTGCCGGCTGATCACGTACGCGGCGTATTGGATTCGCGCTGAGATTCGCGACTACGTCGTGCGCTCCTACCGGATCGTTCGATTAGGGACGACGCGCACCGAGCGTCGAGCCATGCGCGCGTTTCGCCGAAAAGCCTTCGCGTCTCCTGAGGCGCTCGCCGATGAAAGCGGGATGCCACTTTCACGCGCGAGACAGCTCTGGCCGCTACTATCGCGCGGAGACCTCTCCCTCGATGCGACCGTGTCTGAGGCGCCTGCAGCGATGGACCGTATGAGCTACAAGCAAGCGACGCCTGAAGAGTCAGTCGCACGTTCCGAAACGGTGCACCGCGTGCGCGCCGCATTACAGTCGGCGATGGCGAGCTTGACCGAGCGCGAGCAACGCATCGTAACCGCGCGCATCCTTTCGGACGAGCCTTGCACGCTCCAGGCGCTCGGCCGCGAGATGGGCGTCAGCAAGGAGCGAATCCGGCAGCTCGAGGTTCGAGCCCGCCAGAAGCTGCGCAACCGCCTAGAGCACCTGCGGGAGGCTGCATGAGCCGGCGCTCGCCTCTCGCTTGACTCCGGCAAGCATCAGAAGCACCTTGCCGGCTCAGATGCTTTGTGGCCGCGCGCTTACTTGCTGTCTTCTAGCTCTCAGCACCTGCCTTCTCAGCATGAGCGTCTTGGGCTGCAAGCGCGATCTAGGCGAGTGCAACCTGGACGGGCAAACTCCGGACGGTTATCCCATCGACGGGCCTGCGGCGTTCGACATCGCGTATCGCCTCACGGACGGCATGCCGATGTATGAAGGGCAGGCGCTCGTGCAATCGACGTGCGGCAACGGTCAGTTCTGCCATGCGCCGGCGGCCGTGGGAGCGGACCGGTTCGGTGTGCCGGCCGGCCTGGACTTCGACGTGGCGTTGGCGTGTACGGGTGAGGTGCGGGACAGTAGCTGCGCCCAGCCGATCGAAAGTTGCGAAGGCGGACAAGTCGACACCGCGTATTGTAACCGCCTCCAGCAGCAGCAGGAAAACGACGATCAGATCAGGCACTGGTCCGGCGGGGCGATACGGCAACTACGTATCGGCGCGATGCCGCCCGGCGCGGCAGGTCGCAGTGTCCGCGAGGGTACTCCGTGGATCCGAGCGTCTGACGGGACGCAGCTACCGGCGATCGACTCTTCCGAGGGGCGCGAAATCGTTCGGAACTGGCTTGCGTGCCAGGCGCCCGTCGTCGCCCGTACGGAGCTCGCACCATCCGAGTCACTCCAGTTGACTCCCTGCGCGTCCGTCGACAACGAGATCTGCATCTACAATGGGCCGGTGGGCTCTCTTCCTGAGCCGAAGTGGAGCGACATTTACTGGAGCCTGATGTTCCCCCAGTGCGTCGTCTGTCATGGGCCTGCGAACGGCAACGTGGATCAGAATCCGGATAATCCGCTCGATGGGCAGATTCCAGGGGGCGCGAGCGCACCAGCCCTTGCCGCGATGGACCTTACCGGATCGAACACGATGGACACTACCGACTGGCCGAGCGAGTCCTGGTCAGCGGTGGTCGATGCTCTGGCCGCAGACCCCGGAACCTGTGCGGGGCAAGGCACCATCGTGATTCCCAACGATTCGGGGGGTTCGCTCATGGTTCAGAAGCTACGCGCAATGGAGACCTGCGGTACAGAAATGCCGCCTGCCGGCGGTGCTCAGACCGTCAGCGATCCCCTCATCCAAGTCCTGGAGGACTGGATCGACATGGGAGCGCTAAACGACTAGAGGTCTAGTGATACGCACGTGCCTCACCGCGTTGCTCTTCTCGTCCTTGGCGGCCGCAGGCTGCAAGACGGCCCCTGCATGTCCCGTTCAAGCGCGTACAGACTCAGCGAAGGCGCTCGCCGATCACGCGAGCCAGCAAGCCGGTTGGCAGTCGGTGAAAGCCGAAGCCCGTGTGACCCAGTGGGGCGGCAAGGGCCGTATTCGCGGCACCGTGCTGATGTTTCTCGAGCGGCCGAGCCGGGTCCGCTTTGATGTGATGACGCAGCTCGGGCCGGCGGCGGTGCTGACGAGTGACGGTGAGAGCTTCCAACTCAGCGATCTACGTGCCGGCACGTTCTTGCATGGCCCCACCTGTCCGAAGAACATAGCGCGCCTCTTGGGGATCCCGGTCGACGCCGAGGACGTTCTTCAGCTTCTCACTGGGGACACGCCGATGATCGAAGCCGCCGAGCAGTCGATGCAATGTCGCGACGGGCGCTATGTCGTAACGCTGCGCGCCGCGGACGGCACCACTCAGGAGATCGAGTTTTCCGTGGACGAAGCCGACCGGAACAGGCCGCCCGAGGCGCAGCATTTGACGCTCCGGCAATCCACCGAGCGCGCCCCGGACGGGCAAGTCCGCTGGCGAGCATCTTATGATGATTACATCGGCGTTCAAGGCCAGTCGTTTCCGACCAAGGTGCGCTTCGTCGACGAGGCCAACGGGGCCGATACCTCGATTCGGGTCAAATCGATTTCCGTGAACCCCGAGGTTCCGCAGGGGGCGTTTCAGCAGACGCCCAGCCCGGGCATGTCGACCGAATTCGCTTCGTGCTCATGAAAAGCTGAGCATTCGCCCGCTGGTGCTAAGGTAACGCCGCATGACCGAGCCGTTGTTCAGTCTGCGCCACTTGGTCACGGCGTTCGAGACCGATGAGGGCTACTTGAGAGCCGTCGACGACGTTTCGTTCGACGTGTTTCCCGGCCGTACGCTCGGTATCGTTGGCGAGAGCGGATGCGGGAAGAGCGTGACCGCCTTGTCGATCATGCGCCTCATCCCGAGTCCACCCGGCTTCATCGAGGCTGGCGAGGCCCTGTTCGATGGCAACGACCTGTTCCGGCTTTCGGAGCCGGAGATGCGTAGCATCCGGGGCAATGAGATCTCGATGATCTTTCAGGAACCGATGACATCGCTGAATCCGGTGTACACCGTTGGCTCGCAGATCGTGGAGGCGATTCGACTTCACCAAAAGGTGAGTCGTCGCGCCGCCAAGGCTCGCGCGATAGAGCTGCTGGACTTGGTAGGGATTCCAGCTCCCGCGGATCGGATCGATTCCTATCCGCATACCTTGTCCGGCGGCATGCGGCAGCGCGTGATGATCGCCATGGCCCTCGCGTGTGAGCCGCGCCTCTTGATCGCCGATGAGCCCACCACTGCGCTCGATGTGACGATTCAGGCGCAGATTCTCGATCTACTCCGTTCCCTACAAGAAGAGCTCGGCATGAGCATCATCTTCATCAGTCACGACCTCAGCTTGATGGCGGAGTTCGCCCGCGAGGTTGCCGTCATGTACGCAGGCAAGCTCGTCGAGCATGCGGCGACCGATGTCTTGTTCCGAACGCCACGCCATCCATACACCCAAGGCTTGTTGCGCAGCTTGCCCAGCGCCCGCAATCGTGGAGAGCGCTTGCCCACCATTGCGGGAATCGTTCCCGATCTGCGCCGGCTGCCGATGGGATGCCGTTTTCAGGATCGTTGCGACCTCGTGAGCGATGTATGCCGCGCCAGCGAACCGACTCTGCGCCGACTCGGTCAAAATGACGTCGCCTGCTTTCATGCCGAGGCGCCACCATGAGCGAGCAACCGATCGTGCGCGCAGAGTCAATACACAAGTCGTTCCGCGGTCCGTCTCGCGGCATCGGGCATGGGCATGGGAAGGTGCGTGCCGTCGACGGCGTAAGCTTGGAGGTGATGCCAGGCGAGACCCTCGGCCTGGTCGGCGAGTCGGGTTGCGGCAAGAGCACGCTGGGGCGCGTGTTGTTGCGACTCTACGAGCCGACGAGCGGACGCGTCTATTTCGAAGGGCAGGATATCACGGGCTTGTCGCAGGCCGCGTTGCGGCCGTTTCGCGCCAAGATGCAGATCATCTTTCAAGATCCCTACAGCTCGCTCAACCCGCGGATGACGGTCAGGGCAGCCTTGTCTGAAGCGTTGCGCGTCCACAGGATGGTGAGCTCCGCGTCCGAGGAGCAGCAGCGCATCGCCGCGTTGCTCGAGCGGGTCGGGTTGCGGCCCGAACAGATGCGACGCTATCCGCATGAGTTCTCTGGCGGGCAGCGTCAACGCATTGGCATCGCTCGAGCGCTGGCGGTCTCTCCGAGCTTCATCGTGGCTGACGAGCCGGTGAGCGCTCTGGACGTTTCCATTCAGGCGCAGATCGTGAATCTCCTCAGTGATCTCCAAGAGGAGCTGGGGTTGAGCTATTTGTTTATCGCTCACGACCTACACGTCGTGGAGCACGTTAGCCGTCGCGTCGCGGTCATGTACCTGGGGCGCGTCGTGGAGCTCGCGACCTCCGAGCGGATCTACGAGCGCCCCCGCCATCCGTATACCGAGGCGTTGCTGAGTGCAGCTCCTGAGCTCGATCCGAAGGTGCGCAAACGGCGCCTGTTGTTGCGCGGCGACGTGGCGAGCCCGCTCGATCCTCCCAGTGGCTGCGCCTTTCACCCTCGCTGTCCGATCGCTGAAAAAGGCTTGTGCGATCGCGAGGTTCCAGTACTTCGCGTCTTAGGGTCCGGACATCAGGTCGCTTGCCACCTCGCCAGGTAACGGTTGCGGCGCGTACCCCAACCGGGGTAACTACATACGATGGAGCCGTCGGCCGAAGAGCTTGGG
>Ga0114931_10011877_pt1 | contig 10241 bp, 5 predicted proteins | sample 2SBtaG_FD_89579 | JGI IMG/M metagenome (GOLD analysis project Ga0114931, IMG submission 89579) | Deep subsurface microbial communities from Kolumbo volcano to uncover new lineages of life (NeLLi) - 2SBTROV14_V59a metaG | ecosystem: Environmental > Aquatic > Marine > Volcanic | place: Kolumbo... | reverse complement strand
ATAAAACCTCTGAGCCTCAACACGTTACTGACACGTGCTTTTTCTTAGAAGCATTAACCATGCCTAAAATCCCAGCATTTCCAAACCGCCCATATTGGTACATTTTCACGCCGCCGTTAGCACATAACGATCGCCGCAGGATTATTCAGCTTCTGGGCAGGATTGCCTTCCGACAAGACCATGACCCCGCGGTCACGCTGCTCGGCGGACTATAGTGGACCCCGAAAATGAGACAATGGTTTAAGATAGCCTTGATCCAGATGGGTGACCGGTGCGGATGATTTCATCCGACACCTGCGACGAGAAATAACGGGTTCCTGGATGTTATCCCACACCCAACCGACCGAAATAATGGGAAACGTTTCGATGCGCGTGACAACCGTGGGTTAGCCTGTTGGTTGCCAATGACAGCATATCTGCTATCATTCACCCATGGGTAAAACAATAGTGGTAGACACCAGTGTTTTGATCAGCGCCCTGATCGGCCCCAAAGGGCCGAGCAGAGAGGTCTTCCGGAGATGCCTTCTTGGTGAATATGACCCTTTGATAAGCAACGCCCTTTTTCTTGAATATGAGGATGTAGCCCAAAGAGAACGGATCATCGACATCTGTCCTCTTGGCAGGGAGGAAATACGAGAATTCCTCAATGCCTTCTATAGTGTCTGCAATTGGGTGCCGATTTATTTTTTATGGCGCCCAAACATCGCCGATGAAGGCGATAACTTTTTGATTGAACTGGCCGTTGCCGGAAACGCCACGCATGTTGTTACCAACAATATTGCCGATTTAAATAACGCTGAATTGACTTTTCCGAATTTGTACATCGTAAAGCCCGAACAGATGTTGAGAGATATGTAACATGGCCACTTTAACCATCCGTATACCCGATGATAAACATAAACGCTTAAAGGCGCTCGCCCGCCACAGACATATAAGTGTCAACAAGCTGGTCGAGGAGCTTTCCACGCAAGCACTCGCCGAATTTGATAGTGAAATACGATTTCGTGCCTTTGCCGCCCAAGGCGATATTTCGAGAGGGTTAAGTTTACTGGACAAGCTGGATGATCACTTGTCAAAAGGGTAGCGAAACGTTCATCTTCGGAGTGCATCGGAATTGCCGTGGGGCGACGCTATGCTTGTACCATTCATTTTAAATGTAAAGGCAAACATCTGTCCCTTTTTCTCCTCACTTAGAATTCGTCGAAACTCAACGGTTTGCTACCGGATCGATTTCAATGACGCCAAGAAGGTGTTTCGCTCTTGAACTGGCGATGTAGCGCCCGAATTTCGATGCAAATCCGCCAGTCCTGTCCGATAGCAGAATAATCGCATCAGACTCCAGACCTTTGAATGAATGTATCGTAGAAAAAAGAAGGCCATCACCGTTTCTTCAAGCTTCCAAATCGGACACAATGGCCATTCTGCCTATTCGATTTGTGTTTGCTAAGCATGACTTATTGATACTAACCGGGCTCAGAATCGCCAGCCGATCAGGAGTAATTCGATACTCGCTCCTCCACGTCTTCACAATTCTGTCACATGCTTGTCGTTGTTCTTCGTGATTTGCGGTGACGTTCTCATTCGGCTGGATTCCATCAGGAACCATTGAACTCGGGTGGATATCGAGATTTAATTCGCGCATGCTGTATTCGTGAACAAATCGGGTATTGCGGCAGTTCACGTTTAGGCGGAACACCGCATCCGTCTTTGGAAAAGCCGCTTCGTGATTATAGATATCTTGATTCGGGTCATAAAACAAAGCCAAAGCCCCCTCAGGTTTTCTCAAGAGCGATTCGATCACAAGCCACCAATCCATGGCGAAGTCCTGAGCTTCATCGACCACGATTGCGTCGTACCGTACTTCAGGTACGCGGTCCAACACAAAATCGAACATCTTGTTTGGAACAGTTTCCTCCCAAAACTCACGGACAGCATCCGAGTTCGTTGGTAGATTGAGCGGCACATTGGCTCGGCGAAAGAAGGCAGCACAAAGTGAATGGAAGGTACAAATCTGGATGCGGCGCAATTCATCATCAGTCAATTCAAACTGCATACGGTCATGAAGCCACGTCGCGAGACGTTTGTTGAAGCACAAAAAAAGTGAATCTTGACCGTCTTTGGCGTACATAACGGCACGCCATAACGCAAGCATTGTCTTTCCTGTGCCGGCTCCACCTCGAATTGCCAGACGCGGGTTGTCGCGCAGACCATCCAAAACGAGTTGTTGCTGTTCAGTCAACCTGACCAACTGCTCCTCATTTCGCTCCAGATCACGCCATTTCGCTGGGAAAAGTTTGAATAGCGGTCTCAATCGTTCCCGGCAAATCCGCATTGCTTCGACAGACAGTAATGGGTTCTTTCGCCGGCACCAAGCTTGAAAGGCCCCCCGTACCGCGCGATCCATATCGTCAAGGTGTTCAGCCATGAATACCATTCTGGGGTCAACATCATTTGGTATCACCCCAGAATTGGATTGGTCAGGAAATGCTACGGCGTATCCGTAACTTCCGCCAAACCACGCCGAGTCATCCTTAAGTTCGAGCAAGTCGGCGATGCAATGCAGGTTTTTCCGAGCCTGCAAGATGGGATGCTTGATTGGCTTTTGTCTACCGCTGGGCAGGAGCCTAAAATACTGTTCCTCGTCATCGACAATTCGGTGACGAATATCACCCCCTTTGATTTCCAGTACAAGTAGCCCTCTTCGAGGGTACAAGATCACGAAATCCGCTTCACCTTCTGTCAGAGGCTCACTCACGAGATGACGATCTGGGCGCAGCCAGCAATAACTGTGGTAGACAATGCAATCGTTCGGCAAATCACGAACCAGCGCTTGCGCAACATCTCGCTCGGGCTTCAACGAAATCGTTTCCGGGTCAACAGCGGGTACAAGTCTTGCCATGAGTTCTCGTATTCTCCATATCTCTTACCTACGAATCCAGATATGCAAGCGGCACAAAGTCCTTCGGCCAACGTTTAATTGGTACGGTCCATTGATGCCGGGAGTAGTCACCGTTGCTTTGGGGCCGGAGCGTCACAGTGATTTCAACCAAAACACCGTCGGCATCTTGCTTGGGGAAGAAATCAAATTTACCGACAAGAAATTGCTCCTTATTCGTTGGAGATTGAACCAATAGGATACGCGAGCGTAGTTGTTCAGGATTCCTGTCGCGTTGCCCTACCTTTCGGAACACAAGTGACTTGCCCCTTCGTGCAAATCGTTCAAGCCGATCGTCCTGCATCGTCAAGCGAAATTTGCCCGAACGTGGGATCGCATTGGGCAAGTCGGAAAACTTCAACGCCGACTTATCCGTCACGCCGGCCTGCGCCGGTATGCCACCGGCAATAATCCATTCAATTCGCTTATGTCTCCGCTCGCTTAGTACCTTGCCTGGGCGCCGAGTTGTGTCGAAGACATTTGCTAAGGGCAGCTGATTGACGTTGATTCCCAATTTGTCAGCCAAAGCCTGTAGAGGTGAGTAGTACGGTGGCCAAAATGGATGAACCAATATTGCACAGAGTTGTTTTCCCTCAATTACGCAGGTCAAGCCATCATATTTTATGATCTGACCATCCTGAATGCCATTCTTGAGAGCGAGAGCTGCGCGGTCGACAACTCTTTCCCAGTATTCATCGAGTGCTGGCATTCGTCCGTTTTTCTCGGCTGCCATTCGAAGCAGGTCTAAACCAAGTCGCCAATCGAGCAACGTGTGCTCGGCCGTATTGCCATAATCACGCAAGCAGTCGTAACATGAACTATCACAACGCTCCGCATGTGCGAGCAGTCGCTTATTCGCTTCGCCTCTTGCCAAGAGTGGGTCCAGTACGAGTTCGCGAAAGACATCCGGCTGACCTAAGTGAGCACAGTAGCCAGCGCCATTTTCTAATGTGTCGATCAGATAAATCTCAAAAAACCTGTCCGCTTCACCAGCAACCGGGCGCACACCCACGCATAGCTCATCAGCTTCCACGTCAAGCGCCAGACACGCCTGCCGACGGACCAAGTTGGCAAGTGAAAGGAACGCTGCCCTCGTAGCAGCGCCGTTGGCGAAGTCGAGCGGATCGAGATTTATATCGGGATCGTCAAGATTGACTCGCAACAGAAGAGCATCAGTCTTCTTTCTCGCAACCAGCGCTGACATGATCGGTGTGTCATCAGTTACTTTCCCTCGCCAGTCACGCTTGAGGTGCTCTGCGACGACCCAGGCCGCTTTGAAACGGTGTTGCCGAAACTCGAAAAGCCGGCCGTTATTGTCGTTGACCGTCAGCACAGACAAATCGGCGTCCGACTTGATTTCGAGTGCTGTCCCGGGTAGCTGAATGAATTCGCCTGCCGGTTGGCAATCCATTCGAGCAATAGTCGAGCGTGGCTGCCACTCAAAGCGCCCATTAAAGTCTGGCAAGTTACCTGGTTCTACTTGAAAACCGTGCGGCTCCCAAACATCCACATTCGAATAGTGTGAACTCGATCCACATACAGGACAGTGGTTAGCTTTGCTCGGTTCTTGGACCAACGCTTGGCAATACCGGCAAACACCACACCGAGATTGCCATCCGCGCCCATCGACCATTTGTGGCCGAGGATGCGCGGGTTTGTAGTCAACGATCCCAACTGATCTGAGGACCTGTTTGTCGCGAATAGTCTCACTACCCGGAGCAAACTGGCTTATGGCTATTTCGAGTGGGCGATCAACGACTTCTTTGGACGGCAATCGAGAGGGTTCCCCTATATAAAGGTTGCGAACCCGTGTCGGGAAACCGAACATCGGAAGCACTCCGCCGAATGCGAGTCGCTCGCTCAAGCTGTCTTGGACAAAGCTGGTATCATCGGCCGCAATCCTTCCGATCTGCTCGACCAGTTCCATTCGAACGCTTCTTAGCAACACTTCGCGGCGGTCGTGCAATTGGGTACCGGCGAGCAATGTGTCGAGGATACGCTCAACTTCAGGCCCGTTTCGCTGAATCCAAGCCGCGACGTCATCTGCAATCGATCGCCAGTTCTCAGCAGTTCCAAATTCACCGTGAATCTGCGGTCCACCCTCGACAGCTCCAGTTTCACCAGACGAGCCGTTAATAACTTTGAACGCTTTCCGTAGCACATCTTTATTCAGCATCCTTTGCAGGATCCGTTTCCTCAGCATATCCAGATACGGAGAAGGGGGATCTCCGGCAATCATGGGCAACGGGTCGGCAAAGTAAGTGTCGTCGTGACTTCGCCCGCGTCCAACCGTTAGAGCAACCGAATAGCCGACTCCGCGACGTCCCGCCCGACCAACCCGTTGCTGATAATTGAAACGCCGAGGCGGTACGTTTCCCAACATGACAGCAAGCAGCGCTCCGATGTCAACACCGGCCTCCATCGTTGTTGTGACGCTAAGCAGGTCGATACTGTCAACTCGTTCGTTCACGTTCTGAAGACACAAATTTTGGAAATGCCGCTGGCGTACTCCTGCCTCGTCTTTGTTTGTTTGCCCGGTCAGTTCTTCACAATGGAGTCGAAACGGTTTGGCCTCAGGCGATGCCAAAAAAGCGTAGTAGTCCTCTTCCGAGCGCCCTGGGGTCGTGTTCGCATCTTCAGGGAGCCTCTGAAAACAACTGACGCAAACGCCAAGCCCAGGATGAAGATGTTTCAAACCACACTGCAGACACTCCCAAACAGGCGATTGGTTATTCGAAGGTTGCAAGAACAGTTCGTCGTCAATCAACTTGATTGCGGGCGTCAGCAGTCTCTTCTCGATCATTCCCTGTTCAAGCTCAGCCAATATTGACGGAGCATCCGAGAACCCGGCGGCTTCCAAATACTTACGGATTGGCGCAGGAAGTGCGTGTTGGTCATATGCATTATCTTCAAACCGAAATCGCAATCGTTCACCGAGAATGCGAATTGCAACATCGAGTAAATGCCGAGATTGCTCAGGCGATAGCCCGGCTACTCGCGGGGGGGGCAGGTTCGGGGGAACGGTGACTACACCCAAGGCAAGTGCTTCGATAGACTTTCGCTTGTGTGAAAAGAGCGTCCGAATACAATTACGCCTACACTCATCTTGTACTAATTCAAACCAACCGCGGTCCGCGGGACTAAGATCGCTTGCTTGTTTGGCTGAGACCGGACGATCCGAGCCTGCCCAGTCATAAAGAGCCGACCAAGACTTGTTGTCACGCGTTGACAGCGACTTGGTTGGACCAGCCGGACTTACTCCGAGTTGGATCAGCGAAGACTCGACTCTTCCGGCCAACGCCGACAATCGATACGGCCCACGAATCGATTGGCGCAATTCCCTCGCCCGTTTCCGGTCGTCGTCTGATGTGATAAAGCCATCTTTCTCGTCCTGGAGTAAATCGGCATCTTTTCGCCGCTCTTCCCGGAATCTTTGATACGCCGCAATATCTTCAGGAGTGGCTCTTGCTCCATCTTGCAGGACTCGTAGGAATCCTTCCAAGTCTCCCCCGAGCGCTTGCTGTCCCTGCAAGAGCGTCTGGCGAACTAAATCTCGGTAATGGTCAAGCTCAACTCCCGCAGAAAGCTTTGCCGCGTCTTGCCGGCTGTCTGTAAACACGACGATCTTCCGAGTTGACTCATCAGGATTGGTCTGGAGTTCGCGCATCAATGCATCCGCCAAAACCTGATTCACTTTTTGGAATCCTGTGCGATGTCGCATAATTGGACTAGCAATTTCCTCGATTGCGGCGACATCTTCACTTCTAGCCATACTACCGACGCGAGTCCAGTCTTCATCGCATCGACAGCACCTTGAGGGCATTGCGGCTAGAAGACGAGAAATTTCCTCTGGCTGGTCGTTGATACGTATTTGGTAAAGCCAGCCATTGGGAGCGCCTTCCAGCAAGCCGCCGCTGTCAACATCCCCTGTAACCGAATTCAGAAACGCCGGGGTCCAGCATCTGGTCAGCGAGTGCGTTGTGCCGTCCACTCGAATGCCCTGGGTCCATGATGTGGCACACAATGGTTCGTCACCGATTGTTGGCCAAAAAACGGCGTAGCGATCATAAAAGCGATCCCTCCCCATTGCATTTGGCGTTTCGAGATCGGGCTGATCATGGACCATTGCAAAGCGATTGTCCTCGTCCTTCGCACGGTAACCTCCTAAATAGACTTCACCGCACTGCGAACAGATGAGAGCATCCAACACACGAGAACCACAATCGCAAACCAACCTCGGCGCTGCATAAAGCTTTCCAACGGTCCGGCTCTCCGACTGCTTGAGAGCGTGTGGACAATCTCGATTCGCGCATGCCCACAGCCCGTTGATATTGCGATAAAAGAGGTGCAACCGAAATGGCAAAGGGGCCGGATCGAAAGCAGCTTCGCCAATACGTGCCATAGCAAGCAACTGTAGAGCAGCTCTGGTCGGCTTTGTCCCATCGCTTGTTCCGAACAGACGCTGTTGCAGTTCTTGAATCGTTTCCGGATGGTGATGTCCTTCCAACGCCGCCGCTGTGAGGTCAGTTATTGTGGTAATTTGATTCGCTAAACAAGCGTCGTTTGCTGGAGGTGAGGAAGTAGGGGATACGGACTTTAGCGTGGCTAGCAACCGCTCATGGAATGATACGTCTGGAGAATCTACCAGTCCCTGTAGCACCTTAGCGTGCTTCCTGAGCGTCGATATGGAACCGGGATGTCCCTTCTCGCTCTCCGGTCCTATCACTTGAAAACGATTTGCGTCGACTGCGAAGAATTGTTCGAGGAATGCCCCACCTCGCTCTTTCGCAAATGACGCTGAGGATGCCAGAAAGCGTACTTGCGGCGAGTCGGGGGTAATTCCGAGTCGGTCGAGCAGCAATCGGATCAAGAACGCAATTTCTGTTCCACTCGCACCTCTGTATGTGTGAAGTTCGTCGACGACAAGGTGAAAGATGTGCGACTTGTTCGCCGCTAACCAGTCGCGAGTTGCATCGAAAATCCCTGCTTCGATGCTGCGCATCAACATGATGTTTAGCATCGAGTAGTTCGTGATAAGAATGTCCGGAGGCACTTCCTGCATGGACCACCGGTCCCAGAGTTCGGCGCCATCCGCATCAAGACTCGGAAATTGAAACCTGAGGCTATCGTTGTTCGCGACTGACTCAGCTTGTCGCTCTAACCGCTTCTTTTCCTTGGCCCACTCCTTGCGTTTACTATCACTGGACCGCCTGCCAGGAACGGGGGTTCGCCCCGTATACCGACCGAAATACACGCGATCATTTCTATTTTTCCTAAACCACGTGCGTGCACGGGGAATCGTTACACCTTCTCTGTCGACGGTATCGGGGCTGTCGAGCGCCGCACGCAGTCGGATCATCTGATCTTCTGCGAGCGCGTTCAATGGATACAGTACCAGCGAGCGGAGGGCACGTGAGCGTCTCGCAGCTTTCCAGCGCTTCGATTCTTCCACTAAGTAATGAAATAATGGAAGCAAAAAGCACTCCGTCTTGCCGGAGCCCGTGCCGGTCGTAACGACAAGGTGCTTGCGGTCCTTAACAACAGCTTTCAGCGATTCGAATTGATGCTTGTACAGTTTGCGGTCGCTGGGGAACAACCCACAGGCGGCTAACGCCGCCAAGTCCTGGGAAATCCCTAGCGCAGAACACACGTCTTTCAGATACGAATGCTCGTCATAGCGTCGAATAAATTCGATCCGAGGTGGCTGCCACACCCTACCAGGCTCGTGCAGTAGCTGTTGCCGTTCAACATGCAACGCCTTATCGCGAAATGGCATTGTACTGTCAACATATTTCAGATAGATATCGGTCAGCCTTTCCGTCAGGCCGATCGGATCGTTCATGGATTCGGCGTCCATATCACAGTGCCCCCGTAACCAGCTCAAACCGCATTATTCGCGCAACATGCTGCGCTTTATCGTGGCCGACTTCGATAAATTGCCACCAGTATTTATTATCGACTTGAACCCGGTAAGGCATTTGCGCTGATCGAGTCGTCAATGTGCGAGATATCAACAACGGCAAATCCCATACAGCCGGGATCAATAAAGTTCGACGATCTGCATCAAATCGGTAAATGCGAAGTTCAAAACGGGTCCAAATGGCGGCAGATCGCTGATCTCTGGTGGCCAAGGCAACGCGTGTATGGTCATCCTTTGTCAAAACGTACCGCCATTGACCGTGTCGGCGCCGATACAGGCCGGGATCCGAAAATGGCTCCGGAGCGCTTTTCCAGCTGCATTGATGGTCAACGAAGAAAAGCCGCTCCCAATTTCCGTCAGAAGGCGAGTCATCTTTCTGTAAGCCTATGAGAAGTTTGTCAAAAACGGGCAACCTTTCAAGAATCGAGATCCCCGGATCGGGTGACAACCAAACACCAAGATGTTTCGCCGCGCGCTTGACATTGTCGACCATGCCCGAAATATACCAGCATGTTGGTCCTTTTTCCGGAAGGTATTCGGTTATGCTCAAATCAAACTGTTCCAGCGCATCTCTATGGTCTTTCCCCCAGTATCCGAACAATACGGCCCGTCGCTCGTCTTTGAGCCAGACCATACCTTTTGGGCATACCGCAACCTTCTTTTCTTCATCGGTGTATTCGGCATGGCCGATTTGAATCAGCGGTTCGGCCCAGAAATTCGCATGTTTCCAAGGCGACCAGTTTGCAACGTTCCAGTCCGGTTGCTCAACAAGTCTGGTCGCTGAGAGCGCTTTGCTGGCTCTTTTTACGCGTTCCCAGTCGGTATCTCCGCGTTCATCCAGCCAACCCAAAAAAGCGTCCCAGCGATTCATGTCCGCTCTTCGCTCATTGTCGTCCAATCATGTAGAAGCCACCGGATCGCGCGAGGGATGCGGTCTTCCTCTGTCCCGAGCCGAACCAGCACGCTATATAGTCGCTCCGCAAGACCACGCCGCATAGGAGCAAACTTAGAGCAAAGATTCAGCTCGATCTCTTTGCACAAAGCGTCGTGCGCATCGCCGCGTTCTTTGGAAGCACCAAGTCTCCATGCGTCAAATGGGAAGTATCCCTGATTCTTGTTTGTGATATCCAGATCTATTGGGCCACCCTCTGTTTCTGACTTAAATTGGACAATCCAATTCTGGATATCATCCGGTAACGCAAAACACGCTTCGCTATTCTCTTCCGTCACGAGTAATCTCAAGTTTTCGGGCCATACCAACGCATTGTCGCCGGGCAATGTTTTGCTCCATCCGGCAACCATGTTTATCCATGGCCGAAACCAGGCATGTGACGGTGAGCGGTCGATGCCGTCAAGAGTGATTAGAAATAGGCGATTGGGATTACT
>Ga0114931_10011876_pt1 | contig 10241 bp, 12 predicted proteins | sample 2SBtaG_FD_89579 | JGI IMG/M metagenome (GOLD analysis project Ga0114931, IMG submission 89579) | Deep subsurface microbial communities from Kolumbo volcano to uncover new lineages of life (NeLLi) - 2SBTROV14_V59a metaG | ecosystem: Environmental > Aquatic > Marine > Volcanic | place: Kolumbo... | reverse complement strand
GGGTCCCATCTGCCCGTGGTGAGCATTGGTGCGCGTCGCTCGCAAGCTCCTGATGGTACTCCTCCGAGGCCGTGAGGACGGACTGCGCGCGCGTGCGCGGCGCTGGTGGCAGGAGCGTGCGGAGGCGGGCTCGGGCGAGCCCGGGCCCGAGGTGGGCCCCCCGCCCGTGGCGCGCGGCGCGGCCCCGCCGGGCTTCCAGCCGGTGCTCGATGCCGCGGACCTGCCGCCGGGATCCCTCGTCGAGGCAATCGTCGATGGCGTCCCGGTCGCGCTGTGCAACGTCGACGGCGCGATCTACGCCGTCTCGGACGTCTGTCCCCACGCCGGAGGCCCGATCGGGGACGGGACCCTCGAGGGCGCCACGGTGATCTGCCCGTACCACGGGTGGTCCTTCGACGTCCGCGACGGGCGCTGCTTCGTCGACGCCGAGGTCACCCTGCCCACCTACGAGGCGGTGGTGAGCGGCGGGACGATCTGTGTTCGCGTCGTGGGCTGACCGCGGCGCTCCATCGGGATAGAGTTTGTCTCCACGGATGTTCGGAGGACAGATGGCCCGCAGCGAAGGCACCGAGGATCTCCTGGAAGGGCTCTGGGCAATGGCCGCCGTGATCTCCACGGTGACCGCGACCGCCACGATGATCGCCCTGTACGTGATGTTCTACGCGCCCGACAAGATGTACATCGGGCCGGGCCTGCTCGTTCCCTCCGGGATCGGTGGCATCGTGCTGCTGTCGCTCCTGGGCACCAGCCCCACCCTGATCGCGGACCCGGGGCCGCAGGCCGACGGGCCGGACGGGCACTGATCGCCCCAGCGGTCCCCGGCTAGCTGCTAGGATCGGTAGACCCTGGAGGTCTACCCTGCCGCTCCGCCTTCGCCGCCTTCCCGAGCCCGTCCAGTGGGTAGCACCCGCTGGCGCCCCGGCGTCCGCGTGGTCGGAGGCGCTCGCTGACAGCCCCCTCGGCGTGGCGTGGTGCAGCGGCCTCCCCGTCGAGTCCGTCGAGCAGGACCGACCCGAGCGGCCGATGGTGGCGGTCGCGACGGAGCGATCCGTGGGGCCCGGCGGTGTGTGCCGCCAGGGCGTGCGCGTCCTCGGTCTCCCGGCGGGGGTGCGGGCCGCGGCGCGGGCGTTCCCGTCGGTCGCCCGAGTCACCTTCGAGCGCGCCGAGGCGATGGTCCGCGCCCTCGCCCGAGACCTCTCGCTGCCGGTGGGGACCCTCGACCCCCGGCACCACGCGCTCGTGTGCTTCGCCGACGTCGACGCCGACGTGGGGACCTCGGGCCTGCTCGCCGCCGCGCTCGCCTCGGCGGGCCCCCACCTCCCCGTGGTCGGCGGCACCTTCGGCGGCGTCGCGCTGAACGGTCGCGCGCGTCGCGGGGGCGCGGTCGTCGTCCTCCTCGCCTCCGAGGCGCCGCTGGCCCCCCTGTACGCCCATCCCTTCGAGATCGGGGGCGAGCGCTTGGTGGTCACCGACTGCGACGCGACCGGACGCCGGGTCTCCGGGCTGGACGGCTGGCCCGCCGCCGAGCGCTTCGCCGCCCTCGGCGGCATCGCGGCGGGGGACCTGGCCGGTACGCCTCGCGAGGTGCTGGAGCGGACCCACGCACAGCTCGCCTGGGTGCTCGGTGGCCGCACCGTGCTCCGGCCGGTCATCGGGCTCGACCCGGAGGGCGCGCTGCTCCTCGACGGGCCGGTGCGGACAGGGGCGGTCCTCCGCGTGGCGCAACGCCGGCCAGACGTGGCCGCTGCGCTCCTCGACAGCCTCGCGGCCGAGCTGCGGACGGCGAGCGTGCGCCCCGCCGCTGCCTGGGCCTTCGCGTGTGGCGGCTTCCTGGACGGCGTCGTGGGCGAGCGGGTCGCCGAGGGCCTGGAGCGGCTCGGTGTGCTCGCCTGCTCCGTCCGGGGGGCCTTCCACGGACCCACCCACGCCTGCGCGTGTCTCTCGGGCCTGGTCTTCGGTAATGCCGGACCGCGATGATCGCGACGCGCGGATCGAGGCGCTCGAGCAGGAGCTCGCTGCGGCGCGGAGGACGGTCGACGCCCTCGCCCTCCGCGTCGAGGCGTGGGACAACGCGATCCCGGAGGAGACGGGTGCCCTGGCCCAGGCGCTCGCCGGGGTACAGCGGGAGCTCGTGCGCCGCACCCGCTCCCTCGAGGAGGCGGAGGCGACCTACCGGGCGCTGTACGAGAGCACGCCCGATCCGCTGCTCACCGTGGATGCCAGCGGTCTGGTGGTCGCCTGCAACCGCACGGCCCTGGACTGGTTCGGGGTGGAGCGCGACCACGTGATCGGGGCGCCCCTGTCCCGGTTCCTCGCCCCGGAGGAGGTCTCGGACCTCGAGGGGCTGATCGCCCAGGGCTGGCGGGGCGTCGCCGAGCGGCGGTTCACCCTGCGCGACGGGCACCGCGTGAGCTTCAACGCCGCGCGGATCGCCGGTGCGCGCGACGGGGGATTCCACGTCACCGTTCGGGACGTCACCACCCGCGAGGCCCTGGAGGGGGCCGAGGACGAGCGCCGGCGCATGCAGGCGCTGTCCGAGCTGGCCGGGGGCCTCGCGCGCGAGCTGAACGACCCGATGTCCATCGTCCAGGGGAGGCTGGAGCTGCTCCTGGAGTTGGGGGGGAGCCGCCCCGAGACCCTCGAGCGCCACCTGCAGATCGCGCTGACCCACGCGCGACGGATCAGCGCCACCCTCCAGAACCTGCGGCTGGTCGGCCGCACGGCGGTCACCCATCTCGAGCGCGTGTACCTCGTCGACGCATGGGAGGCGGCGCGGGAGCTGGTCGGACCCCGGCTCGAGGATCTCGATCTGCGCATCTCCGTGGACCCGGACGACCTGGCCGCCGGGGGCTCGGAGCCCCTGTACGCCCGGGGGCTCGCCAACCTCGTCGACCGGATCATCGACGTGTGCGGTCGCAACGGACGCCTGGACGTGTCGGCCCGCTCCGAGGACGGGCAGGTGGTGGTGCGGCTTCTGGGAGGCGGCCGGATGCCCGCAACCGCGCAGCTCGTCCCGCCTCCCGAGGTGGACGAGGCACGGCTGGACGACGGCGGGCTCGGGGTCGCCCTCGCGAAGACGATCGTGCGCTCCATGGGGGGACGCCTCGTGGCCCGCAGCACCGGCCGGCGCGCGATGTACGAGCTCCGGCTCCCCGAGGCCCCGCCGGTGCGCGCCCATCCCCGACCCATGAAGGGGCGCGTGCTCGTGGTGGGCGACGCGGACTTCCGTCGCGGGGTGGAGGAGCTGATCCGAGGCGAGGGGCTCGAGGTGGTCGGCCTGTCCGATGCGGAGCAGGCGCTGGAGCGCCTCGCCGAGCACGAAGCCGAGGGCGTCGTCTCGGGGCTCCTGCTCCCGGGCACCAGCGGGCATGCACTGTTGCGGGAGGTGGCCCGGGGATGGCCCGGCCTGCGCGATCGACTCGTGCTCGTGGCCGAGGCCCCGGTCACCGCGACGCCGCACGTACACGTGCTGCGCCCTCCGCTGCGGTCCGGGGACCTGCTGCGAGCCCTGGGCCGCAAGGTGCGAGCCGCGCGCTGACCCTTGCCGCGGAGCGGAGGGGTCGTTAAGGCCGCCGCTCCCGTATCTCGAGGTTTCCGATGGCCCGCAAGTGCATGTTCACCGGCAAGCGGCCGAATGTCGCGAACAACGTCTCGCACTCGAACATCAAGACCAAGAAGCGCCAGCTGCCGAACCTGCAGTGGCGCAAGCTCTGGTGGAGCGAGGGCGACACGTGGGTGCGGCTGCGGCTGTCCACCCGCGCTCTGCGCACCATCGACAAGAAGGGCCTGGGCGCCTTCGCGGCCGAGCAGGGCATCGACCTCTCCTCCTACGCAGTGTGACCCGGTTCCTCCGGGGATACCGGGGTGGAGCGGGAGCGATCGCGAGGAAGACGAGGGCCGCTGCCAATGCGGCTCGTCGAGTCCGACCTGCCGGGCCTGACTCGGGTTAGAACTGGAAGTCGATGATCACGGTGCTCCGGTTGGGGCGGTCGTCTTCGTCCCGGTCGCGGTCGGATGGAGGCACCTGGTCCAGTGGGACCTCGATCCGCAGGGGCTCCCGTTCCCCGTCATGGCGCTCTTCGCGTTGCCTGCGGATACGCTCGATGATGTAGGCATCCAGCATCACTGGCTCCTTCACCCCTCTGCCTAAACCATAGCACCGACCTCGCGCCCGTCGAGGGATGCGATTGTCAACCGACACTCGATAGACAGTCGTCTGTCATGAAGTCTTCCGCTCGTCACTGGCGAGTCGGCGAGCGCTCGCGGTGAGCAGATCGTACAGACTGCGGATGTCGGCGAGGCCAGCCTCCCCAAGCGCCTCCCGATGACCCTGGAGCACCGCCTCGTCTCCGCGCGCCACGGGTCCGGTCAGGGCGGCGGCCGGGTCGGCGGCGGCGTTCCGGAGGGACTCCAGGGCCAGGGGCGCGAGGAGCGCGGGAGCCTCCGCCGGGTCGACGTCAGCGGCGGCGAGGACCCGGCTCGCCTCGGCGAGGAGCACGGTGGCGAAGTTGCCCGCCATCACCGCGGCCGCGTGGTACATGCGCCGGTCCCCGGACACCTCGAAGGGACGGAGCCCCAGGGAGCGGGCGAGGTCGGTCCCGACCCGCACCGCCTCCGGGTCGCCGGCGACGGCGGCGGGGACGCCGGCGAGATCCGGCAGCGAGATCTCGGGTCCGGGGAAGGTCATCAGCGGGTGCAGAGAGCCGGCGGGTCGGTGGGGACGCAGCACCTCGACCCCCGTGGCTCCCGAGCAGTGCAGGAGCACGGGAGCGCGGGTGATCCGGGCCGCGGCGGTGGCGATCTCCCCGTCGGGGACCGTCAGCAGGACGACGTCGGCCTGTGGATCGCCGCCGCGGCCCGCCACCTCCACCCGGTGGCCGGCGCGCTCGAGGAGCAGGGCCAGCGAGCGCCCCAGCCGACCCGGTCCGACGATCCCCACCCGCATGCGGGGAGGCTAGCGCGCGGCCGTCCGACGAGCCAACGCTCCGGGGCACCGGGCACCTGTGCTAGCGTCCCTCCCCGCTGGCACCTGGGGGGCGCATGGGGAGCGAGCTGATCCTGCGGAGCGACGCAGACGGGGTCGCCACGCTGACCCTGAACCGCCCGGAGCGACGCAACGCGCTGTCCGCGGAGCTGGTGGATGCGCTGATCGCCGCGCTGGACGCGGTCGACGCCGATCCGGGGGTCCGGGTGGTCGTGCTGACCGGGGCGGGCAAGGGGTTCTGCGCGGGCGGCGACCTCGCCGGGGGGCTGGGCGGCGGCGAGGGCGCGCTGGCGGCCCACCGGGCGCGGGGCCGCTTTGCCGAGGTGCTCGCGAAGATCCCGCGCCTGCGGTCGCCGGTGATCGCGGCGGTCAACGGGGACGCGCTCGGCGGTGGCTTCGGCCTCGCGGTGGGGTGCGACCTCGTGGTGGTGGACCGTGAGGCGCGCCTGGGCACCCCGGAGATCCGGGTGGGACTGTTCCCGATGGTGATCGTCGCGGTGCTCCAGCGGAACGTTCCGCGGAAGCCGCTGATGGAGATGATCCTCGAAGGCCAGCGGATCGACGCCGAGCGAGCCCTGGAACTGGGGCTGGTCAACCGGGTGGCGGAGCCCGAGCAGGCACTCGCGGAGGCCACGGCCCTCGCCCGCCGCCTCGCCGCGCGCTCGCCCGCGGTGCTCGCCCTGGGCAAGGCGGCCTTCTACCGGGTGGCCGACCAGCCCTTCGAGGACGCGCTCGCCTACCTCCACGCGCAGCTGACCCTCAACCTGCTGACCGAGGACGCCATGGAGGGCATCGCCGCCTTCCTCCAGAGGCGCGACCCGCAGTGGAAGGGGCGCTGAGATGGCCGAGACCTTCGAGCGCGTCCTGGTCGCGAACCGGGGCACGGTGGCGCGACGCCTCGTCCGGATGCTCGCCGAGGAGGGACTGGAGTCGGTCGCCGTCTTCCACGAGGGCGACGTCCACGAGGGCGACGTCGAGCAGCCCTGGGTCGAGGAGGCCGACTTCCCGCAGTACCTGAACGGCGCCGCCACCGCCGACACCTACCTCGACCCGTCGCGGATGGTGGCGGCGGCCATGGACACCGGCTGCGAGATGCTGCACCCGGGGGTCGGCTACCTCGCCGAGGACATCGACCTGCACGCGACGGCCGCGCGGGCGAACGTGGGCATCCTCGGCGTGGCCACCGACGTGCTCAAGAAGGTGTACCGGCGCTTCGCACTGTTCCAGGAGGTCCAGAAGCTGGCGATCCCCGCCGCCCGGTGCTCGGAGGACATGCCCTCGGGCGCGGACGTCGAAAAGATCGGGCGCACCGCCGGCACCCTCGGCTACCCGCTCGTCGTTCGCGCCGCGCACGCCTCGGTGGCGCGGCGAGTCGACGTGCCCGACGCGCTGCTCGACGCGGTGGCCGCGGTCCGCGCCGACACCACCTTCCTCGCGCACGACCGGTCCATCTACCTCGAGGGGCTCGCGGACGGGCTGCGCACGGTGCGCACGGTGATCGTGGGCGATCGGCGCGGGAGCCTCTTGAGCGTCGGCAGCTACGCCGACTCCGTGGGTCTGAACGGCGCGTGGTGGCTCGCCGAGATGGGACGCGCCGTGGCGAGCGACGTGCTGCGGGCCGAGATGATCGAGGACTCCGTTCGCATCGCGGAGGCGGTGGGCTTCGTTGGTGTGGGCTCGGTCCGGTGGGTCGTGACGCCGTCGGGCCAGTGCTTCTTCGGCGGCCTGTCCATCGCGCTGCCCGAGGCGTGGCCGCTGGCCGACCGCGTGCTCGGGGTGGACCTCGCGCGCACCGGGCTGCGCATCGACCGCGGCGAGCGCCTCGGCTGGGATCACTACGAGGTCGAGCCGGACAGCCACGGGATCGTCCTGCGCCTCGTGCACCTCGACGCCGACACGGGGGAGCGGCCCGAGGGGCTCCTCGAGCGGCTCGACCTGCCCGAGGGCCCCGACGTCCAGGCGCTGGCCGGCGCGGCCGAGGGCGTTCGGTGCAGCCGCGACACCGACCCGGTGCTCGCGGAGCTGATCGTGCTCGGCCCGACGCGGCAGGCGGCGCTCGTGAAGGCGCGTTCCGCCCTCGAAGCGGTCCGGGTGGAGGGCGTTCCGACCAACCGAGACGCCCTGCTCGCGCTGATGGGCGGCAAGGACTTCTGGCAGGGGCGCTACGACATCGGAAGCATCCGGCGCGCGCTGCAGGAGTAGCCCCCTGCGTTGCGGGCGGCGCGTAGCGGGCTATGTCCGGCCGCCCGGAGGAATCATGGGCGGATACCGCGCCGAGCGCGTGGCGGAGATGATCCACAAGGAACTGGCCCAGCGGCTGCGGCTGGAGCTCAAGGACCCGCGTCTCGAGCCGATCTCGATCACCCACGTCAAGGTCACCCGCGATCTGTCGCGGGCGACCGTGGACTTCATGCCCCTCGGTGGTGGTGAGGTCGGCGCCGACCCGCGCGACGCCCTCGACGAGGCCGCGCGGACGCTCCGCGGGCCCATCGGGCGAGCGCTCCGCCTGCGCCACGCCCCCGAGATCGTGTTCCGCGAGGACACCCACACGGAGCAGGCGATCCGGGTGACGCAGCTTCTCGAGGAGATCGCCGCCGAGCGCGGCGAGGACGGGGAGGAGTAGTGCGCGCGGGCTTCCTCGTGGTCGACAAGCCGCCGGGCATCACTTCGCACGACGTGGTCGCGGCGGTGCGAGCGGTGACCGGCATCAAGAAGGTCGGGCACACCGGCACCCTGGATCCCTTCGCCACCGGGGTGCTCCCGCTCGCCCTCGGTGGCGCGACGCGGCTCATCCAGTACCTCGACGAGTCGGTCAAGGTCTACGACGCCACCATCGCCTTCGGGCGGGCCACGGACACCGGTGACCTCACCGGACAGACCGTCCGCGAGGCGCCGCTGCCCGAGGCGGGCCTCGACGAGGTGCAGGGGGTACTCGCCGGGTTCCTCGGGGAGCGGATGCAGCGCCCGCCCGCCTACAGCGCGGTCAAGAAGGACGGCAAGCCGCTGTACTGGTACGCACGCAAGGGCGAGGCGGTCGAGGTCCCGCCGCGACCGATCACCCTGTACGACCTGCAGGTGCTCGCCTACGACGGGGCGATGCTCGGGGTGCGCATCGAGTGCAGCCGCGGGACCTACGCGCGGGTGCTGGCGGGCGAGATCGGCGAGGCCCTCGGCAGCGCCGGGCACCTCGAGGCGCTCTGTCGCCCGCGCAGCGGGCCCTTCTACCTCGAGGACGCCGTCGACCTCGGGACCCTGGCCGCGCTGGTCGCCGCCGAACCGGGGCACACCTGGCAGGAGGTGCTCCTCTCGCGCGGGCGGAAGGAGGAGCGGGTCCCCTGGCGCCCCCGCGACGACGTGCGGCGTGCGCTCGAGCGGTGGATCCGCCGGCCCCTGGACGTGCTGACCCACCTGCCGCTCGCCGACGTGCGGCCTTCGGACGCGCGCCGGGTGGCCAACGGCGGGCCGCCTCCGCCGGCGCCCGCCTCCTGTGGCGTGGGCGACCGCTACCTCGTCGTCTCCGGCGACGCGCTGATCGCCATCGCGGAGCTGACGGCCCAGGGCCCGAGCACCGTGCGGGTCGTGCCGCCGGGTTGACGAAGGCGGCGCGCCGGGGCATAGGGAGCCCTCCACGGGGCAGTTCCGCGTCGTGGAGACATCGATTTCCGTGCGCAGACGCGCTCGCCGGCCCTCGCGGCGGCGGCGGGAGGCCCTCGAAGGGCCGACGCCACCCACCGCTCCTGCGGTCGCCGGGACTGGAGACAACCCACCATGGCGCTTTCCCCTCAGGACAAGCAAGCTCTGATCGACGAGTACAAGACCCACGACGGCGACACCGGCTCGCCCGAGGTTCAGGTTGCGATCCTCACGGCACGCATCCGCTACCTCACCGAGCACTTCCAGGCTCACAAGCAGGATTTCTCGTCCCGTCGCGGTCTGCTCAAGCTCGTCGGCCAGCGCCGCAAGCTCCTGAAGTACGTGAAGACGGTCGACCCCAACCGGTACCAGTCGCTCATCAAGCGGCTCGGCCTGCGGCGGTAGACCGGACGGGGCGCGGCCATGAGGGCCGCGCCCTCGTTCTATGACAGGTCCGATCCAGACAGTCCCTGGCCCCACCCCCACAGGTCTTTGCGGGCTGAGCGCGGTGTGCTGACACACCCCTCGCTCATTCCGAGTGGCCCTGTGACCCGACGAGGCGGAGCCGCGGGCTCGAAGGATCGGTTCCATCCCCAACGAGAGGAATCGTGAATCACATCGTGAAGACCGTCGAAATCGGCGGCGAAACCATTACGTTCGAGACCGGAAAGTACGCAAAGCAGGCCGGAGGCGCCGTCATCGTCTCCATGGGCGACACCAAGGTCCTCGTGACCGCCGTGTGCGGCCGGGCCGAGCGCCCCTTCGACTTCCTGCCGCTGACCATGATGTACCAGGACCGCAACGGGTCCTACGGCACCATCCCCGGCAGCTACTTCAAGCGCGAGGGCCGCGCGAACGAGCGCGAGACGCTGATCTCGCGCCTCATGGACCGCCCGATCCGCCCCCTGTTCCCGAAGCACTTCCGCCGGGAGCTCCAAGTCATCGCCACGGTGATGTCCTACCAGAAGGAGTACGAGTCCGACGTGCTCGCCCTGTGCGGCGCCTCGGCCGCCCTGCACCTCTCCGACGCGCCCATGAAGCAGGCCGTCGCCGGCGTGCGCGTGTGCGAGGTCGACGGCGAGCTGGTGCTCAACCCCGGCTACGAGATCTACAAGGACGCGGCCATCAACCTCGTGTTCGCCGGCACCGCCGACGCGATCACCATGATCGAGGGTGGCTGCCAGGAGGCCAACGAGGACCGTGTCCTCGACTGCCTCGAGATGGCGCGCGACGCAATCAAGAAGATCGTCGTGATCATCGACGAGATGAAGGCCGAGGTCGGCAAGGAGAAGATCGACGTCGGTCCCGCCCCCGAGCCCGCCGAGGCGCTCATCGCCCAGGTGAAGGAGTTCGGCCTCGGCAAGATCCGCGAGGGCATGTCGATCAAGGCCAAGCACGAGCGCTCCGACTTCCTGAAGAACGCCCGCAACGAGGTGATCGCGCAGGTCACCGAGGGGCTGGACGAGGAGGCCGCGGCCGCGACCACGAAGGACGCCAAGTACGTGTGGAAGCAGCTCGAGCGCGAGGTGATGCGCGGCTCGGTCATCGAGTCGGGCACCCGCATCGACGGCCGCAAGACCGACGAGGTCCGGCCCATCTGGGTCGAGGTCGGCGTCGCTCCGCG